>ENA-UOJP01000130-UOJP01000130.1-human-gut-metagenome-genome-assembly--contig:-C102-NODE-130-length-170797-cov-11.398496_pt1 | contig 170797 bp, 162 predicted proteins | sample MGYA00242353_ERZ723900 | MGnify/ENA metagenome assembly ERZ723900 | reverse complement strand
GTTATATAAGGCCTGCAAGGTGATTTTCAATGATTCAACTGTCAAACTCCCGTGTATATCATAAATCATCTTGATTTGCAATCCGTTTTCTATTATATAATTCTGTATTCCAGTTGTAAATGCCTTTTGCCTTTTATTTACATTTTCTCAATTCATGGTATAATCATAATATGCTCGTTTAAAATACAAGCGATAGCTTGAAAATTTATAGAATACGGAGATTTAACTTATGAATATTCAAAATCTGAATTTTACAGTAGAGGAATTAAAAATTCTTGCAGAAAACGGTCAAAAAGATTTTATCTATGCTGTGGGATATTATTATGAAAATGGTATTCGGACTTCTGTTAATTTGGCAGAAGCGGCTGTGTGGTATGAAAAAGCTGCACAAAAAGGTCATGCCGAAGCAGCTATGCGTCTTGCCCTTCTCTATGCACAAGGGAAAGGTGTGGAAAAAAATGAGAAAAAAGCTTTCACTTACATGGAACAGGCTGCAAAAGCCGGAAATACCAACGCTCTCTATAATGCGGGACGCTGTTATGAGGAAGGGATTGGGGTAAAGCAGGACTTGTCAAAAGCCTTTGACTGGTACAAAAAGGCTGCTGCCGAAGGTGATTTTCGTGCCATGTGTTGTATGGGCGGATATTTCCTTACAGGAAATCCGGTTCCCTATGAACCTGCAAAAGCATTCCAGCTTTTTGAAAAAGCGGCAAATGCCAATATTCCGGCTGCCCAGTACAACCTTTCTGTCTTATACCGCTATGGAGAGGGAACTGAAAAAGACGTGGAAAAAGCAGATTTTTGGAGAATGAAGGCTGCTCAGAATGGTTTCCGCATGGCGATTGATGAGATTGAAAAGCCGGCTGAAAATCAATAATCTATATTTGCTTAACCAAAGAATTATTGGCGGGTGTGCCCTATCCCGCATTTCTTTTAACCCTGTGGGTGTGTAGCAGCACAATCTCTACTTCAATAATTCTTTGGGTAAAGCCATTATACAATAAGAGACCATCATTTTAAAGTTTTTTCTATTTCATGATAGAGTTCCCTTGTCTCTTTTTCTGTTTTTTCGTTTATTACCACATCTCCTTTTTTTGTGTGCAGGATTATGTAGGCTTTACAGTCTTTATACGCATACAAAATATATTTTCCCTGTTCTTCATTTTCAAATTCCCCTTGCAGCAAAGTTGCACCGGAAAATCCATTGGTTCTTGTCCCTGCCTGAAAGTTCTCTGTAAGTTCTATTTCCTCAACCTCTTCTGTTTTTATCTCGTAATCGCTCCACCAATACCCTTGAATTTCAAGTCTGTTTGCCGATACAGCAATTTCAATCTTGCCTTTACTGAAAACAATTCCCATAATCAAGCCGGAAAACACAATGGACACTGCTATAATGCAAATCACTGCTTTATTATAGCTTCTCTTTCTGCTTCCTGTATTTTCTTTTATCTTACAGATTGTATTGCTCAAAATCATAATCCCGACTGCAATAAGGACAACCAAAACAGCGTAAACTATCCAAAACCAATCCGGTATCTTTTCACCAAAAACTTCCATAATTGCCGTAAGCAAGGTAATGATTAGCATACCTGTTCCTGTAATACGGCAAAGTTTTTTCTCATCATATTGCTCCTGGTCTTCTTTTGACATGGTGTTATAACCGGCAATTAAAATACTGCCTCGTCCTGACAATAAAATCAGGGAACAAATACCGCATAAGGCAATTATACTCCAGATTACTATCATCTTTTACGCCTCCACTTCATTTACTTAATAAAGAAGCCTGCACATTGCATATTTTCTTTGTCTAAATTATAGTTCATTTTATCTCTTTCCTCAAGAGAAGTTGTATAAAAGACAGAAAAAAGACCACATTTTACAGATATTTGTAAAATGCAGTCTTTCTTCTTTATAATTCCTGCTCAATCTCGTTTAATTCATCTAAAATTTCCATATATTCTTCATGGAACAGCAGCTTTTTATTATATTTATAATAGCTGTCACAACCATGTTCGCTGATAAATTCTAAGCTGTACGGACTGGTATTCAGCTCTGTCACAAAGATAACCATTTCCTGTCCGTCTGCAAAAGCCGCCTCCAGAAAGTCAAATGCATTTTGAAGATTATTGCGGAGAGCTTCAATGTCCTTTTCTCGTTTTTCCTTTTCTTCCTGAAATCTTTCTTTTACCCCATCAAAAATGACTTCTTTGCTCTCTCCTACAATGTCCAGCGTATCTGCCGTCTCCTTATACGCTCTGAAACGCTCAAGAGCTCTTAACCAAATATATTCCTCATCCTTTGTAAGCTGTTCGGCAGCCTTTTTCTCCTCCAGCTCCTGATTTTCCATATCCAGAATATCTCCCATAGAAACAGAAGCTTTCCGCTCGTCCAAAAGCGCTTCCTTCCAGCTTTTCAGCATTTCAAACAGCTTTTCCATATATACTTCGTTATCGTGATAATTTCGGAATTTCTCGTTTAACTTTCCAATGAGAAGCCCCACCACACTGAACCGTTCATCAAAAGCCGCTGCACGAAGCTTTTCGATTGCAAAGCTTGCGAAAGTTCCTGCAAGAACGGCATCAATCTGATAATCTGTCTGATATTTTTCAAACAGCTCCAGATAATTTGCAAAATCTTTGGCGATTTTCCAGTGCTGGATATACTGTATAATCACTTCTCTGTCCACGGTTTTTCCCAGTTTTTCATACACATATAAAAGCTCGGATAAATCCTCCCATCCTCTGGCAGTGGCAAACATTCTGCCGTCTACATTGGTTTCCATGCGGTAAAAATTCTCCTTACGGATATCCAGATAAGAAATGACTGCCGGATGAATACCTGCTTCATAAGCATATTCCTTCCATACTTGGAAATTCTCCTGTACCTCTATCTTTTTTATTCTGTCTAAGGTTACCACATCAAATTCACGAACAGACTTATTGTATTCCGGAGGATTTCCTGCTGTTACAATCACCCAGCCCTTTGGCACTTGCTGATTTCCAAAAGTCTTGCACTGCAAAAATTGCAGCATGGCAGGGGCTAAGGTCTCTGATACACAGTTAATTTCATCAATGAATAAAATACCTTCCTCTATTCCTGTCTCCTTTATCTTATCATACACCGCAGAAATAATTTCACTCATGGTGTATTCTGTTACCGAACGGTTTTCTCCCCCGTATTCTTTTTCTCGAATAAAGGGCAGTCCCATGGCGCTTTGCCTTGTATGATGGGTAATGGTATAGGACACCAGATTAATCTCACTTTCTCTGGCAATCTGCTCCATAATCTGTGTTTTCCCGATGCCCGGCGGTCCGATTAAAAGCACAGGTCTTTGTCTGACAGAAGGAATACAGTATTCTCCCCGTTCGTCCTTTAACAAATATGCTTCTATGGTATCTTTGATTTCCTGCTTTGCACGTTTAATATTCATATTCTGCTCCATCCTCCTGTATATAAATTTTCATTGCCCACGGGGGTACTTCTACCTCCTGATAATCCTTTTGCATAAGAATAAAAGCTGTATCATAAGGCGGCATTTTATTAGGAAAAGTCCCCTGTCCGTCTGTAAAATATAAAAGCCCTTTTAGGCCTGTAAGCTCTTTTTTCTCCTGCAATTTCTGAATGTAAGCAAAAACAGGGCGAAAATCCGTACCTCCCTGTCCTGCCAGCTCCAGATTTTCCATGTAGTTTTCCAATTCTTCCTTTGAAGTGATTTTCTCATCTTTTTGAATTCTTTCGTCACACTGAAGAATGTGAATGTTAATCTTCCTGAAAAAGCTTTCTTCTTCCTTTAATATTCCGTAAGTTTCCTGTAAAAATCGCTTCACTGCCTCTCCGGAACAGGACATAGAGGTATCAATGGCAATGGCAAATTCTTCTATTTTCTTCACCTCTCTTGTCTCCTGAGGTTCAATTAAAGGCATATTTCCATAGACAGACAAACCATAACTATAAAATACATAGTCAAAGGCATCCGGATCTAAATGCGCTTCTTCCTTTACCACGGCAAATTTTTTCAAAAAATTTCTATAATCAAAAGTTTCCCTGTTTTCTACTTTAATTTGCTCTAAAAATCCCGGAGAACCCTCTGACAAATCCTGTCCGAAGATTTCCATTTCTGTTTCCATTTTATCACGAATATCTTCCCAATTCTCCTTTGGTCTTTCATTGGGAGGCTGGTTTTTGCCCCTTCTTTCCCATAGCCCGTGATTGTCTGTGTGAAACTCCTTTTCCCATTTTTTTGCAGTTTCTAAGTCCGGCTTTTGCTCTGTCAGCTCCTGAAAAATCCCTTCTGCATGAAGCACATTTCTTCTCTTTTTTAACCACGCATATAAATTCTTTTTCTCTCTGCTCATAGGTTTTTTTACACAATGAAAAGGCAGACCGTCTATGACAGACTCCACTGCAATATCACAGGCTGTATTCCAAAGTATGTCTACAATTTCTCTGTCCAGTTGTTCACAGGCACGTTTTTTTCGTTGCTCTGTTTTCTTCCACAAATGTCCGAAAATACAGTGCAGGATTATGTGAAGATAAGCACGGTTTACTTCTCTGCGGCCTTCCCGATACAATCCGCCCAGATAAGCAGGATGGTAATAAAGTCCAATTCCGTCCGTTCCTATGGTGTCTGTTCCTGCATCCATTTGATAGTGCAGGGTGGACAAAGCAACGTCTAAAAACCGCAGATGAAGATACAGCTCATTTCTGGCTGATACCAGAATTTTCAGATTGATTTCTTCTATGCGTTTCTCTTTTTCATAGCTCAAATTTTTTCTCCTTTCCTGCAAATTTCTTTCTTTTTTCTTCCATGAGATACCCCACAATATCCACAGCTTTCTTCCGGGAAGCTGCCTCTATGATGCTCTCTAAAGCTTCCCTGCTCCAGAAATTTCCTCTGTCGAAATAGTCATATACTTCATGCCAGTTGGATTTTTCCAGATAAAAACGTGCACACTTTTCCAGATTTTTTCTCACATAAGCTTCATAGCTTTTCTCCGCTTCTTTGGCAAGCTGATAGGGATATAAAAGCCTGCCTACTGCCATTGGAATTAAAATTTCTTTTTTTTCATACACCAAAGCTGTGGAAAATAAACTGTCGTATCGCTTATAATCTACTTTTTTGTCTGTAAAGCATTGACGATATTTGTAGCCACATCCGTGAAAATGGGTTTCTAAAATTCTGGCAGGCGTATTTTCCACGCCTTCTTCATAATATTCGGGAAAAATCAGCTCTGCTTTTTGCTCTGTATTAAGAATAATAATACTTACATACATCTCATGAAAGGTTTCGCTGACAACGTCTTTGATACAGGAAACACCGTCTTCTTTTAAAAATATAACCAAATTTCTAAGGGAAGAACAGCCTGTAAAAGAGCCTCCTCCGATTTCCCTTACATCGTCAAAAAGCTTTAAGGTTTTTAAATTTCTGCACCCATAAAAAGTATATTTTCCCAGAATTTCAATCCCTTCAGGTATCTCTATTTCTTCTATTTCCGTAAATTCTCTTTGCTCCTCTTTGCTTCGTCCCGCCTTCCACGGAGAATAGGCATAAGACGGCAAAGAGGATGCCAAAGCACCCTCTTTTCTACATTCTTTCAACTTTATGTACCTCCGAAAGCTTAGTCGCAGGCTGCTTTAAATTCTGTCCAGTTCTGATTGTATACTTCTTCTGCCTCTGCACTTACATTCTGAATAATTTCGCCTTTTGTTACAGAGTCCGGAACAACTAAATCTGGATTTACCAATTCATCTGCCGCTTTATTTGTACAGTAATATCCTACGAAATCAAAGCATTTTGCGGCTACCTCAGGCTCTAAAATGTAATCTAAAAATGCGTAAGCTTCTTCTGTATCCGGCGCATTTTTCGGAATAAAGAAGTTCATAATTCCAAAGCCCAAGCCTTCTTTTGGATAAACAACCTTCAAATCAGGATTTTCTGCCAAAGCTGCAATGACCTGTGAGGTATATAAAATGCCTACGGAAGCTTCTCCGTTTAACAGAGCATTCTGTGTATTGGTATCCTGTATCATACGAATATTCGGCGCTAATTCTTTTAACTTTTCTCCTGCTTCTTTAATCACCGCAGGGTCTTGTTCATTCATGCTTTTTCCCATAGTGAGAAGCACCATACCCTCTACGGCACGATAGCTGGCAATGGTTGCAATTTTATCTTCCAGCGCCGGGTTCCATAAGTCTTCATATCCCTGAATTTCGAAATCTACCTGCTCCGGATCATATACGATTAAAGGAATGCCTGCTCCGTGCGGTATGGTATATTTATTTTCCGGGTCGTAAAACTGGCTCTGATACAATGGATTGATGTTATCATAATTTTTCAGCTTTTCCTTATCCAGTTCTTTTGCCAGTCCATTATTTACAATCTGCTCAATAATATAATCGTCACCGATTACAAGGTCGTAATCTTTTCCGTCAGACTGCTGTACCTTCTCAAACATGGTTTCGTTAGAGTCAAAGTTTGAGCTGATAATACGAATGCCTGTTTCATCTTCAAAATCTGTCAAAACCTCCTGAGGAAACAAGCCTTCCCATGTATAAAGCACCAGCTCTTTATTGTCTTCTTCTTTCTTCTCTCCGCAGCCTGTCAGCATACTTCCTGCCAACGCCGCACATAAAATCATAGAAACTATTTTTTTCTTCATTTTCACATCTCACTTTCTAAATATTAATATTTCTTTTCTGCTCTCTTACTCAAAAATGAGGAAAGAAGCAAAACTGCTGTAATTACTACTAAAATAATGGTACAAAGAGCGTTAATTTCCGGTGTTACCCCTGTTTTTAGCTGTGCATACACCTTTACCGGCAGAGTATTCAGCCTTGGACCGTTTACAAAAATACTGATGACCACATCATCAAAGGACATGGCAAACGCCAGTAAGCTTCCGGATAAAACAGCCGGTGCAATAAGAGGCATGGTAATGTCAAAAAAGGTTCTTATCGGTCCCGCCCCTAAGTCTCTTGCTGCTTCCTCAAGGGATTTATCAATTCCCACTAAGCGTGCCTTTACCATCATAAAAATATAGGGAATACAAAAGGTAGTATGTGCAATTACCAGTGTTGTCATACCAAAGGGCAGATTTAACATGGAAAAGAACACAAGAAAAACCATTCCTAGAATAATTTCCGGTATCATAATGGGAATTGTAGAAAGATATTCCATCATTCCCTTTGTTTTGTATTTCACTCTTGCCATTCCCACAGCCCCTAAGGTTCCGATTATCGCAGAAATTCCGCAGCTTAAAACCCCAAGCAAAATGCTGTTAAAAAGCGCTTCCTTTAAATCTCTGTCATTGGCTAAGGTCTCATACCATTTGAGCGAAAAGCCTGTAAAATTAGCGGAAAGTCTGGACTCATTAAAGGAAAAAATCACTACCATAACAAGGGGAAAATACATCAGTAAAATCATAATTGCCAAATATAAATTTGACCATTTCCATTTCTTTTTCAAAATAATCCCTCCAAATCCTTTACATGAGTAACCTTTCTATATACAAACATCATCAGAGATGTCAGCAGCATCAGAACCACTGCAAGGGCTGCCGCAAAAGGCCAGTTGCTTCCTCTGGTAAGCTGGTCCTGAATCACACTTCCCACCAGTACAATCTTATTTCCTCCTAAAATATCTGCAATAAAAAACAGTCCCATAGAAGGAATAAAGGTGAGAATAACACCTGTCAAAAGCCCCGGCAAGGTAAGCTTAAAGGTAACGGTAAAAAACGCTTTTACGGCGTTTGCGCCTAAATCTCTTGCCGCCTCCACATAAGACCAGTCCATCTTTTCCACACTGGAATACACCGCCAGCACCATAAAAGGCAAGAGAGCATAGACCATTCCAATAACCACCGCAGGATAAGAATACAGGATTTTCAGCGGTTCTTCAATAAGCCCCAGCTTCATTAAAAAACCGTTTAAAACGCCTTTAGCCTGCAAAATTAAAATCCAGCCATACATGCGGATTAAAGAGCTTGTCCAAAAGGGCACCATAATCAAAAGCATCATACGCTTTTTCCATTTAGCAGAAAGCTTCGCCATAAAATACCCGAAAGGATACCCCATAAGTACAATCAACAGGGTACTGGTAATGGCAAGCTGGAAAGACTGCACAAAACTTTTTAAATATACAGGCTCTGCAATCTTTTTATAATTTTCCAGCGTAAAACTCCATATTGTGGAAGAACCGCTTCCATTGGTAGCAAAGCTCAGTGCCACCATGTAAAGGAGTGGTCCTACTACAAAGCATAAGGTAAAAAGATAAAGAGGAAGAACAGTAAGAAACAAACCTGATTTTTTCTTTTTCATCTTCCCGCCTCCTACTCTAAATCCACAAATACCGCATGCTCTGGCTTCCAACCCACGCAGACCTTATCCCCTGCTTTTAAGTCCGCATCCATACCATATCGACAGGACACCAAGGTCTTTCCGGATTTCAGTTTCAATGTGAGATGAAGCTGCCCTGCTGTAAAGGATTTGTCTTCTAAAACAGCATCCAGACCTTCTTTACATTCTGTGCAAACCTTTAAATTTTCTCTTCGTACTGCCAGATTTACCTGCATACCCTCACAAATTCCGTCAATGGGTTCTGCATACATCATCTGATTTTCTATCAGTACCTGCGCTTCTGTATCTGCTACCTTCTGCACCACGCCGGAAATCACATTGGCATTTCCTACAAAATCTGCCACATAACTGGTTTTCGGATGATTGTAAATTTCATCCGGCGTTCCAATTTGCTCAAATCTGCCGTCTTTCATAACCACAATTCGGTCGGACATATTGATGGCTTCTTCCTGATCATGGGTAATGTATAAAAAGGTGATACCCAGCTTTTTCTGTAATCGTTTCAACTCAAGCTGCATGGTACGGCGAAGCTTCAAATCCAGCGCACCCAAGGGCTCATCCAAAAGCAAAAGCTTGGGGCTGTTTACCAGCGCTCTTGCAATGGCAACCCTCTGCTTTTGCCCGCCTGAAAGCTCAGAAGGCATACGCTTTTCATATCCTGTCAGCTGTACCAATTCTAAGATTTCTGCCACTTTTTTCTTAATTTCTGCCTTGGGTACTCGCTTAATCTTCAATCCGTATCCCACATTTCCCTCTACATTTAAGTGAGGAAACAGCGCATAATTTTGAAAAACCGTATTCACGTCCCTTTGATTGGGAGGAACAGCCGTTACATCCTTTCCGTCTAAAAATACCGTTCCGCTGTCCGGCGCTTCCAGACCTGCAATAATACGCAAGGTTGTAGTCTTTCCGCATCCCGATGCCCCTAAAAAGGTGATAAATTCTCCCTTTTCAATGGACAAGGTAATTCCGTTTAAAACATCGGTTTCTCCAAATCCTTTTTTAATATTCTTTAATTCCAGTAATTGTTCGCTCATTTTTTTACCTTCTTTTTCATTTCAACCTATTCCAGATTATATAATGGCATAAGTTTACTATTTTTGTCAATTCTTATGAAGAAATTTAGATTTTTTTAATCCACTTTCATTTGAAAGGACATAAGCTATGCAATACGCAGCAAACGGAACAATCAGTACACAGGCAACTGCCCCAAAAAGCATCACAGATAATTCTTGAAACAGAAATTGAGAATTTACAATGGTTTCTATGGTATAGCCGCCCTTCCTCAAATAAGCAAACAGCAGCATAGAGTCACCTAAATACACAAAGAGCAGGGTATTTACCGTAGTTCCGATAATCTCTTTTCCCACCTGCATACCGGATGCAAACAATTCTTTTTGGCATAGCTCCGGACGATGCTGCTTCACCTCATAAACCGCAGAGGTCACCGATAATGCCGTATCGATTGCCGCTCCCAAAGCGCTTAATATGGTTACCGACACTGCAATCCGTAACATACTGATATGGATATCGGACTCATAAAAGTACATAATATCCTCCTGCATGGATTGTATTTCATTCAAGCCTCCGCCCTGTGCTTTCCATACCACCAAATAAATCAAAAGACTCAGTACAAACATAATTCCTGTTACAGACGCAAATGCCGCAATAGTTTTCAGATTTTTTCCATTTTGCTTTATCAAAGTTATGTAACCAATCATTACCGCTGCCAGAAAAACAACGAGAAACACGGGATATCCCTTTGCTAACAGAATAATCGTTCCTGCCAGAATAAGGATGTTTCCGCAAAGGACTAAAACAGCGATTGCACCTCTTTCTCCTCCCACTGCCACCATGAGAAGAAATAATATCAATACAAGTATTCCTGTCATTTTTTCCTCCTAACCTGTACCTTTAACAAAACTGCAGATACAAAAATAGAAATCGGAATTGCCAGCACAATCCCAATGCTTTCAATCAGAAAACGGCAGATTTCAAAAGGAATGTGATATCGTATATTAGACAAAAAAGAAATATCATTGTTCATTCGAATGAGAAATCCGGGAATTAATCCACTTCCAAAAGTGAACAGCAATACACTGAGCATCGTTCCCATAATGTCATATCCGATTTCTCTGCCGGAGCGAAACAATGGCAAAAATTTAATATCCGGCTTTTTCCGAATAATCTCCCCTGTTGCGGCTGCTATGGTTACCGCCACGTCCATAATTGCTCCAAGACCTGCCAGCATAACCTCTGCCTCAAACATCTCAGCGGGATTATCCACGCTTCCCAGATATTCCATAGAGGAATAATCTACGTCTCCGTACCAATACATTACAAAATGGAACATTGCCATAATCACCGCAAATACACAAAGAGTTGAACAGACTGCGGCTACGGTTCGCTTGTGAAATCCATTCAGAAGAAAAATTGTTCCGAAGGTAAAGCACAAAACCATGATATTACAGATTTTAATCATATTTCCGCCTTTTAGGTAAAAGTGAAAGCCCACTGCATAGACTGCCGTGTTAAAAATCATGGTGCTTATAGTAAAAATCCCCTGTTGCTTTGTAATCAGAATGAGCAAAAGAAGCAACATTCCTCCTACTGCCGCCAGATAAGTATCTCTTTTTAATCCTTTTATTTTTCCTGACAGCTTCTCTCCGTTTTCACTGGCATGAATAAATACCTTATCCCCTCTGTGGTATTTCTGACTGGTTACACCAGAATAGGTATATTCATTTTTCAGTGTAATCTTACTTCCCTTCCATTTTCCGTTCAGTAAAATCCCCTGCATGGTCTGTCGGTAATAAGCTTCTGTCTCGCCTCTTGCCCCTTCTTTTTCTCCTGTCTTTTCTGTCTGTACCTTTGTAATTTTGGCAATGGTTGTATCATAAAGCCAAGCGTCCTGAGACACAAATAAAAGAAACAACAGATATATTCCTATAAGAAAAAATACCTTTTTTCTTTTACAAACAAATTCTTTCATTTTTCCACCTCATTTGTCAGAATTTACTGCTTTTTTGATTATACCCCTTTCTCTTTTTTACGGCAACAAAAAAGGTACGGAAGCTTTATTGACAAATAATTCCAGATAGTGAATAATACTTTATAAGATTAAACACAAGTGAGGTGACGTCATCTTATGACTATCAAAGAAATTGCCAAATTGGCAGGCGTTTCTATTTCAACCGTTTCAAAAATTGTAAACAACAAAGCAGATAATATAAATATCGAAACCCGCAATCGTGTACTAAAAATTGTAAAAGAATATAACTATACGCCTTATGGCACAGCCAAAAATATTTCCAATGCAAAGACCTTTGTCATCGGCGTTCTTTTAAGACACAGCACTTTGCTGAACCTGATGCTAAAGGGCATTATGGATATGGCACAAAAGCATGGCTATAATGTTCTTCTTTGCGACAGTATGGACTCTGAAGAAAAGGAATTAAAACACATTACCGCACTGTGCAGACATCATGTGGACGGTGTTATCTGGGAGCCTGTCAGTGAAAATAGTATTCAATACGAACATTATTTTCAGGAGCAGGATATTGCTGTTTCCTACATTAACTCCTCCCTTCCGGAGGCCTCTCACTGTCTGGATTTTATGCAGATGGGCTATCTTGCTGCCCAAAAGCTTTTAGATTATCGCCATACTCATATTGCATGTCTGACAAAGCCCGGAAGCTTTCGCTCCAAAATGGTATTTGAAGGATTTAAGAAATGTCTTTTTGACAATGAAATCCCCTACTCAGAGGATATGAAGCTTTTCGTTACCGACCCTGACTTTTATACCCAGATTTCCTTGCAGGGCTTTACAGGAATTGTCAGCACCCACTTTGAGGCTGCTCTTTCTCTGTATGAAAAAGTAAAGAGCTTTCATTATCATATTCCTTCCGACTTATCCCTTATAAGTCTTCGGGAGGATGCGGGAGACGCCATCTGTTTTCCCAGAATTTCCTCTCTCCAAATCCCCTACGAGGCTTTCGGAGAAAAAATCTGCTATCATTTAATTGCAGCCTGCGAAAACTTAAATGAACCTGAATTTACGCTCTTTACTTCTGATAATCTCACTTTGGACCATGAAGAAAGCTTAAATGCGCCGCCTTCCTGCCGCTATAAAAAAGTGATTTCCGTAGGAAGCATCAATACGGATATTACACTGACCGTAGACGAGCTCCCTAGCTCCGGCAGTACCACCGTTACTACGGCCTCCTGTGTTTCCCTTGGGGGAAAAGGAGCAAACCAGGCCATTGGCGCTGCCCGCCTTGGACGTGAAGTGATTTTAATCGGAAAAATCGGAAATGATTATGACTCCACCGTTATTTATGATACGTTAAAGAAAGAGCATGTGCTGACTCACGGAATACGAAGAAGCTCTGCCTCTGCCACCGGAAAGGCATATATTCACGTACAAAAAGATGCGGAAAGCTGTATTACTGTTCTGCCCGGCGCTAATGAAACCCTGTCTCCTGAGGACATCTTATCAAGAGAACATTTATTTGACGGCTGCGGTTATTGTTTGATTTCCACGGAAATCCCTATGAATACCTGCATACAGGCTGCCAAAACAGCCCATTTCCATCACGCCAAAAACATTGTAAAGCCCGCCACTCTAAAGGCGCTGCCAACTGAACTTTTGGTAAATGCAGATATTTTCGTTCCCAATAAACGGGAAGCCGCACTTTTATGTCCTTTTGAAAACACAGTAGAAAAGCAGGCAGATTATTTTTATCAGCAAGGCTGTCCTGTGATTATTATCACCTTAGGTCATCAGGGTTCTTATGTAAAAACAGCAGATTTTTCCGGTTATTTTCCTGCTGCTGATTTTCCTTCCATTGACTCTACGGGAGGCGCTGACGCTTTTATTGCTGCTTTTGCTTCTTATTTAACAGAAGGGTATCCTCTTCTAAATGCAGTAAAAATCGCAACCCATGCAGCCGGCTTTTGTATTTCCAGAACCGGTGTAGTGCCGGCGCTCATTGACAGAACCTCCTTGGAAAATCATATTAAAATGACAGAACCGACGCTTTTAACTCTAGCATAGTTCTTATGAACATATAAAACTGCGGTAAGAAATGCCAATATTTTTACGCATCTCTTACCGCAGTTTTCTGTTTCTGTAATAAATGTTGGATATGCTTTTTTCATATTCCCGACATTTATTTTATTTCTTCAATTTTCTGCCAGCTTTTATCTTCCAAATGATAAAAATAAGGTTCTCCTTCTTTATAAATCCAATATCCGTTTTCTGTTTTATCTTCTACCTTAATTTTATTCAAGTCCTGATATTCATCAAATAGATATTTTTCTTCTTCAAAATCATACCAATTACAATATACCTTTTTTTCCTCTCCTTCCTCTGTATTTTTCCGAAATTCTATATAGTCTTCTCTTGCCCAGATTTCATCTGCATCATCCTGCCATTCCAATACAATCTTTTTTTCCTGTGTTTTTATATTATACTTCTCCAACTGCTGTTTTCCTTCTGATTGCAAATAAAGTATATCATTTTTAATTATCTGCATATTGGATATGGTTGTTTTATATACTTCACTTAACTTTCCTGTTTCAAAATCGTATCTTAAATACTCACATTCCTGCTCCTGTTCTGTATCTTCCCATGGTATCTGCACAAGATATATTCCGTTTTCGCTTCCTCCGCATGGCACAGTATACTTTCCTTCGTTTTCAGCTCCGTTGAGCAAAACCGTTTCCTTTTTTGTTTTTAAATCATACATTACAATCGACGGCTCTGCCGTAGTCAACCCGCTTCCGTCTTCCAGTTCTTTTTGTGTTTGAGCAGATATCACAATCTTCCCTTTATACAAACCCGCCTGATTAGGAAAAATCCGAACATTTTTAAAAGTATGTAATTTTTTCTTTTTACTGCCGTCTTCTTTCATAGAATATAGTTGAAGCTCCAATTCTTCCTTCTCAAGTTTTTGAACCATGAAATATAAAGTACCGTTTGAATATGCCAGACATCCTACAATTCCGTTCTCGACTGCCGGACATTCTTCAGAATTATGTTTGCAATTAACCTTCTGGCACAATATTGTTTTTTTACCAGTTGTTTTATCTACAAAAAAGATTGGGCTATATTCTTCTCCCCATTCAACTCCATATATCCCTTTATCAGACTCCGTCAGATTTGCCATAATTAAATATTCTCTTTCATCTTGAAATCTGTCCTCTCCTGTTTCTTGTTTACTGCTGCATGCTGTAAGAAGCAGTAAGACCGCCAGAAAGAAAAATGGAATAATTTTTAACTTCTTCATATTTTTCGCTCCCTTCGTGTCATCAGAAAAACGACTGTTCCTAAAATAAAACAGATAACTACCACTATTTTTAAATCTGCTGTAAAGACAAAAAACAGATGGTGTGCCCAATTAAGTGCTCTGACAGGCACATACGAGGACAAGATAACAGGTACTGCCAATACACCTAATATCATACCTGTCAGCATGTGCTGATTTCTTACCCTTTTTGCACAGGCAGACAAAAATATAACAACAACTGCCGTTACAATACATTGGAGAATAATCCCTACCACAAAAGCAGTCCATACAGGAATTGATGTATCCTGCTCCCAGTATTGCGACAAACATCCTATGGGAGACATCCATTCCAAATCATACGTTTTCTTTTCCTTCACAAATACCATTGCTCCGCTAAAAAGTACAAAAGGAATACAATATAAAAGTACGGTTTCAATTTTTAAACGCCATAATTTTCCCCTGCCAAATCGAGATGTATTCTGTAACACCTCCATTCCGGTTTCCTTTTCCTTCTGATACACAGACGGAATTAAAAAGGCAAAAGAAACGCACAGCAAAATAACCATCATTTGAGATACTTCGGTATTTCCAAACAGCAATTCATACTGCTTGTCTTTCAACAAAATCGGTTTCTTGTTCTCAGCCAGCAGATTTTCTGTCCGTTCTACATATTTCTGAAATCCTCCTACACATTCCAAGTCCTGTGTAAACTTATAGCTTTTCACAAAATCCTCCGTTTGAGACAATTCTTCTTCCAAGTGCTCCAAACGCATTTTTTCTGCTGCGATTTTTTCATCTGTTTCGGCTGTAATTCTATTTCCAAATTCATCGATATATTTCTGATAATAAAACTCATCTGTGCCCACATAGGTTTTATACCGGTAAACAGTCATTGCTTGTATACACATACATGCAGCAAATAAAATTATCCCTCCTTGATAAATCCACAGCTTTTTCATTTCATAATAAAATAATCCATGTGGATATCTTTTTCTTTTTTCTTTTCGGTAATATTTCTTTTCTCTCTCTTTCGGACAATGAATTCCACCTATTATCAAAAAGAAAACTGCCACGATAATACAAAGCGGTATTCCCAAGCTCTGTTCCACAAGAATATTTTCAAATCTGAGAATTTCATAATTTCTGATTATGGATTTACCTGTAAATGCCCCCCATATATTCCATATCCTAAAAATCGCCTCAAATCCTTCTCCGGTCATTGTATTTTGGCAAAACAAGCTCCCTCCCATAACAAGCATAATACCGAATGCTGTTTTTACTTCCGATACAGACCACCTTGCCAAAAAGACAGCAATCGCAGCAAGAAGGAAAGCTGCCAATCCCTGCATAGCTCCATAGGCTATTATATACATCCCTATACTCCACGCATACGGAACAGCATAAAAGCCCGGCACACTTTGAATTGCCGCATCCATTGAAATCATTCCGTATGTTCCGAAAGCTAATGCCAGATGAATGAAAAATGTGCCAAACAGATAAATCAGTAAAGTTCCGTACACCGTGCATGCTTTGGCACAAAACAAAGGATTTTTACCTTTAAGCATTGTACGGACAAAATCCGCTTTCCCATTTCTCTGCTCCTGTATAAATACAACACTTACAAGATAAATTAACAAAACAATCGCCAAAATATACTGTACATAAAAATCCAGAACCTTCAGAAGTCCCTGATATGGCTGTCGCTTCATCGGAGCTTTAACTTCAAGCTCCTTATATTTCTTTGCTATCCGCTCCATATACTGATTTTCTTTCTCATCTTTTGCAAAAACAGAAATATTTTGACTTTGCTGATACCTGTTTTGAATAGACTCTCGATATGTATCATAGTCCTTTATTGCCGATATCTCGTCTTCCAAATACAGAAGCGCCTTATACTCCCCATAGCCGGTATTTCCCTTTTCCTGCTGTTCCAGCAGCCAATTTTCCGCTTCTTTTTCAGTCATATTATCTGTGGCTTTATGAAATTCCAAATAGGTCTGATGTGCTTCTTTATCCTGATTTAATTCTCCCTGAAATATCACACCGGAAAGAACCCAAAACAGCAATAAGATTTTTAAAACAGAAGCATTTTTCCACAGCTTTTTCCATTCATATAAAATCAATTTTAACATCTTTTTTTCTTTACTCTTCACTGCCACGAAAATAGTACAGATATACATCTTCCAAATCCGGATATACTTTTGCTGCTTTTTCCGGTAATTTCTCTCCTGTTTTTAGTAAAACTTTGGCATAAATTTTTCCTTCCCGCCGATACACACTGCTAATCCGGTATTGCTTCTCCAAGATTTCCAATTCTTCTTCCACTTCCAATTCGCAAACCTTGCCATACAGACTTTTTGTAAGCTCCAAAACACTGCTTTTTGCTAAAAGTTCCCCTTTCTTTAAAAGCAAAATTTTATCGGCAATCAATTCCACATCACTTACTACGTGGGTAGCGATTATAATAATTTTATCCTTGGCATATTCCGCAATCAAGTTTCTCATTTCAATTCTCTTTTCAGGGTCAAGTCCTGCGGTTGGTTCATCTAAAATCAATACTTTAGGATTATCCAGTAATGCCTGAGCAAACATAAGTCTCTGCTGCATTCCACCTGATAACGTGCGGATTTTCTGCGTTCTGACGTCCAAAAGGCGTACTTTTTTCAATAATTCTTCTGTACTTTTTTCCACACTTTTCTTGTTCATCCCCTTTAGTGTTCCTATGTAATGTAAATATTCTTCTACTCGAAACTCCGGGTACAGACAATGTTGTTGGGGCATATACCCCAATCGTTTTAGGAAATTTTTTCTTTCTGTTCGGATGTCTTTGCCATCAAATAATATTGTTCCTGTTGTAGGCTCTATCAGCATACAAATTAGTTTCATAAGCGTACTTTTTCCGGCTCCGTTTGGTCCTAAAAGTCCATATATTCCCGGCGAAAGCTGTAAAGTTAATTCCTTTAATGCTTCTTTTTCTCCATAACATTTTCCAATATTTTTTATTTCCAACTGCATCCTTTCACTCCTTCCAACTATCTAATTGTTTTTGGAGTTCTGAAATCACTTCTTCTACTTCTGCTTCTTTCAGCTTTTGCTCCTGCTCCTGTATAAACACCTCAAGGTCAGGTATCTCTTCAAATTCTGTTTTACTCTCCATGTCATTATAAATCTCGGCAATTTCCGCAATCTTCTTGGAAAGATTTTCATCTAATACAGGAGTAAAATTACCATATTCCTGAATTATTGTTTCTTCTAATAGTTGTTCAGTTATTTGTGCTTTTTCTTTTACCTCCAACTGATTTGGATATGCTATTCTGTTATTTCCAATGCGTTTGAAACTCCCCATAGAGGATAAGGGCGTTCCTTCCCCTTGATAAATTGCATGTCCGTCTGTCAGCTGATATTCTTTATCCAAAACTCCGTAAATCATAATGTTGGTAAGCTCCTCATCATACATAGATGCTGCCAGCACACGAACTGCCAATTCCTTTTCATCACTGTCTTTTAAGACTCCGTTTCCGAAAGAGCTTTCTACTGTTCTGTCTCCTAATGGCAATTCCACCCATTCCTTTTCCGTTTCTCCTGTCAATTCTTTTATGGTTGGTATGGATGTCATTCGGAATACCGGAACTCCGTTTTGATATTGCCGTTCTATATGTGCATCCAAATTTTCTTTATAAATTAAATCATGGATTTCCAACATTTTTTCCATTTCCGGAGTATCTAACAAACTGACAACCTTCTTTTCCTGTACATCAACAGCTAAGTTACAGTCTCTGGAATTTTTAATCACCGAGGTATATCTTTTCTGTAAATATGCTCCATATTGTAAATCGGTTGCTGATGTCAGATAATATTTACCATCCAAAAGCTGCTCTTCTTCAAAATATGGCTTTAAAAATCGGATAACATCTTCCGGAGTCATATTCTCAATTCCCGTTTCGTCCAAATTTATTTGGTACTTTTCTAAAAATGGTTTATAAAACACGTATGTTAATTCAAATATAGAAACATTCCCTCTTGGTATTTGATAGGTCTTTTGGTTGATTGTATTTGCTTTCCAAACTGTTTCGGGAATTGCATTTAAAACTTTTTTATTTTCTTCCGTTTTTAAATATTCGTCCAGTTCTAAAAACTTTTCATATTCCAACGGAGAAAAACCAGCTATGTCTGCATCTGCATCTTTTTCCAACAAATTTTCTATCATTTTTGTCTGAAATAGAAATTCGCTTTCATACAAATTCCCGCTTTCAAAATCCTCCTGTTTCGCCTCATATTCATCCGGCATATATTTAAAAACTACCTTTGCAGGTATCTTTAATTCTTCTAAACGTTCATTAAATAACTGAAAGCGTTCTGCTTCGATTTCCTCATACGCCACCGCATTTTCTATACCATAGGACTCCGGTTCGGATATATACCATACAATCTCTTTCTTTTTTGAAGAACAACCACAGAAAAGACCGGAAGATAACATGAAAAACGTTGCTGTAAAAAGATATTTTCTGTTAATTTTTTTCTTGTGCATAGTTCCTCCCTATTTTATATATCTATTATAACGTAAATCTGATATATTTTCCAACCTATACACTATTATTTCTGAAAATTCTTCCGAACAAGTGCTTTTTTCCATGCAAGTAATCAATTTTAAATCTTTCTGACTCTATTAAAAACAGAACTATAATAAAATGAGGCTGCTGCATTAAGTTGTATATTACGAATGCTTACACTTGATGCGACAACCTCATTTTCATTCATTTCTATATGTAATTGTAACTTCTTCACACTTCCCTTTATTGAAATAATATGTATCTTCATCTTGTATTTTTATTGTACGTGTACCAATAACTACCGTATCATTGTCTGTCCAATATACTTCATCTTCCGCATAAAGATTAAATACATCTGCCTTTTCAAAAATATGAAGTGTACATTTTTCTAAATAAATCCACCTTTTTTCGTTGGTATCTTTAAAATGTACAAACCCTAAAACATATCCTTCTCCGCCCCTTGGTTTGTCATATACAACCACCATTTTTAAAATCGCATTACCATCCGGCGATATACAAGGGCTATTTTCCAGCTCACGCTCGTACTTATATTTTGCTAAATTTATATTCAGAGTCTTCTTTTTCTCTATTTGTATCCATGCAATACTTATTAACACGATACCTATAAATATAGCAAGCCATATTATTAAGTATTTTTTCTTAAAATCTTTATATTTGATTATCAATAAAATGTACCTTTCTAAAACATTTTCCTCATATCATACCAGCAAGCTCCCCCATGTGTGGAGTCTGCCACGCCAAAGTTCTCAAATCCATGACTTCCATAAAACTTCAGCAAATGTTCCTTACAAGTTAAAATCACACCTTTTTTTCCTCTTTCTTTTGCCGTATCGGAAAGATAATCCAAAAGTTTTCCGGCAATTCCCTGATTTCTGTATGCTTCTCTTACGTCTAATCCAAATACCGTCTGATAGTCTCCGTCAGGTTTATGCAGTGCCGCATTATGATAAAGCTCATCCGGTAAAGAAGGCTGGTCTGTCACCGCTCCGTTAATAAAACCGGCAATTTCTCCCTCCACTTCTGCCACGAAAAAGCATTCTAAAAATGTATTCATACGCTTTTGAATTTTCTCTGCCGAAGCTGCCTCTGCCTTTGGAAAACACTCTGCTTCAATCTGCGCCAATACAGAGGCTTCTTCTAATTTTGCATTTCTGATTGTAATTTCCATATTTTCTCTCTCATCCTCATAAATTCCCATTTTCTGAAAGGCTTCTTCAATAAGCTCTAAAACCTCCTCACTGTCTGCACTGATGGTATGGCAGTGATGACCGGATGTAATATTTGTAAGAGGACGTGATTTTCCTGTGCGAATATCCTCCACAAACTGTTTTACCTGTCTTCTGGAGCTGATTTGCAGGGAAGCTCTTAATTCTCCGTAAATATGGTGCTGTACAAACACATCTATAACTGTGCCTCCGCAGTCTACTACTGCGTTTAATTCTTCTTCTATTTTTTCATCGGTATGACACACCTGAAAAATCCGAACAAATTTCTTTGTTCCCTGACAGATATATCCTCTGTTGGTAGACAGAATTTCACAATCTGCCGCACGCAGTAATGCAATATCCTGTACAATTACCTGTCTGCTTACATGAAAAAGTTCTGCCAGCTTTGTTCCTGATACCGGTTTGTCGCTTTCCGAAATATATTTTAAAATTTCTTTTCTGCGTGTTTCTCCAACCATTCTGAAAAATCCCCTTCCTTCGCTGTATTATACCTCGTGAAGATTTTTTAAGGACAAGTCTAAAATCGGAGAGGAATGTGTCAAAGCCCCGCTGGAAATATAGTCTACGCCGACTTCTACCAGACGTTCAATGTTCTCTTTTGTAACATTACCGGAGCACTCGGTTTCTGCTCTGCCGTCAATGAGCTTCACTGCCTCTTTCATTACCTCCGGCGTCATATTATCCAGCATAATAATGTCTGCTCCGGCTTCTACTGCCTCCTTTACCATCTCCAGATTTTCTGTTTCAATCTCGATTTTACGAACAAAAGGAGCATATTCCTTTGCCATTTCCACTGCTTTTTTCACACTTCCTGCTGCTCCGATATGATTATCCTTCAATAAAATTCCGTCAGAAAGGTTGTATCTGTGATTATAACCGCCGCCGACTTTTACCGCATATTTTTCAAAAATACGCATGTTCGGAGTTGTTTTTCTGGTGTCTAAAAGCTTGATTTTTGTTTCTTTTAAAAGCTCTGCAATCTGATGTGTATAAGTTGCAATTCCGCTCATTCTCTGCAAATAATTCAGCGCAGTACGCTCACCGGAAAGAAGCACACGGATATCTCCCCGAATAACTCCAAGAAGCTGTTTGTTCTTTACCTCATCGCCGTCTTCTGCGTAAAATTCCACCTCTGTTGTCTCATCTAAAAGCTTAAAAACACGCTCAAATACACCCAGTCCGGCAATAATTCCGTCCTGCTTGCAAATCAGCTGTACTTCTCCCTGTTTTCTGTTTCGCATAACGGCATTTGTAGTAACATCCTCGCTGCTGATATCTTCCTGTAATGCCATTTTTATCAAATTATCTGCATTTAATTTCATTGTAATATCGTTCATTTTGCCTGTCTCTCTCTTTCTATTTCTTTCAGAATTTCGTTCTTATACACCTCTGCCAGACATTCCTTCTGACTTACAATACACTCTTGTGTCTCTTGATACAGTTTATCAAAATCTGCATCATTTGTCTTGCATTTTTCCCTATTTTTTTCAATATTTTTTGCCGCACGCTCAGCAAAAACCAGACTTTCCAAAAGAGAATTGCTTGCAAGACGGTTAGCGCCGTGCACGCCGTTACAGCTTGTCTCACCTACTGCATACAGACTTTTCATTGTTGTTTTACTGTCTGCATCCACATGAATTCCCCCCATAAAATAGTGCTGGGCAGGAACTACGGGTATCCATTCCTTGGTTACATCATAGCCTTCCTCCAGACATCTTTCATAAATATGAGGAAAATGATTTAAAATCACTTTTTCTCCTAAAACCGTCATATCCAGCCACACATAAGGCTTATTATCCAATTCCATCTGCTTATGGATTTCCTTTGTCATCAGGTCTCTTGGAAGCACCTCATTTGCAAAACGTTCTCCTTTTGCATTATATAATTTTGCTCCTTCTCCCCTTACAGACTCCGAAATCAGAAAACGTCTTCCCGGTTTTAAAGAATATAAGGTCGTAGGATGAATTTGAATATAATCAATATTTTCTAATTCCACTTTATGGCGCATAGCGATTGCCAGAGCATCTCCTGTTAAATGGGGATAATTGGTAGAATGTTGATATAAACCTCCAATTCCGCCGCTTGCCAGTATGGTATGCTCTGCCTGAATTCCCATACATTCCTCATTTTCCGTTTCTGCAAGAATTCCCATACAGGTATTGTCCTTCTCGATTAAATCCAGCATGGTGGTATGCTCCATAATTTTTACATTTGGAAGCTTTTTCACAGCCATTAAAAGCTTACTTGTAATTTCCTCTCCGGTAATATCTTCATGGAATAAAATTCTGGCTTTTGAATGACAGCCCTCTCTTGTATAATCCAGCTTTCCGTCACGCTTTGCGAAATCTACTCCGTAAGAAATCAGTTCATTAATGACCTCTCTGGAAGAACGTATCATGATATCCACAGACTCTTTTCGGTTCTCATAGTGCCCCGCTTTTAAGGTGTCTTCCATGAAGCTTTCATAGTCATTTTCGTCTCTTAAAACGCAAATTCCACCCTGCGCCAGATAAGAGTCGCTGTTTTTAAGGTCATCCTTTGTAATCAATACAACCTGCATATCGGAAGGAATATGAAGAGCTGCAAAAAGTCCGCTTGCACCTGTTCCTACAATCAGAACATCTGTTTTCATCTTATTCATAAAGACACCCCCTACTTTGCCAGCTCCAACATTTTATCCAATGCTTTCTGTGCTTTTTCTCTGGTGTCTTCTGTAATTTCCACCTCATATTTTTCTTCTTTTAAGCAGTCACGTACCTTCTCAAGAGTGACCTTTTTCATATCTGCACAGCACTGTCCCTGCATAACAGAATAGAACTTCTTGTCCGGACATTTCTTCATAAGCTCTGCGAAAACACCCTCCTCTGTACCGATTAAAAATTCCTGTTTGGAAGACTTTTCTGCATAGCCGATAATGTCCGAAGTGCTTCCGATAAAGTCTGCCTCTGCCAGAATTTCCTCTGTACATTCCGGATGTGCCAAGAATTCTGCCTGTGGGTATTTTGCCTTTGCCTGTCTTACGGTTTCCACTGTAATTTTTTTATGTACCGGACAATATCCGTCATTTAAAAGAATATTTTTTTCAGGAACTTGTTTTGCCACATAGCTTCCCAGATTTTCATCGGGAATGAAGAAAATATTTTTATTTGGCAATGCTTTTACAATTTTTACTGCGTTGGATGAGGTCACGCATACATCAGAAACCGTCTTTAAAGCGGCCGTTGAATTAATGTAGCATGCCACTGCCAAATCCTCATATTTTTCTCGCATTTCCTGCACTTTTTTCGCTGATGCCATGTGTGCCATTGCACAATCTGCCTCTGCATCCGGCAATAATACTTTCTTTGTGGGATTTAAAATTTTGGCACTTTCCCCCATAAAAGAAACGCCTGCAAAAACAATGATTTCTGCCTCTGTCTCTCTTGCCTTTTTTGCTAAATAATAGGAGTCGCCTACAAAGTCCGCAACCTCCTGAACTTCCTTTGGAACATAATAATGTGCTAAAATTACTGCATTTTTTTCTTTTTTCAGCTGTTCGATTTCCTCTTTCATGGCTTTCATTTTTTCTTTCCTCCTGCCAAGCATTTGACAGCTATTATACACCATGTTTTTACAAGTGACAAGACAGTTGTTAATTTTTATCTTTACAGAAATTCACCTCTTGACTTTCCTCTTGTTTTATGAGGTATAATGTTAAAAATACAAAAGAACGAGGTTATGAAAAATGGAAAAAAATTTTACTACCGGCAGTGTATTAAAAGGCATTCTCTTTTTTTCACTTCCATATCTTCTATCCTATTTTCTGCAAACCCTTTATGGAATGGCAGACTTATTTATTATCGGACAATTTGCAGACGTTTCTGCCACAACAGCCGTCTCCATCGGCTCACAGGTTATGCACCTTATTACTGTAATGCTTGTAGGACTTGCAATGGGTTCTACGGTTTCTATCGGACAGGCAGTAGGCAGAAATGACAAAAAAAGTATCTCTGAAAATATTGGAAATACCGTTACCCTGTTTATGATAATCTCCCTTATTTTAACAGGCGTATTGCTTATTTTTGTAAATCCTGTTGTTTCTTTCATGTCAACGCCTCCTGAAGCAGTTTCCGGTACTGTTGACTATTTAACTATTTGCTTTATGGGAATACCCTTCATTACGGCATATAACATCATCAGTTCTATTTTCCGTGGTATGGGTGACTCCAAAACGCCTATGTATTTTATTGCTGTTGCCTGTATCATAAACATTGGACTGGATTATCTGTTTATGGGTGCGTTTCAAATGGGGGCTTCCGGCGCTGCATTGGGAACAGTTTTGTCACAGGCTTGCAGTGTTCTGATTTCTCTTATCATTATTTTGAAACGAAAAAATGAGATGGGTGTAAACAAAGAAGCTTTCAAGCCAAATCGGATTGTAATGAAGAAAATTTTGAATGTGGGAATTCCTATTGCATTGCAGGATGGATTTATTCAAATTTCTTTTCTTATTATTACAATTATTGCCAACAGCCGAGGTTTAAATGATGCGGCAGCTGTGGGAATTGTAGAAAAAATTATCAGTTTTCTGTTTTTAGTTCCTTCTTCCATGCTTTCCACAGTTTCTGCCTTGGGAGCACAAAATATCGGCGCAGGAAATCAGGAACGGGCAAAGCAGACTCTTCGCTACGCAACTATAATCACAGTATGTTTTGGTCTCATTGTTGCTGTTTTAATGCAGTTTTTTGCCCAACCGGTGGTGGCTCTTTTTACAGATGGGACAACCGCAGACGGCGCAAAAACCATTCTTCTGGGAGAACAGTATTTGCGAGGGTATGTATGGGATTGCATGTTTGCTGGAATTCATTTTAGCTTCAGTGGTTATTTCTGTGCCTGCGGAAAATCCATGCTTTCTTTTATACACAATATTCTGGCAATTTTGCTGGTGCGTGTTCCGGGCGTGTATTTGACATCCCTGCTTTTCCCTGAAACCTTGTTTCCTATGGGACTTGCTACTGCTGCCGGTTCTTTATTGTCTGCTGTGGTTTGCGTAATTTTCTTTAAAACAATTTTAAATCGCAATACCCCTGTTGCTTTAAAGAACTAATTATTTTATATCTGATGATTTCTGTCTTTTTTATGAAAACATTGTATTAAACGATATCCCGAATATTTATACATTTTACGCTCAGTCTGCGCTCACTTTGAGCTTATAATCTCAAAGCGTGCTCGACAAATTCGCTAAAAGTGTATAAATATTTTGGGATAAGTTTCAAGGCAACAGTCTCATAATTTATAAAAAAGGGGGATTTTTCCATGATTAAACGAGAAATGTATATGAACCGTATTCGCCCATTTATGGGAACAGATTTAATAAAAGTCTTGACTGGTATTCACCGATGCGGAAAGTCTGTTATGCTGGAACTCATTAAGCAAGAACTTGCTGCATCCGGCATCAATCCTGCTCAGTTTATTTCCATCAACTTTGAAGATATGAACTATACACATTTACAAACTGCAAAAGCGCTGCATGAAGAAATCACCAAAAGAGCCTCTCATATAAACGGCAAGATTTACCTTTTCTTTGATGAAATTCAGGAGGTAAAAGACTGGGAAAAATGTATAAATTCCTTTCGGGTTTCTCTGGATTGTGACATTTATATTACCGGTTCTAATGCCAAATTATTATCCGGTGAACTTGCCTCTTATCTTGGAGGACGTTATGTAGAATTTGTCATTTACCCCTTCTCTTTTTCAGAATTTATGGAACTATATAAAACTATTTTTCCTGATACGCCCACTCAAAAATGTTTTCAAAAATACCTTTTGTCCGGCGGTATGCCTTATCTTGCAAACATACATTATACAGATGAGCCAACAAAACAATATCTTCACGACCTTTTTAACTCTGTTCAGTTAAAAGATATTGTACAGCGAAATAAAATTCGAGATATTGATTTACTGGAACGCATTATTGCTTATGTAATGGCAAACGTAGGAAACACCTTTTCAGCAGCATCCTTAGCAAAATTTTTCAAAAGCGAACAGCGTACGGTTGCGCCCGAAACCATCTTAAATTACATCAAATACTGTTGCGATGCTTATTTGTTTTATCAGGTAAAACGAGAAGACTTACAAGGTAAACAAATCCTTGCATCCAATGAAAAATATTATATTGCCGACCATGGTATCCGAGAAGCTGTTTTTGGCGGTAATCTGAAAGAAATCAATCTTACTTTAGAAAACATTGTTTATCTGGAGCTTTTACGCCGTGGCTATAATGTTACAGTAGGAAAAACCGGCGATAAAGAAATTGATTTTGTCTGCCATAAACGAGATGAAAAATTATATGTTCAGGTTGCCTATCTGCTTGCCTCCGAGGAAACTGTTCAACGTGAATTCGGAGTATACGATACAATCCGAGACAATTTCCCGAAATATGTGGTTTCTTTAGATGAATTTGATATGAGCCGCAATGGTATCAAGCATCGCAATATCCGTGATTTTCTCTTGGCTGAAGAATGGAATTAAATAATTATGGAGTTGTTGCTTTCAGTGATATTTCTAATCACCACGAAAAGCAACAGCTCCTTTATTATTTTAAGAAAATTTATTTAATTTTATCTTCCTGCCCAATAGTCCACCGCTTTTACAAGGAACTCACCGCATCCTTTTATATTCTTATCATAATATGCAAGAAATCTCTCATCCGCTATATACATAGACGCAAGTCCTTTATGTGCCTGAGCAGAATATTCTTTCCATGTATATCCTAACCAGTCCTTATGCAAAAGCACAATTCTGTGTCCTGTTTCGCTTTCGGGCAATTCTTTGTTTCTTACCGCTTCTTCTAACTGACGAAGCACTTCCTTTTCCAGATTTTTAAATCTCTCGTAATCTGCCTCGGACAGTCCCATAATTTTTTGATTTGCCTCATCAACAGCTTCTTCGCCATATTTTTCTCTGGCTTCTTTCCCGTAAAGTCTTTCTTTTTCTTCTATCAGCTCCCGCTTAAAGCCCTCAAATTTCTCTTTATCACTCATACTTCTTTCTCCTTTCATGTCTGCAATGGTATTTTTTACAGTCTGAATTAAGGTAGAAATATGCTTTTCCTGTTCCATAAGAGCAATTAAATGTTCCTCAAGCGCTTGTGCCGCATCAAATTGGGGATTGCTGATAATCTCTTTAATCACATCCAATCCCAGATTTCTTTCCCGGTAAAATAAGATTTGTTGCAGCAGGTCCACCTGCTCCTGTTCATAGTAACGACAGCCCTGCTCATTTACTCTGCTGGGCTTTAACAGACCTCTTTCATCATAATAACGAAGAGTTCTGGTACTGACTCCTGTAAGGTCTGCCAACTGTCTGATACTGTACTCCATATTTCTTTCTCCTTTTCTTTCTGTACAATTACCATAACAGTTTCCGCTGCGTCAATGTCAAGCCTGTTTTTTTATTTTTTAATTCCATGTCTGAACAATATCTATGATTTCCTGCTCATAATCTCCGAATAAGTCCTCATGTCTTCCCATATTTTTCACATTGGTTTCTGCGCCCCATACATCATCACAGAATTCCCATACATGGTAGGAGACTCCACGATATTCAAAATCAATGCTTCCACATCCGTCTTCCTCAGAGTAAGTAAAGGGAAATCCTTTTTCTTCTAAGAGCCTTTGTAACTTTTCTAATCTCATTTTTTATCTTCTCTTTCTTATCACTGTCTGGAGCATTTTTCCGCATCAATAGCCAAAACCAGCATTAACACGTATAATGCCTCTTCCGGTTTATCAATTTCCATTACATAAGTATCCGCCAGAGTAAAGACCTCCTTATTCACCAAAGCTACTGTTCTTCCGGTCTTATCCTGTATTTCATAGTCCCATTCCCATACGTTTCCCTGTACGCTCCAGCCATTAAAATCAATGACAAATTTAGGCTTAAAAAAAGTAAATTCTTTCTGCACACATCCTAAATACTGCTCTCCTGCATAAAGCTCAAATTTCGGCAGGAAGGTCAATACTTTTTCTTTTACTGTACCGATATTCTGTCCGTATCTATCCATGATTTTCAGACAGTGTCCCCATGCCAGCTCGCCTTTTACCGTGTAGACTTTCTCTCCCTGTTCATTATAAATATCATAGCTGTCAAACCATGAAAAAATCCTTTGTTTAAATAAAAGCTTCATATATTCTCCCTTTATTTCTCAATGACATTTACTCCAGCCACAGCTTTTACAAATATTGCAGCCCTCCTCAAAAACAAGCGGCTCTCCGCACTCCGGACAATACATCTTGTCAGTTTCTTCTTTTACCGGAACAGCCTTGGGTTTCGGAATTTTTTTTCCTTTTTCTTCCTTTTCTTCCTTCTGACTTAATTCCTCCTGCATTTCCTTGTACATATCCATTAACGCATTTCCCACTGCCATCGGACAGCACGCACCTTTACTTGTATCCTTTCTGGTTACTCTGCGGGCTGTATAAGAAGGACAGGAACCGCTGGAATTTAGCTGGTCCACAATGGTTTCAATATCAATTCCCCCTCGTGCGCTGATGGAAATCATTCTGGAAAGTCCTACCATGAAATTGTTGCAGCCACCGGTAGAGCCTTTGCTTAAATAAGTTTCCAAAAGTGCTCCTGTATGCGGGTCAAAAAGGGCAATACAATGAAGGCTTCCGCAGCCGGTAATCAGCTTTCTCTTCTTGCCTACCACATCGTCTGTGACAAGAATAATTTCTCCTCGTTTCAGTCCTTCTCCTGCTGTAATTTTCTTGGTTTCCTTTGTATTTAAAATTCCCACACGCTTGCAGCCGTCTCGGAAAATAGTAATTCCTTTTAACCCCTGCTCAAAGGCATATAAATAAAGATTTTCTGTTTCTTCCACAGTAAAGCCGGAAGGTACGTTTACCGTAGAACTGATAGATGCGTCAATATGTCGCTGCCAGATGGACTGCATATCTATTCTCTGATGATAGTCTAAAGTCATAGCCGTTACAAAATAGTCCGGTAAAAGTCTGTCATCCGAAACCTTGTGCTCCTCCATAAAATCTTTTACAATTTTTGTATAAACCTTATAATACACGTCCTCTCCATGTAAGGACTCTGTTTTTCTCTCATAATAGTTGGCATAAATCGGCTCAATTCCTCCTGAAATGCCCAGCATGGTAGATAGGGTTCCCGTCGGAGCAATGGTTAAAAGCTGAGAATTGCGAAGCCCGTATTTACGCACCAGTTCTTTTGTTCCCTCTGTTGTATTTGCCAGAAAATAAGGTGTTTCCATAATTTCCTCCACCTTACATTTTGGAAATGCACCCAATTCCTTGGCAAGTCTTGCGGAGGCTGCAATCGCTGTATCTGCCATGACAAAGCCTATTCTGTCACAGACAGAAACTGCATCTTCTTCTCCATAAGTCAGTCCCAGCTTAATCAGTGCATCTGCAAGTCCCATAATTCCCAGTCCGATTTGACGCCACTGGCTGACACTTTCTCGCTGTTCCGGAAGGGGATGCAAGGGCAGTCCTTCTTCCAACACTTCATTTAAAGCTCTTACAGATGCCTGTACACAATGCTTAAATTCTTCAAAGTCAAAATAGGCGTTTTCTGTAAAAGGATTTTCTACAAAAGCAGAAAGGTTGATACTTCCTAAAAGACAGCTTCCTCCTGCCGGCAAGGGCTCTTCTGCACAGGGATTTACGCCTGCATAAGAAAATTCCTTGGTATTGCTAAGTAAATTCCAGCCGGTAATTCTGTCCCAGAACAATGCGCCCGGTTCTGCATAATCCCAGTTTGTTTCCGTAATGCGGTGAAACAGCTCTCTGGCATTTACCATACGTTCAATAACCTGTCCTGTCTCTTCTCTTGTATAATGCAGACAATACTCTTCGTTTTTCTTCACTGCTTCCATGAAATCCTCATGAATACGCACGGAAATATTCGCTGTATTTACTTTTTTCAAATCAGTTTTCAGCTCAATAAATTCCGGAACGTCAGGATGGGAGCAGTCAATGGAAATCATCAACGCTCCCCTTCTTCCGTTTTGTCCGATTAAAGAAGTCACAAGAGAATATAATTCCATAAAGGATACCGCTCCGCTGGTTTCCTTTGCCGCATTATTGATTTTCGCACCTCTTGGACTGAGCTCGGAAATATCCACACCGCAGCCCCCACCATAGCTGTACGTACGTGCCAGCTTTTTGGCACAGTCAAAAATACTTTCTATATTGTCCTTTGGCGGTTCAACCACATAGCAGTTGGAATAAGTCACCTTTTTCCCCTGCTTATCCAGTCCTCGGTTGGATAAAATTCTTCCTCCGAAAAGAAATTTCTTTTCTTTTATGTACTTTGCGATTTCTTCATTTCCGCCGCTGATACGTGTAATCCAGCTTTCAAAATCCTCTTGTTCATTCCGGTATTTTTTATTCCAGATATCCATTCCAAGCCGGTTTTCGCTGCCCAGCCATTCTTCAACATTCATCCTTTTACCCTCCACTATATTTAGTCAGTATGTATATATACTAACACGATATATAGTTTGTTTCAAGGGCTGTTAATTTCCACATTCGATACTGATTTCGTTGAATTTCTCTAAAATGTCCTCAATTTTTATTTCTTTTTTCTTTTCTGCTTCCGCATCCATAACTGCATTTCCCTGATGCAGCATGAGAAGTCTGTCTCCGTATTCCACTGCGTAGCGAAGATTATGCGTTACCATAATGGCTGTCAAATGCTTTTCTCTCACAATTTTCTCTGTTAATTCCATAATTAAATCTGCGGTTTTCGGGTCTAATGCTGCCGTATGCTCATCTAAAATCAGGAAATCAATAGGCGTCATAGTGCTCATTAAAAGCGCCAATGCCTGTCTTTGTCCTCCTGAAAGAGCCCCTACCTTTGTATTCAATTTATCTTCCAAGCCAAGCTGTAATTTTGCCAGCTCTTCTTTATAAAAAGCAATGCGTTTCTTATCTGTTCCTCTTTTTAATCCAAAGGCTTTCCCCTTATTATCTGCCATTGCCATATTTTCTAAAATAGTCATGGAAGGGCAGGTTCCCATAGCCGGATTTTGATACACACGTCCGATTTTCTCCAGACGCTTATATTCTTTTTGCTTTGTAATATCCTGACCGTCTACCAGAATTTTCCCCTCATCTAATTCAATACTTCCGCAGATAATATTTAAAAGAGAGGTTTTTCCTGAACCGTTACTGCCTACAATGGATACAAATTCTCCTTTTTCTATGGTCAGATTAAAATCTTCAAACAGACACATTTCATGCACTGTTCCCGGATTATAGTATTTATGAATATGTTTTAATTCAAGCATGGCTTTTCCCTCTCTTCTCTTTTTTATCAACAACCAGAATTAAGACTAACACGCCTAAAAGGAACAATGCAGAAATCATTTTCATTGCCTGCGGCGGGAAGTATAAAATGGCAATTCCTGTACACGCCTTATAGAGAATTGCACCTAAAAATACAAAGGTTGTAACCTTGATAAAGGATATTTTTTTCAGCATTTTATAAAGACTTGTTCCTACAATAACACTGGCAAGTCCTACGACAATAGCTCCTGTACCGGAAGAAATTTCAAATACTCCCTGCTGCTGACAGGAAATACAGCCGCTTAATGCAACCAGTCCGTTGGCAATGGAAAGGCCTAAAATCTTCACATTTCCCTTGTTTTTTGCAAGAGAAGTAACCAGATTTTCATTATCACCTACGGCTCTTAATAAGTATCCTGACTTTGTTTTCAGATATCCGTCTAATGCAAATTTACTGATAAGAACCACCAGCAAAATAATCATCAAATTGCTGTATTTGGAAATTCCTCCGCTGAATATACCGGATAAAAACTCATTTTTAAAAATGGTTTCCTTAGAAAATAAAGGGACATTATTTGTTCCTGCTACCATTAAATTCACCGTGTATAAAGCTGTCATCATAATAATTCCGGAAAGTAAATCCCGTACCTTACATTTTACATGAATAAGACCTGTGCAAAGTCCGGCTGCTGCCCCGGCAAAAAATGCCACAGGCAGTGTGAGATAGGGGTTTACGCCGGATTTTAAAAGCGCCGCTGTTACGGCTGCTCCCAAAGGAAAGCTTCCGTCTACTGTCAAATCAGGAAAATCTAAAATTTTATAAGTAATATATACACCTAATGCTAAAATGCCGTAAATCAATCCCTGCTCAATAATACTGATTGCAAAATCCATCTTTTTTTCCTCTTTTCTTATCCTTCAGTTTCTGTAAATACTTCCTCTGCTCTGTTTTTCAGTTCTTCCGGAAGTTCTATTTTTAAGTTTTCTGCTGCTTTTTCGTTGATGTAAAGGCTGCTTCCCTCTAAAAGCTCATAAGACATTTCCTCTGCTTTTGCTTCACCCTTTAAGATTTTTGCCGCCATCTTTCCTGTTTCTTTGCCCAGGTTGATATAATCTAATCCTTCGGCTGCCAGACAACCCAGTTTTACCTGTTCGATTTCACTGCCAAAAACAGGAATACCTTTTTTATTTGCCTGCTCTAAAATTGTTGGCAGAACACTGACAACCGTATTGTCTGTAAGATTAGTAAGACAATCTACCTTTTCCAGCAATCCTGCTGCTGCCAAAGATACCTCGGAAGTATTGGTAACACCTGCTGTTTCTAAGGTAAATCCGTATTCCTTGGCATATTTTTCATATTCTTTGATACTGTGAACGGAATTGGCTTCGCTGGTTGTGTATAAAATACCGATTGTTTTTGCATCCGGAAGCATTTCACGTATCATCTTCAGCTGCGCCTCTACGGGAAGCTGGTCACTTGTTCCTGTCACATTTCCCACCGGTGTTTTATCCTCACCTGCAAGCTCGGCTTCCTCCGGATTAGTCACTGCTGTATACACAACGGGAATTTCTGTGTTCGCTGCACTGTTGTAAGCTGCCTGTGCACTTGGTGTTGCAATGGCACAAATCAAATCTACCTTATCTGACACAAATTTATCAGAAATCTGTGCTGCTGTGGCAGTGTCGGAATTGGCATTGTCTAAATCAATCTCCAGATTTTTTCCCTCTTCAATACCTTCTTCTTTTAAGCCTTCCAAAAATCCCTCCCGACAGTTATCCAAAGAACCATGTTCTGCAAACTGAGAAATGCCAATGTGATAGACGCCTTCTTTACTCTCTTTATTTTCGCCTTTGCATCCGGTGAAAAGACCTGTTGTTAAAATTGCTCCTAAAATCATAACAAATACTTTTTTCTTCATAATTTTTTCTCCTTTTCTCTGCTTTTCTTTTTACATTCCGATGTGCAAGGGCTTTCTATTTCATAGGACGCAATTTCCTATGAAATAAAAAACCGCCCCAAGTTAGAAACTAACTTGAGACGGTAATAAAATCATTTATTATCGCGGTACCACTCAACTTGACATTGCCAAATGTCCACTTTACCATGTACTGACATACACGCCTGATTGATAACGGGTTCGGTTCCCGACAACGCCTACTCTTTTCATTTCGGGCTGCCCTCGAAAGTCCATTCAACTTCAAAATCCATACGACAATCCCACCATCTGCCGCTCTCTGTGATTTCATTTCAAGCTTACTCCTCTTTCTCATCGGTTTTGCTTTTGTTGGTATCATTTTATGCTTAACTTTGTTTTTTGTCAACTATTTTTTGAAAATTTTTTCTGTCTGTTCTCTTTATTACAAACATTCCCACTGCCATAGTACATAATTCTGCCGCCGGGTATGCCAGCCAAATTCCTGTAACTCCCATAAAAACAGGCAATACATAGACAAAAATCAGTACCAGCACACAGCCTCTTAAAAGACATAAAAGCAAGGAATATCCATTTTCCACCACAGACTGAAAATAACAAATATACACCATATTTACTGCTGTAAATAAAAATCCGATAAAATAAATCCGCACTGCGTTTCCTGACATGGAAAGGATTTCCTTATCAGGATTTAAGAAGATATAAGTAAAGAAATCCGGTGCAAAAATTCCAACCGCTACAATCACGCCACAGACAATGACAGAAGTAACCATTGTCAATTTTCTTACGGAAAATGTTCTTTCAAACTGTCCTGCCCCATAATTTACAGAGATAATAGGCTGGGATGCCTGATTAACGCCTTTGCAAAGACACATTACCACAATAGCTGTATTACAGATAATGCCGAATACCGTAACTCCCGTATTTCCCACATATTTTAAAAGCTGTAAATTAAACACAAAAATGGTAATTCCCGATGAAACTTCAATCAAAAAACTGGCTGTCCCGTTCACCATAATATCTTTAATATAGCCTACACGAATACCACGGAGGTTGAATTTTAACTGATTTTTCTTTGTAAAAAAATGAATAAGCAAAATTCCTACGGTTAAATAAGAGCCGATAACCGTTGCGATTGCAGCCCCTGCCATTCCCATTTCCATAGGAAATACAAACACATAATCCAGTACAATATTGGTAATTCCTCCGGCAATTACCGCATTCATTGCCAGCTTCGGAGCGCCGTCATTTCTTACAAAGGTCTGTAAAAAAGCAGAGAGAAAATATGCTCCCATTCCCCATATAATATAGGGAATATAGTCCATAATATAAGGCATGGTTTCTTCTGTTCCGCCTAAAAGCCATGCGATATCTTCCATGAAAACCACACTCACCACAAGGAGCAGAAGCCATACGAGAATGTTCAAAAGAAAGGATGCCGTGAAATAAGCATCTGCCTTTTCCTTTTCTCCTCGTCCCCTGAAAATGGACATCAGCACAGAGCCGCCCACACCAAATAAAAGCCCCAATCCAAAGAACACATTATAAATGGGAAGTGCGATGTTTAACGCTGCCATTGCCACACTTCCCAATCCTTTTCCGATAATAATGGTATCTGCCAGAACATAGATAGAGGTTACCATTGTGCCCATAATGGACGGGATTAAATAATGAAAAAATAACCCTTTTACCGGTTTTGTCATAAAATCTTTTGTTTCCATAAACACCTCACCTGTATAGTTTATTTCTGTAAGAGTAAAGTATATACAAGTTTAAAGGCTCTGGCAACCACTTTTTCTATTGCGCTAAGAAAGCATCGTTTCCAATGGCAGTATGCACAGCAAGGTAAAGAGAACCGCACCTGAAAAAACAGCCCAACGGACCAATGGAATTTTTCTTTTTTGGTACCATATAATCATAAAAAGAACAAGGAACAGCCATATCATAAATACACCTGCCTGTATTCTCTTTATGGTAAAACCATAGGCTGCAATATACATTCCCAGCTTGCTCATTGCCGTAATCAAAAGCAAAATCGTCACTGCGGAAAAAGCTATATTTATCACAGAAAGCACCTTGTTTTCTCTTGTTATCGTCTTTGTAAAAGTATTCATAAAAAGGAGCAGAAGGACATTAAAAGCGGTAATTCCGCAAAGCTCAAAAAAGCCCTGTCTTGCATATTCTGCATAAGTAAAGCTCTCCGGTAAAATCCCCGCACAGGCAGAAAAAAGATATTTTGCCTGAAAAGCAATAAACAAAATATAGGTAAATCCGATAATTCCTGCAAAGGTATAAACTGCCACATCCGGTATGATATGCAGACCTTCTCCTGATATCTCCCGATGCTCTTTACAGAGGTCTTTTTCTATATTTCTCTGATAAATTCCTCCATAAACAGTACCAAACATTAGAGAAGAAAGAATAAGCATAATCGGAATTTCTATACATAGCTGAAGGAAAAGACCTCCGTCAAAAATATTTCTCAAAACGCTTTTAAGCATCTGGGAAAATCCTGCGTCTGCATGAGACAAAACCGGCAAAATAATAACAAGCACCGGCAGAGATATCCCTATTCCCAGTAAAACCATAGCTCCTGTCCGTTTCTGCGTTTTGCTGAACAGACTTTGCAGCAGCACTCTGATTTGACACAAAAAATTAGAAAACGGCAAAATAATCAGCGCATACCATACATCCAAAAGCACCCACGAGGAGGTTTCGCCATCCAAAACAAGCGCATCGGTCATAACCAGCGTCCAATAGGCGCCTACCACCGCCAACATTCCCAGCTGTGTCAGAGGCATAATCGAATAATATCCGTAAGGTATTCCAACTCCCAGCAAAATAATACTCCAAAATATCTTTTCACCGTTTATATGAAAGCCTTTCACAAAACAATACAGAGAAACTACTGCAATATAGAGAATAACAAAGCCTGATATATTAAAAAAAGAGTCATACTGTCCTGTTTTCCACAGCACATATCCTAAAAATAAATACGCCGCCGCAAAGATTTTATCCCATTTATCTACCTTTATTTTCTCAAAAAAGGGTTCACTTTCCAAAGGTAAGCCCATTTCTGTACTTACCTGATTTTTATCTTCCATTTTTCTTCCTCACTTTCTGAAAACTATTTAGAATTCTTCCTCAGAAACATACTCCAGAATATCTCCCGGCTGACACTCCAAGGTCTTACAAAGAGCTTCCAAAGTAGTAAAACGAACTGCTTTTGCCTTTCCGTTTTTTAACACAGATAAATTGGCAGGCGTAATATCAATGGCTTTTGCCAAGTCTCCTGCGCTGATTTTTCTCTTTGCCATAACGACATCAAGATTAACTACAATAGGCATTTTTATCACCCTTCCTATATGGTATAATCGTTTTCTCTTTTAATTTCTTCCGCCTGTGCAAAAACATTCTTTATCACACGCAGTATCAAAGCCATAAACATGGCTGCCCCGCATAAAAACCAAAACGGAAAATAATAAAAACCGCTGGCTGCAAAAATCATTCCTGCCGCCGCACAGCACCATGACAGTTGTCTTAAACACTCTGTATTCTCAGAAATGAACACCTGATTTGCACTGATGTTTTTCAACAGACCATTCATTTTGTAAAGCGCCGCTCCAACAGGAACTGCCGTAGCATAATTCGTCACTAAAAAGTACGGCAGCATTCCGTCTAAAAGAGGACTGCGAAGTTCTAAAAAACCACGATACAGCCACGGAGCGCCAACGCACATCCCCACAAGAAGGACTGTAAACAAATAAATACAGACTCTTGTAAATTTTAAGCTTTTATCCTTGTTCCAATTCATCTTTTACCTCCCGCAAAAAAAGTTCTGTGATTTCTCTTTATCAAAGAATACCACAGAACTTTTTGTTTTTCAATATTTTTTTATCGTTTTTCGATAAATTTTTATTTTCTTTTGGAGCGAATAGCTATTCCTGCAGCCAAAAGCACAACACCTGCCATTCCCAAAGTCCATTTCCACTCATATTTGCCAATACTCATGGAAAACAGATACAATCCTTTTATCTTGTTAGGGGAAATGGTAATATTCAACATATAATACAGCAGAGGTATCATATAACCTACTACCACCTGGTCGGTCAGTGCATAAAAGAAAATGCCCATTCCGCCTAAAAACACCATGGTTGCCAGCTCGCCCATATATAATTTCAAAAATGCAAATTCACAATTTCCTGCTTTTAAAACGCACATATAAATGCCTAAAAGTAACATTAAATAGATAATCGCCTGTGTCATGCGAATACCGTATAGCTTTGCCACAGGCATATACTTTGATGACAGCAAATCTCGAATGTCTTTATCCTGCTCCGGCAAAAAAACTGCCGGCAATAAGATGATGCTGATAAATACTGCATAATACTCCAATACCTTTGCAGTTTCCGGCTCTGTAAGGTTTTCAATTCCCAGAAAAAGAGGAGAAACTATGAGGAGTAAAATACAAATCAAAAACGGTATCCAAAGATTATGCTTTTGATTTTCTCTTGCTACCACGACGTATCTTTCCATAGAAATCCCACGCTCCTTTTCTTTTCATACTATAAACCCATACAGACAATGCAAGGAAAAACAATGCTAAGCCTGCGTAAAAAACTCTGTTTATGATAAATTCCTGATAATGGTCTGCAAATATCTGATAATCTAATACACTGTTATGACGTACAACCAGATGGAAACCAAAATCTCCGGAAGTTAAGCCTCCTATCTGCATAAATACGCTGGTGTACCACCACACTGCCTGTACAAGAACTGCAACAGCCGTATCGGTAAGCTCTGTCAAAAACATGCCAAGAGCAGACACTACCATAATTTCCGGCAGCAGCCAGACAAATACAGAAGGCACAAACGCCAGATAATCAATGGCAATATTCATCCCTTTCGTATAGCCAATACATTGCATCAAGGTATAAAGAGCTGCAAAAATTACCGGTAAAAGCATTGTCGCTACCATAGCTACATATCTGCTTAAAACCACAGTACCGGAAGAAACCTTACGAACATAAATCAGCTCCTGCATCTTTGCTCTTCTGTCTCGCATACATCTTGTAACGACTACAAACACAGGCATAATTCCTAAAATAATACCCAGATAGTCACTGAAAAGTCTTGCATAGCCTCTTGTAAATTTGTCCTTTTCTATGAGGTTTTCATACTCTGCCACAGCATCCTCATAATCCGCCGAAACGTCTACACCCTGGCTGAATTTACTCTCCTCATAAGAAGAACCGGCTCCTAAAACAGCGCATACCTTTTTCATATTTTCTTTAAAAGTTTCATAAGAAACACCCTCTTTTACAGGAAGTCGAAAATCAGGCAGCTCATAATAAGGTTGTGCGATTGCTTCTTCTTCAAATTTTTCGATTGCCATACTTCGCTGTTTTTCTGTAAGCCCTGTCATTTCCTCCAGAATTTTGTCAATTTCCTGTATTTCTTTTTCATCCGGCTTCACATATTTAATAAAACCTGCCGGATAGGTTTTCCAGTTGTTTTGATAGAAGTCCTGTGCCAATTCCCCTAACAAAACCTCCTGAATATCCTTTTCATCCTTTGAAAGAACCGTTCCGTATACTCCGTCTTCTGTTTTTACAGGTTTCTTTGCATCAAATTCCGGACTTCCCATCTGCGTAAAGAAAAACAGCAGCACGCAGATTACATAAATCCAATAAATCAGACTTTTAAAAGTCTGCATACATTCCTTTTGCAGTAATTTAAAGAACATCCATCTCACCTGCCTTTTCTCCCATAAGATACATATAAGCATCCTCCACTCCGGCAGTACATACTTCTGCTGCAAACGGCGGTCTCTCATCAGAAATAAATCTTACAGAGACATTATTTCCCGTAGTAAGCATACCCGTCACACGATACTCTCTCTTTAACCGAGGCAGTTCCTTTTTGCTGACTTTTACTGTATAAACTTTGCCTTCTGCAAGAGAAAGGAAGTCCTCTACCGTACCTTTAAAAAGGATTTTTCCTCCGTCCATAACCGCAATATTTTCACAGGTAGCTTCAATATCTCCTACAATATGAGTGGATAAAATTACAATTCTTTCTTCTGCAATTTCACTTAAAAGATTTCGAAAACGTACTCGTTCCTCCGGGTCCAGACCGGCGGTAGGCTCATCTACAATCAGTACCTTTGGATTATGAAGAATTGCCTGGGCAATGCCTAATCTTCTTCTCATTCCTCCTGACAAAGCCTTTACTTTCTTTCCTTTGTCATCCTGAAGGTTTACACGTTTTAAAAGCTTAGGTATTCTTTTTCTTCTCTCCTCTTTTGACATACCGGATAAAACACCCAGATAATCCATTGCCTCATACACGGTCATATTTGGATACATGGAAAAATCCTGTGGCAGATAACCCACTATTTTTCTGATTTCTGCAGTTTCTTCCACAGGTATTCCGCAAATCGTAACACTTCCCTGCTGCTTTTTCAGAATGGTTACAAGGGTTTTCATCAACGTGGTTTTCCCTGCTCCGTTTCTTCCCAAAAGCCCAAACATCCCCTGTGAAATCGTAAGATTTACATGGTCAAGCGCCTGTTTTTTGCCATAATTTTTACTCAGGTTTTTTATTTCAATTTCTAAACTCATAATTTCATCTTCCTTTCCTTTGATGCTCTTATCTTAAAAGAAAAAACTCTACATTCTATCTACTTTTTCCTAAAAATTCTTTAAGAAATCAAAAAGGAGGCTGAAATAATTGCTCCGTTTCCGTCTATTCTGTTTGCCAGACTGACTGTTCCGCCGTGTAAATTACAGAGCATATTACAGATATAAAGTCCTATTCCGAAGTGTTCTTCTTCCTGTTCGCTGCTGTAATAAGGTCCAATGGCTTTATGCAGCTCGCTGTCTAAAAATCCTTTTCCGTCATCCTCCACATATAAATACATATATTTTCCTGCTGCCTTTTCTTCGATTTCAACGGACACGATTACCTGACTTTTGGCAAAGCGAATGGCATTGGATAACAGATTATCCAACACCTCCAGCACAATATTTTCATCAAAAAATACCTTCTGTTTTTCCATTTCCGCAGATAAATATTTTACAAAAAGTGTAACATCTCCACCCATATTTAAAGCTTCTACAATGCCTTCTATGGTTCTGCAAAAATGAAACAGCTCTGTCTTTTCCTTCTCAATGGGATATTCATCCAAATTACGAACTTCTTTCATTGTCTTGCTGAAATCAGACAGTCGTTCCAGCTGATTTGTCATCAAAAGTAAAATATCTGTCATCTTTTCCTGACTTACTGCACCCTGAGGCAAGTATCGGCTTAAAAATTCGCAGTACCCCTTTAAAACTGTTAAAGGGGTGCGTAAATCATGGGCAAATGCTGCATTTAACTGCTTTTGCTCCTCTATCAGCTTCCACATATACTCATAATTTTCTACCAAGGTTTCCCGCATTTTATCCATAGATTTTAAAAGCTGTCCCATCTCATCCTGACTTTCGTACTCTAAAGAGAACTGTAAATTCTGCTTTTGTATCTCCAAAACTCCCTTTTCCAAAAGGGCAAACGGACGCTTTAATCTGTTCTTATAAAACCGCTTCAGCATCAGAATTACGGCTGCCGCCAAGTAGAAAAAACCGGAAAATCTGAAACCTATTTCCCATAAAATCACCTGCCACTGCTCCAATTCTATTCTTCCTGTATGCCACATCAAAAGCCGTCTGTCGCAAATACGCACTGTAAGAACAGTAAGTACAAAGGCAGCTCCTCCGTAAAGAAGAAAATAGCATAAAACTCCACGAAATAAAGACATTTCCTGTATCCGCTTTTTCAAGTTTTCAAGCTTTACATCTATCCAATCCATTGATATCCCACTCCCCATACAGTTTTAATATATTCCTTGTCTGTATATGCACTGATTTTATTGCGAATACGTCTGATATGCTCTGTAATAATAGTATTGTCACCTGTTCCGTCAATCCCCCTTACCTGCTCGTAAATCTGCTCCTTGCTGAAAATCTGTCCGGGGTTCATAGACAACAATTCCAAAATATTAAACTCTGTTTTTGTAAGCGTAACAGGCGTTCCGTCATAAGAAATACTCCGCTGACTGTAAGAAATCACAAACCCTTTTTGGCTGTCCTTTGTAGGCTGACGGCGTTCTTCCCTCCTGATATGTGCCATAACTCTTGCACCCAATTCTTCTATGGAAAAAGGTTTTAAAATATAATCGTCTCCACCCATTAAAAATCCATTAATCCTATCCTGTTCTTCTATTTTTGCCGTCAGAAACAAAATCGGACACTCTATTTTTTCTCTGATTTCCTGACATACATGCAGACCGTCAATATCCGGTAAATTGATATCAAGCAAAATCAAATCCAAATCCTCCATAGCTTTTTCTATGGCTTCCTGTCCGTTTTTTGCAGTCAAAACCTCATATCCCTGTATTTCAAAATAATCCTTCAAAAGCTGCAAAATTCCTATTTCATCATCTACAATTAAAATCCTGTAACCCATTTTTTATTCCCTTCCATGATTATTTTTTCTCAGTTTACCCCAAAATTCTCTACAAAAAATCTATTTATCATTACATAAAAAGAGCCGCTGCATCAAGTATTCTCTTGACACAACAACTCTTATTCTCATGGATTTAAAGTATCATATACCATCTTCGTAAGTTCATGGATATCTCCGTATACTTCCTCTGCTCCATTGGTATCTTTTGTCATAATACATAAAATGAAGTCTGTACTGTCTCCATATACGATGGCCGCATCATGCTGTACCTCAGAAGTTTCTCCAGTTTTATTGGCAACCTTAGTTCCTTCAGGAAGTCCCTGAGGGATTTTTATGGTATTTTCCTGATTTAACAATAAATGCAGCATATTTCCTGATTTTTCATGGCTGACACAGTTTCCCGTATAAATTTTTTCCAAAAGCTTTCCACAGTCTTTCACCGTAGTTACATTATCACCCTTGCCGTCTTTTTCAGACTTGGAGTATGCCGGATGTAAAGTGGTATGTATTCCTGTATCTTCATATCCGTTTTCTTCCAGATATTCATTGATTTTCGCCGCTCCCTTGACAAAGCTTCGGTCTGAGGACTGCACTTTTATCAGCTCATTATAAGCTTCATTATCGGAAACTTCTATCATTTCCTCTAAAAGCTTTTTTGTTTCGCTCCAAGCTTTCTTTGCACTTCCGTAATACTCTGTCTGGGTTTCCATGACTTCATCCAGATTTTCATAAGTGGCAGCCATAACAAATAATTTTACTAAACTTGCCGGATACATAGGCTCATTGTTTAACACAATTTCATTTCCGTAATCCATTTCCTGAATGTATACGCTCCAGTCTCCTGCAAACCCGCTTACCATCTTTTCTGTTTCTGTCTGAAGCTTTTTCATCAGCGCTTCACGCTCTTTTGCTTCCTTTTCATGCTCTTTTTGGCGAACTTTTACAGCCGCTTCTTTTGCTTCTTCCTTGGCAATCTGAGCTTCCTTTTTCGCTTTTTCTTCCTTTGCGTCTGCTCTGGCAGATGTTACGCAGGATACAAAATAGATACTGAGTCCTATAACGAAAACAACTGCAACAACAAGCCCTAATTGCCTTCTTACTGCTCTTTTTCTAAGCAATCTTCTTCTCTCGTTGGCATCCATACTTATCGATTTTCCTCTTAGCTTCTCTCAGACAAACCAAATGCTTCATGAACTGCGTTCATAGCTGCCACTGCATCCTTTTGTGCTACTAAAACTGTAATTCTGATTTCAGAAGTGGCAATCATGTTAATGTTTACATCCTGATTATACAGACATTCAAACATCTTTGCCGCAACACCCGGATTAGACATCATACCCGCACCTACAATAGAAAGCTTTGCAACATCACAGTTATATTCTACCTTCTCAAAGCCCAGAGCTTCTTTCTTTTCCTCTAAAAGTGCAATGGCTTCATCCAGATTTTCATGAGAAACCGTAAAGGAAATATCCTTTGTGCCATCTCTTCCCACAGACTGGATAATAATATCTACGTTAATATTTTTCTTTGCCAAGGTATTAAAGAGCTTAAATGCACTTCCCGGCATATCCTGAATACCGATTACTGAAATTCTGTCTGCATTTTTATCTAATGCAACCCCACTGATAATCATTCTTTCCACTTTATTGACAACCTCCTTTACTACGGTTCCTTCTGAATTATTTAAGCTTGAACGTACCACAAGACGCACGCCGTATTTCTTTGCCATTTCCACAGAACGGTTATGTAACACGCCTGCTCCTAATGTAGCCAAATCCAGCATTTCGTCATAAGTAATTGCTTTTAACTTTTTCGCTGTCGACACAAGACGAGGATCGGCTGTATAAACGCCGTCTACGTCTGTATAGATTTCACAGGCATCCGCATGAAGAACTGCTGCCAAAGCTACTGCTGTGGTATCAGAGCCGCCTCTGCCCAATGTTGTATAATCATCATATTTATTTACACCCTGAAAGCCTGTTATAATTACGATTTTTCGGTCTTCCAGTTCTCTTTTAATTCTCTCTGTGTCGATTTTCTTTAACCTTGCATTTCCATAACTGCTGGTGGTGTGCATAGGTACTTGAAAAGCATTTAAGGAAACAGCTCTTACTCCCAACTGTGCCATTGCCATTGCCATAAGGGATACAGACATCTGCTCACCAATGGTAAATAACATATCCATTTCCCGCTTAGGTGGATTGGGATTGATATCATGAGCTTTTTCAATCAATTCATCCGTATATTTCCCCATTGCAGACAAAACAACCACAACATCATTTCCTTTTTCATAGTCCTCTATACACCTTTTTGCCACATTGAAAATGCGTTCTTTATCGGCAACAGAGGTTCCTCCAAACTTCTTAACAATTAACATGGTTTCCTCCTGCTCAACAGCTTGTCCCGCTGTTTTTTCTAAATTGTAAAACAACTATATAATACTATACCATTTCATTGCGGTCAATTAAAAATAAGAAAGCTCTTGCAGTTTCTTTTGTTTCGCAATATAATGAACTCAAATTTTACTGTTTTGGAGAAAGATTATGGAATTTGAGAAAATCAGTTCCCCCTCTCTTCGGGAACTTTTTGTAGACCAATTAGAAAATATGATTTTGTCAGGAAAGTTAAAAATCGGCGAAAAGCTGCCTCCCGAACGTCAACTTGCTCAGATGATGCAGGTCAGTCGTGCTGTGGTAAACAGCGGAATTGCAGAATTGGAAAAAAAGGGGTTCTTAATCGTGAAGCCCCGAAGCGGAACTTTTGTAGCGGACTATCGCAGAAAAGGCACGGTGGAAACTTTGGTTGCCATTATGAAATATAACGGAGGACGTATCCGCAGGGAAGAAATCCGCTCCATTTTAGAGGTGCGTATTGCTCTTGATACACTGATTGCCAGACTGAGTATTCCTATGATTACAGACGAGGAAATTCAGGTGCTTTTAGAAAAAGTAGAAGCTATTCAAAATACTGCAAGTGTTCAGGAAGCCATTGAAGCTGCTTTTGCCTTTCAGCATGAATTTGCTCTTTCCTCTAAAAACACTTTGATACCTCTGATTTTTCAGTCCTTTCATGCACCTATCTTTACCATGTGGGAACGCTTCTGCGAACTCTACGGTGTAGAAATGCTGTATAAACGTAATTATACGATGTGGACATATATAAAAAGCCGAGACACACAAGGCGCAGTGGATTGGATTGAATATTCCCTAAAGCAATGTATTGATGGGGATACACAGATTTATTTTGATTAGAGAAAACAAGGCTGTTATTTTATGACAGCCTCATGATAAAATTACATTTTATTTTTCATCTACCAGTCGAACCCCTGTATCTTCTGATAACTCTATTGTCAATCCCAATTTGCTTGCTTTCCCATAACCTTATTCATAGTTTTTTCAATTTCTCCGTCTCTGCCTCCTATACATAAAAAAGGAAGCGCTAAACCTTTATCATTGTAATAGGAAATCCATACACCACGTGCTTTTCCTGAATATATGTATTGAAAATTCTTCATATATCTTTTCTCATAAAGTATTCCATTTATCACTAACCAATTTCTACTTGCAAACATATATTCCGCTCGCAAAGCAGGATCTTCAAATTTTACTCTTTCGAACTTTTCATTTCTCAATTTGTTTTCCAATTCATCTTTAGAAAAAAAGTGATTTAAAACAATCGCACAATGATATGGTCTTCTCACATATCTCCAAATAGGATATGCTGTTAAAACAGTAATAAAAATAAAAAATAATGTAATTTCAAGAAACTCTTTTTCGTTTTTCATCCATACCAATATACAGCCTCTTACAGATGGGTAAAGACTAAGCAGCCACAGTAAAACTAATATACATTTTTTTAACGGATAAAGTCTAAACCATTCAATCAATTTAATCGGACAGTCACTTGAACTATAATCTCCGTTTGCAAATTTATCAGCAAGTTGTTTTTGTATAATGGATGGCAAATTCACCCACAAAACTATCAGAAAAAATACAATCCAAATTATCATAATATCCCCTTTTTCTATTCAAATCTTTATCTGTATTATATCAGTTACTTATATCGACTACAACAAAAACTGCTGTATAAAACAGCTATTGAACTATCAATAACTATTCATACAACAGTTTCTCTTTTTTATCTCTCTGCTCTTTCCATAGCCAGTTTAAAGTCCTTCTGGTCTGTAAAAATCTCATGTTTATATGGATTTTTCTTCTGCTGTTTTGCACGTTTGATAATCATTGCCATACATACAACATTGGCAATCAGTGCAATAATTGCTACCACACCCTGCATGGTGGGATTTGCCGCAGTCGGTCTTGTGGCAGCATCCATAAATCCGTCTGCATACAGTACCGGTATAGTGGTAAATCTGCTGGCATCCTGAAACAGCGGAAATACCTGTGCAAACATACACCATAAAGCCAATGTATTAGCTCTGTTCTGTATCCAACCGCCTTTATTCCAAAGAGCATTGGCAACGGTAGGAGCTAAAAGAAGCGCCAGTCCGCAGTACCATGCGTGTGTAGGCAGATTGTTATAAGTATATTCAAAGTTCCATAAATCGTAAGCCAGAATAAAGCACCATGTCATATCCGGCCACAGCATATCTTTTTTATCCTTGGAAACATAAATTCCAAGCCAGCCTGTCATACAGAAAATATTGATTAAGCCGGAAATACCGTTTACCCAGTTCCACCAGCCACCGTATAACCATACGTTTTCAGATGACAGCCACCAACGGTCTCCGTATTCTGCCATTGCCATCATACCTCTGACACCGGACTCAAAGTCACTGACTACTGCGATTAAAATATTGATTGCCACAATGAGAAACGGAAACAGCTTAAACCATTCTTTTTTTCCAATTCCCCATTTGTATTTAATCATCATAAAGCCGATACATCCTGCTGTTGCCGCATAAAGCTTCGCATAATGAAACCAGCTTGTCATGTGCAGATAAGTCTGGTTATGGAGCGCCCAATCTGCGCCCATAGCTGCACCTACATAAATTGCCACAAAATACACCGTCAACACTGCCGGTAAAATCAGGAAGCAGAAAATTCCTCCTGTTTTACTTCTTCTTGCCAGCTCATTCATAAGAATAAGTCCCGCAAACACTAAAACCCAGCCTAAAAGCTGCCATACTGTGTTATCTCCGTAAATCTGAAACAACATAAAATCCCTTCCTTTCTCTTTCTGCCTGCATTTTTCAGCAGGCAGTTATCTCTTTAATATTAAACTCATTTCCGGCTGCAAGATATGTATGCTCACTTTTGCAATAAGGACAGATTTTTCCAAATTCTGTTGTAGAATAAGTTTTTTTACAATCCTCGCAAAAGGTCACTGCCGGAATTTGTTCCACGGTAAGTGATGCTCCCTGTAGAAGCTCTGTTCTGTCTGACGCCCACCGCCAGCAGCTTTGCAGATAATCTTCCAAAACTCCGGAAACTTCCCCGACTTCCAAAGTTACCCCCGCAATCTGCTTCAAATGGTTTTCTTCCCCCACTTCTTTTAAGCTGTCAATAATATGAAAGACTATTCCCAGCTCGTGCATCTTCTATTTCTCCTTTTTTCCAAAACGGATTTTCATTTCCCGCTTAAATGCGTAAGGAAGAATGACCTTCATTTTATCCTCTGATTTGTGCATGGTACTACATTCCGGATGCTCTCTATACAGATGAATGGCGTCAAACTCACATTTTGTAGTACAAACACCGCAGCCAATACATTTATTTTCATCTACAACAGAAGCTCCGCAGCCCAGACAACGTGCTGTTTCTTTTCTCACCTGTTCCTCTGTAAAGGTTTCCTTTGCATCTCTAAAGGATTTATGAGCGTCAATGTCTTTTCTCATACCCGGTATCTGACGGGAGGAATTATCGTATTCTTCCACCTGAATGTTACTCTTGTCAAGTTCAATAAACTGGCGTCTGTTTCTTCCGATTGTCAGACTGCTGTGTGGCTGCACAAAACGGTGAATGGAAATCGCACCTTCTTTTCCCGCTGCAATGGCATCAATGGCAAATTTCGGTCCTGTGTAAACGTCACCGCCCACAAAGATATCCGGTTCTGCTGTCTGATACGTTACTTTATCTGCCACTGCGCCGTTTCCTCTGCCTAATTCAACCTTTGAGCCTTCTAATAAATTGCCCCAGACAATGCTCTGGCCGATACTTAAAAAGACTCTTTCGCAAGGAACGGTCATGGTTACAGCTTCATCGAATTTCGGTGCAAAGCGTTTGTTTTCATCAAATACAGAAAGACATTTCTTAAATACAATTCCTTTGACTTTTCCGTTTTCTGTAAGAATTTCCTTCGGTCCCCAGCCACAGTTCACAGTGATGCCTTCCTCCTGTGCCTCTGTGATTTCTTCTTCTGATGCAGGCATAATGTCTCTGCCCTCCAGACAGAACATAGAAACCTCAGATGCTCCGCAGCGGCTTGCAGTTCTTGCCACGTCAATGGCTACGTTTCCGCCGCCTACAACTACGGTACGTCCTTCCACCGGATAATTCTGATTATCACCTACTGTGCGAAGGAAATCTACGGCAGTCATAACACCTTCTGCATCTTCTCCTTGGATATTAGCTTTTCTTCCGCCCTGACATCCGATTGCAAGATAAAAGGCTTTATATCCCTGTTTCCGAAGCTCCTCTAAGGTAATATCTTTTCCCACTTCAATTCCGCATTTAATTTCCACGCCCATCTGACGCATCACATCAATTTCAGCCTCTACCACATCTTTTTCCAGTTTAAAAGAAGGAATTCCGTAAACCAGCATACCGCCCGGCTTTTCATTCTTTTCAAAAACAGTAGGTTTATAACCTTTTTCTGCCAGATAAAACGCACAGCTCAGTCCAGCCGGACCACCGCCGATAATGGCAATCTTCTCCTCAAACAGTCTGCCTGTGGTAGGTGGAATAATTGGCGGAATATAACGGTTCTCTGCTGTTAAATCCTGCTTCGCAATAAATTTCTTTACTTCATCAATAGCAACTGCCTGATCAATGGTTCCTCTTGTGCAGGCATCTTCACATCTACGGTTACAGATATGTCCGCACACTGCCGGAAACGGGTTTTCTTTTTTAATCAAAGCCAGCGCTTCTCTATATTTGCCCTGTGCTGCCTTTTTCAAGTAGCCCTGTACTGCAATGTGAGCGGGACAGGCTGTTTTACATGGCGCTGTACCGGTGTCATAACAGTTAATTCGATTGTTATCTCGATAATCTTCATCCCATTTCTCCGGTCCCCACTTCACGGTATCGGGCAGCTCATGCTTTGGATATTCCATTGGTCCGTCTTTGGTACAGAGCTTTTGTCCCAGCTTTACCGCTCCTGCCGGACAGTATTCCACACATCTTCCGCAGGCAACACAGTTTTCGGTCTTTACGTGGGCAACATAAGCAGATCTGGACATATTCGGTGTATTAAACAACTGAGAAGTACGCAGTGCATAACATACATTTACATTACAATTACAGATAGCAAAAATTTTATTTTTCCCGTCAATATTAGTAATCTGATGCACAAATCCGTTGTCCTCTGCCCGTTTTAAAATATCCAGCACTTCCTCGTAAGTAATATAACGTCCGCCTTTTTGTGTCTCGACTACATAGTCCGCCATATCACCAACTGCAATACACCAATCTTCCGGATCATCTGCACAGCCTTCCTCATAAGTCTGTCTTGACAATCTGCAGGAGCATGGGCTTGCCGCATATTTTCCCTCATATTTTTTCAGCCAATGAGAAATGTGTTCAATATCAATGGACTGATTTTCCATTTCAATTGCCTTCTCCACCGGAATAACGTGCATACCGATACCGGCTCCTCCCGGCGGCACCATCGGCGTTACCTTCTCTAAGGGCAATCTGGACATTCTTTCAAAAAATTTACCAAGCTCCGGATGTTCTTCCAGCTGTTTGCGGTTCATATTGGTAAACTCCGCACTGCCCGGCACAAACATCGGCAGTATGTACTGTTTTTCTTTCTGCGGATTTTCCCAGTTATATTCCAGCAGACCTACAATACTCATTTCTTCCAAAAGTCTTTCCAGCTCTTTTTCTTCTTTTCCTGTTGCCTTTAAAAGCTGTGGAAACGTCATAGGCTTACGCACTTTCATTTTCAGCGCTACCTCTGCCATTTCATCTGTTACAATACAGGCAAGCCCCCAGTATTCCGGATCATCCACCGTAACCTTGTGTCCGATACGGTCTGTGATTTTCTGTCCCAGCTTTAAAATTAATTCTCTTTTCTCTGCCATAAGCGACTCTCCTTTTCTTTCTCTTTTTCTATTCTTTCCAATGTCTTACTTCATCCAAAAGCCAATCTGTCCACTGCTGCATTCCTTCCCCTGTCTTTGCACTGATGGGAATGATTTTTGCCTTTGGATTACGCATCAGAATATTTCTTTTACATGCTTCCATGTCAAACTCAAAATACGGAAGTACGTCTATTTTGTTAATCAAAACCACGTCACACACAGAAAACATCAACGGGTATTTCAGCGGTTTATCGTGACCTTCCGGCACACTTAAAATCATAACGTTCTTTACTGCCCCTGTGTCAAATTCCGCAGGACAGACTAAATTACCTACATTTTCCAAAATTGCCAAATCCAGCTCATCTGCCTCAAGACCTTCCAGCCCCTGCGCAGTCATGCCTGCATCTAAATGACACATTCCCCCTGTATGAAGCTGAATGGTTTTTACCCCTAAATCGGATATGGTTTTCGCATCTACATCAGAGTCAATATCTGCCTCCATAACCCCAATGCGAAGCTCCCCTTTTAAAGCTTCAATGGTTCCTGTAAGGGTTGTGGTTTTTCCTGAACCGGGAGAAGACATTAGGTTTAATAGGAATAACTTTTTCTCCTTCAACTGCTTGCGAAGCTCATCGGCACGTTTTTCATTGCCGGAAAATACACTTTTTTTAATTTCCAGAACTTTGAATTTGTCCATTGCTCTTCCTCCGTTCTAATTGGTTGTACCAATTTTGTTATTTTATTGACATTATATTATTATGACGATTTTTTGTCAATATAACTTCTGATTTTCATATATTTTATCCTATTTTTCTCTGTTTTTTCCTTCGTTTATGTCAATTTTTATATTTGGTATCTGGTATAACCAATTCCATTTTTAAAAAAGAAAGAGAGGATATGATAAATCTCAAATCATAACCTCTCTCTATCAACTTTAGCTGTTCTTAACAAATTCAGCTCCACATTTGGGGCATCTTACACTAATCTTACCTTTTCCCTTTGGAATACGGATTTTCTGTTTGCACTGGGGACATGTATAAATATGAAAGTCCTTTCTCTGCTGCTGTATGTATTTTGTTTTCCCGAAAAATCTTCGTACCTTATTTTCCAATGCCAGATACTTTTGATTTTCCGCATATCGCTTTGAAATATTTCTGGAAAACACACGGAAATAAATAAGAATAACAAGTAAAAATTCCCATGAAGTAAGCAACACGCTAAAATATACATTATCCACGAAAATATCCAACATGGCACAGACCAGAAAAACAATCAGCATCGCCTGATTTAAACGGTCACTGCCATACCTCCCATACATAAATCGCTGAAACGCTTCTCTTATTTTATTCATATTGCAATTCTTCCTTCCTGATATCTTCAAATACCTTTTGTACAAAGGCTTTTGCGCCTTCTAAATCCTGCGTGTCAGGATGAAGCATTGCCATGTCGAAATTACGGAGCATGGCATTTATCATCTTCGTATTTTCCGGTGTCTTCATGCTGAGATATTTCTCTCGCACGGAAATCGGCATCTTTCCCTGACAGATGTAAGCGCCCAGATATTCGTTGTCATCCTCAATAAAAACACGTATGTTTTCTTCGATTTTTTTATAATATTCCAAATCATTTCCCATGCCGCAGGTACCGAATAATGCAATCTTCTTTCCCTGAAGACTGCCCAGATAATCCAACACCTCCACGCTGGCGCTTCCTCTGTCCGTCCAAAATCCTATAAAATATATGTCTCCCATTTCATAATCTGTCTGTCCTTCTAAAGGTGCAATATCCTTACACTGTCCGGGAACAGCCTCAAAAATTGCTTTTGCCAGCTTTTCTGTATTGCCGGTTCTGCTCTTGTACAATACCTGCGTTTTCATGTTCATCTTCCCTTCTATTGTTGTCATAATAGTATTTTATCACAAAACAATAGAAATAATATTTCTTAATTCTTAAAAACTCTAAACTCTCTATAAAGTTTTTCCTGCATACACTTTATTTAATATGCACGTCCAACTGAGGAAACGGAATTTCAATTCCCTGTTCATCAAAGGTAAGCTTGATTTTTTCATTCAAACGCCACTTTGTCGCCCAGTATTCCTCTGTCTTTACCCATGCCCGAAGTCCCAAAATCACACTGTCTGCCGCCAACTCGTCTACAAAGACCTGCATTTCCTGATCCGACATAATACTGGCATCCTCGTGAAGCAGTGTTTCTAAAATTTTCTTGGCTTTTTTCAAATCTGCCTGATAGGAAATTCCCACCTTAATTTCCAGCTTGCGGTTGTCCTTTGCCGTCACATTGACAATACTGGAATTGGTAAGCGCTCCGTTTGGGACGGTAATTCTTCGGTTATCCACTGTGGATAAGGTTGTGTAAAAAAGGTCAATTTTTACAACCGTGCCCTCTTGCTTTCCCGAATTTTCAATAATATAATCTCCGATTACAAAAGGTCTTAAAATCAGGATAATCACTCCGCCTGCAAGGTTTGACAAGCCCCCCTGCAAGGCAAGACCAATAGCAACACCACTGGATGCCAAAAGTGCGGCAATGGAAGACTCCTTCACTCCAAAGCTGGTTGCAATGGAAACAATCAGGAAGAAATACATGGCAGCCTTTGCGAATGAGGATACAAATTGTGTAACTCCGGTATCTGCATTCGCCCTGTTCATAGATGCCACAATCAATTTGCAAAGTTTATGAATGATTTTACTGGCAACTACATAGACCAAAATTGCCAGAAGGACTCTCCCTGCAAAGCTTCCGATTAAGGGCAGCTTCTGACTCCAGTAATCCCATGTGAGATACTGTCTGAAAAACTCTCCAATTCCCGCAATTTCCAACGGTTCTGTCAGTGCGTCTGTCAAGATAATTCTCATCTTCTATTTTCCTCTTTTATGTGTTCTTCTTTTATTTTCTGTTCCAATTCTCTGCGTATCTTCGACTCTTTTACAGGCTTTTCTCCACATTCCTTTACAGAAAAAATCTGTACGGAAAGAGGCGCAACCTGAATTTTAACGGAATACGGCCTTTCGTCCTTTTCCTCTTTTTTTGATTTCTGTACTTCGCTGTTTTTTACGCCTGTACCTCCAAAGCTTTCATCATCACTGTTAAAGATTTCTCTGTATTCCCCTGCATAAGGAACACCCATCGCATAGTCCTCATACGCCAAATCAGAAAAGTTGCATACAACCACTAAGGTATCTGCTTTTTTCTCACCCTTTCGAAGGAAAGTAAGCATATTTTTTTCTGCTTCGATATGATTGATCCACGCAAAGCCGTCAGGCGTATCGTCATATTCATAGAATGCCGGATAGCCCCTGTAAAGCTTTAATAATGCTTTTACATAATTATGCAGTTGTTTATGCTCTTTTTCCTTTAACAGCTCCCAGTCCAGAGAAGTTTTTTCAGACCATTCTTTTTCCTGTGCAAAATCCTGTCCCATAAATAAAAGCTTCTTGCCGGGATGTGTCATCCAAAAGCCATAGGCTGCTCGCAGATTTGCCAGCTTCTTATCTTTTTCACCGGGCATTTTATTAAGGAAAGAACCTTTTCCGTGTACCACCTCATCATGAGAAAAACTAAGCAAAAATTTTTCGCTGTATGCGTACAGCATACTGAAAGTCAGCTCATCATGGACACCGCTTCTGAAAATGGGATCTTTTCTCATATAATCCAGAAAATCATTCTGCCAGCCCATATTCCATTTTCGGTCAAAGCCTAAACCATTCTCCTCTAAATCTCCTGTAACTGCCGGCCATGCGGTAGACTCCTCTGCAATCAAAAGGGCATCGGGATATTTCTTTTTAAAGATAGAATTTAAGTGTTTTAAAAATTCCACGGCTTCCAGATTTTCATTTCCGCCATAAATATTTGCCTGCCACTGTCCATCCTGTCTGCCGTAATCCAGATAGAGCATGGATGCCACCGCATCCATACGGATACCATCTGCATGATATTTTTCCGCCCAGAACAAGGCATTGGATATAAGGAAATTCTTTACTTCAGGGCTGGCATAGTCAAATACCAGCGTTCCCCAGTGGGGATGCTCTGCCTTCTCTGCTTGGGCATATTCATAGAGAGGCGTACCGTCAAAGCCTGCCAAAGCAAAATCATCTTTTGGAAAATGTGCCGGAACCCAGTCTAAAATCACTCCAATCTCATTTTGGTGCATGTAATCTACAAAATACATGAAGTCCTCGCAGCTTCCAAAGCGACTGGTGGGCGCATAATAGCCTGTCACCTGATATCCCCATGACTCATCTAAAGGATGCTCCATCACAGGTAATAATTCCACATGGGTATACCCCATTTCTTTTACATAATCGCACAGCAGCTTTGCCAATTCCCGATAATTATAAAACTCTCTGCCATCATCCGGCTTTTTCCATGAGCCTAAATGTACCTCATATACAGACAGCGGTTTGTCTTCTTCCTGAAGCTTGCCTCTTTTTTTCATCCACAGACTGTCTTTCCATTGGTAATCAGATAAATCTGCCACCACAGAAGCATTGCACGGACGAACCTCCGCCTGATTTGCATAAGGATCTGCTTTTAAAAATACCCGTAAATCTTTTGTTTTGATTTCATATTTGTACAAATCCGAAGGTTTTACACCGGGGATAAACAATTCAAAAATCCCCGACAAAGGAAGTCTGTTCATCTGATGCACTCTGCCGTCCCAATGATTAAAATCTCCTACTACGCTGACACGCAGAGCATTAGGCGCCCAAACTGCAAAGTGTACGCCCCAGACGCCTTTTATCTTTTGATAATGTGCTCCTAATTTCTCATATATATCATAACAAATTCCTGCACGGAATTTCTTTTCTTCCTCTTTTGTAATCTGACCTTCGAAATAATACGGATCCTGTACCAGTTTTTCTTCACCACTTTCAAATAAAACCTGATACACATAATTTAAAACCTGTTTTTCCGGTACCAGACAAGCAAAAAATCCTGCCTCATCCTGCATTTCCATCTTATATTCTTGTTTCTTTTTTCCAAAAAGAAGCTTCACTTTCTGTGCTCCCGGAAAAAAGCACTGAAACAAAATACCATTTTTCATAATTTTCGGTCTAAGTGTTTTCTGCGGCTCATTTTCCTCTGAGTAAACAAGAGCCTCTATCTTTTGCCAATCCATTAAATTATATAATTCTTCAGCCATATTGTGCCTCCTTTTTTTTAATATTATCATCAATCTGGTAAATTGTAAAGTTTCGCCCAATCCCTTCTAAAATTTGTATATATAAATTGTATATTTTTTGTTTTTATAACAGAAAATGATTGTAGATTTTACACATATCAAGTATAATATGATTAGCTTCGCAAAGTGAAGGTTTATTTCCCTTTGGCTGCGTATTTGACTATTAGGAGGAGGTATCAAAGCATGCTTGACCAAAGTTATTATGAAAAAACCGATGAAATCATCGAATTTTATGGCCGTAAAGCAAGTTCATTAATTCCCATTATGCAGGATATTCAGGCAGAATATCGTTATCTGCCCGGAGAGCTGCTGACCTATGTTGCGAAAGAAATCGGAGTACGTGAGGCAAAAGCTTACAGTGTGGCAACTTTCTATGAAAATTTCTCTTTTGAACCAAAAGGAAAATACATAATTAAAGTTTGTGACGGCACTGCCTGTCATGTCCGCAAATCTATTCCTATTTTAGAAGCCCTGCAAAAGGAGCTGGGGCTTAGCAAGAAAAAGCATACCACAGATGATATGCTGTTCACCGTAGAAACGGTTTCCTGTCTGGGTGCCTGCGGATTAGCGCCTACTATGACGGTAAACAACGAAGTTTATCCTTCCATGACGCCGGAAAAAGCTCTGGATTTAATCGCAGAACTGAGAGGTGATAATGTATGATAATTGAAAACAGAGAAGCTTTATTAAAAGAAAGAGAAGCTGCCCGTGAAGAACTGGCTTCTTATAAATGTCGTATTTTAGTCTGTGCGGGAACAGGATGTGTAGCCTCCGGTTCTGAGAAAATCTACCAGAAAATGGTTGAGCTCTGTCAGGATTTAGAAGGGGTTTCCGTTGAATTTCAAAAAGACGTTCCCCATATCGGCACAGTAAAAACAGGATGTCAGGGAATTTGTGAATTAGGCCCTTTGGTACGTATCGAGCCTTATCATTATCAGTATGTAAAAGTACAGGAGGACGACTGTGCTGAAATTTTCCAGCGCACGGTTTTAAATGAAGAGCCGGTAGAACGTCTTTTCTATAAAAAAGGCGGTAAAGCTTATCCGACTCCCGATGAAATTCCTTTTATTGCAAAACAGACTCGTATTGCTTTGGAAAACTGCGGTAAATTTGACGCAGAGTCTCTTGATGAATATATTGCTTCCGGCGGCTATGAGGCTTTATCAAAAGCGCTTTTTGACATGACTCCGGAAGATGTTTTAAATGAAGTGGATAAGTCCAAACTTCGCGGAAGAGGAGGCGGCGGCTTCCCTACGGGACGCAAATGGAAACAGGTTGCAGCTCACAAGGATGTAGCGGAACATTTTGTGGTATGTAACGGAGACGAAGGCGACCCCGGCGCTTTCATGGACGGCAGTGTTATGGAAGGCGACCCATACCGTCTGATTGAAGGTATGACTATTGCCGCTTACGCAACAGGCGCTCAAAATGGTTATATTTATGTTCGTGCCGAATATCCTCTTTCCGTTGCAAGACTTCGCAAGGCAATCCGACAGGCGGAAGAAAAAGGGCTTTTAGGCGACCATATTTTAGGTACGGATTTCCAGTTCCACATGCACATCAACCGTGGTGCAGGAGCATTTGTATGCGGCGAGGGTTCTGCTCTTACTGCTTCTATTGAAGGCGACAGAGGTATGCCTCGTGTAAAACCGCCTCGTACTGTTGACAAAGGTCTTTGGGCAAAGCCTACGGTTTTAAATAATGTAGAAACCTTTGCCAATGTACCGGGAATTGTATTAAAAGGCGCTGACTGGTTCAAAACCATCGGTACAGAAGGAAGTCCCGGAACAAAGACCTTCTCCATTACCGGTGCCATTGAAAATACAGGGCTGATTGAAGTGCCTATGGGTACTACTTTAAGAGAGATTATCTATGACATCGGCGGCGGCATCAAAGGCGGCGGTGATTTTAAAGCCATTCAGATTGGCGGTCCTTCCGGCGGATGTCTGACAAAAGAACATCTTGACGTTGAGCTGGATTTTGACAGCGTAAAAAAATACAATGCCATTATGGGCTCCGGCGGTCTTGTTGTTATGGATGAGAATACCTGTATGGTAGAGGTTGCCCGTTTCTTTATGAGCTTTACCCAAAGAGAGTCCTGCGGAAAATGTGTTCCATGCCGTGAGGGAACAAAACGTATGCTGGAAATTCTGGAGAGAATTGTCAATGGCGAGGGCAAGCTGGAAGATTTGGACACACTGGAAGAACTGGCTGCCATGGTGAAAAATATGGCTTTATGCGGTCTCGGAAAGAGCGCTCCTCTTCCGGTTATCAGTACTTTGAAAACCTTCCGCAAGGAATATGAAGAACATATTGTAGAGCATAAATGTGCTGCGAAAAACTGTACTGCCATGAGAAAATATGTAATCAATCCTGAATTTTGTAAGGGCTGCGGCAAATGTGCGAAGAACTGTCCGGTAGGTGCAATTACCGGTGTACGCAAGGAAGCTTATCACATCAATCCAAATCTTTGTATTAAATGTGACTCTTGCCGTGATAACTGTGCATTTGATGCAGTGTATGTTGAATATTAGGAGGGATGATTATGGGATTTATGACAATAGACGGCAGAAAAGTAGAATTTACCGATGAAAAAAACGTACTTTCTGTCATTAGAAAAGCCGGTATTGATTTACCTACACTTTGCTATCATTCTGAGCTGTCCACCTTTGGCGCATGTCGTTTATGTACCGTAGAGGATGACAGAGGACGTACCTTTGCTTCCTGTTCAGAGGAGCCCAGAGACGGCATGGTAATTTATACCAATTCCGGAAGAATTAAAAAATATCGTAAAATGATTGTAGAACTGCTCCTTTCCGCACACTGCCGTGACTGTACTACTTGTGTAAAAAGCGGCGAATGTAAGTTGCAGGAGCTGGCTCACAGAATGAACATCACTACGGTTCGTTTCCAGAATACCAGAGAGGAAAAGCCTTTAGATACAAGCTCTCCTGCTCTTATTCGTGACCCGAATAAATGTATTCTCTGCGGAAACTGTGTTCGTGCATGCCGTGAGCTTCAGGGACTGGAGGTTTTAGGCTTTACCCACCGTGGTACAGATGCTATGGTAACGCCTGCCTTTGACAAGCCACTTTCTGAAACAGACTGTGTAAGCTGCGGTCAATGCCGTGTTTTCTGTCCAACGGGCGCTATCAGCATCCGCACCAATATGGATGAGGTCTGGGACGCTATCAATGATCCAGATACACGGGTTATCGCACAAGTTGCTCCGGCTGTCCGTGTAGCGGTAGGCGATGCCTTCGGATTAACAAAGGGACACAGTGTAATGGGCAAGCTGGTAGCTGTTCTTCACCGCATGGGCTTTGATGAAGTTTACGACACTACCTTTGCAGCTGACCTTACCATTATGGAGGAGTCCAAGGAATTTTTAAACCGTGTGGAAAAGAATGAAAAACTTCCTCTTTTAACCTCCTGCTGTCCTGCATGGGTAAAATTTGTATGTGACCAATATCCTGAGTTTAAAGATAATTTATCTACCTGTCGTTCCCCACAGGGAATGTTCTCGGCAGTTATTAAGGAATATTATAAAAATCCGGAAAGAAGCCAGAATAAGAAAACCTTCGTGGTTTCCATTATGCCATGTACAGCAAAGAAAATGGAAATCCTGCGCTCCAACAATTTTACTCATGGAGAACAGGATACCGATATTGTACTGACTACTACGGAAATCATCCGTATGATTAACAATTCCGGTATTGACTTTGCTTCTCAGGAAACAGAGGCATGCGATATGCCCTTTGGCTTTGGCTCCGGTGCAGGAGCTATCTTCGGTGTGACCGGAGGCGTTACAGAAGCAATGCTTCGCCGCCTTGCTGATAACCATAATAAAGCGACCATGGATGCCATTGCAGAAGCAGGGGCTCGTGGTGACGAGGGTATTAAAGAGTTCACTGTAAATTATAAAGGCACTGACTTAAATGTCTGCGTTGCCAGCGGACTTGCCAATGCACAGACTGTTATGGAAGATGTGAAAAGCGGAAGAAAGCATTACCATATTATTGAAATCATGGCATGCCGCAGAGGATGTATTATGGGCGGCGGACAGCCTCCAAGAGCCGGTGACCGTACCAAATCAGCCCGCCGTGACGGACTGTATCAGGCAGACCATGTGACAAGTATCCGAAAAGCAGACGAAAATCCGTTAATTCTCTCTCTTTACGATACTTTGCTGAAAGATAAAGCACATGAACTGCTTCATGTAGATAAATACTAATATTATCTTCCAAAATTAAAATAGAATATCTGCCCTTTTTATGCTCAGTCTGCGTTCACTTTGAGCCTACAGTCTCAAAGATGTACTCGACAAATTCGCTAAAAATGGGCAGATATTTTTATTTTAAATATTGAATTACTGCTCCCAAAGCTTCTGCTTCTTTTTCCTCATGGGTAATACAGATGACTGTTTTCCCCTCACAGCTTTTTTTCAAAAATTGAATAACCCTTTCTTTCATTTCTTTGTCCAATCCTTTAAATGGTTCGTCTAAGAACAGGATATCCCATTTTGCATACAATGCCCTTAAAATCGCCACTCGTCTTTTCATTCCTCCTGACAATTCTCTTACCGGCTGATGGCAGCAGTCCAAAAGTCCTACTGCTTCTAACCCTTCCCGAATTTCTGTTTTTTCTTTTTGCACAAGGCGAATATTGGAAAGGACATTTAAGTTTTCACAAAGCCTGTCCTCCTGAAAGACAACGCTGATATTTTTACCTTCTATTCCTGTTATCTTTCCCCTGTCTGCCTGTTCCAGTCCGATGAGAATACGAAGCAATGTGGTTTTTCCTTTTCCTGAAGGCGCCATAATACAGGTTATCCGTCCTTCTGTCAGCTCCATGTTCAGATTTTCGAACACTTGTCTGCCATCGTAACTTTTGCTCAAGTTTTCTATCTTAATTGCCATGCTTTACATCCTTTCTACCCACGAAACAGCCTTATCCAGCGCTGCCAAAAAGATTTTTTCAAATATCATGCTGACGATAAGAATTACCATGGTCCATGCAAAAAGGTCCGGAGTATCCAGATACACCTTTGCCTCGTATAATCGCTCTCCCATAGAACCGTCAGGAATGCCGATTACCTCCGCAGCAACTCCCGCTTTCCAGCATAGTCCCAGCGACACACTGCAGCCTGCTCTGAAAAAAGGCAGCACTTCAGAAAGATAAATGTAACGGATTTTGTTTTTTCCAGATACCTGAAACACCTGTGCCATTTCCAGAAGATTTTTATCTGTATTTTGAATACCGTTTAATACATTGGTGTAAATCACCGGAAACACCATGAGAAAAGAAATGGTTACAGAGAGGTTTTCGGAAGGAACCCAGATTAAAATTAAAATGACAAAGGATGCAACCGGAACAGATTTCATGGCAAGAATAAGAGGAGCAAAAAGCTCCTGTATTTTCGGAAGCCTTGACGCAATGCTTCCCCCAAATACTCCTGCCAGTACAGCAAGGAAAAAACCGCCCATAATACGAAAAAGCGAAAAACAGATTGTCTTCCAAAAAGAAGCTTCAAAAATCAAACTGCCAAGTCTTTTCAGAACAGCAACAGGAGATACCAGAAGTATCTCCTGTCCAAGCCACAGACTGGCTATTTCCCATACAAGCAGCCAGAAAAGCACTGCCCATAGCTTTATTTTTCTATTTTTCTTACTGGATGTAATAGAAGTCATGATTTGGTACTTCTCCTCCTACTGCCTGAGGATTTTGTGCTTTTAAAACCTCCAGATATCCGGAAAGCTTTTCTTCCATTTCCTCCCCGTCTATACAGACAATATTGCAGGCAGGAAGCGCTTTTTCCGCCACTGCTGCCGGCACAATGTCATATTTTTCGATTAACTGTGCCGCATCTGTAATGTTCTCATTTACACAGTCCACAGAAGTATGGTATTCCTTTAAAAATTCCTGTATTTCCTCCGGATTTTCTTCTGCAAACTCCTTGCGGGCAACCACTACCCCTGTAATCATGCTGCTTTTCTTTTCTTCTCCTTCTTGTAATGCGTCCCATTCCTTTGTTAAATCAAGAGCAGTTCTAATCTCAGGATTTTTTGTCTGTGCCGTAGTGACAAAAGGCTGGGGCAGCATGGCAACTGCATTTTCCTGACTTGCTAAAGCCGCAACACATTCAGAATGTTCGCTTTTCCATTCAATGGTAACGTCTGTTTCAGGGTTTATGCCGTTAGAAGATAAAATGTAATTTAAAGCATATTCCGGTGTTGCACCTTTTCCGCTGGCATAAATGGTCTTTCCTTTTAAGTCTGCTGCGCTTTGTATGGTTTCTCCGTTCTCCACAATATATAGCACACCTAACGTGTTAATTGCCAGAACCTGAATGTCTCCTTCTGTTTTATTATAAAGAACGGAAGCCAGATTTGCGGGAATTGCCGCAATATCTGTTTCTCCCTGCAAAAGCTTTGGAGAAACCTCATCCACAGAAGCTGCTATGGAAAAATTGTAATCAGAACTTTCCATCATTTCTACCAGTCCCATTGCTGTCGGACCTTTTAATGCCATAATATTCACATCTATCGGTGCTTCTTCTGTTTCTTCTACCTTGCTTTCTGTTTCCTTGGTCTTTTCTGCCTTATCTTCGGCTTTTCCGCATCCCGCAAAAGCTGCAGCCGTCATTGCCGCTGCCAATAACAGCGCCGTTATTTTCTTTTTCATGCTCTGTTCCTTTCTCATGAAAACTCTATTTTATAATTCGTACTCGGTATACTTCCTCAATGGCTTTCAATGCCTGTGCCACCTCTTTGGAAATCGGCGTGGTAACATCAATCATCGTATACGCATAATCGCCTTTACTTTTGTTAATCATATTGGCAATATTCACCCCTGCATCACCTAATACTTTTGTAAACTGAGAAATCATATTCGGAATATTTTTATGATTAATTGTCAAGCGTCCCGCATCAATACAAGTACCGCCGTCACAGCTTGGATAATTGACAGAATTTTTAATATTTCCGTTTTCCAGATAATCCATAAGCTGTTTTACCGCCATCACTGCACAATTATCTTCAGACTCCTCTGTGGATGCGCCAAGATGAGGTGTCACCAAAGTATTTGGTGCATTTGCAACGGTAGGATTTGCAAAGTCTGTTACATATTTTTTCATTTTTCCGGCTTTCAATGCCTCGCAGACAGCCTCCTCATCCACCAGCAAATCTCTGGCAAAATTCAAAAGCACCACGTCATCCTTCATCTGTGCAATTTCTTCTTTTCCAATCATCTTTTTCGTTGCATCTGTTAAAGGCACATGAATGGTAATGTAATCACAGTCACGATAAATCATGTTAATATCATTGATGTGAGAAATGCTTCTTGATAAATTCCATGCTGCATCTACGGAAATATACGGGTCATATCCGTAAACCTCCATTCCCAAATGAATTGCCGCATTTGCCACACGCACACCAATAGCTCCGAGTCCAATAATTCCCAGCTTTTTACCGCTGATTTCACAGCCTGCGAACTGCTTTTTCTGTTTTTCTGCTCTTTTGGCAATATCCTCTGTAACATCCTGTTTTTCCAGCCATTCAATACCTCCGATAATATCTCTGGATGCCAGCAACATTCCCGCAATCACCATTTCCTTTACTCCGTTGGCATTTGCTCCCGGTGTATTAAATACTACAACTCCCTTTTTTGTCATTTTTTCCAAAGGAATGTTGTTTACACCGGCTCCTGCTCTTGCCACTGCCGCTGTTTTTTCTGCCACTTCCAGATTGTGCATATCTGCACTTCGCACCAGTATGGCATCCGCTTCCTGCATACACTCTGTATTTTCATATTTTGCAGGAAACTTATCAAGACCAACTGCTGAAATTGGATTTAAACAATAATACTCATACATATTTTAAATTTCCCTCCTCAAAGTTCTTCATAAAGGCTACCAGTTCTTTTACACCCTCCATAGGCATTGCATTATAAAGGCTGGCACGCATACCGCCTACGGTGCGATGCCCTTTCAGATTATACAGACCTGCTGCTTCTGCTTCTTTTACAAATTTATCATCCAACTCTTTCTTTCCGGTAACAAAAGGAATGTTCATAAGAGAACGGTCTTCTTTTCTAACTGTACCCTGAAACATCTTGCTGCTGTCTAAGAAATCATAAAGAACCTGCGCTTTCTTTTCATTATATGCTTTCATGGCTTCCAGTCCACCCTGTTTTTTCAGCCACTGAAATACCTTTCCGCACATATAAATACAATACGTATTCGGCGTATTATAGAGAGAATTGGCATCTGCATGCGTTTTAAACTTTAGCATGGTAGGAGTTTCCGACATTACATCCTCGGAAATCAAATCCTCTCGAATAACAGAAATCACCATACCTGCCGGTCCGATGTTTTTCTGAACACCTCCGTACATAATCCCATATTTCTCTATATCCACCGGCTCTGACAAAAAGCAGGAGGACACATCTGCCACCAATGGTTTTCCCTTTGTATTTGGAAGTGTTTTGAACTTCGTACCATAAATGGTATTATTTTCACAAATATATACGTAATCTGCCTGTTCGTCAATTTCCAAATCACTGCAATCCGGTATATAAGAATACATTTTATCCTCAGAAGTTGCGATTTTGTTTGCTCTTCCGTATTTCTGCGCTTCCTGCCATGCTTTTTTTGCCCACTGTCCTGTCACAATATAATCTGCCACTTTATTTTTCATCAGGTTCATGGGAATTGCCGCAAACTGCTGACTGGCGCCGCCCTGCATAAATAAAACCTTATAATTATTGGGAATATGAAGCAGCTCTCGAAAATCCGCCTCTGCTTCTTCCAATATTCTCTCAAACATTTTCGAGCGGTGACTCATCTCCATCACAGACATTCCGCATCCTCTGTAATCTAACATTTCTTCTGATGCTTCTCTTAACACTTCCTCCGGTAATACTGCCGGTCCTGCCGAAAAATTATACACTCTGCTCATGACTCGTCCTCCTCTAAATGTCTTTTATAAAAGTGTGCCATCTACTCCTTCTGGGAATACATGGCACTTTTTTCTTTCTCTTTATGATAAACCTTTCACTTATAGCTGTCAACAAAAACATTTGTCTTTTTGTCAAAGACAATTATGCTAAATCATCTTCATCAAAAGCATCTTCTATATTTGCTCCTGCCGGAACCATTGGAAATACCTTATCATCACTGTCAATGATACAATCCAGAACAACGGTTGTATTCAGCTCAATGGCTTTTGCAATGGCTTTTGGCAATTCTTCTTTTGTTGTAACACGAATACCCACTGCTCCCATTGCTTCTGCCAGTTTTACAAAATCTACCTTATCCTGCAAAACCGTATTGGAATATCTTCCTTCATAAAATAAAGTCTGCCACTGACGCACCATGCCCAATACCTGATTATTCACTACTACCTGAATAAGTGGCATATTGTTTCTGGTAGCTGTGGCGATTTCGTTCATATTCATACGGAAGCAGCCGTCTCCTGCCACATTGATGACAATTTTATCCGGATTTCCCATCTTTGCTCCAATAGCAGCGCCCAGTCCGTATCCCATCGTTCCCAGTCCGCCGGAGGACAAAAAAGTTCGAGGCATATTGTATTTATAATACTGTGCCGCCCACATCTGATGCTGACCTACCTCAGTAACAATAATGGCATTGCCCTTTGTCTGTCTGTACAGCTCTTCGATAATTGCCGGTCCGGTAAGCCCTTCCTGTCTGTATTTTAAAGGATATTTTGCCTTTAGCTGCTCGATATATTCCAGCCATTCCTCTCTTTTGCAGGGACTTAATTTTTCATTTAACTGCTTCAAAATCTCTTTGGCATCTCCTACAATACTGCAGTCCACCAGTATGTTTTTGTTTATCTCCGCTGCGTCTACATCAATATGAATGACCTTTGCATTTCTTGCAAAGTTTCTTGGATTTCCGATTACACGGTCTGAAAATCTGGCTCCCACTGCAATTAAAAGGTCACATTTTGTTACCCCTAAATTGGAAGCTTTTGTTCCGTGCATACCCAACATTCCTGTATAATAAGGGTCTTCCCCTGAGAATACACCTTTTCCCATTAAAGAGTCTGTCACCGGAATTTGAAGGTTGTGGGAGAGCTTACGCACCTCCTCCCACGCACCGGAAGCCACAGCGCCTCCTCCTACAAAGAGGAAGGGACGTTTTGACTCTTTTATCATTTCTGCCGCACAATCAATGTCCTCTTGTCTGATTTCCGCTGTATATGGTTTTACAGGTGACGGTACATAAGGCTTAAATTCCGTTACAGCGGCTGTAATATCCTTTGGAATATCTACCAGAACAGGACCCGGTCTTCCGCTTTTTGCAATTACAAAGGCACGACGAATGGTCTTTGCCAGCTTTGCCACGTCCTTTACAATAAAGCTGTGCTTTGTAATAGGCATTACCACTCCCGCAATATCCACCTCCTGAAAGCTGTCCTTTCCAAGCAAAGGCAATCCTACGTTACAGGTAATGGCAACAACAGGAATAGAGTCCATCTGTGCGGTTGCAATACCGGTTACTAAATTAGTTGCTCCCGGACCGCTGGTAGCCAGACAAACGCCTACCTTCCCTGTGGAACGTGCATATCCGTCTGCCGCATGAGCTGCCCCCTGTTCGTGAGAAGTCAGCACATGATGAATTTCTCCCTGATGCTTATATAACTCGTCATATATGTTTAAAATCGTTCCTCCCGGATATCCGAAAACAATGTCTACTCCCTGTTCCTTTAAACATTCTATCACAATCTGCGCTCCTGTCATCTGCATAAGCAAAACCTCCCCTTCCTCTTATTGTTTTGGTATTTCCAATACAGCGCCTCTGTTTCCGCTGGTCACCATAGCTGCGTAACGTGCCAGATAGCCTGTGGTTACCTTCGGCTCTTTTGGCTGCCACTGTGCTCTTCTCTTTTCCAGTTCTTCATCCGAAACAAGAAGCTCCAGTCTGGTATTTGGAATATCTACACGAATGCGGTCGCCTTCCTGTACCAGTGCAATAGGACCTCCCACTGCCGCTTCCGGTGAAATGTGACCGATGGATGCTCCTCTGGATGCTCCTGAAAAACGTCCGTCTGTAATCAGCGCAACGCTGGAGCCCAGTCCCATACCCGCAATAGCGGAAGTAGGATTTAACATTTCACGCATACCGGGACCGCCCTTTGGTCCTTCATAGCGAATAACCACTACATCTCCTGCTTTGATTTCGCCGCCTTTGATTGCACAAATCGCATCCTCTTCACAGTCGAACACTCTTGCCGGACCTTCATGTACCATCATTTCTTCACAGACAGCGCTTCGTTTTACAACACCGCCGTCAGGGGCTAAATTTCCTGTGAGTACCGCCAGTCCTCCTGTTTCACTGTACGGATTTTCCACCGGACGGATAACCCCGGGATTTTTATTTACACAGTTGGCAATATTTTCACCTACTGTTTTTCCTGTTACTGTCATACAGTCCAGATTTAATAAATTCTTCTTTGTCAGCTCGTTCATAACGGCATAGACACCGCCGGCTTCGTTTAAATCCTCCATATAAGTATAACCCGCCGGGGCTAAATGGCAAAGATTTGGTGTCTTTTCGCTGATTTCATTGGCAAAAGTAATATCAAAATCCCAGCCGATTTCATGAGCGATTGCCGGAAGGTGAAGCATACTGTTGGTAGAACAGCCCAGCGCCATATCTACTGTCAAAGCATTTAAAATAGCGTCCTTTGTCATAATATCTCTCGGACGTATATTTCTGCGGTACATTTCCATTACCTGCATACCCGCCTGTTTTGCCAGCTTAATACGCTCGGAATATACAGCCGGAATAGTTCCGTTTCCTTTTAATCCCATTCCTAAAACTTCGGTCAGACAATTCATGCTGTTGGCAGTATACATACCGGAACAGGAACCGCATGTCGGACATACGTTATTTTCAAATTCTTCTACATCTTCTTCTGTCATGGTTCCTGCACTGTAAGCGCCTACGGCTTCAAACATGGAAGAAAGACTTCTCTTTTCTCCTCTTACTTTTCCTGCCAGCATAGGGCCGCCGCTTACAAAAACAGTGGGAACATTGATACGGGCTGCTGCCATTAAAAGTCCCGGCACGTTTTTATCGCAGTTTGGCACCATAACAAGGGCATCAAACTGATGTGCCATTGCCATTGCTTCTGTGGAGTCTGCAATTAAATCTCTGGTGACAAGGGAATATTTCATACCGCTGTGTCCCATGGCAATTCCGTCACAAACGGCAATCGCCGGAAATACCACCGGAGTGCCTCCCGCCATGGCAACACCCATTTTTACTGCATTTACGATTTTATCTAAATTGATGTGCCCCGGAACAATCTCATTATAAGAACTGACAATTCCCACCAAAGGTCTTTCCATTTCTTCCTTTGTCATTCCCAAAGCATGGAATAAAGAACGATGAGGCGCTTGCTGCATCCCCTTTCTTACTGCATCACTTCGCATATCTTTCCTCCTGTTATCTACTGTATTTTCTCTATAATCAAGTCTCCCATTTCTCCTGTGGAAACTTTTTTCATATTCTCTGACATAATATCGGATGTACGATAACCTTCATTTAAAACTGCATTTACCGCATTTTCAATGGCTTTTGCTTCTTCCTCCATGGAAAAAGAGTAGCGTAAAAGCATGGCTGCGGACAATATGGCTGCAATCGGATTTGCAATTCCTTTTCCCGCAATATCAGGAGCAGAACCATGAGACGGTTCATACAGTCCGAAACTGGTTTCATTTAAGCTTGCAGAAGGCAGCATTCCAATGGAACCTGTAAGCATACTTGCTTCATCGGAAAGAATATCTCCGAACATATTCTCTGTTAAAATCACGTCAAACTGCTCCGGATTGCAAATCAACTGCATGGCACAGTTATCAACAAGCATGTGCTCCAAAGTAACCTCCGGATAATCGGCTGCCACTTCCTCTGTTATTTTTCTCCACAAACGGGAGGAGTCCAAAACATTTGCCTTATCCACACTGGTGACTTTTTTCTTTCTTTTCACAGCGGTCTCAAAGGCTTTTTTTGCAATTCTGCGAATTTCCTTTTCGTCATAAGTAAGAGTATCCACAGCCTTTGCAATTCCGTTTTCCACAACTGTTTTTCTCTCTCCGAAATAAAGTCCTCCTGTAAGCTCCCTTACAATCATCAAATCAATTCCTGTCTGATAAAACTGTTCCTTTACAGGGCAGGCATCCTTTAAAGCCTCATACAAATATGCCGGTCTTAAATTGGCAAACAGCTTTAATTCTTTTCTCAGCTTTAAAAGTCCCGCTTCCGGTCTTTTCTCGGGTGACAGACGATACCATGGTGAGGTTTTTGCATCTGCGCCTACTGCTCCCATTAAAACAGCATCTGCACTTTTGGCTTTTGCAATGGTTTCCTCTGTCAGCGGTTCTCCGTAAGCGTCAATGGACGCTCCTCCTAAGAGCAGCTCTTCATAGGAAAACGTATGTCCGTAGACCTTTGCTGTGGCGTCTAATACTTTTCTGGCTTCTTTTATAATTTCCGGACCAATGCCGTCTCCCGGCATCAAAGCAATTTTATATTCCATATCGATCCCCCGTTTTCTCAAATTAAATTATTACTATGATAAGCCTTTTTTCACCACAATTCAAGCAATAATAAAACAGAGAGGTATGCTTTTTTGTTATGGTTTCCATTCTTTTTAAGCAATACCTCTCTTTTTCCCTATTCTTCTGTATTTCCGAATATTTTACAGCTTTTCTCACAGGCGCTGGTTGTCCCTGCACAGCCGCCCAAAGCGCTTTCTCTCAATTCAAAAGGAAGACATCTTCCTACATGGTACATTGCCTCTGCCATCTCATCAAAAGGAATAATCTGATGAATACCGGCAAGCGCCTGTTCCGCACAAATCAAAGCATTGGATGCACCAATGGAATTTCGATTCTGACAGGGGGCTTCCACAAGGCCTGCTATGGGGTCGCAAACTAAGCCCAGCAGATTAGAAAGGGCTCCGGTTGCTGCCCACAAACACATCTTCGGACTTCCGCCCATCATTTCCACTGCCGCTGCCGCCGCCATTGCAGAGGCTGCTCCTACCTCAGCCTGACAGCCTGCCTCTGCTCCCGATACAGAAGCATTTCGCATCAAAAGATACCCCACTGCACCGGCTGTATAAAGTCCGTTTAATAATTCCTCGTCTGACAAATCAAATTCTTCCTGCAAAGCAAAAAGCACGCCGGGGACAACGCCGGAAGAGCCTGCCGTAGGAGCTGCCACAATCACACCCATAGAAGCGTTTACCTCTAAAACTGCCATGGCATAGGTCATTGCCTTTGACAGAACTGTTCCACAGATGGATTTTCCGCTTAATCTGTGGTTTTCCAGCAGTTTTGCTTCCCCGCCGATTAAGCCTCCCATGGATTTCTGGGGATTTTTTAAAGGCTCTTTTGCAGAATTTCTCATAATTTCCAAAGCTGTTCTCATTTTCTTCTCTACCTCTGCCTCAGAAATCTTAGAAAACTCTGCCTCTCTTTTTTTCATAATCTGAGAAATCGGAAATCCTGTCTCCTGACATAATTCCAGTAATTCTGCTCCGTTATTAAATTCCATTTCCCATTCCTCCTATAACTGCACCAGTGTGATATCGGAAACCAGCGGATTTTCTCTTATTCTGTCCAGCACCTTGGCAGGTATTTTCTCATCAGACTCTACAACTGTAAAGGCTGCCGCACCTTTTTCTTCCCGAAACAGACGCATAAATGCAATATTTACCCCTTCCTCACTTAAAACTCTGGTAATATGAGCCACAACTCCGGGCTTGTCTGTCTGGCTTACGATTAAGGTGCTGTATTCCCCTGTAAAATCCACTTCTATCTGATTTAATTTTACGATTTTTACTTTTCCCCCGCCAATGGAAACTCCTCGGACAAAAAGCTTCTCCCCTTTTGTTCCCTCGATTTCCATATCTGCCGTATTGGGATGGATAGCCGCATCCTCCTGCGCAGAAACAGAAAAGCTATAATGAAGTCCCTGCTCCTTTGCAATGCTTAAAGAATCACGAATACGCAAATCATCGGTTTCAAAGCCCATAATTCCGCCTAAAAGCGCCCTGTCTGTACCATGCCCCCGATAAGTTCTAGCAAAAGAACCATACAGGGTAAAATGCACGCTCTTTATCTCTCCCGGAAACAGCTTTCTTGCCAAAAGAGCCATAGAAGCTGCTCCTGCTGTATGAGAGCTGGAGGGTCCGACCATATTGGGACCGATTACTTCAAATAAACTGATAAATGCCATATTTCTATCTCCTGTTATATTAAAAACTTGCGCTGCTGCACAATTTCCTGTGAAATGAAAAAGGTACTGTGGTTTTATCCCTCAGCACCTCTTATTTCTCTTATTCTGCTGCACCGTCGCTTGCTTTTTCTACTTCGGCGATTGCACCTTTTCTCATTGGAATTCTACAATTTCTGTTATTTCCAAATTCTACAATAACATCTTCTTCTGTAATATCGATTAAAATTCCATAGAAACCGCTGGTTGTAACAACACTGTCACCAACCTCCATAGAAGCCAGCATACTTTTTACTCTCTGCTGCTCTTTTTTCTGCGGACGCATAATCATGAAATACATCAAAAGAAAAAATACAATCAATGGTACGAATAAACTAACCAAGCTACCTGCACCTGCTGCTGATAATAACATCTTACTTCCTCCTGAAAAAATAATCTTTGTCTGTCAGACTTATAGACATTATTGTTATAATACACAATTTCCGACTTTTCTTCAAGTGGTTTTTCTGTATTTTTCCAAATTTAATACTTTTTTTACGACACGATTGCTCAGTCCTTTGGGCCTGCTGCCATACCTTCTAATTTCTTCTGTTTATATTCCTCATAACAGCCTTCATCCAGAGCATTTCTGATTTCTTCCATCATGGTATTATAGAAATATAAATTATGCAGAACACAAAGGCGCATACCCAGCATTTCTTTGGCTTTCAGCAAATGGCGGATATAAGCTCTGCTGTAATGACGGCATGCAGGACACTGACAGCCTTCTTCAATCGGACGGGAGTCCAGCTCATATTTTGCATTAAACAAATTGATTTTACCAAAGTTTGTATACACATGTCCGTGGCGTCCGTTTCTGCTTGGGTATACACAGTCAAAGAAGTCCACGCCTCTGGATACTGCTTCTAAAATATTTGCAGGCGTTCCCACTCCCATAAGATACGTCGGTTTATCCACCGGCAGATGAGGTACTACACTATCCAAAATACGATACATTTCTTCATGGGTTTCACCTACTGCCAAACCGCCTACTGCATATCCGTCTAAATCCATTTTGGAAATCGTCTCTGCATGGGCAATACGGATGTCATCGTAAATAGCCCCCTGATTGATACCAAATAAAAGCTGATGAGGGTTTACGGTATCTTCCAGACTATTCAATCTTGCCATCTCATCCTTACATCTTTGCAGCCATCTGGTGGTGCGGTCTACGGATGCTTGCACATATTCTCTGCTGGCAACACTGGAAGGACACTCGTCAAACGCCATGGCAATGGTAGAACCTAAATTGGACTGTATCTGCATACTTTCTTCCGGTCCCATGAAAATCTTTCTGCCGTCTACATGAGAGTTAAAATAGACCCCTTCTTCTTTTATTTTTCTCAGTTTTGATAAAGAAAATACCTGAAAACCGCCGGAGTCTGTTAAAATCGGTTTGTCCCAATTCATAAATTTATGAAGACCGCCCAACTGCTTTACTACCTTATCTCCCGGTCTTACATGGAGGTGATAAGTATTTGAAAGCTCTACCTGTGTTTTAATCTCCTGTAAATCCATAGTAGATACAGCGCCTTTAATGGCTGCCGCTGTTCCCACGTTCATAAAAACCGGAGTTTCGATTGTTCCGTGAACCGTTTCCATGCGAGCTCTTTTGGCTCTGCCTTCCTGTTTTAATACTTTATACATCAATTTTTCCTCTTTTTCCATTCTCTTATTTCTTGCTGTCGTACAGATTATTCTATCATAAGCCAATTTCAAACGCAATGGCTGTGCAATATTTACGATTGTTTTTTTCGACATTTTGTCGTATAATGACTTTGATTTTTTTATACATATAATAATAAGTAGAAACACATACATAGAGGAGGTTTCTGACAATGTCAGAAGATAATAAAATAAAAAACACCTTTTCCTTAGGGATTGATATTGGCTCTACAACTGTAAAAATCGCAATTTTAAATCAAAAACATCAGATTATGTTTTCTGATTATGAAAGGCATTTTGCCGATATTCAAAATACTCTTGCAAGACTTCTTGACAAAGCATACCAAGCGCTGGGAGAAATTTCCGTTATTCCTGTTATCACGGGCTCCGGCGGACTTACTTTGGCAACTCATTTAACCATTCCTTTTGTTCAGGAGGTCATTGCTGTTTCATCCTCACTGGAGGAGCTGGCGCCCCAGACAGATGTTGCCATTGAGCTTGGCGGAGAAGATGCCAAAATCATTTATTTTGAAGACGGCAATGTAGAACAGCGTATGAATGGTATCTGTGCTGGCGGTACAGGTTCTTTTATTGACCAGATGGCGTCTCTTTTACAGACTGATGCACCGGGACTTAATAATTATGCCAAAAATTACAAGGCACTTTATCCTATTGCAGCCCGCTGCGGCGTTTTTGCAAAAACAGACATCCAGCCTTTGATTAACGAAGGGGCTACAAAGGAAGATTTGTCTGCCTCTATTTTTCAGGCAGTGGTAAATCAGACCATCAGCGGTCTTGCCTGCGGGAAGCCAATCCGTGGTCATGTGGCTTTTCTGGGCGGTCCTCTGCACTTTCTTTCTGAATTAAAGGCTGCCTTTATCCGCACCTTGAAGTTAGATGAGGAGCACACCATTGTGCCGGAAAATTCTCACCTGTTTGCTGCCATTGGTTCTGCCTTAAATGCGAAAGCAGATGCCCATGCATTTTCTCTTACTGCCATGCGTGACAGACTTCAGGCATCCATCAAAATGGATTTTGAAATCGACCGTATGCAGCCGCTTTTTGCTTCTCAGGAAGAATATGACACATTTAACGAGCGTCAAAGCTGTTACAATGTAAAAACTGCTCCCTTAGATACTTACAGCGGAAACTGCTATCTTGGTATTGATGCAGGCTCTACCACAACCAAAGCAGCCCTTGTCGGCGAAGACGGTTCCTTGCTGTATTCCTTTTACAGCAACAACAACGGAAATCCCCTAGCAACCTCTATCAAAGCCATTCAGGAAATTTACAGCCTGCTTCCAGCAGGTGTAAAAATTGCCTACTCCTGTTCTACCGGCTATGGCGAGGCTCTGATTAAGGCGGCTCTTCTCTTAGATGAGGGAGAGGTGGAAACCGTATCTCACTACTATGCCGCTGCGTTTTTTGATCCGGAAGTAGACTGTATCTTAGACATCGGCGGTCAGGATATGAAATGTATTAAAATTAAAAATCAGACCGTAGACAGCGTACAGCTCAATGAAGCCTGCTCCTCCGGCTGCGGTTCTTTCATTGAAACCTTTGCAAAATCCTTAAATTACAGTGTGGAGGATTTTGCAAAAGCTGCCCTTTTTGCCGAAAATCCCATTGACTTAGGTACACGCTGTACCGTATTTATGAATTCCAAGGTGAAGCAGGCGCAAAAAGAGGGAGCTTCTGTTGCAGATATCTCTGCCGGTTTGGCCTACTCTGTTATTAAAAATGCCCTGTATAAGGTAATCAAGGTTTCGGATGCTTCAGAGCTTGGAAAACATATTGTGGTTCAGGGCGGTACCTTCTATAACGATGCCGTACTTCGAAGCTTTGAAAAAATTGCTCAGTGCGAAGCTATTCGCCCTGATATTGCAGGAATTATGGGCGCTTTCGGCGCTGCTTTAATTGCCAGAGAGCGTTATGACAAAAATAAGACAACTACCATGCTTCCCATTGACAAAATCAATTCTCTGGAATATAAAACCATGATGGCAAACTGTAAAGGCTGTACCAATAACTGCCGCCTTACCATCAACAAATTTTCCGGCGGACGCCAATATATTTCAGGAAACCGCTGTGAGCGTGGAATTGGAAAAGAAAAAAACAAAGAGCAAATTCCGAATTTATATGAATATAAATACAAACGGCTGTTTTCCTACGAGCCTTTAACTCTAGATAAGGCGACACGGGGAAAAGTAGGACTTCCAAGAGTTTTAAATATGTTTGAAAATTATCCTTTCTGGTATACCTTCTTTACAGAACTGGGGTATCAGGTGGTTCTCTCTCCTACTTCTACAAGAAAGATTTACGAGTTAGGCATTGAGTCCATTCCAAGTGAGTCAGAATGTTACCCTGCCAAAATGGCGCATGGGCATGTATCCTGGCTGATTAAGCAGGGAGTAAACTATATTTTCTATCCCTGTATTCCTTATGAGCGTCAGGAATTTAAGGACTCTGTAAATCATTTTAACTGCCCTATTGTAACGTCTTATGCGGAAAATATTAAAAATAACGTAGATGAGCTGAAAAATCCGGATATTCGTTTCCACAATCCCTTTGTGGCTCTGACCAGTGAGGAAATTATTACCAAGCGTTTAGTAGAAGAGTTTCCTGATATTCCTTCTAAAGAAGTAGAAAAAGCTGCTCATGATGCGTGGAAGGAAATGCGAAAATGCAGAAATGACATCATGCGAAAAGGGGAAGAAGTCCTTGCTTATCTGGAAAAAACAGGAAGACACGGCATTGTGCTGGCAGGACGTCCTTATCACATTGATCCGGAAATCAACCACGGTATTCCGGAGCTGATTACCTCTTATGGCATTGCCGTACTTACAGAGGACTCTGTTTCCCACCTTGCTCCTATTGAACGTCCTTTGCGAGTCAATGACCAGTGGACTTATCACACCCGCTTATATGCAGCGGCAAATTTTGTAAAAGAAAAAGACAATCTGGATTTAATCCAGTTAAATTCCTTTGGCTGCGGTCTGGATGCCGTAACCACAGACGAAGTCAACGAAATCTTAACGAACAGCGGAAAGATTTATACCTGTCTGAAAATTGACGAGGTAAACAATCTGGGGGCTGCCAGAATTCGTGTGCGCTCCTTGATTGCAGCGCTGAAAGTAAAGGAACAGCAAAAACAAAAGAGAGAAATTCGTCCTTCTTCTATTGAGCGTGTTGCTTTTACAGAGGAAATGAGAAAGAAATATACGATTTTATGTCCTCAGATGTCTCCTATCCATTTTAACCTTTTAGAGGCTGCTTTTAATGCCAGCGGATATCATTTGGAGGTTTTAGGAAACGGAAACAAAGAAGCCGTTGACGTGGGATTAAAATATGTAAACAACGATGCCTGTTACCCATCCTTAATGGTGGTAGGACAGATTATGCAGGCATTGCAGTCAGGCAAATATGATTTGAACAAAGTGGCAATTATCATGTCACAGACAGGAGGCGGCTGCCGTGCTTCCAATTACATCGGTTTTATCCGCCGTGCTTTGAAAAAAGCAGGTATGGCTCACATTCCTGTCATTTCTATCAATTTAAGCGGACTGGAAGAAAATCCCGGCTTTAAAATAACCGTAAAGCTGGCAACCCGTATCGCTTACGGCGCAGTTTTCGGAGATATTTTAATGAAATGTCTGTATCGCATGCGTCCTTACGAGGCAGTAAAAGGTTCTGCCAACGACCTTCATAAAAAATGGGAAAAACGCTGCATTGCTTTCCTCTCAGGAAAGCATGTAACCTTTGCCCGCTTTAACCAGTTCTGCCGTCAGATAATACGGGAATTTGATACTCTTCCTATTACAAATGAGAAAAAGCCCCGTGTAGGAATTGTAGGAGAAATTCTGGTGAAGTTCCATCCCGGTGCAAATAATCATCTGGTTGAGCTTCTGGAAAAAGAAGGCGCAGAAGCCGTATGCCCTGATTTAATTGATTTTATGTGCTATTGCTTCTACAACATGAGCTTTAAATCTCAGTATCTGGGATTTGGAAAATCCTTTGCTCAGAAAGGCAAGATGGCAATTAAAGCCATTGACTTTATCCGAAAAGCTGCCAATGATGAGTTTAAAAAGAGCCGTCATTTTACGCCTTCTGCTCAGATTGAAAATCTGGCAAAAATGGCCGAACCGATTGTATCTATCGGAAATCAGACAGGAGAGGGCTGGTTCCTTACAGGAGAAATGCTGGAGCTTATTCATGCAGACACACCAAATATTGTATGTATTCAGCCTTTTGGCTGTCTTCCTAATCACATTGTGGGAAAAGGCGTGATTAAAGCAATCCGCAAGGATTATCCGCAGGCAAATATTGTAGCGGTGGACTATGACCCCGGCGCCAGTGAGGTAAATCAGTTAAATCGTATTAAGCTGATGCTTTCCACTGCTTTTAAAAAGCTTTCTGATAATTAAAGCCTAACAACAAAGAGTTGTCGTATTAAGTGTATAAATATCAAGGATATTCACTTAATGTGACAACTCTTTTCTTTTACATAATATGAAGTTTTCTCGCTATTTGCACCAGTTTTCTTCCACCCGGAAGTCCTGCCAATTCTTCTTCCTTCGGCTTTGCAAAATACAGATACAAAAGGAAATACACACCTGCTCCTAACGCAATGGCAGGCATCAATGCCAACAAATTTCCTCCCGGCAGAGATTTCGTCAACAGATAAATTCCCTGATAAACTGCAAATGCTACAATTCCCATAGGGACTGCCGCAAAAAGCGCCGGCATATAAGCCGTCTTCCACGGATTTTTATAATGCAGTTCTCTTTTCAGCGCCCTGTCATTTAAGATACACATTACCAGCGCATAAGCAATCATTGCCAGCACCACATTGTAAATTCCAAAATCTGTCACAAACATCAATACCGCAACTACAACTACATCAACTACCAAAGCAATGGCTGCGTTAATCATAGGGATATTAGCTTTTCCAATTCCCTGTAATACGCCATTGGAAATGTTGGACATTCCGTTCATAATAACTGTAATTACGCCAAGCATCATTAAAAAGCCTGCGGTACCGTCTGTGGACGGAAATAAAAGTGCAGTAATCGGACCTGCCAGTGCAAAAAGTCCCACACTGCATGGAATAGAAATAAACATACTAAGCCATGTTGCTTTATCAATCTTTTTCTTCGCTGTTTTTAAGTCCCCTCTGGCATACGCCCCGGAAACCTCCGGCATCATAGAAGTAGGCGCTGTACTTGACAGGGTAAGAGGAATGTTAATAATGGTTAAAAAGAACCCACATTCCGCATAAAAGCCCTCTACAACGCTTCCTTTTAAGCCCTTCAGCTCTGACACAGAGGTATAAATCATACTGTTAATATAACCGTTTACGTTATATAAAAATGCACTTAAAATAATCGGAGCTACAATCATCACAATGATTTTCATAACGTCTTTATAGCTCTCGTCTGCCGATACCTTATCTCTTGCGATTTTTTTCTGAATGGTCTTTTTATTTACCTGATAAACAAACAGCATAAAGATAAGAGCCGTTAAAACACCGGCTCCCGTTCCCAGAGTAGCCCCTGCCGCACTCCAGCTTCGCAGCACGTCCGGCTGTGCATCTGCAAAGTGATGCACCATAAAATTTGCCATTACAAGCGCTACCACTGCTACGGCAATCTGCTCCAAAATCTGCGAAATAGATGTAGGCAGCATGTTTCGATACGCCTGAAAATAGCCTCGGAAAACGCCCAAAATACCGGAAATAAAAATGGTTGGAGCTAGAAACTGAAGCGCCAGTCTTGCATTTGCCATTCCATCCGGCACTAAAATAGGCGCTCCCACAATACAGATGATTGCCACAGCTCCGCCTACAATCACTGCATAGAGCAACGCTCCTTTAAAAATTTTCTGAGCATCCCGATATCTCTTAAAAGCAAGTCTCTCCGCCATGATTTTTGACACGGCCTGAGGAATACTGAAGGATGCAATCATCAGAAGAATAAAATACACATTCTGTGCAAACTGAAAGCAGCCAAAGCTCTCTTTTCCCATGGTGCTTGATAAAGGACTTTTGTAAATCAGCCCGATAATCTTGGAAACCAGCGCCGCAATCATGAGAAAAGAAGCATTTTTTACTAATGTATTATCATTTTTCTTTTCCATTTCTATATCCCCTGTCTGTTTTCTATCTGCCAGTCAATGGGCGCAAGTCCGTTCTGCTCCAAAAACTCATTTGTTTTGCTGAAATGTTTGCATCCGAAAAATCCTCTGTATGCAGATAGCGGACTGGGGTGAGGCGCTTCCAAAATCAAATGCTTCGGATTATTCAACATACTGCGTTTCATCTGCGCCGGTCTTCCCCAGAGCAAAAATACAATCGGTCTGTCCTGTTCATTCAACACACGAATTGCCGCATCTGTAAACTGCTCCCAGCCAATCCCTCTATGGGAGTTTGCCTGATGAGCACGTACTGTTAATACCGTATTTAACATCAGTACACCTTGTCTTGCCCATTTTTCCAGATAACCGTTATCCGGTATATAACATCCGCAGTCATCATGGAGCTCCTGATAAATGTTTACCAGAGACGGAGGGATTTCTACCTCCGGCTTTACAGAAAAGCAAAGCCCATGTGCCTGTCCGTCATTGTGATAGGGGTCCTGTCCTAAAATTACTACTTTTACCTCATCAAGAGGTGTAAAATGAAAAGCATTAAAAATATCATCCGGTGCAGGAAATATCTTTCTTTCCTGATACTCCTGCCCTACTTTTTGAAACAGCTCTTTATAATATTCTTTCTTAAATTCCGGCTTTAAAGCTTCCAGCCATTGTCCTTGTAAAGGCGGCATCTGTACTCCTCCTTTTTCTTTTTATCCGCTTTTTAGTTTAGCAGAATATGTCAAAAAATGCAAACACGTAACCTCTTTTTTCTTCTATTCTTCCGCATCTGCACAGGATAATTCAAACCAGAATTCCACACCGTTTTCATAATTTTTCACACCGCATTTCTGGTGCATACTGTCCATAATTGCCTTTACAATGGAAAGGCCGATGCCGCTTCCTCCGTATTCTCTGGTTCTGGCTTTATCCACCTTATAAAATTTAATCCATACCTTTTCCAAATCCTCTTTTGGAATAATATCTCCGGTGTTAAAAACAGATACCCTGACTACATTTCCTTCTTTCTGTGCCTTTACTTCAATCTTTTTCTCATAGTCCACATGGTTTAGAGCATTGGAAACATAATTTGTCACTACTTCCTCTACTTTAAATTCATCTCCCCAGACATAAATAGGGGCATCCTGTGAAAAAGTCAGCTCTGCTTCTTTTTGTCCTGCCAAAAGCTGTGCCGACTGAACAACGCCACGGATAACTTCTGTTAAATCAAATCTCTCCATGGAAACCTTATCGTTTCCAAATTCCAGTTGGTTTAATGTCAGCAGTTTTTTTACCATATTGTTCATTTTTCCTGCTTCATCAATAATAACATCACAGTAAAATTCTCTGCTCTCCGCATCATCGTTGATGCACTCCTGCAAGCCTTCTGCATAACCCTGTATTAAAGCAATGGGCGTTTTCAATTCATGGGACACATTGGAAAGAAACTCTTTTCTCATCTCATCTATCTGTTCTTTTTTCTCAATGTCCTTCTGCAATTCATTATTGGCTGTTTTCAGCTCGGAAATGGTATTTTCCAAAGCCTCCGACATCTTATTCAGGTTGTTTCCCAATACGCTGATTTCATCCTGTCCTGCGCTGTGATATTTTGCTTCGAAATTCAGCTTTGCCATTTCCTGGGAAAGGGAACTTAACTCCTGAAGCGGTCTTGTAATATGTCTTGTCATAAACCAGATAATCACAGAGCTTACTAAAATTGTAAGAACACCGATATATAAAAAGAAAATGTTGGAAATAATCGCACTGTCTTTTAAGCTCTGGGCAGGAGTATTGATTAAAAATGGATTTCCGTTATCCAGATTTCCCACCATGTTTACAGAGTCCATGGTTTCCCTGTCATCTGTTTTCTTTTCTACTACATAATTATCGGTTGTTTCAAGAACACTGTGTTTTCCTCTGGAAAAGTCGTCTAAAAATCCAAACTGAGCCTCTGCATAAAGCTTCTCCGCATCTCGTGCATAAGCATAAATCTGATTGGAGGTTTTATGGTCTACTACGATAATTGAGAGGTTTTTTTCCTCACAAAATTGTAAAAAATCCGTGTCGTATTTCAGATAAGCATAGTTTTCCGTGCTGTTTACCATCTCAAAAGCTTTTTTTAGAGAGTCTGTCTTTTTTGATAAATAAAATTTTTCCAAAAACAGTGTATTAACCAAAAGCATGGCAATCAGAGAGAGACACATAATCCCGATATAGCTGACTGCCACTCGTATTTTTATGGATTTTTTCATTATGACACCTCGAATTTATAGCCCATGCCCCAAATAGTTTTAATATATTCTCCTTTTGCTCCGATTTTGCTTCTCAGCTTTTTCACATGAGTATCAATGGTTCTGGCATCCCCGAAATAATCGTAATTCCACACCGAATTTAAGATTTTTTCCCTTGATAAAGCAATTCCCTGATTTTCCAGAAAATAAGTCAAAAGCTCAAATTCTTTATAGCTTAAATCCATTGTTTTTCCGTCAATAGAAGCTGTATGAGAAGTTTTATTGATTTCAATTCCTCCTGCACTTAAAATATCATCTGAACCAATGGCGCTTGTTCTTCTTAAAATTGCCTCTACTCTCGCAACCAGAATTTTAGGGCTGAAGGGTTTTGAAATATATTCATCAACACCCAGCTCAAATCCCAAAAGCTCATCTCTTTCATCTCCTCTGGCAGTCAGCATAATAATGGGGATTTTGGAGTCTTTTCGAATTTCTCTGCACACGCCCCAGCCATCCAACTTCGGCATCATCACATCCAGAATAATCAGTTGGATGTCCTTGTCTTTATAAAAAATATCCAGCGCCGCTTCTCCGTCACCGGCTTCTAACACTTCATATCCCTGTTTTGTCAGGAAATCGCTTACCAGCTTTCTCATTCTGCTTTCATCGTCTACTACAAGTATCTTACATTTATCCATGAAAATTCCTCCTTTTTTTAAATTGTATCAAATAAATTTGTTAAAAATGTGAACAAGCTTTTCTCTCTGCCAATTCTAACACACCCGCTCTTATCCCACAATATTTTCCCTTATTTTTCCTATTCTTGACACTGCTCTTATGACTGTGATATAGTGGAACAGAAATAAATATCAGCAGAATAAGAAGGGGAGCCGAAAGGCTGAGAGGAAGGAACACTTCGACCCTTATACCTGATTTGGATTATGCCAACGTAGGAATCTTTTTTCAAGCTTTCTTTGCCCCTTCTTGTTCTAAAAAAGAAGGAGGAAATTCTATGTTTCAATTTTTTGTCAATGCAGAAGGCGGTCTTACCACTGCCGGTTATGCAGTCACCATTGTGGCAGCAATTTTACTCACTGTTGCAGCCATTATTCTCGCCGGAAAGGAATCCACAAGAAAAAAATTAAGTGTCAAACAGTTGGCTTATTGTTCTATGGCCTTAGCTCTTAGCTTTGTGACATCTTATATTAAAATTTTCGAGCTTCCCTTTGGTGGTTCTGTCACAGCTTTCAGTATGCTTTTTATTGTATTGATTGCCTATTGGTACGGACCGAAAACAGGTGTGCTTTTGGGATTTGTTTTCGGAATTTTACAGTTTTTACAGGAACCTTACGTTCTTTCCTTTTTTCAGGTATGCTGCGATTATCTCCTTGCCTTTGCCGCTCTTGGGCTGGCAGGATTTTTCCGCAAACAGAAAAACGGATTGGTCAAAGGCTATCTGGTTGCAGTTGTTGCCAGAGGCGCTTTTCATGTGTTAGGAGGATATTTGTACTGGATGGATTATATGCCTGACAATTTTCCAAAAGAGTTATCTGTTGCATATCCATTCATTTATAATTACAGCTTTTTATTGGCAGAAGCTTTGATTACTGTTATTTTACTCTCTATACCGGCAGTTAAAAAAGCTTTGGCGCAAATTCAGCAAAACGCACTTTCTTAATTTCTGTACATAGATTGTTTCTTGACAATATAATATGCTTACCCGGGCAGCTGGGAGGGCGTGCATATCATCCGCTTGAGTCTTGACAGGAGGATGATGCTTATGAATACATACGAAGAAATGCAGATTTTACTTACATTCGCATTACTTGTAGTTGCAATTCTAAACTTAAAAAATAAGTAAGCCGCCCTGTCCCTGCAAAAGATAGGTGGCTTACTTAGCTAAATACTTTGCCGGGCGGATAGGTGTGCTCTATCTTCCGGCTGTCTTGTTAAGCATATTATATGTCAAGAAAAACAATTTGTCAATTTTTTGTTTCACAGAACACAATTTTCTATAACTAAAAAAGCCCAGCAAATACTGAGCTTTTTCTATGGACCTGAGGGGAATTGAACCCCTGTCCGAAAGTCTATCCCTTGCGGCATCTCCCATCACAGTTATTCTTTTAACATTCCCTCACACAAACGCCGAATAACAGGCTTTTGCACTTAGTAGCTTCATAAAATCTTCCACTTTCTCAAAGCTTTGAAAGCGAAGTGCCCCGCAAAGTCGATGCCAGGTTCTTAAACAGCGGGTGGTTTAAGGCTGACAAGCTGCAATTAGGCAGCTAACGCTACGTTATCGTTTGCGTTTATATTTAGTTTCCAGGTTGGTATGCAGTCCCGGAGTCTGCAGATGGCTTCCTCAACTTCAAAACCCCCGTCGAAACCAGTACAAGCCCTTAAAGCATTCTGGTTATGCAAACGAGAATAACATACTTCTCTTGAAGCAACTATAATACTAAACGTATTTATCTCTTTTGTCAAGGTATTTTAAAAAATGCCGCTTCAAGATTTTTCAATCTCAAAGCGACACTCTTTATTACAAGCATATAACAGAAAGTAAATTATCTACCAAACTGCATATCGTTGTTACCGGATTTTGTTTCCCACATTTCAAGCATGTTGATTGGGTCGTTGTAATCTGCTAACCAACCTTCACGAGCAAAGTCGAATTTACCTGCTTTTCTTTCTTCAAGGAATGTAGACCATTCACGTGTTTCTACTGTCATGTTGATACCGATTTCATTGAAATCCTGCTGCATAGCTTCACCAATCTTAACATTACCTTCAGAGTCGTTTGTCAGGTATGTAATATTGATAGGTGTTTCCGGAGATAACATACCGGAATCATCAAATTTGTATCCTGCACCTTCTAATAATTTTCTGGCTTCTTCTACGTTAGCTTCTGTTTTTTCCGGGTCATAGTATCCAACATTTTCTGCATCCGGATAAGTATAAGCGTCATCATTTGCTCTGAATTCGCCGCCCTGTCCGTCTAACATACCTTCTGGAATAAATGTGTTAGCTACTGTCTGGTCAGCCTGAGCGATTGTATCTACAATGTACTGACGGTCAATCAGTAAGGAGAATGCGTGACGCATATCTGCTGCCTGCTGAGCTGTCTTTCCTGCGAACAATTCACTCTTAACATTAAATCCTGAGTAATATGTTCCTAAAGTAGCAATTTTGTGGAATTCAGGTGTATTTACAACATTTGCCATTTCATCTGTTGGAATTGTATCACTAAACTGTAAAGAACCATCCTTAAATGCGTTAAATACAGCTGTGTCATCCGCACTTAACATGAAGTTGATTTTCTTCAGAGAAACTTTATCTGCATCATAGTAATTTGGGTTTGGTTCGTAAGTCATAGACTCATTGTGTTTCCATTCTGTTAATGTGAAAGGACCGGATGTTACAAATCCAGACTCAATACACCATGCACCCGGGTTATCAGCTGCGCCTTCAGCGGACTCTACGTTCTGCTGTGGAACCGGATAGAATGCAGGGAATGCACATAAATCAAGGAAGTATGCACAAGGTGCTGCAAGTTTTACTGTAAATGTTTTTCCGTCTTCAGAAGCTGCAATATCAAGTGTACCGTCTTCTTTCTTAGCAATACCATCTGCTAAGTAAGAGTAGTCTGCACCTGTATTTGGATCTACAAGTCTGTTCCAGCTGTAAGCAACGTCTGTTGCATCAAGAGCTTCACCATCAGACCATTTTAAACCATCTTTCATTGTGAAAGTATAAGTAAGACCATCTTCACTCATTTCATGGCTTTCAGCTAAATCAGGAACTAAAGCTCCTGTTTCATCGTATTTATATAATCCAGAAAATGAAAGAAGAGCTAAACATGCACCATCTACAGTTGAGTTTAATGCCGGATCAAGTTTATTTGGTTCAGATGCAACCTGTAATGATAATTCATTATTTGGAGCTGTTGCAAATCCAAAGTATTTAAATCCGAAAAGGTTAGAGTAAATACCTTCTACATCTGTACTCTGCATGTAAACATCATTATAGTAGTACAATGGAATAACTGCCCATGTATCCATAAGCATATCTTCTGCTTCGTGCATCATTGCCTCACGTTTTACAAGGTCTGTTTCTTTTTTGATGTCGGCGATCAGCTGATCATAAGCTTCCCATTCCGGTTCCGGATTGACATCTTCTGCTGTTTCTTTTCCTTCGTCTGTGCTTGCTTCTGGTTTGTCGCTGGAGCCACCACATCCTGCCAGTGAACCGGCAACCATTGCAGAAGCAAGAAGCATTGCTAAAACACGTTTTTTCATTTTTGCCTCCTTCTACTTATCTCATTCATAAGTATACATATATTATACAAAATTCCTTATGGAATGTTGTACCATTATTTATTCCAGCACGCAACCTGATGTCCATTACCTCTGTCAGTTAAAGTAGGACATTCTTTCGCGCACTGCTCTGTTGCATATTTACAACGTGTACGAAATGCACAGCCTGTAGGCATGTGCAGAGGACTTGGTACGTCACCTTCCAAAATAATTCTCTGTCTTTCCTTTGCCATCTTTGGATCCGGATAAGGTACTGCACTTAATAAAGACTGTGTATATGGATGAATTGGACTTGCATTTAATTCATCTGCATCTGCAATTTCAACCACACGTCCCAAATACATAACTGCAATTCTATCTGAAATATGATGTACAACTAATAAATCATGGGCGATAAACAAATAAGCAATTCCTAATTTATCCTGAAGTTCTTCAAACATATTAATAACCTGTGCCTGAATAGATACGTCAAGAGCACTGACCGCCTCATCACATACAATAAATTTCGGGTTCGTAGCTAAAGCTCTGGCAATTCCGATACGCTGACGCTGACCGCCGGAAAATTCATGTGCATATCGTGTTGCATGCTCTGCATTCAATCCTACTAATTCCATAAGATGTAAAATCTTATCACGTCTTTCTCCCTTAGAAGCATATAATTTATGAACATCTAAAGGTTCACCGATAATATCTTCTACTGTCATACGTGGATTTAAAGAAGAATATGGATCCTGAAAAACCATCTGCATATCCTTTCTCATAGACTGAATACTTTTTTCGTCTACACGCTGACCATTGTAAAAAATATCGCCGCTGGTTGGTTTATATAAGTGTAACAGAGAACGTCCTACTGTTGTTTTACCACAACCGGACTCTCCTACCAATCCCAGAGTTTCTCCCGGTTTGATTGCGAAGGATACGCCGTCTACCGCTTTTAAAGGAATTGTTTTACCAAACCCTGCTTTGATTGGAAAATACTGTTTCAGATTATTTACTTCTACCAGATACTCTTTATTTGGTACGAAATTATCACTCATTACTTCCGGCTCCTTTCTGGTTCTCCATAAGTTCTTTTACGCTGAGCCAGCAAGATGCAAAATGTCCGTCTGGCATCTGTACTTCCGGTGCCTGTTCCTCAAGACAAATTTTCATTGCATTTTCACATCTGGGACAGAAAGCACAGCCTTTTGGCATATTTAATAAGTTAATCGGTGTTCCCGGAACCGGAACCAGCTTTTCTCCGATACGGTCAACATTCGGAATGGAGCGAAGCAGACCTTTTGTATATTCATGCGCCGGTCTGTAAAAGATATCTTCTGCTGTACCACGTTCACAAACTCTACCGCCGTACATAACAATGATTTCGTCGCACATATCTGCGATAACACCTAAGTCATGAGTAACCATGATAATAGCCATACCTAATTTTTTCTGAAGACTCTGCATCAGCTCCAAAATCTGAGCCTGAATGGTAACGTCAAGCGCTGTTGTCGGTTCATCGGCAATCAGGATATCCGGTTCACATGCAAGCGCCATAGCAATCATAACCCTCTGACGCATACCGCCGGATAATTCGTAAGGATACTGTTTGATACGTTTTTCCGGTTCGTTTACACCTACTAAAGTCAACATTTCCACTGCACGGGCTTCTGCTTCTTTTCCTTTGCGTTCTGTATGTAACTCAATAGCTTCTTTTAACTGGTTTCCGATTGTGAAAACCGGATTTAAGCTGGTCATAGGGTCCTGGAAAATAATGGAACAACATTTTCCACGGAACGCTCTCATCTGTTTTTCTGAAAATTTTGTAATGTCTTCACCTTTAAATAAAACTTCACCCTGTTTGATGCTTCCGTTTTTCTCCAGAATTTGCATAATGGAATATGCAGTAACACTCTTTCCGGAACCGGACTCACCTACAATACCAAGGATTTTCCCTTTATCCAGATTAAAGGAAACGCCGTTTACGGCCATTACTTCACCTTTCTCTGTTGTAAAGGAAGTACAAAGATTTTTTACTGAAAGGATTGTCTCGCTCATTTTTCTATTACCTCCTTAATTTTGGGTCGAACGCATCACGCAGACCATCACCAATCAGGTTAAAGGAAAGAGTGATAAGACCAATCATCAATGATGGGAAAATCAGTTTATAAGGATATGCAGAAATACCTGCACGAGCCTCATTTGCCAGAGAACCAAGGGAAGGCATCGGCGCCTGAACACCCAAACCTACGAAACTCAAGAAACTCTCTGTAAAAATAGCAGAAGGAATTTGTAATGCTGCGGAAATAATAATAACACTGATACAGTTTGGAAGAATGTGTCTGCGAATAATTCTTCCTGCTTTTGCACCGCTTACTTTTGCAGCAAGTACGTATTCATTCTGTTTAATTGTAAGAATTTGACCTCTTACCATACGAGCCATACTGGTCCAGTATAAAAGGCCGAACACAATAAACAGGGAAATCATATTGGTACCCAGCTTGCTAAGCGCCGGAATTGCATCCAAATTCAAGGTTTCACGAAGCACTACGGATAACAGGATAATCATCAACATATCAGGAAGAGAATAGATAATATCTACTATTCGCATCATGACCAAATCTACCTTACCCCCGAAATATCCGGAAACACTACCGTAGATAACACCGATTAATACAACAATGCAGCTGGCAAATACACCTACTAACAGGGAAATTCTTGTTCCGTATACAACACGTACAAAATAATCTCTACCCATTTGGTCAGTACCCATAATATGAGGGAATACTTTTCCACCGTCTTCCATATACTCCTTTTCCAACTCAGAATACTCGAACGGAGCCATATTTGCCGCTGTTTTATCACGTTTGCCGTTTACGGTAATAATCTGTGAATATTTATACGGTACAACGTATGGTGTAATAGCGATTGTAAGAATAATCAGTATCAATACAACGATACTTCCTACTGCCAATGGATTTTTCATCAGCTTACGCATACCGTCTTTAAAGAATGTGGAGGACTCGCTCATAACCTCCTGCTGTCTCTTTTCTTCATCTGTTGCCTTTTCAAATTTGCTCAAGTCTACCTGAAAGCTAAAAGGAGATTTTTTAGGCATCTGATCCAAATTTTTATTTGTATTTTCCATGTCTTGTCTCTCCTCCTAATCTAACTTAATTCTTGGGTCAATGAGTTTATATACAATATCTGTAATCAAGTTCATTGTAACCATCAATACTGCAAGGAAAATAGTCACGCCCATAATAAGCGGATAATCTCTGTTGATAATACTGTCAACAAATTTTGCGCCAAGTCCACCGATTGTAAAGATTTTTTCAACAACCAAGCTACCTGTAAGAATAGCTGCTGTCATCGGACCTACGTATGTAACAACCGGAATAAGGGCATTTCTCAATGTATGTTTGAAAATGACCTTCAACTGTGAAACGCCTTTTGCTCTGGCTGTACGCACATAATCCTGTCCCATTGCATCCAGCATACTTGTCTTTGTCAGACGTGTGATATAAGCCATAGGGTAAGCTGCCAACGCAATTACCGGAAGAATATAATTCTGATTATCAGGACTCCATACAGGAACCCATTTCAGCTTAATGGAAAATACCAAAAGCAGGAGAGAACCTAATACAAAGCTTGGAAGCGATGTAAACAATGTGGAGAAGAAAATAATCAATCTGTCAGGAAGTCTGTTTCTGGTCAGTGCAGCAATGCTTCCTAAAACCAATCCGAAGATAATCGCTGTTACTACCGCCATAAGTCCCAGCTTCGCTGAAATCTTAAAAGATGTGAAAATTGTTTCTCCGATATCACGTCCTGTTTTTGTAGAGATACCAAAATCGCCCTGGAAAATATTTCCCATATAAATTACAAACTGTTCCGGAACCGGTTTGTCAAGGTTATATCTCTTTTCTAATGCCGCTTTTACTTCTGGTGTCGTTGCTTTTTCACCATCAAACGGTCCACCCGGAATTGCATTCATTGCAAAAAATGTGATTACGCATACAATAAAGATTGTTGCGATTGCAAGTAAAATTCGTTTAACAACATATTTTGCCATTACAACTTACTCCTTTTCCTTTATATTTCTTCTTGTAACTTCAGGTCTTCTCATACATCTGTCTTTATAGGAAAGACATTCAGCGTAAAATAATAATCCAATGCCTATACATTAGATTTCATTCACACCAGCACTTTAATCAACTGAATTTACGTATACTAGGTATTATATAGTCTTCGATTGAATTCGTCAATCTTTTTTCTCACAAATTTTGCATGAAAATTCACATTTGTTTATATTTTGTTTATTTTTTATAGAATTCGTTTAATTTTAAAAACTTTTCTATTGCTTTTAAACAGAAAAAGTGCTTACAAAAAAGCACTTTTTCTCTTACGTTTTTTATCATTTCTTTAAATTCTCTACAATTTTCGCAAGTACTCCATTTTTAAACGGAGTTTCCAGTCCTGCCTCCTCTAAAAGCTCTGTGTGGAACTTAGCCGCAGACATTCTGCATAATTTCAAATAACTCTGCCATGCAGCCTTTCTGTCCTTATCCATCCAGATTTTATATTCAAAAGCGCAGAGCTGCGCAATTACATAATCGATATAATACAGCGGAAAACTGTAAATATGATGCTGCTTCTGCCAAAAGCAGCCGTTTTCAAAGAATTCCAGCCCATCATAGAACAGATGCGGCTTGTAATCCCTCTCCAAATCCTTCCACACCTGCTTTCTCTCCTTTGGTGTCAGATTTGGATTGTCGTATATTATATGCTGGAATTCGTCAACCATGCAGCCGTAAGGAACAAAAATCACAGCGTCCTCTAAGTGCATATCTGTATATTCCTGTGCGGTTTCTTTTCCAAAAAACAAAGGATACCACGGCTCAGTAAAAAATTCCATAGACATAGAATGAATTTCTGCGGTTTCCATTCCAATGTCTGCATGCTCACGAATAGGGTCCTCTGCTGCCAGATATCCCTGAAAAGCATGACCGCATTCATGTGTCATAACATCTACATCACCGCTTGTTCCGTTGAAATTGGCAAAAATAAACGGCGCTTTATAATCCGGAATATAGGTCATATAGCCGCCTACTGCCTTTGTTTTTCTTCCGAACACATCAAGAAGCTCATTGTCCATCATAAAATCAAAAAATTCCTTGGTTTCAGGAGAAAGTTCCTCATACATCTGCTGCCCTGCCTGAAGGATTTCCTCCGGTGTTCCTTCCGGCTGTGGATTTCCTTTTGGACTGTATACCACCTCATCTGTATAAGAAAGCTTAGACAGTCCCAGACGCTCTTTTCGTTTTTCAAAAATACTTTCTGCAAAAGGAACCCATACTTCTTTTACCTGACGTCTTAAATTCTCGATTTCTTCCCGTCCATAGCAGTTTCTCTGCATACGCAGATAGCCTAAAGGCGTATAAGTTTCAAATCCCAGCTTTTTCGCCTGCAAGGTACGGTTTTTTACCAACTTGTCATACAGTTCGTCTAATTTATCCTGAATGCTTAAAAAGAATTCATTTTGCTTTTCCTGTGCTTCTCGTCTTATTTTCGCATCCTTGTGTTTCAGATACGGTGTCAGCAGAGAAAGATTTAGTGTTTCCTCTCCCCATGAAATCTTAGCGCTTGCCAAAAGCTTTTCATACTCTGTTACCAATGTATTTTCTTCCTGCATGAGAGGAATAATTTCTTCTGATACAGACTTCATGGCAATTTCCATATTTTTAAAAGCTACCTGTCCGATTTTTTCCTCTAATACCTCTCTGTATGGAGAATGGAACAGAATTTTCTGATACTCTACACACAAATTAGAATACTCCGGAATTTGTTCATCATAGTAATTCTGCTCTTTTTCATAGAATTCGTCTGTGGTATCAATGGTATGGCGAATGGAGCAAAGAGTTACCTGTGTCTGAATTTTATCGTTTAACCGATAAAACATTTTATGAATTTCAAACTGTTCTGCTCCGCTCTTTGCAGCTTTTGATTTTTCCATAATTTCCGAAAGCTCTGCTTTTGCCTTTGCAAAATCAATTCTTTCATAAGGCATGTCTTTAAATTTCATTCTGTTTTCCTCCCGCTTAGTATAGATTTTTCACCTTAAATTCTCGCTCTGTTTCTCTTCTCTGGTCTTTCTTGGCAATATCCTGACGTTTGTCATATAATTTCTTTCCTTTTGCCACTCCCATTTCCACCTTTACAAGACTGCCTTTAAAATATACCTTCAAAGGCACCAGAGTATAACCCTTTTCTCGAATTTTACCCTCAATTTTTCGTATCTCATAGGAGTGAAGCAAAAGCTTTCTTACACGTAAAGGGTCTTTATTGAAAATATTTCCCTTTTCATAAGGACTGATGTGCATACCGAAGATAAAGACCTCTCCCTTATCAATTTGAATAAAGGACTCTTTAATACTGCATTTACCCATGCGAAGGGATTTTACTTCTGTGCCCGCCAGAGCAATTCCGGCTTCGTAAGTATCTTCAATAAAATAATCATGATAGGCTTTTTTGTTGTTTGCAATCAGGCGATTTTCTGATTTTTTTGCCATATCCTACCCCATCCTTTCTATTTTGAAATCCACTGTCTTTGTATTCTCATCTGCATTTTCCACCCAGACTTTCACCCTTTGTCCCATAGTATACGTTCTGCCTGTCATATCTCCTACAAGACAATATCTGTCTTTATCAAAACTGTAATAGTCATCTGTGAGAGTGTTTACATGTACCAGACCTTCTACCGTATTATCTAATTCTACATAAAGTCCCCATTCTGTCACACCGGAAACAGTTCCTTCAAAAGCTTCCCCTATATGTTGTTTCATATATTCTGCTTTCTTCATCTTCACAGTTTCACGTTCTACTTCTTCTGCTCTTCTCTCCATGGCACTGGACTGCCTTGCTACTTCTTCCAAAATTTCTTTATAGTGCTGAACTTTTGCTTCTGTCATTTTACCTCTGAGCGTTTCTTTGATAATCCGATGTATCTGTAAATCCGGATAACGTCTAATCGGTGAAGTAAAATGGCAGTAATATTTTGCTGCTAATCCAAAATGTCCGGTATCCTCCACTGTATATTTTGCCTGTTTCATAGAACGCAAAATCAATCTTGCAAAGAAAGGCTCACATTCCATTCCTTCCAGCTCTTTTAAAATCTTCTGAACTTCCTTGGGAGAAATGGTTTCCTTTCCTTTTTTTACTTTTATGCCTGCCTGATGAACCATCTCCAGAACCGTCTCCATTTTTTCCATATCCGGATTCTCATGGGTTCTGTATACAAAAGGCAATCCCAGCATACAATATTCCTCTGCCACGGTTTCGTTGGCAGCCAGCATGAAATCCTCAATCAGGCGGGTAGCAATATTCTGTTCGTAAGGATAAATATCGACCACTTTTCCCTTCTCATCTAAAACCAGCTTGCTCTCCGGAAAATCAAAGTCAATAGCGCCTCTTTTCTTTCTTCTGTTTCGAAGAAGCTCTGACAGCTCTTTCATCTGGAAAAACATAGGCAACAGTTCTTCATAACGTTTTGCAAGTTCCTCATCTTCCTGCAAAAGAATTTTCTTTACATTTGTATAACTCATTCTTTCTTTTACATGAATGACACTTTCCACGATGCGGTGAGAAACGACTCTTCCCTTTTTATCAATATCCATCAGGCAGCTAAGAGCCAGTCTGTCTTCTCCTGCATTTAAGGAGCAAATTCCGTTAGAGAGCTTCTTCGGCAGCATAGGAATAACTCTGTCTGCCAGATACACACTAGTCCCTCTTTTTAAGGCTTCTTTATCTAAAGCGCTGTTGTACTGAACATAATTGCTCACATCTGCAATGTGTACGCCTAAATGATACAAATCCTCCTCTTTTGTAAGAGATACGGCATCGTCCAAATCCTTTGCGTCTTCTCCGTCTATGGTCACCATGACAACGTCCCTTAAGTCCTCTCGGCCGTAAAAATCTCCTTCATTTAAGGTTTCTTTGATACGTTCAGCCTGTTTTGCTACCTTTTCGGGAAATTCCATAGGCAGTTCATAGCTTTTTGCCACACATAGAACATCTACGCCGCATTCTCCCAGTTTTCCCAGAATTTCAATGATTTTCCCCTCCGGAGAACGTCTTTTATTTCCGTGGTCTTTGATTTCTGCAAGAACCTTATCTCCATCCTCTGCTTCCAATGATTTCCCCGCAGGAATAAACACGTCTTTTAAAAAACGTTGATTATCTGTAACGACGAAACCAAAACCATCACATTGCTGGTAAGTTCCCACAACTTCCTTTGTACCTCTTTCCAGTACCTTGACAACTTCTCCTTCACATCGTTTGCCGTCTTTTCCGTCTTTTTTCACTACAATCTGTACCGTGTCTCCGTGAAGAGCTGTTCCGATGCTTTCCTCCGGAATAAAGATATCTTCTTCTGCCTCCGGAATTTCCAAAAAGCCAAAGCCTCTGGGATGACTGATAAAAGTCCCTGTATAATACTGACCTTTTTTCCTGTCGCCTTTTACCTGTTTTTTCTCTGTTTCCTTTTCTCTTTTTATCCCGCTGTTTCTGACTGCTTCATATCTGCCTCTTTTGTTGATACTGATTTTTCCTTCTTCCAGAAGCATATCTAAAATTTTATGAAGCTCCTCCCTCTTTCCTGCGGGAATTTGAAGGAGTACCGCCAGCTCTTTTGCACGCATGGGCTGGTATTCCTTGCAGCACATGATTTCATATACAATTTTTTTTCTTTTTTTAATTTGTTGATTTTTTTTCAATGTTTTTATCCTCAAAAAAGATGACACCCTTGCAATGCAAGAGTGTCATGATTAAAATTTCAAATTCAATACCAAAGCCAACACAAAGAACAATACACCAAGAATTTTTGTCACTTTTACTAAAGTACCTTCCATGGAGCGTCCTTTATTTTTTCCCCAGTAAGTCTCAGACATACCTGCAAGACTTCCAAGCCCCTGAGACTTTCCTTCCTGCATCAGAATGATTACAGATAATGCAATACAATCTATAATGAAAAGCACAGTTAAAGCAATTCTTAAATATTCCATCGTTACACCTCCTAATTGCTAAGCACTACAAGTGTAACACAGGAACTTTGCAATTTCAACTATTATTTTTCATAAATGGATTTCTGTACTGTGCTTCTTTACCTAAATCGTCTTCGATTTCCAAAAGCCGATTATATTTTGCTGTTCTTTCTGCCCTGCACGGCGCTCCTGTCTTTATCTGTCCGGTTCCCGTTGCAACTGCCAAATCAGCAATAAAGGTGTCCTCACTTTCTCCTGAGCGATGAGAAATAATGGCACGATATCCTGCCTTATGCGCCATCTCCACTGCCTCCATAGCCTCTGACAGACTTCCGATTTGATTTACCTTAATTAAAATGGCGTTTCCTGCACCCATTTCAATTCCTTTTTGAAGACGTTTTGTATTTGTAACAAACAAATCATCTCCTACCAGCTGTACCTTATCTCCCACTCGCTGTGTCATTTTCACCCAGCCTTCCCAGTCCTCTTCACAAAGTCCGTCTTCAATGGAAACAATGGGGAATTTTTCTAAAAGCTGCTCATAATAATCAATCATTTCCTCTGCACTTTTTCTCACTTTTTCGCCTCGCATAAAGCTCTGTCCCGGAAAATAATACATACCGTCTTCATAGAGCTCGCTTGCTGCCACATCAAGAGCAAAAGAAATTTCTTTTCCCGGTATAAATCCCGCTTCCTTCACTGCCCTTACCATATACTCCAACGCTTCTTCCGCTCCTTTTAAGTCCGGTGCAAATCCGCCTTCATCACCTACGGCTGCCGACAAGCCTTCTGACTTTAAAATTTCTTTCAGCTTATGATATACTTCCGCACACATGCGAAGTCCTTCTTTAAAGCAGCATGCACCTACGGGCATAATCATAAATTCCTGAAAATCCACGGTATTATCTGCATGTTTTCCTCCATTTAAGATATTCATCATGGGAACAGGCATGCGGTGCACCTGACAGCCGCCCAGATATTGATACAGAGGAATACGAAGGGCTTTTGCCGCTGCGTCAGCTGCTGCCAAAGAAACTCCCAAAATGGCATTTGCGCCCATTTCCTCTTTATTTTCCGTTCCGTCTTCCTGCTTCAGCAAGGTGTCAATATGCCTTTGCTTTAAAACATTTTCTCCTAAAATACACTCTGCCAATTTATCGTTCACGTTCTCTACTGCTTTTAAAACGCCCTGACCGCAGTAACGATTTTCTTTATCTCTCAGCTCCAAAGCTTCGTATTTTCCTGTGGAGGCGCCTGATGGAACAATGGATTTCCCTGTATATCCGTCTTTCCCCACAATCCCTTCTCCTACCGTTACTTCTGTCTCCACTGTCGGATTGCCTCTGGAGTCCAGCACTTCTCTGGCGTAAACCTGTCTAATCGGTAAATAACGCTTCATGGTACAACCTCCTGTTTTTTCATTTCCAATGTTAGTATTTACATTCACCGATTTTTCATACAAGGATATTTCTTCGTCATAGTTCGATTTTTACATAATAAAAGAGATTGCCTTTTCAGCAATCTCTTTTAAAAATTTTTTATTTTTTAATCAATAAAGATTTTCCTGTCATTTCTTTTGGCTGTTCCATACCCATCAGTTCAATCAGAGTAGGAGCGATGTCAGCAAGGCATCCGCCTTCTCTTAAACCATAAGCAGGATCTGCATTTACCAGAATGAATGGAACAGGGTTTGTTGTATGTGCTGTAAACGGAGCTCCTGTTTCGTAGTCTACTAACTGCTCTGCGTTTCCGTGATCTGCACAGATAAACATCTGTCCGCCAACCTCTTTGATTGCATCCACTGTTTTTCCTACACATTCATCTACTGCTTCAATGGCTTTAATTGCAGCTGCTTCTACACCTGTATGTCCAACCATATCCGGATTTGCGAAGTTAATGATAATTACATCATATTTTTCAGATTTGATTGCCTCTACCAGTTTGTCGCATACTTCGTAAGCGCTCATTTCCGGTTTTAAATCGTAAGTAGCAACCTTCGGAGATTTCACCAGAATTCTGTCTTCTCCTTCGTTTGGTTCTTCCACACCGCCGTTGAAGAAGAAAGTAACATGCGCATATTTCTCTGTCTCTGCAATACGTGCCTGTTTTTTGCCGTTTGCAGCCAAAAATTCACCGAATGTATTGGTGATTGCCACTTTATGGAAAGCAACTTCTTTATTGGGGATAGTCGGGTCATATTCTGTAAAGCATACAAAAGTTAAATCTAATCTCTTTTCTCTTGCAAATCCTGTAAACTCATCATCACAGAAAGCTCTTGTAAGCTCTCTTGCTCTGTCAGGACGGAAGTTGAAGAAGATTACAGAGTCTTTATCCTGAATAGTTCCTACCGGTTTACCGTCTTTTACAATTACAGTCGGCATTACGAATTCATCTGTTTTTTCTTCTTTATAGGATGCTTCTACGGCTGCTGCCGGACACTCGGCCTGTACACCTTCCCCTTTTGTCATTGCATTGAATGCCAGTTCTACACGGTCCCAGCGATTATCTCTGTCCATTGCATAATAACGTCCCATAACAGAGGCAACCTGACCTACACCCAGCTCTTTCATCTTATCGCAAAGCTGTTCCACATATCCTTTACCACTTGCAGGAGGTGTATCTCTACCGTCTAAGAAACAATGTACAAATACTTTGGAAAGTCCTTCTTTTTTCGCTAATTCTAAAAGACCGAATACATGAGTTAAGTGACTATGCACACCACCGTCAGATAATAATCCGAATAAATGCAGCGCTGAGTCATTTTCTTTTGCATTTTTTACTGCTTTTAATAAAGCTTCGTTTTTGAAGAAATCTCCGTCTTCGATTTCTTTTGTAATTCTTGTAAGCTCCTGATAAACAATGCGGCCTGCACCCATATTTAAGTGACCTACCTCAGAATTACCCATCTGTCCGTCAGGAAGTCCTACTGCCATACCGCTGGCATTTCCTTTTACAAAAGGATACTGCTCCTTTAACATATCCATTACAGGAGTTTTCCCTTCGCATACTGCATTTGCCTCACATTTGTCATTTAATCCGTATCCGTCAAGGATCATTAACACGGTTGGTTTTTTACTCATAATTTTTCTCCCTTCTTATCTATATAATAGAAATACCGATTTCTCATTTCATGTTGTTACCAAAGGTATTCTATCACGAAATAGGAAATCGGTAAATGCTTTTTTCTATAATTTTCTAAGACAATACCTTAGACAAAAATTCTTTTGCTCTCGGTGTCTTTGGATTTTCGAAAAATTCCTTCGGTGTGCTGTCCTCTAAAATTCTTCCTTCATCCATAAATAAAATTCGGTTGGCAACTTCTTTTGCAAATCCCATTTCATGGGTAACAATAATCATAGTCATGCCTTCTTTTGCCAGCGCCTTCATTAAATCCAATACTTCGCCTACCATTTCAGGATCTAACGCACTGGTAGGTTCATCAAAAAGAATAACATCCGGGTTCATTGCAAGAGAACGTACAATGGCAACCCTCTGTTTCTGACCGCCTGATAAAGTGGAAGGATAAACATCTGCTTTGTCCTCAAGCCCAATTCTTTTTAACAAATCAAGAGCCTGTGCTTTTGCTTCCTCACGAATTTGTGCTTTTGTAGTAGTAATAGGAAGAAGTTCTTTCTTCTGCGAGGAAAAGACATTCTTCACCTTTGTCACAAAATTCTTTCTCTTTGTCTGGCTTAATTCCTGACATTTTACATGTACCGGTGCCATCATAATATTCTGAATAACCGTTTTATTATTAAAAAGGTTAAAGTGCTGGAAAACCATTCCCATGTGGCGGCGATGAATATTGATATCGACCTTCATATCGGCAATATCTACGCCATTAAAGATAATACTTCCTCCGGTAGGATCTTCCATACAGTTTAAGCATCTTAAAAACGTACTTTTTCCGGAACCTGAAGGTCCAAGGACAACCATAATATCACCTTTGTTCACGGTGACATTGATATCCTTTAAAACCTGAACATGATTAAAATCTTTTTTCAAATTAATTACGTCTATCACTCTTTTTCAGGCTCCTTTCTAATAATTTTACCAGCAGAGAAATAATCAATACCAGAACAATGTAAATCAATGCCATTACTAAATACGGCACCATAAATTCATAGCTGTTGCTTCCGATATAACTAAATGCCACATACAAATCAGCAGCGCCTACAAAACTTACAATGGAAGTCTCTTTAATTAAGGAAATAAATTCATTTCCCAAGGTAGGCAGAATATTTTTAACTGCCTGTGGAATTACGATTTTCACCATACTTACGCTAAAGCTCAATCCCACGGCTCTTCCGGCTTCTAACTGTCCTGCGTCTACGGACTGAATTCCGCTTCGCATAATTTCTGAGATATATGCACCGCTGTTTAAGCCAAAAACAGCCATTGCCACAACTTCTCCGGAAGTACGGATACCCATAATCGGAAGAAGTACATAATAGAAGACCAAAAGCTGTACCACCATTGGCGTTCCACGGAATAACGCCACATAAAAGCTGCAAATTCCATTTAAAATTCTGGGCAAACGTTTATATTTTGGAAGAACTCGTACTGTTGCAATCAAAGTACCGATTAAAATACCCACGATTAAACCTACAATGGCAATCATCAAAGTATTTTGCAGACCTTCGATAACCTTCACATAACCGTTCTGCTCCAGAAAAATCTCCATAAACTTGTTTATTTTCTGTTCAAAGTTACCCATTCCATCACCTTTTCACTTACTGCATTTCGTTAATTGCTTCTGTGATACATTTTGCCGGAGCAGCATCTACCATTACATAATCAATATTTCCGTTAATTAAATCCTGTACTGCCAAAGAACTGTTTTTGTAAGTAACGCATTTTGCAGGAAGTCCCGGGAAGCCCCATTCTTCATCGCCTTCAATGTAATACTGACCTGTTGTTCCTGCCTGTACACCGATGCTGTCAGACTCTTTTAATTCATTTAAGAGCTTTTCTACGTCTGCTGCTTCTTTACAATCATCAAAAGCTGTATTATCGCTGGATACGATTAAACGCTGAGAAGCTTCATAATAAGTATCGGTAAACGCTACCTGTTCTGCTCTTTCTTCGTTTACAGTCAGACCTGCCATTGCAATATCACATTTTGACTGTCCTACGGATAAACAAACAGCGTCAAAGTCCATGTTCTGGATTACCAGCTCCTGATCTAATTCCTCTGCAAGGAGGGATGCGATTTCCATATCAATCCCGTAATACTCATCGCCCTTTGTAAATTCAAACGGTTCAAATGCCGCATTTGTAGCAACAACCAGCTGGTCTTTGGATGTATCCAGTTTCGCAGATTTTACTGCTGTCGGTTCTCCCTCTGAGAAATATTTTTCACAGATTTCATCTAAAGTTCCGTCTTCTTTGATTTTTGCAATAAAAGTATTTACCTGCTCTAATAATTCCGGCTGTTTCTTATCAACACCGAAAGCATATTCTTCATCTGTCAAATCCACATCAATAATCTTTGCTGTTTTTTTGCCTTCGCTTTTTCCGCCCTCTTCTTTGTCACTTCCACAAGCTGTCATGGACATTGCCATCAATGCTGCTAATACTGCTGCCAATAATTTTTTCTTCATATCTATTCTCTCCTTTATTCATTTCTTATGTATATTTTGTATATTTATTCATCTGTTAAAGGATTATAACAGCTCTTTCCTCATTTGGCAAGTCCTTTTTTTACTTTTTTTATTATTTTTTCTATATTTATTCATTCTCACTGTATATCAATACACTACAATCGGTGTATTCACCTCAATATTCTCATAAATGGTTCGTACATTATCAAGAGGCGTATTGATACATCCGTGTGAACCATTTGTCAAATAAATATCTCCGCCAAAGCTGCTTCTCTTTGTCAAATCGTGAATTCCCACACCGCCGTTAAAAGGCATCCAGTAATTTACCGGCTCTTCATAATCAATGCTGCCGTCCGGCTTCTTTCCTACTAAAGTAAACGGGCTGGCTTTATCTTTTAATCTCCATACGCCGCCTTTTGGTGTGCCATGTCCTTTATTTGGATTTCCTGTAACAACCGGAGTGTCCACGAGACAAGTTCCGTTCTTATAAAACCACATCCTCTGCTGGTCAATGGATATTTCCACATAAGTGCCATTGATATCATTTCCTTCATGTGTCTGTCCTTTATACAGCCAAGTCGGTTCAAGCTCTCCGCTTTGTCCTGCATTTAGTGCGGCAATCAAAGCATCTGTTGTTTTATCCTGCCATACTCTCCAGCCATAATCTCCGGTAGTCAAATGTACCGTTCCTCCCCCTGAGGTTTTAAAATCACGAGGTTTTCCATAGGTGTTATATTTTTCGGACCAACCGATAACTACCGGTTTAACAAGATTGACATCAAAGGTATACGTTCCGTCTTCCCCTTTTACCAACCATGACTTCAGCATATCTCTTGTAACTGTCTCTGTACCGTTTCCGAAATTTACCGTAATCTGCGTAGCCATAAGCTTATTTAATTGTTCTGCTTCTTTTGCCAAGCCTTCGTCGCTTTGCAGCACAGCCGGCTTCAGATAGCATTCTTCTTCTGTCAAAGAAATCTCTGTTTTTCTCTCATTCACTGCTTTTTTTAGAACTTCCATGGTTTTTTCTTTATCTAAAGCAGTACCTTCCACTTCAGGAACAATCTGATAAGCAGTCCCATCATCTTCTACCTTTGCATCCTGAGGCGGTGTCATATTGGCATCCTGCATACATGCCAGTTGATTTACTACCTGTGTAAAGCTTGTCTCATCATAAGCATGTTTTACAGAAACCGTATAATTCTTATCCTGAAAAATCTGTATCGGCCACAGCCATGAATTCTGTTTCTCTTTTACCTTATCCAGCTCGTTATCATCTTTATATTGAAGCTTAATTGCTTCGCCGCTGATTACTTCTGTTTTATCGTCCTTTTCCTTAATAGTCAAAACATAATCTTCTGAACTTCTTTTTACGCTTTCCTTAACGTCTTTTACTTTTTTCCCGCCAAAAGAGTTCTCATTAATCACTGTTCCGGGATAAAATCTGCCTTGATAATAAACAGCCACAGACACATATCCTGCCAGCAAGCATACGGCAACTCCTCCCGCAATACCCAACAGAACTTTTTTTGTCTTTTTACTGCCTTTTTCTCCCCGTTCTCTTTTTATTTTCTGATCTGCCTTCTTTAAATCTTTTAATCTTTGTTTATTGCTTTTCTTGTTGTTCATTGAATAAACTTCCTTTTCTCAAAGTTACTTCCCAATATGTTACATTCTCTTCCATTTTACTCCAAAAAAAGACAAAATAAAAGCTTTTTATCACCCCTCTTGAAATTGTCATACTTTTTTAATATTATGTTGAAAGAGATAAAATACGAAATAGTTTTTGTTTACTGAAAGGAAATATTTTTGTATGAATTCATTATTGGATATTACCTGCTGTCAGCTTTGTCCCCGTACCTGCAAAGTCAATCGAACCGTCTCAACCGGATTTTGCAGCTGCACCAATGAAGTAAAAGCAGCCAGAGCAGCGCTGCATTTATGGGAAGAGCCCTGTATCAGCGGCACACAAGGAAGCGGTACTGTTTTCTTTTCCGGCTGTACTTTAAAATGCTGTTTTTGCCAAAACTCTCAAATCAGTTGTGAAAATTTTGGAAAAACACTGTCCGTATCACAGCTTAGTGAAATTTTTTTAAAGCTTCAAGAGGAAGGGGCTCATAATCTTAATCTGGTTACGCCAACTCAATATCTTCCTTTTATTATAGAAGCTTTAGATAACATTAAAAAACTTCTTTCCATACCTGTTATTTATAATTGCGGCGGTTACGAAAGACCTGAAGTCATTTCACTTTTAAAAGATTATGTTGATATTTACATGCCCGACTTGAAATATTATGATGCTTCCCTGTCGTTTTCCTACTCCAAAGCAAAGGATTATTTTTCCTTTGCTTCAAAAGCAATTCAGAAAATGATAGAACAAACAGGCGTTCCCACATTTAATAAGGAAGGAATTTTACAAAAAGGGGTACTTATCCGCCATCTCGTCTTGCCCGGATGTAAAGAAGACTCTATGAAGCTTTTAGAATGGCTAAACGAAACGCTCCCAAGAAACAGCTTTTTGCTAAGCCTTTTAAGTCAGTATACCCCTGTTTATAAAGCAGCAAAACATCCGAAAATTAACCGCAGAGTAACCACTTATGAATATAACAAGGTCTTGGACAAAGCAATTTCTCTTGGGCTGACGCAGGGCTTTATGCAGGAAAGAAGCAGCGCTTCTTCTGCATATACACCTTCTTTTCAATTAGAAGGTCTTGATATTAAATAGTTTTTTTGCAACAGAAAAGAACCGGAAAGCTCCTTACAAAGGGAAACTTCCGGTTCTCTTCAAATCAATCATTTTAATTTGGAATAATTCTTATTTGTAGTTTACAATAGAACCAAAATCTGGTTTTAATGCTGCTCCACCAACTAATCCACCGTCAATATCCGGCTGAACGAATAATTCCGGAGCTGTTGCAGCATTTACGGAACCACCGTACTGAATACGGATTGCTTCTGCTGTTGCTTCATCGTAAACTTCTGCAATACATTCACGGATTGCTTTACAAACTTCCTGAGCCTGCTCAGTTGTAGCTGTTTTACCAGTTCCGATTGCCCAGATTGGCTCATAAGCGATAACTGCTTCTTTTGCCTGTTCTGCTGTAATTCCCTGAAAACCAACCTTTACCTGCTGGCGAATAAAATCCATAGTAACACCCTGTTCTCTCTGTTCCAGAGTTTCACCACAGCACATAATCGGTGTTAAACCATGTTCAAATGCTTTCAGCATTTTTTTGTTGATGTCTTCATTTGTTTCACCAAAGTATTCACGTCTTTCGGAATGTCCTAAAATAACATATTTAACGCCTGCATCTACCAGCATGTTTGGAGAAATTTCTCCTGTATATGCACCTTTTTCTTCAAAGTACATATTTTCAGCGCCAACCTGAATATTACTTCCTTTTACTGCTTCTACAACCGGTACAATGTCAATAGCAGGTACGCAGAATACAACGTCTACTTCTTCATTTGCTACCAGTGGTTTTAATGTGTTTACTAATTCAACTGCTTCGCTTGGTGTCATATTCATTTTCCAGTTACCAGCGATAATTTTTTTTCTTGCCATTGGAATGACCTTCTTTCTCATTTTATTTTAAGTGCTTTCGTTAAGTTACTTATCGTGTATCTTCTCTCAACTAACCTCGCCTTTGGCTCGCTAAGGTTCGAGAAGGGCTTCGCACTAAACTCAACCTTCGCCTTTCGGCTTGCTTTCGTTAAGTTGCTTATCGTGTATCTTCTCTCAACTAACCTCGCCTTTGGCTCGCTAAGGTTCGAGAAGGGCTTCGCACTAAACTCAACCTTCGCCTTTCGGCTTGCTTTCGTTAAGTTGCTTTCAGCCTACTTATCGTTTGCTGCTGCAACGCCCGGTAATTCTTTTCCTTCTAAGAATTCCAGAGAAGCGCCGCCACCTGTGGAGATATGTGTCATTTTGTCACCATATCCTAAGATGTTTACTGCTGCTGCGGAGTCACCGCCACCGATGATTGTTGTAGCATCTGTATCAGCAAGTGCTTTTGCAACTGCTGCTGTACCATGTGCAAAGTTTGACATTTCAAAGCAACCCATTGGTCCGTTCCATACAACTGTTTTTGCATCTTTTACAGCATCTGCAAAGATTTTTTCTGTTTCAGGTCCGATATCCATACCTTCCCAACCTTCCGGAATTTGTCCGCTGCCTACAATCTGAATGTTGCAGTCGTTAGAGAAGGCATCACCAATTCTGTGGTCAACAGGAAGAAGAAGTTTTACTCCTTTTTCTGCTGCTTTCTTTTTCATTTCTAATGCGTAATCTAAATAATCATCTTCACATAAAGAAACACCGATGCTTCCGCCTGCTGCTTTGGAGAAAGTATAAGCCATACCGCCGCCGATGATTAAAGTATCTACTTTGTCAAGCAGGTTATTGATAACAGAAATTTTGCTGGAAACTTTTGCTCCTCCAAGAATAGCAACGAAAGGTCTTTCCGGATTATTTACTGCATTTCCTAAGAAATCAATTTCTTTCTGCATTAAGTATCCAACAACTGCTGTATCAACAAATTTTGTAACTCCTACGTTAGAGCAATGTGCTCTGTGAGCTGTACCAAATGCGTCATTTACAAATACTTCGCAAAGAGATGCCAGTTCTTTAGAGAATTCCTCACCATTTTTTGTTTCTTCTGCACGATAACGTGTGTTTTCAAGTAAAACAACTTCGCCGTCTTTCATTGCTTCTACTGCTGCTTTTGCGTTTGGTCCTACAACTTCAGGATCGGCAGCAAATTTAACTTCCTGACCTAATAATTCAGATAAACGTTTTGCAACAGGTGCCAAAGATAATTCCGGTTTTGGTTCTCCCTTTGGTTTACCAAGGTGTGAGCATAAGATTACTCTGCCGCCATCTGCGATTAATTTTTTAATAGTAGGAAGTGCAGCTACCAGACGATTTTCATCTGTAATTTTACCTTCCTGTAATGGTACGTTAAAGTCACAGCGAACCAAGACTTTTTTTCCTTTTACGTTAATGTCGTCAACTGATTTTTTATTAAGCATTGAGAAATGCCTCCTTTTTCTTATTTTCCCGTCTTTCTTTTATATAGACGAAAAGGGTCCGGTCCACAATAGACCGGACCCTTATTGAGCCTTATAATACCCGAAATTATTTGTTTAATAATTTTCCGAAGTATTTGATTGTTCTAACCATCTGGCTTGTGTAAGAGTTTTCATTGTCATACCATGATACAACCTGAACTTCTGTTGTGCCGTTATCTAATGGAAGAACCATTGTCTGAGTAGCATCGAACAGAGAACCATATCTCATACCAACGATATCGCTGGATACGATTTCATCTGTGTTATATCCAAAGGATTCTGTGGATGCTGCTTTCATAGCATTGTTGATTTCTTCAACTGTTACGTTTCCTTTAACAACTGCTGTTAAGATAGTTGTGGAACCTGTTGGTGTTGGGATACGCTGAGCAGCTCCGATTAATTTTCCGTTTAATTCAGGAATAACTAATCCGATAGCTTTTGCAGCACCTGTGCTGTTTGGTACGATATTTACTGCTGCTGCACGAGATCTTCTTAAATCACCTTTTCTCTGTGGTCCGTCAAGTGTCATCTGATCGCCTGTGTAAGCATGAATTGTACACATAATACCAGACTGAATTTCAGCTAAGTCATTTAATGCTTTTGCCATTGGAGCTAAGCAGTTTGTTGTACAAGAAGCTGCAGAAATGATGTTATCATTTTCTGTTAATGTTTCATGGTTTACATTGTAAACGATTGTTGGTAAGTCATTTCCTGCTGGTGCAGAGATAACAACTTTTTTAGCGCCTGCATCGATATGAGCCTGAGCTTTGTCTTTAGATGTATAGAAACCTGTACACTCAAGAACTACGTCTACACCGATTTCTCCCCATGGAAGTTCAGCTGCGTTTGCTTTTGCGTAAATTTTGATTTCTTTTCCATCAACTGTGATGAAGTCTTCACCTGCTGTTACTTTATCAGCTAATTCGTATCTACCCTGAGTAGAGTCATATTTCAGTAAGTGAGCTAACATTGCTGGAGATGTTAAATCGTTGATTGCTACGATTTCAAATCCCTCTGCTCCGAACATCTGTCTAAATGCAAGACGACCAATACGTCCAAAACCATTAATTGCTACTTTTACTGCCATGATTTTTATTCCTCCTAAAAGTGATTGATTTAATGTGAGTTCTTCAACAAAATAAACACACTTTGTTAAAGAAACATCAACCTTGTCCATATTGTACCTGTTTTTATCCAAAAATTCAAGTCTATTTTCAAATTTCCTGCGGTTTCATGCTTTCTCACTTGAAATTGCTTCTGTTTTGCCTTTATAATGAAAGAAAAGCAAAGAATTTTTCATATTATTTTATACGAAAGGAAAAACTTATGTACTATGATTTCCATCTCCATTCGGATTTTTCCGAAGACAGCACCAGTCCTATGGAGGATATGATAAAAGAAGGAATAAAACAGAATTTAAAAGGCATGTGTTTTACGGAACATACCGACTTAGATTTTCCCGGAAATAACTTTACTTTTCTAACAGATTTAGCTGCATACGAAGAAACTTTTTTACAGTTAAAAGAAAAATACCATTCTCAAATCAACCTTTATTTTGGTCTGGAAGCAGGATTGCAGCCCCACTTAAAAGAAGAAATACCGGCGCTTTGTACTTCCAAAAGCTTTGATTTTATCATAGGCTCTACACATCTTGCTGACCGTTTAGATCCTTACGAAGCCGTTTTCTTTGAAAATCGTACAGAAGCACAGGCATATCAGCGTTATTTTGAAGTGCTTCTTAAAAACCTTCAAACTTACTCCTGTTTTGACACCTGTGGACACATTGATTATGTGGTTCGCTACGGCCCGTCCAAAAATGCACATTATTGTTATAAAAATCATGCCGATATCTTAGATGAAATTTTAAAAACACTCATAGATAAGGGAATTGGTTTGGAATGTAACACAGCAGGCTTTAAATACGGTCTGGGACAGCCACATCCTTCCATGGAAATTTTAAAGCGTTACAAAGAATTAGGCGGCGAATTGCTCACTTTAGGCTCTGATGCCCATGCTCCCTGCCATATTGCCTATGATTTCCAGAAGGCTTCCGACCTTTTAAAAGCCTGCGGTTTTCGATACTATACAATTTTCAAAGAGAGAAAACCGGAATTTATTCCTTTATAGATATAGAAAAAGGCACTCTCTACAAGTGCCCTTTTCCCATTCTCTCTATATTCTCTCATGCTTTTCCTAAAATAATGCCGCCTCCGGCTACATATTCTCCGTCATAAAAAACTACTGCCTGCCCCGGAGTAACTGCTCTTTGCGGTTCACGGAAAGTAACTTTGACTTTTCCTTCTCCTAAATCCTCCAGTGTGCACACTGCTCCCGGATGATTATAACGGATTTTCGCAGTAAATTCTTTTCCTTCTTCCAAATGGTCTATCGCCATGAAATTCACTCTGTCACAGACCAAATCTGTCACAAATAAATCTTCATTTTCTCCGATAACCACCTCATTGGTGTCCGGTCTTATTTCTGTTACAAAGACAGGATGTCCCATAGAAAGATTTAATCCTTTTCTCTGTCCAATGGTATAATGAATAATTCCCTTATGTTTTCCGATTACTGTACCGTCTTCTAAAACATAATTTCCTTCTTCCAGTTTTTTCCCTGTACTTTCTTCGATAAATCCGGCATAGTCATTATCCGGTACAAAGCAGATTTCCTGACTGTCCTTTTTGTGTGCTACGGGAAGTCCCGCTTCCTGAGCAATCTGGCGGATTTCGTCTTTTGTATATTCTCCTACCGGCATCAATGTTCTGGAAAGCTGTTCCTGTGTAAGATTATATAACGCATAAGTCTGGTCTTTCTTTGCTGTCACCGAATTTCGAATAGCATATCTTCCATTTGGAAGCTTCTCTACTCTGGCATAATGTCCTGTTGCAATATAATCTGCTCCGATATCCAGACTTCTTTTTAAAAGAGACTCCCATTTCACATAGCGATTGCATGCAATACAGGGATTTGGCGTTCTGCCTTCCAGATATTCCTGATTAAAGTAATCGATAACCTTCTCTTTAAATTCTTTTCGGAAATTCATAACATAATAAGGAATATCTAAAATCTGAGCAACTCGTCTGGCATCGTCTACTGCGCTTAATCCGCAGCAGCCGCCGTTTTCTTCCTGAAACTCATTGTCTTCCTCCTGCCAAATCTGCATGGTTACTCCGATTACATCATACCCCTGCTTTTTCAGCAGATAAGCCGCCACAGAGGAGTCTACACCGCCGGATAATCCCACAACGACTTTCTTTCCGCTCATTAATATTCTTCCTCGTCTTCTTCATCTTCATGGATATCTGATTTCGGTTTAGAAAGACCTTCGATTTTAATTCCATGCTTTTCTGCGTAATCCCACAGTGCTGCATGAATTGCTTCCTCAGCCAGTAAAGAACAGTGTACTTTTACCGGTGGAAGTCCGTCTAAAGCTTCCATAACAGCTTTATTGGTAACTTTTAAAGCTTCTTCAATCGTTTTTCCTTTTACCAGTTCTGTTGCCATACTGCTTGTCGCAACGGCTGCACCACATCCGAATGTCTTAAATTTACAATCCTGAATAATCTGATTGTCATCAATATCAAGATAAATTCTCATAATATCGCCGCATTTTGCATTTCCTACTGTTCCTACACCGCTGGCGTTTTCAATTTCTCCTACATTTCTTGGGTTCTGAAAATGGTCCATAACTTTTTCGCTGTACATAATAATTTCCTCCGTTTTTTCTCTCTTATTTGTTCTGTTTTTTTACAAAATCTTCATATAATGGTGATAAATCACGCAGTTTTCCGATAATTTCTTTTAACTGCTCTAATGTATAATCCAAATCTTCTTTTGTGGTATCTTCTCCCAAAGTCAATCGCAAAGAACCGTGTGCAATTTCATGAGGCAGACCGATTGCCAATAATACATGAGAAGGATCTAAGGAACCGGATGTACATGCAGAACCACTGGAAGCAGCAATTCCTTTCATATCCAGCATAATTAACAAAGACTCCCCTTCTACAAAACGAAAACTGAGATTGATATTGTTTGGCAAACGTTTTACAGGGTCACCGTTTAATTTTACATAAGGAATTTCTTTTAAAACTCTGTCAATAAAATAATCTCTTAATTCTCTTTCTTTTGCTGTACGGACTTCCATGGTTTCTGCTGCTCTTTTTGCCGCTACGCCATAGCCCACAATACCCGGAACATTTTCTGTACCCGCACGTCTCTTTCTTTCCTGTGCACCTCCGTGTACAAAAGAACGGATTTTTACGCCTTTGCGGATATATAAAAATCCGATACCCTTTGGTCCGTTAATCTTATGCGCACTGGAGCTGAGCATATCAATATTCATCTCATCCACATCAATCGGCACCTGTCCGAATGCCTGAACAGCATCTGTATGGAATAAAACTCCGTGTTCTTTCGCAATCATTCCAATCTCTTTTACCGGTTCAATGGTTCCGATTTCATTATTTGCAAACATAATAGAAATTAAAATTGTTTCCGGACGAATTGCCTTTTGTAATTCATCTAAATTAACCAGACCATTCTCATCTACATCTAAATATGTGATTTCAGCGCCCTTTTTCTCCAGATATTCACAGGTGTGTAAAATCGCATGGTGTTCAATCTTTGTTGTGATAATGTGATTGCCCTTTTTGCTGTATGCTTCAAAAGCAGCCTTTAACGCCCAGTTGTCCGCTTCACTTCCTCCTGCGGTAAAATAAATCTCCTCTGTTTTTGCGCCTAAAACTTTTGCAATATCTTCTCTTGCAGTAGTAATAGCTTCTTTACTTCTTTGTCCCACTTCGTAAATACTGGAAGCATTTCCATAGTTTTCCGTAAAATATGGAAGCATTGCATCCACAACTTCCTGAGAAGTTTTGGTCGTTGCTGCATTGTCCAAATAAATTCTTGTTTTCATATCGCTCATCTCCTATATTTAATCACATTTCTGCACTTTAATTTGCCCTTTTTCACGAGCCTTACGACTCTCCTCTACTAACTGACTGATTTTTATGGAATCTACTGTTTCCTGAATACTTTTGTTAATCTCCTGCCAGACATAACGGGTAACACATAAATCCTCACCCTGACAATGTTCATTGTTTCCTGCTCCACAGGATACTGCCTCAAGACTTCCCTCCAAGGCTCTTAACACATCTCCAACGGAAATTTCATCCGCCGGCTTTGCCAGTCGATAACCGCCCTGAGCGCCTCGTTCACTGACAACCAAACCAGCTTTTTTCAGCTTTCTCATAAGCTGCTCCAAATAGCTGTCCGAAATATTTTGTCTGTTAGAAATACTTTGTATGGAAACAGCTTCCTCATCACTATATAATGCTAAGTCGATTAACGCTCTTAGACCATATCTTCCTTTGGTGGAAAGCTTCATCCTATCGCCTCTTTTCAATTCCGACTGTTTTACTCTGATTTCTAATCTGGAAGTAGGATAACACCTTTCCTTTGTTCTGTCAAGCTCCTTTAAAGAATATATTATGAAAAAAGAGAAAATAAGGATTTCACCATGAGTAACAGAAACTTTCTTTTAAAAGGCACACTTCTTCTGACACTATCCGGCTTTCTTACAAAAATCATTGGCTTTATTTATAGGATATTCCTTTCTCAAAAAATTGGTGCACAGGGCATGGGAATTTACCAGCTTATTTTTCCTGTTTATACGCTGTGTTATGCGCTTGCCGTAGGCGGTATACAGACAGCTATTTCCCGTCTTGCAGCGGCAAAAGCAGCTTTAAAAGACGAACAGGGCGCTCGTGATATTTTTCTCTTATCCGCCACCCTTGCTACCACAATTTCCATCCTGACCGGATTTTTTCTTTATCGTCACGCAAACTGGTTTGCCGTACATCTTATATTAGAAGCACAATGTACCCCTCTTTTAAAAATCTTGGCGATTTCCGTTCCTTTTGGTGTGTTTCATTCCTGCGTCAACGGCTATTATCTTGCCAGAAAAAAACTTTCTATTCCCGCCGCCGCCCAGCTTATTGAACAATGCTTCCGTGTAGCAGCCTCTTTTCTGCTGTTTTCCATCTGGTCGGAAAAAGGAATAGCAATCACACCAAAGCTGGCTGTTTTCGGACTTCTAGCCGGAGAACTGGCTGCTTGGCTTTTTACCGGTTTTATGATTTTATGGGATTTCTGCAAAGGACGTTATCATCTTACTTCCATGACAAAACCGCTAAAAGAATTAAAAGCAATCGTAGCGCTTTCCCTGCCTTTAACCTGCAATCGCCTTCTGGTAAACATTCTTCACAGTATAGAAGCTGTGCTTATACCCGGACATTTACAGCTTTTCGGACTGGACAACGCCTCTGCCCTTTCCATTTATGGCGTTTTAACGGGAATGGCGCTGCCCCTTATTCTCTTTCCCTCTGCCGTTACCAATGCTTTATCCACAGTACTCCTGCCCTCTGTGGCAGAAAATCAGGCATTGGGAAAACAAGAAAATATTCGCAAAAGTATTCTTTTATCTATAAAATACTGCCTTCTTTTAGGTTTTTCAGCCTTTCTCTTTTTCTATGCAGGAGGAAATTTACTGGGACTTTTACTTTTTAAAAATGAATTTGCAGGAACTTTTATTAAAACACTGTCCTTCATATGTCCCTGCCTGTATTTATCCGGAACTTTAAACGGCATTTTAAACGGATTGGGTGCTGCCAACCAAACCTTTTGGCTGAACACACTGGGACTTGGAATTCGTCTTCTTTTTGTATTTTTCATCATTCCTCATTATGGAATTGTAGGTTATCTCTGGGGACTCATTATCAGCGAACTCTTTATCACTCTGCTCTCTCTTTACTGTTTACGGGAATTTCTGTTTATCCGTTCACGTTAAAGTTTTAAACTTTACATTAAAAAAGTATCGACAATTTCTTTTTTTTGTATTATAATTTACAAAACGCTTACAAAGGAGATTTTTTTATGAGCTTCCAATTTATAAAACAGCTTCCGACTCCGGATGAAATCAAAGAACAAATCCCTATGTCAGAAGAATTAAAAGAACAAAAAAGAAAGAGAGATAAGGAAATACAGGATGTTTTTACCGGAGTTTCCGATAAATTTCTTGTCATTGTAGGCCCTTGTTCTGCTGACAGAGAAGACTCTGTATGTGAATATACCAATCGTCTGGCAAAATTACAGGAAAAGGTTTCTGACCGTCTGATTTTAATTCCGAGAATTTATACAAATAAGCCTCGAACCACTGGAGAAGGCTATAAAGGTATGCTTCATCAGCCGGATCCCGAAGCAAAGCCTGACGTATTAGCCGGTATTCTGGCAATCCGAAAAATGCACATTCGTGCCCTTACAGAGACAGGTCTTACTTCTGCCGATGAAATGCTTTATCCGGATAACTGGCATTATTTATCCGACCTGCTGTCCTATGTTGCCATCGGCGCCCGCTCTGTGGAAAATCAGGAGCATCGTCTCATGGTAAGCGGTTTGGATATTCCCGTTGGAATGAAAAACCCTACCAGCGGTGATTTTTCCGTTATGTTAAACTCTGTTGTTGCCGCACAGGCTGGTCACGATTTCATTTCCAGAGGCTGGGAAGTAAAAACAGAAGGAAATCCACTGACTCACACAATTTTAAGAGGAGCTGTCAGCAAACACGGAAATACTATTCCTAATTATCATTATGAAGATTTACAGCGTCTTCTGGAAATGTATCATGAAAGAAATCTGGCAAATCCATCAGTTGTCATTGATGCCAACCATTCCAATTCAGGGAAAAAATACAAAGAACAAATTCGAATTGTAAAAGAGGTACTTCACAGCCGTCTTGTGTCAAAAGATATTCAAAATCTTGTAAAAGGCGTGATGATTGAAAGTTATCTTGTAGAAGGATGCCAGAAAATCGCTCCTGATAATATTTACGGAAAATCCATTACCGATCCGTGTCTTGGATGGGAAGATACCGAAAAACTTATCTTCACCATTGCCGAGCTTTGCTAAAAATATTTTCTGAAAACGCAAAAGACGATTGCATTAAGCAGAAACACTTAATACAATCGTCTTTTTATTTTCTGGGGTGTGCTTTCATATACACATCCCTGATTTTATTTACATTCATGTTCATATAAATTTGTGTTGTAGAGATATCTGAATGTCCCATCATCTCCTGTACACTTTTTAAATCTGCACCATTCTGTACCAAATGTGCGGCAAAAGAATGGCGAAGTGTATGAGGCGTAATGTCCTGCTGTATACCGGCTGACACAGCATAGCCCTTCAAAATTTTCCAAAAGCCCTGTCTGCTCATAGATTTTCCTGAACAGTTTACAAATAACAGCTCACTGCTGTTTTCCCCTAAAAGTTCTGCTCTTGCCCATGCCATATAAACTTCTACCGCTGTTTTTGCGGTTGTTCCGAAAGGAATTACCCTCTCTCTTTCACTTTGACTGCATGTGAGATATCCTAATTTTAAATTCACATCTTTCAATGTAAGATGAATTAATTCACTTACCCTAATACCAGTCGCATACAAAAGCTCCAGCATTGCTCTGTCACGAACACCCTTTGCTGTATTTTCCTTAGGCTGACTCAAAAGCAAGTCTACCTCATTTACAGTTAATATTCCCGGAACCTTTTTTTCTATCTTTGGTGCTTTTAAACCTTCCGCAGGATTTTCTCTCCAGCACTCTCTCTGACATAAATACTGAAAAAAAGCTCTTATGGATGCAACGCTTCTGGATATGGAAGAAGCCGCAAAATTCTTTCTCTCCAAATACATGATGTAGGAATTCAGCAAAACAGCAGATACCTGATGCCATTCAAGAATTCCTTCCTGTTTCAAAAACTGTTCCAGCTTCTTTAAATCTCTCTCATAAGATACTTCTGTATTTCTGGAAGTGCCTCTGGTATTATGTAAATGCTCAATAAACTCCTGTATTTCGCACTTCATATTTCATTCCCCTTCTTTTAGGCATAGTACGATTATATATCAAATGCACTCCAAAAATCAAACCTTATTTTACAAAAACCTTTATTTTCTCAGTCCTTCTCATATCCAATGCTGAAAAATCCAAATCAGAATGTTTTGATTAACATAGCTTTCCAGCCAAATCCCCAATAAAACACAAATTCCTGCACCAACACCAAAGAAAATATAAGCTTGATAATCTGCCCTTTCCCTTCTCTTCTTGCCCATAGCCTTCCTGCTCATACGCATAACAATCCAGAACAACAAAAGCCAGCCCGGCAAATAAAAAAATATCTGCGGCAAAAAACAGACGCTCCCTGCCACAAGTCCTTTTACTCCGTACTCCAAAAGAAAAATTGTCATCAGGTTTCCCGCCAAAAAACCAAACCATAGAAGGCTGAGTACAACGGCAAAAATCCCAATATAAGTCAACCCCAGAAATATCATGGACAAAAAATAGATACCTCTTTGAAACAGCAGATGAGAAAACAACGCTTCTGCATCTATCCATTCTTTTGATGCAGCCGTACCATATACAGCCAAAATTCCGGAAGAATACCCTGTTTCCCGAAACAATAAATTTGCCCCTATAATTCCAAGTATAAATCCTGACAAATACCAACAAAGAAGAAGCCTGACATTCCTTTTCATACTTTCACCCTGTACATCTTATGCCTAATACAGAAAAAAAAGACCCTTATTTTAAAAATAAGAGTCTTTATCGTTCTGAAAAGTCAACGGTATTACTTTGCGTAATCAATTACACGTGATTCACGAATTATGTTTACTTTAATCTGTCCCGGATATTCCAGCTCAGCCTCAATCTGCTTTGAAATATCTCTTCCCAGAAGCACCATATCGGCATCTGTTACATGCTCCGGAACTACCATAACACGAATTTCTCGTCCTGCCTGAATAGCAAAAGACTTATCTACTCCCTTAAAGGAATTTGCAATATCTTCTAACTGTTTTAATCTGTTGGTATATGTTTCTAATGTTTCACGTCTTGCACCCGGTCTCGCTGCGGAAATTGCATCAGCAGCCTGTACAATACATGCGACTAATGAAGTAGGCTCTACATCACCGTGATGTGACTCTACTGCATTGATAACAATTTGTGATTCTTTATATTTCTTACATAAATCTGCACCAATCTGAATATGAGAACCCTCTACCTCATGGTCGATGGATTTACCTATATCATGGAGCAGACCTGCTCTTTTCGCCATTCGTATATCCGTTCCTACTTCACCTGCGAGTAATCCTGCAAGCTGTGCTACTTCGATAGAATGCTTTAATGCGTTCTGTCCATAGCTTGAACGGAATTTCATACGGCCCAGAAGACGGATGAGCTCCGGATGAATACCGTGAACACCTACCTCCAATGCTGCGGCTTCTCCTTCTTCCCGCATCATTGTTTCAACTTCTCTTTGAGCCTTTTCAACCATTTCTTCAATTCTAGCTGGATGAATACGTCCGTCTACAATCAGCTTTTCAAGCGCAATCCTTGCAATTTCCCTACGAATAGGATCAAAGCCGGATAATACTACTGCTTCCGGAGTATCATCAATAATCAAATCCACACCTGTCAGTGTTTCCAGAGTACGAATATTACGTCCTTCACGTCCGATAATTCGACCCTTCATTTCATCACTCGGCAGCTGTACTACCGAAATCGTAGCTTCTGCCACATGGTCCGCTGCACATTTCTGAATAGCTGTCACCACATATTCTTTTGCCTTTTTATCAGCTTCTTCTTTTGCCTTGCTTTCTAATTCTTTATAAAGCTTGGCTGTGTCAATTTTTACTTCATCTTCAACAGTTTTCAACAGATAATCTTTTGCCTGTTCGGAGGTCAGACCTGAAATTCGCTCCAGTTCCTGCACTCGCTGTCCTTGTAATTCGTCAACTTTCTTTTCCTTTTTCTTTAATTCTGCTTCCTTCGCTGTGTATTCAGCTTCTCTTTTTTCTAAAGCATCTGCTTTTTTATCAAGAGCTTCTTCTTTTGATAAAACACGTTTTTCATACTTCTGAAGTTCGCTTCTTCTCTCTTTTGTCTCTTTTTCCAATTCATTCTTGGTACGGAGATTTTCTTCTTTTGCTTCCAAGAGAGCTTCTCGCTTTTTTGTTTCAGCAGTCTTTAATGCTTCATCTATAATGCTTCTCGCTTTGACCTCTGCGGTTCCAATGGTTTCTGCATCTTTTTCTGCTTTTTTCTTAACAGTAATATTTGCGGTAACCGGAACTGCAATCAGCGCAGTAAGAATCACAGCAATAATTGCAATTATTACATAGATTGCCACAGGAGCACCTCCTTATTTAATTTTCATTGTACGAATACAACAGTATAATTTTATACTGAATTCTTTAAAAAGTCAACATAAAAGCGGAAACTAACCTGACCTAATCTGTATAATCTATACAAAATCCTTTTACTCTGAAATCTCACGAAAAACCGATAAAATATCAGAAGAAGAAAAACCTCTCCTCAACAAAAAACCATATAATTTTCTCTTTTCTTTTTCATCCATCTGTGTCGGATTGGAACATTTCTTTTCTATCAAGCTGCGAATGGTTTCTTTTGTGTCTGTTTCATCTTCTGTTTCTTCAAAAACTTCAGCTATTACCTCTGAGGAAACTCCTTTCCGCATCAACTCCATTTTTATTCTGGCTTTGCCTTTTTTATTTTTTTGACTCTCTATATACATTGCAACATATCGTTTGTCATCGATATAATGGAAAGACGTTACATACTCCAGCGCCCTTTCAACTGCCACGGGAGGATATCCGCTTTCCTGCAATTTCCTTTCCAGCTCCCAGCGGGTTCTGTCCATTTTCTGCAATAAATACATAGCTCTCAGCTTTGCCCTTTTTGTCAGAACTTCATCTACAAGCTCTGTATAAACGCTCTGTTCAATTTCCCTGTTCTTTTCAAGATGATAGCGAAACAGCTCGCCTTTATACACTACAAAGGCGGGCTGTCCGTCTATTTCAATCTGAAATTTTTGTTTTGTCACAGGCTTAATATCCGTAACAAGCATCTGTTTTTCCTCTTAAATTTCTTCTGTTTCTTCGTTTCCTGTACTTTCTCCGGCAGGTGTTGGCTGTTCTGCACCGTTCTCATCCGGTAAAAGTCCGTAATGTACTCTTACCTTCTGCTCGATTTCTTCTGCAATTTCCGGATTTTCTTTCAGATATTTCTTTGCATTTTCTCTTCCCTGTCCGATTTTTCCATCGTTGTAGGCATACCACGCACCGCTTTTATTCACAATACCAATATTTGCTGCCAAGTCCAGAATATCTCCTTCTTTGGAAATCCCCTCGCCAAACATAATATCAAACTCTGCCTCTTTAAACGGAGGTGCAATTTTATTCTTCACTACTTTAATTCGAGTTCTGTTTCCGACCATTTCTCCGCCCTGTTTTAAGGTTTCAATTCTGCGGACATCCATACGGATAGAAGAATAGAATTTCAAGGCACGTCCGCCTGTGGTAACCTCTGGATTTCCGAACATAACTCCTACTTTTTCACGAAGCTGATTGATAAAAATAACAATACAATTCGATTTACTGATATGCGCCGTTAATTTTCTCAGCGCCTGAGACATCAAACGTGCCTGAAGACCTACATGGGAGTCTCCCATATCTCCTTCAATCTCTGCCTTCGGTACTAATGCCGCAACAGAGTCCACAATAATAATATCCACAGCGCCGGAACGCACCATTGTTTCTGTAATTTCCAGCGCCTGCTCTCCGTTATCCGGCTGAGAAATATAAAGATTATCAATATCAACACCGATATTTTTTGCATATGCCGGATCTAACGCATGCTCCGCATCAATAAAGCCTGCAATTCCGCCTCTTTTCTGTACTTCTGCCACCATATGTAAAGCAACCGTAGTCTTACCACTGGACTCCGGTCCGTAAACCTCAATAATTCTTCCTTTTGGAACACCGCCTAAGCCTAAAGCAATGTCTAAGCTCAGAGCTCCGGTAGGTACGGTTTCCACGTTCATATTTGCAGTGGAGTCTCCTAATTTCATAATGGAGCCTTTTCCAAACTGCTTTTCAATCTGTGCCAAAGCACCGTCTAATGCTTTTAATTTATCTTCTTTCACCATCTGTGCCATATTTTTTCTCCTTTTAATCACACTTTCGCAAGCACGAACTTATGTTCGTTTCTATGTTTCATAATAGTATACTTTTTTCTTCTTGTCAACTATTTTTCTTATCCTTCGGGAAGTCCTTCCACTCTTCTTTTGTTTTCTTTGAAATATACAGAGAATACTGCTGTTATGAAAAACTGATGCTGTCTTCATCCGACAGAAAGATATGTATTACTTTTTCAGTATGCACGTTTTCCTCTTTTCTGTCAAGCTGATTTCTCAATTTTTCCATGTCCTGAAATAAAATATCATAGGAAAAAGGAGATGTCACAAAAGCAACATCTCCTTTTTCCTCATTATCTCATAGTCGGCTGTGTGAGAACAGAACGTACATGAGCAACCTCTTCAGGCTTTGCACAGGCTGCCGGAACATAATAACTTTTTGCTCTAGCAATCTGATAAATCTCTTCCTGTGACATTTCACACTGATTTCTCATCTGCTTTAAAGTCTGTTTTAACTGCTGATTTTCTGTCTGTGTAATCATTTCTCCGTAACGTACCAATTCACCGTTAATTCCTGCAAGCGTATCTGCTACCATTGTCTTTTCTGTCATTTCTACCCCTCCTACTGTAAAAACTGCATTAACTGCTGCTTACTTTCCATTGCAGACTGCGCAGACTTCTGGAAGAACTGCTTAATCTGCGGATCCTGTGACTCCTGTGCATAATCCTGCATTTTACAGTGAGTGGTTTCAAATCCGCCAATCAAATGGCGCAAATTCTGTAAATCAAGTACTGAAATCTCTGTCATGATTATTTCCTCCTGTTTTCTTGTTCTACCTTCTTAGTATGTCAGGATTTTTGATTTCTATGACAGGATACTTTTACCTGATTTTTATTTACTAATCAGCCAATCATACATTTCTTCGTACTGTTTTGCAGAGTTCGCCCATGAGAAATCTCTTGCCATGGCTCTGTCAACCAGCTTGTTCCATTCTCGTTTTTTATCATAATAGATATGCTCTGCGTAACGGATAATACCCAGCATTTCATGTGCATTGTAATTTGTAAAGCTAAAGCCTGTACCTGTGTTTTCAAACTCATTATATGGCTCTACCGTATCTTTTAATCCGCCTGTTTCACGGACAATCGGCAATGTACCGTAACGAAGGCTCATAAGCTGACTTAAACCGCATGGCTCAAATAAAGACGGCATTAAAAACGCATCGCTGGCCGCATAAATTCTGTGGGACAGTCCGTTGTCGTAGAAAATATTGGCGGATACCTTGCCCTGATATTTCCATGCAAAATGGCGAAACATGTTTTCATATCTTTCTTCACCTGTACCCAGAACAACCAGCTGAATACTGTCCTGACATAACTCGTCCATCACATAATTTACCAAATCAAAGCCCTTCTGGTCTGTCAGTCTTGATACAACGCCAATCATCATTGCTTTTGGATTTTCCTCCAGACCAAGCTCTTTTTGCAATGCAAGCTTATTTTTCACCTTTTCTTTTCTAAAATTCTTTGCATTGTAATTCTTTGCGATAAACTTATCTGTCTGAGGATTGTACTCATCATAATCAATTCCGTTTACAATACCTCTTAAATCATTGGAACGTGCCTGCATCAGACCTTCCAAATGCTCTCCGTAAAATTCTGTCTTAATTTCTTCGGCATAAGTATTACTTACTGTTGTAATAGCATCCGCATACACAAGACCGCCCTTTAATAGATTGGCATCCTTAAACGCTTCCATCTTATCCGGCGTAAAGAAATGCGCCGGAAGACCTGTAATCTGTCTGACTGTCTTAATATCCCATGTTCCTTGGAACTTCAGGTTATGTATGGTCATGACAGTCTTAATGCCTCTGTAAAATTCTCCCTGCTGAAAACTGTCATTTAAGTATACAGGCACTAAACCTGTCTGCCAGTCATGGCAATGAATGAGGTCAGGACGAAATCCGATTACAGGAAGAATAGACAATGCTGCTTTTGAGAAGAAAGCAAACTTCTCAATGTCAAAACGAATTTCTCCGTAAGGCTGATATCCTGAAAAATAATACTCATTATCGATAAAATAGAATTGAATTCCTTCGTATTCCATCTGCATGATACCTACGTATTCCCGTCTGTATCCGATATCCATATAAAAATGTGTCACATACTGCAACTGATTTTTATATTCTTCCTTCATACATAAATATTTTGGAATAACCACCCGTACATCATACTCTTTTTTATCAAAACATTTCGGCAGCGCACCAACTACGTCAGCCAAACCTCCCGTTTTTATAAATGGCACCGCCTCGGATGCAACAAACAAAATTTTTTTCACTAAAACACCCTCCTTGTCAGATACTATATAGTGATATTATACTCCTTTTTTCCTGCAAAGAAAAGTCGTTTTATTGTAGTAAATTCTTTATTTTTTGTATTCTAATCGTATTTTATCCGCAATAAGGGCAATAAACTCGGAATTGGTCGGTTTGCCCTTTCCTGTACTGACCGTATATCCGAATAATTCGTCAATGGTATCCATTTTTCCTCTGCTCCAAGCTACTTCTATGGCATGACGAATGGCACGTTCTACTCTGCTTGGCGTTGTCTGATGTTTCTTGGCAATGGTTGGATACAGTATTTTCGTAATGGAATTTAGCATTTCCATGTCGTTTACTGACAGGATAATGGCATCTCTTAAATACTGATATCCCTTAATATGCGCCGGTACTCCGATTTCATGAATGATATCGGTTACATCTGCTTCTAAATTTCTCTCATAATAACTGCCTGTATTTTCATAGGCATCTATCTTTCTGATATCTCGTTTTCTTCCGTCTCTTAAATTACGCATACGCTTAATTCTGGATAACAGCATATCGTTATCAAACGGCTTTAAAACATAATAATTCGCACCTAATTGAAAAGCATCTTCCGTAATCTGTTCCTGCCCTACTGCAGAAACGACAATAAAGGCTGGCTGTTTCTTTAAATCACTGTCTTTTCCTACTCGCTCCATAACGGTGAGTCCGTCTACTTTTGGCATAATAATGTCTAAAAGCACAACATCCGGTTCTTTTTCTTTAATAATATCGTATATTTCCGCACCATTGTTTGCATGTCCTACCAGTTCCAGCTCTTTATCCTCGTTAATCAAATTCCCCAATAAGTCCAACATTTTCTCGTTATCGTCTGCAATAGCGACATTTAACTTCTCCATCAATCTTCCTCCATCAATTTTGTTACAGCAACTTCTTCAGAATTTGACGGGCGCCCTTTTCAATCGTCAATAACTGAAGACTCTTAGTATTATATTCTTTGTTGTTTTCATAATCAAGCTAAATCCTTCTACAATTTACTTTTGTTTGTGATTATTTTCATGCAATTTCGACATATTTGCAACTTTTCTATGAATTTTTATAGCATATTTTCAATAAAAATCCCGTAACCTTTGGATGAATCCTGTACAAAAACATGAGTCACGGCTCCAATCAGTTTTCCGTCCTGAAGAATGGGACTTCCGCTCATTCCCTGTACAATTCCTCCTGTTTTCTCTAAAAGTCTGGGATCCGTCACCTGAATTTCAAAAGCTTTATTTGTTTTGGATTTATTTCGATAAATTTTCGTTATTTCAATATCATAGGTCTTCACTTCCTTGTTCAGATTTGTCAAAAGTTTCGCTTTTCCTTCTTTTACTTCTTGCTTATAGCCCACCATAACTTTCTCGTGAGGCAAACGTTTTGCATCAAATACCTCTCCGAAAATTCCAAGCTCTGTATTTTGGACTATGGTTCCGATTTTCTTCTCCTGCTCATACTCAATATAGCCGGACAGTTCTCCCGGCATGCCTTTTGCTCCCTTCTGAATGGAAACAATCTCTGCTTCATACAATTCTCCTTCTGAAATATCCAGAAGTTCTCCTGTATCCGTATCGCTAATTCCATGTCCCAAAGCGCCGAATTTTCCGTTTTCATCCATATACGTCATGGTTCCAATTCCCTGTGTATTATCCCGTATCCAAAGTCCCAGCTTATATTCGCCGTTCTGGTCTAATACAGGCAATATGGAAAGAGGTATTTTCTCACCATTTCGGTTTACAAGAAGCTCCATGGTCTCTCCATGGCTTGCTTCAATTTTTTTAATCAAATCTTTTTTTCCAAAAACAGGGGTTCCGTCTACTTCCAAAATATAATCTCCCGACTTTGCTATATGCGCTGCCGGTTCTGCCTGTACACCATCCTTATCTGTAATTTTTCCTGTATCAACTACCAGTACACCTTGTGTCTCCATGTACAAACCCACAGGCATACCACATACAGATACCCATTTTTCATCTGCTGTCTCTACCTGTACATCCTTTAAATAAATCATATCAAGGAAATGGCACGGTATTTGATAACTGCCGTTCTTTGACACGTCAATACTTTTAGAATACGTCACAAAAGGATAATCCAACATCTTGGAAACTCCTGTTTCCTGTCCCTGACGGATATAAATAGTATCCGGAATTGCTTTTTTCAGATAATGAATTCCAAAAACTGTCATAAAGCACATATCCGCTAATAATAATACGAAAATAAGGAGGCGATAATTACGTTTTTTCTGCAAAAAATCAAATCCTTTCCTATTTTTTTCAAATTTCACCATTATATTTAAGATAAATTGTAGCATTAAGTATAATGAGGAATATTATATATTTTGAGCGAATTTGTCGAGCACGCTTTGAGATTACAAGCTCAAAGCAGGCGCAGACTGAGCGTAAAATATAGAAATATTCTCAATATAACTTAATGCAATAAAAAAAGATACACTGCTGTGTACCTTTTTAGTATGTGATTATTTCTTTATTTCACTCTTGTATTTTTTTGTTGCTGTGCCAAATCTTTCATCTCTCTTGCATTTTGCAGTACCGCATTTGTTATTTCTGCACCGCCTAACATTCTGGCAAGCTCTTCCACGGATTGCTCCTCATTTAGTCTGAAAATTTCTGTAACAGTTTCTCCATTTTTTACCTGTTTTTCAATAATATAATGACCGGATGCCTGCGCTGCAATCTGGGGAAGGTGAGTAATACAAAGCACCTGATGTTTTTCTCCGATTAACGCCATTTTTTCAGCCACCTTCTGGGCGGTTCTGCCGCTAATTCCCGTATCAATTTCGTCAAAAATCAAAGTTTCTGTACAGTCTTTATCTGCCAGCAGCGTTTTAATTGCCAGCATAATTCGGGAAAGCTCACCACCGGATACCACTTTGGAAAGTTCCTTTACCGGCTCTCCCGGATTGGTGGAAATCAAAAAATGAATTTGGTCTTTTCCCAAGGCTGTGAATTTTTCTCTTTCTTCAAAAGAGATTTCAAAAGAAACATTGAGAAAATTCAAATCCTGCAATCCCAAAATAATCTGTTCCTGTAATTGTTTTGCCCATTTTTTTCGTGCTTTTGTCAAAACAGCCGAAGCTTTTGAAAGCTCTTCTTCCTTTTCCTTCCACTGTTTTTCCAGTTTCTCTTTTCTTTCTTCAAAATGCAAAAGCTTTTCCAGTTTTTCTTCCTGCTCTGCCTGATAATCGAAAATTTCTGGTATAGTATGTCCGTATTTTGCCTTTAATCCGTTGATAATATCCAGCCTTTTTTCAATTTCAAAGAATTCTTCCTCGGAAAATGTAAATTCCGCCATATAGGAAGCAGTTTCCCTGTTAAAATCATTTAAAAGACTGTCTACATCGGTAAGAGAAGATAACAATCCTTCCAGATTTTCATCAAAGGAAGCAATCTGCGAAAGCTTCTGTAAAGCTCTGCTGATTTGTCCGGCACTGCCTTCTTCATATCCTGTAAGCTGATAAACTTCACCTAAATTTTCTGTGATTTTTTTACCGTTTAAAAGCTTTCGATAAGAGGCAGACAATTCTTCGTCTTCTTTGTCTTTTAACTCAGCCTCTGCGATTTCCTGTATTTCATACTCTAAAAAGTTGATTTCCCGTCTTCTCTGTTCTTCGTCTAACTGATAAGACTCTAATTCCTGCTTTATGCTTCGGTATTCTTTATAGAGTTCTTTTACTTTTTGTTTTTCTTTTTCAATCTCTGCCTGTCCGTAAGCGTCCAGAATTTCCATCTGTTTATCTGCATACAAAAGAGACTGGTGTTCGTGCTGTCCATGAATATCCAATAAAAGCTCTGAAATTTTCCGTATTCCGGAAACAGTGGTTGTCTCTCCGTTTATTTTACTGATACTTCTGTTCTCGGTGAAACGGCGGGAAATAATTACCTGTCCGTCCTCCGGAAATACTTCCAGCTTTTTCAATTTTTCTTCTGTATCGGGGTTTACCTGAAATACCAACTCCACATAAGCATAGTCTGCCCCCTCACGTATCATTTCTCTTGACATTTTCTGACCTAAGGCAAGATTTACAGAACCAATCAAAATGGACTTTCCGGCTCCTGTTTCACCGGTTAAAATATTCAGCCCTTCTTCAAAATCCACCTCTGCTTCTTCAATCAATGCAAGATTTTTTACATGTAAATGTACTAACATTCTCAGAATACTCCATTTTTCTATTCATATACATGAATGACCTTTTTAATTTTGTTCATCAATGCCATTGCCTGTCCTTCATTTTTACAAAAACAGGCAATAGTGTCGTCTCCTGCAAGACTTCCTACGATTTCCTGAAAGCTGATATGGTCCAAAGCTGCCGCTGCTGCATTTGCCATTCCTGCCGTAGTTTTAATAACCAGAATGTTCTGGGCAATATCCATAGACAAATACGCATCTCTTAATACACGTATGTACTTTTCGCTGTCTGCTGTATTTGGAGAAGATACCAATCCATATTTAGAACCTCCGTCCTGTCTTGCCATTTTCATCAACTTCATTTCCCGAATATCTCTGGAAACCGTTGCCTGTGTTACCTTAAAGCCTGCATCATTTAATCTGGCTGCAAGCTCTTCCTGTGTCTCGATATCGTATTCGTTAATCAACTCTACAATTTTTGACTGTCTGGCGATTTTCATATTCATCACCTCCTAATTTTTCATTTTTGTGCGAAGCACCTCTAAAAAACTGATATTACTGATTTTAATGATTTTTGTATCACTTACAGAACGCTTGATTACAATTCTGTCGCCTATATTCATGGAAATATTGGTATCTCCGTCAAAGGATGCCACTGCTTTTCCCTCTCCGTTTTTCTGTGCGCCCTCTGTCACTTCCACGGTGATTTCATCCTCCGCAGGAAAAATAATGCTTCTGGTGTTTAAAGTATGAGGTGCAACCGGTGTCATAATCATAATATTGGTTTCCGGCGATACAATAGGACCGCCGGCGGAAAGGCTGTATCCCGTAGAGCCTGTTGCAGTTGAAATAATAATCCCATCTGCCGTATAAGAATTTAAAAATTCTCCATTGACATAATTATTAAAGCGGATGACACGCAAAGGGCCTTCTCTGCCTATGACAATATCGTTCAAGGCTACATCCTCTGCCACCATTTTCCCCCGATGGTATACTTTTCCGCTTAACATCATTCGATGCTCAATGGTGTAAGCATCTGCAATCAAATGATTAAGCGCAGGCTCAATGGACTCTTTATCAATCTCTGCAAGATAACCCAGAGTTCCCAGATTGATACCCAAAAGAGGGATTTGACGGCTTACCACATCTCTGGCAGCCTGCAGCAAAGTACCGTCGCCACCCAGCACGATTACGCATTCCACATCATCCGGTATGGCACGAATATCCGTATAATGGGTAAAGGGAGCTCGATTTCCAAAGCTTGCCGGACGAATGGCACAGCTTTTCCCCTTACCTTCCAAATATTTCGCAACTCTTTCCGATACCTTCAGTCCTTCGTCCTTTTCACTGTTTGCAATAATATAAAATTTATCCATATCTATTTATCCAGTTCTTTATGGGCATTTGCCACTGTTTCTTTGATATCCAATAAGGTATCTTCCGGAAGGTCATCTACTTTCTTTTTTAAATGAAGAAGGTATTCGATATTTCCCTCCGGTCCTTTAATTGGCGAATACTCTAAGTGCAGTGTGGCGTAGCCGATGCTTTTAGCATAGTCCACTACTTTTTCAATGACTTCCTCATGAACTTTCGGCTCTCTTACTACACCTTTTTTTCCTACCTTTTCTCTGCCTGCCTCAAACTGCGGCTTAATCAGACAAACCACTTCTCCGTCTGCCTTTAACAGGTGGTATACCGGCAGTAAAACCTTGGTAAGAGAAATAAAGGATACGTCAATGGAAGAAAAATCAGCCGCTTCCTGTAAATCCTCCGGCACTACATAACGGATGTTTGTTTTTTCCATACATACAACACGAGGATCATTTCGAAGCTTCCAATCCAGCTGTCCGTGCCCTACGTCAATGGCATAGACCTTCACTGCGCCGTTTTGCAGCATACAGTCTGTAAATCCTCCTGTGGAAGAACCTACGTCCATACAGATTTTATTTTCCAAAACAACGTCGAAATGGCTCATTGCCTTCTCAAGCTTTAAGCCTCCACGACTTACATATTTCAAAGTACTGCCTCGAACCTCAATGTTCACGGTATCCTGAAACATGGTTCCCGCTTTATCTTCTTTCTGATTATCTACATATACGTTTCCTGCCATAATGACAGCTTTTGCCTTTTCTCTGGAAACTGCCAGCCCTCTTTTTACAAGCAGGACATCAAGACGTTCCTTCATTTATTTTGCCTCCTTGATTTTTTTATAAACCGAAACTGCGTCAATTCCTGCTTTTTCCTTTAATTTTTCAGGATTTCCATGTTCGATAAACCGATCCGGAAGTGCAATATTCAGCACACTGACCTGTGGATGATGTCTGTGCATATAATCCAGCACTGCGCTTCCAAAACCGCCCTTTTGTACATTTTCTTCCATGGTTACAAGCAGGGAATGTTCCTTTGCCAGTCTGTCCAGCATTTTTTCATCCAGAGGCTTTACAAATCTGGCATTTACAAGAGTCGGATTTTCTCCTTCTGCTTTCAGCATTTCATAAACCTGATAACCTATCTTTACCATACTTCCCACCGGAAGCAATGCAATGGAATTTCCCTCGTAAATCATCTCACTGCGCCCTTTTAAAACAGGGGCTCTGTATTCTTCCAGCCCGTCATAAGCTTCTCCTCTTGGATAGCGGATTGCAATAGGACCATCATAATTCACTGCAAATTTCATCATATCGGAAAGCTCCCATTTATTTTTCGGAGCCATAATCGTCATATTGGGTATCATGGATAAATAGGTTAAATCAAAGCAGCCCTGATGAGTTTCTCCGTCACTTCCTACCAAACCTGCTCGGTCTACTGCAAAAATCACATGAAGATTTTGCAGACACACATCCTCAATCATCTGGTCCACTGCCCTTTGTAAAAAGGAGGAATAAATTGCCACCACCGGTATCATGCCTCCAAGAGCAAGTCCCGCCGCAAAAGTCACGGCATGTTCTTCTGCAATTCCCACATCAAAGAAACGCTCCGGAAACATATTGCGGAAACGCTTTAATCCCGTTCCGTCCGGCATAGCTGCCGTAACCGCCACCACACGTTCGTCTCTGTCTCCGAATTTTCGCATGACGGTGGAAAAAATATCTGTATAATTTGCCTTTCCGCCGCTGCTTAATGGAAGACCGTTTTCCAAATCAAAGGCTGCCGTTCCGTGAAAACGGGCAGGATGACGCATAGCAGGCTCATATCCCCTGCCTTTTTCTGTTTTTACGTGTACCAGCACCGGACCTGAAATCTTCTTTGCCTCCTGAAAGGTCTGAATAAGCTTGGAACAGTCATGTCCGTTTACAGGTCCTAAATAGGTAATACCCATATCTTCAAAAAACATTCCCGGAATTACCAGCCGTTTAATGCTGTCCTTTGTCTTATGCAGCCGTTTAATAGTTGCAGGACCAATTCCCGGTATTTTACTCAGACTGTTTTTCACACCTGTTTTAAATTCCTGATATCCTTCTGCTGTGCGAACGTTGCTTAAATAGCTGGAAATTCCTCCCACATTTTCAGAAATAGACATTTCATTGTCATTTAACACAATAATAAAATTTTTCTTTAACGCAGAAGCATTATTCAAAGCCTCATACGCCATTCCGCCTGTGAGAGCGCCGTCTCCGATAATGGATACCACATGGTAATCCTCCTGCCTTAAATCCCTTGCCCGCACATATCCCACACCTGCGGATATGGAGGTGGAGCTGTGTCCCGTATCAAAGGCATCACAGGGGCTTTCGCATCTTTTTGGAAAACCGCTCATACCGCCTAAGGTGCGGAGTCCGTCAAAGCCCTCTTTTCGCCCTGTTAAAATTTTATGGGTATAGGATTGGTGTCCCACATCCCAGATAAGCTTGTCTTCCGGTAGGCGAAACACATAATGCAGCGCCATGGTAAGCTCCACCACGCCCAAATTAGACGCCAGATGTCCTCCTGTCTTACTTACATGCTCCAGAAGAAAATCACGAATTTCCTGTGCAAGCTGTCCCATATCTTCTAAGGGCACTTTTTTAATGTCGTTCTCTTTTTTAATATTTTCTAAAATCATTCGTAATGCACCTCTATTTTCTGCGGGCACATAAAGACTGAAACAGCTCTTCCAGAAAACTCTTTTCGTCTGTAAATTCACGAAGGAGCTCAACGGCCTCATCTGTAAGCCTCTGCACCTCTTTCCCCGCTTTTTCAATACCTTCTAAGGTCACATACGTGGTCTTATTATTTTTTTCGTCACTTCCAATCGGCTTACCCAACTCTTCCTCACTGCTGGTAACGTCTAAAATGTCATCCTGTATCTGAAAAGCGATACCGATTTTACTACCGATTTTTTCCAGCTTTTCTATATCAGAAGCCCCTGCAAGAATACCGCCAACCATCAGAGCGGCCTCGATTAAAGCCGAAGTTTTATTTTCATATATATAATCCAAAAGCTGTTTTTCCAGAGGTTTTCCGTCATTTTCCACGTCAACGCCCTGTCCGCCCAGCATTCCTTTTATTCCTGTTTTCTGTGCCAAAACCTTTAAGGCTTCTGCCACACGGTGAAGCTCTTTCTCATCCCTTGCCATATCAAAGGCAGAAAAAGCTGTTTCATAAGCATAGTTTAGCAAAGCGTCCCCTGCTAAAATCGCTGCTGCCTCTCCGAAAACAATATGGGTGGTTTTTTTCCCTCTTCTGTATTCATCATTGTCAAGAGCAGGCAAATCATCATGAATTAAAGAATGGGTATGAACCATTTCCAAGGCTGCCATAAAAGGCTCGATGATTTCCCCTTCTCCTCCCAAAATCTGATAAGCTTCTCTCATAAATACGGGTCTTAAACGCTTTCCTCCTGCTTTCATGCTGTAATTTACAGCTTCTGCCATTCTCCCTGAAAATCCATGCTCTTCAGGCAGATATTTTTCAATCACAGTCTCTGCAAAGTCTGTTCTTTCCTGAAGTTCTGTTTTAAAATTCACTTAAATCACCATCTTTATTCATCTGGAGCATTTTTTTCTCAACCATATCGATTTTTTGGCTGCACTGCTTTAAGACTTCCATTCCTTTTTGATACATGGCAAAGGAGTCTTCCAGAGAAATATCTCTGCTTTCCAGCTTTTCTACAATTTTATCTAGCTCCTGCAAGCCTTCCTCAATGGTTCTTTCTTCTGTCAGTTTTTCCGTCAATCTCTATGCTCCTCTCTTTTCTTTTTTCACATCGGTTACTTTTGTTATAATCGTTCCGTCTGTCACCTGAATTTTCAGCTCTTCTCCCACCTTCACCTGAGAAATGCCGGTAACGGCAGAGCCTGTTTGATTTTCCACATAAGAAAAGCCCTGATTTAATTTTTCAAGAGGTGACAGCCCCTTCATTCGTTCAATATAAATGTTCAAGTTTTGTCTGGCATGGAAAATCTGCGCTTCCATCGCACTCTGTATTCTGTTCTCCACATCCAGCAGGCGTGTACGCTTTTCCCTTATCTGAAACTCCGGACTTCCATACAGCAGACGATTTTCATAATATTTTATCTGCTGCTGCAAAAGCTGAATTTTATTTTCCAGATTTCTCGAAAGTTTCTGACGATAATTTTCAAGAGACTGAAAAACGCCTCGGATATCTGCCACAGCCAGCTCTGCGGCTGCCGAAGGTGTTGGCGCACGCAAATCTGCCACAAAGTCCGCAATCGTGGTATCGGTTTCATGTCCCACTGCTGATATTATGGGAGTTTTACAGTTAAAAATTGCTCTTGCCACTTCCTCCTCGTTAAACGCCCACAAATCTTCCACAGAACCGCCGCCACGACCTACAATCATCACATCCACGCCGTAAGCATCCAGCTTTTCAATTCCTTCAATAATACTTTCCTTTGCGCCGTCTCCCTGTACCAGCGCCGGATACAAAATAAGCTGAACATAGGGATTTCGTCTTCCGGCCACATTGCGGATATCCTGTATAGCCGCTCCTGTGGGCGCCGTAACAATCCCCACGGTTTTTGCATAAGCCGGAATGGGCTGCTTGTATTCCTTTGCAAACATTCCCATCTCTTCCAGCTCTGCTTTTAATGCCAGAAAACGCTCGTATAAAAGTCCTGCGCCTTCCAAAGTAATCTCTTTGGCGTAAAGCTGATATTTTCCGTCTCTTTCATATACGCTGACGCTTCCGCTTACTACGACTTTATCACCGTTTTTCATGGAAAATGCCAGACCCTTTCTCTGCCCTGCAAACATGACGCAGGCAAGAGCTCCTGTCTCATCTTTTAATGAAAAGTAAATATGTCCGGAGGTATGATACTTACAATTTGATACTTCACCTTTTATACTTACTTTATTCAACAGAAAATCCTGCTGAAACATATTTTTTATATAATTGTTTACCTGCCCTACGGAGTAGATGCTGTTCATAAATCTTCCCTTGCTATTTTACCTAATATTCCGTTGACGAAAGAAGCAGAGTCGTCTCCGCCAAAGCTCTTGCTGATTTCAACGGCTTCATTGATTGCCACTTTAACCGGTACGTCTTCATCATATTTCATCTCATAAACAGCCAGACGAAGGATGTTTAAGTCCACCTTACTCATTCTCTTTGTCTTCCAGCCTGCTGATTTTTCATTTAACAGCTCATCAATTTCTTCTAAATGCTCTTTTACCAGAGCATATTTATTTTCCATATACGCCTGCTCTGTGGGCTGTAAATCAGAAAGTCCCTCAAAGTACAACTGTATTTGTTCCGGCATTTCCGCTGTTTCGTTAAATTCTCCTAAAAAAAGCAATTTGAAGATGTGTTCTCTCATTTCTCGTCTTCCCATATTTCTTCCTCCTGTGGGTATCTTTTCTAAAATTCTCTTATAGCAAAAATAAGGTGCCCTAAAAAAGACACCTTACCTCTCTTCTCTTTTAGCTGTGAACTTGTCAATGAACTATTTTGTCTTTTCAATCTCTACGCTTGCAATGCGCACGTTTACATCAGAAACAGTAAGACCTGTCATATTTTCAATGGCAGCCTTTACTCTTTCCTGTACTTTTTTGCTTGTTTTTAAAATATTAAAGCCATATTCGATATTAAGAGCAATATCTACGCATACTACATCTTCTAAAACGTCTACCTTTACGCCTTTTGAAAGCACCTTCATGCCCAGCTTGCCCACAAGCTCATTTGTAATGTTTCCTGCCATAGATCCGACACCTTCTACCTCTGTTGCTGCCAGTCCCGCAATAATTGCCACTACTTCATCTGCAATCTGTACTTCCCCAAGAGAGCCGTTATCATGTATTTTATATCTGTTTCTATCTTCCATTCTGATTTAACCTCCTAATAGGAAATATCCTGCTTCTTATTATACCAAAACCCTGAAAAAATTAAAAGTGGTTTTTTGCTTTTCCCGCAAAAAACCACCCTTTGCACCTTTTTTATTGTACTAATTTCTGGAAAACTCTGCCAGCTTTAAGCCTTCGTTTCTGTCTAAAGTCATTCCGATGCTCCAGCTGTTAATAAACAGCAGCAACGGATTTCCTTTCATATCCATAACCTTCTTCATGTCGGAAGTACCTGTGAGACGTTTTACATCCACTTCTTCTTTATTTTCAATCCAACGGATGTGCTCATAAGGCAGGGCTTCCAAACGAATATCCACGTTGTATTCATTTTCCAGACGATATTTTAATACGTCAAACTGAAGCACGCCTACAACGCCTACGATAATTTCTTCCATACCGCCCATGATTTCCTGAAAAATCTGAATTGCGCCTTCCTGTGCAATCTGGTTAATTCCTTTGACAAACTGCTTACGCTTCATGCTGTCTAACAGACGCACCCTTGCAAAGTGCTCGGGCGCAAAGGTAGGAATACCTTCGTACTGAAACTTCCTGCCCGGCGTACATACCGTATCTCCGATTGAGAAAATTCCCGGATCAAAGACACCGATAATATCCCCTGCATAAGCCTCGTCAACTACGTGTCTGTCCTGTGCCATCATCTGCTGCGGTTGGGAAAGACGCATTTTTTTATTCCCCTGCACATGGAATACTTCTTTTGACGCTTCAAATTTACCGGAACAAATTCGCATAAACGCAATTCTGTCCCTGTGATTTTTATTCATGTTCGCCTGTATTTTAAATACAAAGGCTGAAAAATCTTCTGTCAGCGGATTGACCTCTCCGATATCCGCTTTTCTCGGAAGCGGTGTAGAAGTCATTTTCAGGAAATGCTTTAAGAAGGTTTCCACACCAAAGTTGGTAAGGGCAGAACCAAAGCACACAGGAGAAAGTTTTCCCTGATCTACAAGCTCCTGATCAAACTCAGCGCTTGCCCCGTCTAACAGCTCAATTTCTTCTAAAAGCTGTTCCTTCTGGTCTGCATCTAGCACCTCATCAATACGCGGTTCATCTAAAGCGATTTCTTCTTCTAAACCTTCTTTTGTACCCTTCATGGTATCTGAGAAAGTCAAAACCTTTCCTGTTTCCCTATCATACACACCTCTGAATTTTTTTCCTGAGCCAATGGGCCAGTTAATAGGGCATGTGGGAATTCCCAGTTCCTTTTCGATTTCATCTAATAAATCAAAGGTATCGTTGGCATCTCTGTCCAGCTTGTTAATAAATGTAAAGATAGGAATATTTCGCATAGCACAAACCTTGAAAAGCTTTCTGGTCTGCGCTTCCACACCCTTTGATGCGTCGATAACCATTACGGCAGAGTCTGCCGCCATCAAAGTACGATAAGTATCCTCTGAGAAATCCTGATGTCCCGGTGTATCCAGAATATTGATACAATAGCCATCATAATTAAACTGTAACACAGAGGAAGTAACAGAAATACCTCTCTCCTTTTCTATCTCCATCCAGTCAGAAACTGCATGGCGGGCAGTCGCCTTTCCTTTTACGCTTCCTGCCAGATTAATCGCACCTCCGTAAAGCAGAAACTTCTCGGTAAGAGTTGTTTTACCTGCATCGGGGTGAGAAATAATTGCAAATGTACGTCTTTTTGTAATTTCTTTCGTATAGTCAGCCACCTTAGGCCCTCCTTCATTTCATATAGCACACTGACGCTATTTTAGTATACAGGGAAATATGTGTCAAGGGGATTTATTCATTTTCCCCTGTTCCGCCGTCCAAAGGGGTAATCACAATCTTTTCTGCCGCTACGTTTGTTTTTCTCTTTACAATGTCCTCAATCTGGGCTCTGTTGGCATCTTCCATGTATTCCTTCGGCACAATAACGTCTGCGCTGTCACCGGTTAAATTTACCACCACATTCTGAAAGCCCTGTGCGTCAAGCAGCAGCTCTGCGGCTTCCTCCTGCTCCGCAAGATTAGTCATATTTACCATGGAGTTGACAGCCTCCTGCTTCTGGTCCTCTCCTAAATTTTCATTATTAATGATTTCCAGCAGTGTTTCTTTATTGGCAGAACGCACCTGTTCCCTGCTTACTTTTGCCTCTGCCACAAAGCCGGAAGCCCCTGTAAGCACTGCTTCTCCCGGTGTTTCTGTTTCCTTTTCTTCCTCTACTGCCTTCTGATTTTCTTCTGCCATGGCGGTTTCGTCTGTGATGTCGTAATCCAGACTTTCAATTTCTTCTACGATGGCATCAGTTTCCTGCGCTTCCTTTTCGTCTTTTTCTGAGGTTTTCGTACTTGCCTTCTTCAGTGTTTTGTCAATTCCCAGATGATTGTCTGAATAATTGATGTACCCTGCCACAGCAATCATAATTGCTAAAGCTGTAATAATGACCTGATTTTTTTTGAAGATTTTTTTCATGTGACATTCTCCTCTAATTCATTTTCATTACTTTAATTTTATGGGCTTCCACCTGAAATAATACCTGTACTGCCTCCTGAATATTGCCAATAATTACGGGATTATCCCCTCCCTCTGCCACTACCACAACACCAACCACCTTGGGATATTCCTGCGATGTCAGATAAGGAATTTGATTGCCTTTTGCATCCTTTGTGTAGACGGTATCCTGTTCATCTTTTTCCACCAGATTTTTCTCTGTGCCCTCACAGGTGAGAATGACTTCTGCTTTTCCTACCCCCTTTACCTTTTCCAATACCTTTTCCAGTTGTTCTTCCATCTGCTGCTGCCAATCCTTTTGTTCCTTTGCCTGTTCTGTACTATTTTGTTCCTCTGACAGTGTTTGCGGCGTTTCCCTTTCCTTTACAGGAAGGGCTGCAATAAGCAAAAGAAGTCCAATGAGAAGGATGACAACCAGTTTTTCCTTTTTCATCATTTCCTGTAAAAGCTTCATGGCTCTACCTCCTGCCCTCTTAAAATTTCTGTCTCCTTCTCCCAGCTTTGTTCCCATGCCTCTGCTTTTTCTTCCCATTCTTGTGCTTCTGTTTCAAATCCCTTAAAGTCCTCTATATAAGAGTCTAGTGTTTGTTCCATATCGGTAATTTGAAAAATGGGAGATAAAAATGTAAGAATGAGCAGCAATCCCATGTAGTAGCGGATATATTTCTTGTAGCTGTCATCGGGAAGTAAATTCATAACTACGGTCAGAAGGAGAAAATAGCAGACGACGTTTTGAAGCCATGAATATAGTTGTGAGAGCATGGATTTTCTCCTTTCCCAGACAAATGTGATAAAAAACTTTGACAGATGCTGACTCCATGTTTTCCTGCAAACTGTCCATATTTGGAATATTTATACATTTTACGCTCAGTCTGCACTCACTTTGAGCTTTCATCTCAAAGCGTGCTCGACAAATTCGCTAAAAGTGTATAAATATTCTCGAATAATATTGAAGACGACACAGCTTCTTACATCTGCATAACCATTTCTTTTTAATGTTAATGTGATGTAAAAGAAATAGATAAAATAGCAATGGTAATTAGTGACAATAGTTCTACTGTTAATAATACTCGCAAAAGTAATCTGCATCCTTCTCCCATGGTGGAGAGGCAGCCTGTCATTTGTTTATCTGCCACAGGCTGGACAACGGCCGCCAAAAGCTTATAAGTCAAGGTTGTTATTCCAAGACGAATAATGGGTGGCAGACCTAAAAGGAGCAATACCAAAATTCCCACTACGCCAATGCAATTTCGGATAAGCACGGCTGTTCCCAACGCCACTTCTGTCACGCCGTCAATGGCATTGCCTACTGCCGGAATAGCGGCGGCTGTCTTTCCTATGACATCTCGTTTCAAGGAGTCCACAGCAGGAGATATCATATTTTGGATAATCTGCATTCCCACCAGAACTGCCACACAGGTATGCAGTGTCCATTCTAAAATCATTTTAAAAAACTCTGCCATTTTCGACAGAATATCTTCTTTGTGAAGGTAATTTACCAACTGAAACAAAACAAACAGATGTATCCCCGGTATTACCAGCTTTAATAAAACGACCTGAATAACGTAAATCACCGCCAGCACCATATTATAAAAAATCATGGCGCTTGCCACGCCTCCTGCTGCTGTCACTGCCAGAAAATAGGAGGGCATCAATGCTTTCATAAAAAACACAAAATCCTCCAAACTGGAAGAAATGGTATGACTCATCTGTCCAAAGCTTTTCATAAGTATGGTAAGCAAAAAGAGATACACCATGTAAAAACTAATTTCTCCCGTTTCGCCTTTTCCGAACATTCCTGTAAAATTAGAAAACAGGGAAGCTGCCAGCACCAAAAGAATAACCTGAACCAGAATTTTCTTATCCGGCAAAAGCTGCTGACATAAAAATGCTTTTCCGATTTCCCAAAAATGCTCCGGTGAAAAAGGTTCTTCCCCTGAAAGCGCCTTTTTGATACTTTCTTTTACAGGAAAGGTCTCCTCTCCCAAAAGCTCATTTACCGCTTCCTGCATCTTTTCCAGCTCCATACTGTCTAAAAGCTGCTCCTGCGTCTTCCCCTGCTCCTCATTAGAAGCCTGTACCGGTATGGAAAACAAAAACAAAAGAAAAAATATCATTTGTATTGTTCTTATCCTCATGGCAGAAAGCTGCGAATTGTTTCCATCAAAGCCAATAGCACAGGCATAGACAGAACCATCATATACAGCTTTGTAAAGACTTCAATCTGGGAAGCAACTGCGCTGTATCCCGCATCCTTGCAAAGACCGGAAGAAAACTGCGCCACGTAAGCCGCTCCAAGCATCTTTAACAAAATCACAAAATATTTAGTATCCAGAGGCAAATATTCCTGAAGCTGCAAAACAGAAGAAAAGATATATGCAATTTTTTCTGTCATACAAGAAAAAATACAGATGCCTGCCCCAAGGCTTAAATATACCGTGTACTCCGGTCTTGTCCCTTTTAAAAGCAGTCCCAGCAGCATCCCTGTAACGCCAATCATCACAATTCTTATAACTTCCATATCCCCTCCTGTTATAACGAAAACAAGTCTTCAATGGTACGGAATAAATCGTAAATATAGGGAAGTATCCAGAACAATACCAAAAGAAGTCCCGTCAGGCTCGTTAAAAATGCCAGCTCCTCTCTCTGACTGTGCTTTAAGATCTGGCACAGAACAGACACCAGTATCCCCACTGCACCGATTTTAAATAATAACCCTACCTCCACTCTGTTTCCTCCCTGTATGCTGTATTACAGTAACAAAATCGCCAGAAAAATCCCTGACAAAATCCCTAAACTCCGGTATAGCTTTTTCTTTACAGGCATCTCTCCTGCAAGAGTATCAATTTCTGTTTTTAACTGCTGCAAATACCACTGAGATGTGTTCTTCTGCATATCCGCATCTAAATATCCCAGATATTCTCCAAGCTGCACAAATTCTTCAAAGTCCTTCTGTGCTAAAGCACTGTTTTTTAAATATTTTTCTGCATTTTCCCGAAAAATGCAGGCAAAGCGCTCTCCCTGATATTTCTGCGCCATCTTTGCCGTCTCTTTTAAAAAACTGCCTAAGGGCTCTTGTACCTTGCCGGAAACACATAGCATAGCTTCCGGCAAAGCTTCCTTTCGGTAAGTAATTTCTCCCATTAAAAGCAGCAGCATTTTTTCAATTTCCCGAAGTAAAGACAATCTGGCTGAAATCCCTGCACTTTTCCCATATCCCAAAGCTCCACAGGCAAAAATCACCAACGCTGCGCCTGTGATTTTCAACATAAAATCCCCTGCTTTCGGGAAGCATCATAAAGCCCTGTCCCCCGCTCATCATAGATAGCTTTTATCTGTCCGGCACAGTCCTTTTTATACAGTACAATATAACGCTCAAAAATCTTCTCCTGCATCAGCCTTTGAAGCAGCGGCTTTCGTTTCATATCCTCTATGGAGCTTCCGTGAACCGTTGCAAAAAGCTTGCAGCCACAATGAACAACAGACTCTATGGCATGAATATCTTCATAATCACCCAGCTCGTCTACTGCCACCACCTCCGGAGACATGGAGCGTATCAGCATCATCATGCCTTCTGCTTTTGGACAGCAATCCAAAACATCGGTGCGTATACCCAAATCATTCTGAGGTATTCCCTGATAAGAGCCTGCAATTTCCGAGCGTTCATCTACCACTCCCACAGAAACTCCGGGCATATAGCGATTTCCGTTGCTGACCTGACGGATTAAATCTCTTAAAAGCGTGGTCTTCCCACATCTGGGCGGAGAAATAATCAAAGTATGACAAATCTGTCTGTTTTTTATAATATAGGGAAGTATGGGGGATGCGCACCCCTTTATCTGATGTGATAATCGAAGATTGATATAAGATATGTATTTCAGACTTTTAATCTTATTTCCGTCTAAGATGGTTTTTCCTGCAATTCCTACTCTGTGACCTCCCACAATGGTGAGAAAGCCCTGCCGTATCTCTTCCTCAAAGGCATAGAGAGAATATCCGCTGATATATTCCAGCATTTCCTTTAAATCTTCCGTTTGAACGTGATAAGCCTTTGACTCCTCTCTTGTCAGCTCTCCTTCTAAAGTCAGAAAATATTCTTTCCCCTGATAAATCACAATCAGAGGCGCATTTACCCGCAGTCGAATTTCATAAATTTTATTTCTGTCAAAAAGAGCCTGCCCAAGAGCTTTCCTTATATGTGCGGGAAACAGCTTTGTAATATCCTGCTCTGTCATTTACCTCACCTCTTAGAATAATATATGAGGACAATCCCTTTTTATGACATAGAAAAGAGGCTATCACTTTAAATCTATATTAGGATATTTATGCCTTTTATGCTCAGTCTGCGCTCACTCTGAGCTTATCATCTCAAAGCGTGCTCGACAAATTCGCTAAAAGTGCATAAATATCTCAAATAATGTTTAAAATATTAGCCTCTTTTTCTTTTAATATTTTTCTGTTAATATCCTTCTGTTAATGTAAGTTCAAATTTATCGCCGTCCTGTACCGGTGTTTTATCAGCGGAAGTATTTACCTGTGCTCCGCCTTTGGTAATACACCACCACTGCTCTTTTGTATCGTCTGCTTTTTCTCCGTCTACGGATGTAATAAACAGACCATATTCTCCTTCTTCCCCTTCCACAAGCTCATTTTCTTTTAAAACTTCACCTAAAAATTCTGCTTCTGTACTGTATTCAAAGGTTACGGCTTTTCCGTCTCCATGTACCACTTCAACGGAAACCGTTTTTGTGCCTTCCTTTGTTTCCTTTTTATTTCCCATAAATAAAACAGCGCATAATACGCACACAAATAAAATCAAAATACTTGCTGCTGCAATAATTTTTTTCTTCATTATTTATCCTCTCTGTTGTCTGTTTTTTTCTCAAAAAGTTTTTTTGCACAGTAAAAAGAAGTTATTACCGCTTCTTTTGTACTACATTCTATGGTACAGGTATTCACCTGCTTTTCTCTTAAAATTTCTCTTACGGTATCCCTGCAAACCGTACCTACTCCCAATGGCAAATGACTGTCTCTATCCCCTTTATTGTCATGTAGATGAAGATGCTTCAGATATTTTTTCTCTGTCTTGGCCCACTCCTTACAGGAAATTTTAGAGTAGCAGTTGGCATGACCTACATCCAGACACAATCCAAAAGCAGGATGTTCTATTTTTTCCGCTACTTCTGCCATAGGCTGTGGGATGCGGTCTAATACATTCTCCATGACAATTTCTATGGAATTGTCTTTATTATAAAGAAATTCTCTATAAAACTCTGCCATCCTCTCTGCCCATCCGATTAAAAGATAAAAATCAGGCACATAACAGGTATGATATACAATTTTTTTCGCTCCCAAAGCCTTTGCCGCCTGATAAGCTTCCTCGTATCTTTTCATGGTTACATTCCGAATAGACAAATCATAAGATACCGGATTTAAATCCAGAAAAGGACCATGAAGCAAAAACTTTTCACAGCCCATTTTTTCCAATCTTTTTTCATAGGAAAGCAAGGTTTTTGAGAAATCATCTAAATTTTCCGCAATGGAAAACTCAATAGACTCGACACCCATTCCTGTTTCCTGTATGACTTCTTTCATTTCTTCGTCACGTAATAAATGGCTGAAATAGAACATATTTATTTCCCCACATTTCTGTCATAAAATTTCTCATAAATATTGACAAAAAAGTTTCTTCTTCCGTTTTTATAGTATAAAACAAGAAAGACCGTAAAACCGATACCTGCCACTGCTGCACACAGCATATCAGTAATGCTGTCGTGAACTCCCTGCGTATAATGATTGATGCAGTCATTTTTAAAGAAAATCAGCATGGCATACTCATAAAATTCCCATAGCTGTGCCACTGCCATATTGACGGCATTGATAAAAATAAGAAAAATCGTAAATTCCCTTTTGGACTGAAATTTTCTGTCCCCTTTAATGGTAAAATACAAAATCACCGCCGCCGTTGTAATCAGCCATCCGCTGGAAAAGTGGAGCACTTTATCAAAGCCATAAAGGCGATAAGCGTCCAACGCTCCTCCCCACACACTGGCAAAATAAGTAAAAACATTGGATAAAATATAAATTTCATATACCCTGTTCCAATGACACAGTTTAAAAATCAGAGGCACGATACATGGGGTAAGCATGGCTACAAATGCCATTCCCACACTGTGATAATCCTTTATGTAAAGGTTGTAACCAAAGGCAAACGCCAAAGTTCCTATATAAAGAACAATACTTCCGTACCATACCCTTTTCAACGTCTTTTCCTGCATATTTCTTCCTCCTTTGTTTCCATATCCTTCACTATAAAGAAAAAATCTTAATAAAAGATACGTGAAAAACAAAAGTTTTTATTAAGAAAAGAATTTTAAAAGGTCAAAAGGCAAGATATGCTCATAAGTGGTCTGACACTTGATATCGGCGCTGATACAGCCTGCATAAGCTTCCTTTAATGTAAAATCTTCATACCACACAGGTTTGGAAATTTCTCTTAAATCCACGGTAATCCCCTGCCCCGTGAACTTTAAAAAGCTTTCCTTCCTTGTCCAGTATTTATAAAAAACAGTTGTCTTATCTGTACTCAAAAGAGCTTCGTTCTGTTCCTTTGGAGATAAGATTTTTTCAAAAATACGACGGTTTTTCAGCTCTTTTTTTTCCTGTATATCAATACCGCAGGGCACTTCTGACAGCGCACATACCGCATATTTTCCGGAATGGCTGATATTAAAATGAGGAGCAGAGCTTCCAAAAAAAGTCGGTTTTCCATGAGCGCCATATACAAGCTGCTCCTTCAGCTTATAATACGCCTCTGTCAACGTATTTGCCGAAAAAAGCTCTTGCTCTTTCTTTTGCTCAAGCAAACCATATAACAGCAGAAGTCTTCCGCATATTGTTTCTGCCCTTTCTTCTGTGTTACACAGCTTCGCCCATTGGTCGATTTCTCCGATGTAAATTTTAATTTGAGGTCGCTCCATTCTTTTCCTCCTGCCAGCCACATTCCCTTAAAAAGCGAGAAGGCTCTAACTGCTTTTCATGACGTTCCTTGACAAAGAAAAGAGAAAGTTCTTTTCTGGCTCTTGTCATACCCACATAAAACAAACGGCGTTCTTCCTCTATGTCGCTGTCTGTGGCTGCCTTATGGTAGGGTATTGTTCCTTCGTTTACATCCATCAAAAATACCTTATCAAACTCCAGTCCCTTAATGCTGTGTAAGGTAGAAATAACTACGCCCTGCCTCTGTACAGGCTGATTTTTCGCCTGTTCCTTTAAATTCTGCGTGTATTCCTCAATGTGTGTAAACCATTCCGGATAAGTTTTATAGCCCTTGGCGCTTTCTGCCAGTTCTTCTAAAATTTCATAGAAATCCTCTGTTTTCAACTTCCGATAAGCGGCATAATCCTTTAAATATTCGTCATATCCAATGCCCTTGCGTATATAGTTGATTGCCCCATAAGGCGTCATATTTTTCAAAAGATATAAGTCTTCCTCCAGCTTATCAATACGGTCACACAGCCAATCTTTCCCCTCGTAATACCAGCGAAGGGCTTCAAAAGATACCTGTGCATCCTCCAAGGCAGCTCTTGATATGTAACGGTTAGGGCGGTTCATAATCTGAAGAAATTCTTTTCTGCTTCGGTCACCCATTGCCAGTTTTATATAAGAAATCATGTTTCGGGCAATCCAGTGTTCATAAATATTCGGCATAACATCCCGCATCTGAAACGGTATCTGATACTCCATAAGTGTCTCTACCAGAAATCTTGCGCCGGAATTTGTCCTGTATAAAATTGCCATTTCTTCGTAAGGACAGCCCTTTTTATAAGCTTTTACAATACAGTCCTTCACATACAGCTCTTCCTGTTTTTGCGTATCAAACACCTTGATACACAAAGGCTTTCCTTCCTCATTTTCCGTATGGATTTTCTTTTTAAATCGGTTTTTATTATAGCTTATTACCCTTCCTGCCCCTTCCACGATTTTCTTCGTAGAACGGTAATTACAGGATAAAAGCTCAGTTCTCACCGTAGGAAAATCCTTTGGAAATTGCATCATAATTTCCGGCTTTGCACCTCGAAAGGCATAGATGGACTGGTCGTCATCTCCCACAATAAACAGGTTGTTTTGAGGCGCTGCCAGCATCTTGACAATATCATACTGAAGCTGATTGATATCCTGAAATTCATCTACCAGAATATACTGAAACCGCTGTTGCCAGCCTGCTAAAATATCTGCTCTTTTTTTCAATAAATCATAACAATACAAAAGCATATCATCAAAATCCAGCAGCCGTGCCTGCCTGCATCTATTGACATAAGTACAGTAAATTGTCCGGAATATTTCGTCCGGACAATTCTTAGAATAGTAATGCTCCAGAGGAATTCGATTATTCTTTACCTGACTGATTTCCTGCACCAGTCCCTCAAAAAACTCTTTCTCATCCTCTATTTCTATTCTCTGCCTATAAATAATTTCCCTTAGCATATCATATCGCTGTTCTTCGCTGATGATGTTTTTCCCTGTCAATCCATAGGCATGTCTCAAAATCCCATAGAAAATACCGTGAAAAGTTCCAAAGGTTACTCTCTGATAATTCTCTTTTACACCGGACTTTTGACAAAGGGATAAAAAGCGCTCCTTCATCTCTCTTGCAGCCGCCTTTGTAAAGGTAACCACCAGAATGTGTGCAGGATTTACATGATGCTCTCGAATAAGCGCCTCCACCCTTCTTGTCATGGTAGTGGTCTTTCCCGAACCCGGTCCTGCCAAAAGCATCATCGGTCCTTGATTGTGATGAATTGCTTTTTCCTGTGCTGCATTTTTCTCCATAAGACTAGCTTAATTTCTCGATTGCAGCTTTTATTCTCTGGATGCTTTCTTCTTTTCCAAGCACTTCCAGAATTTCCGTAGCCCCTGCCGGTGTCATCTGTTTTCCGGAAAGCGCTGTACGGATTGGCCATAAAATTTGTCCGTTTTTGTAGCCGTTTTCTTTTGCAAAGCCACAGAGAAGCTCATACATTGCGTCATTGCTGTAATCCTCTGTTTCTTCTAATACAGGAAGAATTTTCTCTAAAACTTCTAAAGAAATTTCCGGATTTGTTTTCATTTTCTTATGTGTATACATGGCAACGTCATACTCCGGTACTGCTTCAAAGAAATCTACTAAATCTGCAATATCAGGCAGAACTTCTATTCTGGTTTTTACCATTCCTGCGATTTTTCTTAAGTCCAAATCTTTGGTAATCACCTGTTTTAAGTATGGAAGCGCCATTTCGTAGAACTTATCATCATCCATTGCTTTCATGTATTCTCCGTTCATCCAGCGAAGCTTCTGAATGTCAAATACAGCCGGTGATTTGCTCATGTGATGATAATCAAATACCTTTACCAGCTCTTCTAAAGAGAAGATTTCACGGTTGTCCTCTGGACACCAGCCTAAAAGAGCCACATAGTTTACGATAGCTTCTGTTAAAAATCCCTGCTCTACCAAATCTTCGTAAGAAGAATGTCCGGAACGTTTGCTGAGCTTTTTGTGCTCCTCGTTTGTAATCAATGGACAGTGTACATAAGTAGGAATTTCCCATCCGAAAGCTTCATAAATACGGTTGTATTTCGGTGAAGAAGATAAGTATTCATTTCCTCTTACTACATGTGTAATTTCCATTAAATGGTCGTCTACTACATTGGCAAAGTTATATGTCGGATATCCGTCCGATTTAATTAAAATCAAATCGTCCAGCTCATTATTCGGAACGGTAATTGCTCCGTAAATGTCATCCTGAAAGGTTGTTGTGCCTTCGGTAGGCATGTTAAAACGGATAACATAAGGCTCGCCGTTTGCCAGTTTTTCTTCGATTTCTTCCTTGCTTAAATGCAGACAATGCTTGTCATACATGGCAATTTCTTTTTCTCCCACGCTGGATTTTAAAGACTCCAGACGTTCTTTTGTACAGAAACAGTAGTAAGCATCTCCCTGCTCAATTAACTGCTTTGCATATTTTAAATAAATGCCCTGCGCATTTCTTTCACTCTGCACATAAGGACCGTATCCGCCGTCCTTGTCAGGACCTTCATCATGTACCAGTCCTGTCTTTGCAAGAGTTCTGTAAATAATATCCAGTGCGCCTTCTACAAAACGCTCCTGATCTGTATCTTCAATACGAAGCATAAAGCTTCCGTCTTCATGCTTTGCAATTAAGTATGCATACAAAGCAGTTCTCAAATTTCCTACGTGCATTCTGCCTGTTGGGCTTGGTGCAAATCTTGTTCTTACTTTACTCATGGTATTTCTCCTTATTTTTAAAACAGGGGTATGTGGCTTTCACCCTATACCCCATTACCATGAAAATTATACTCGAACCATCGTCTATTTTCAAGTATTGTTTCCCGAAAATTCTCTCATTATTTCTTTGACTTCTTCGATTTTACTGCATTTCCACGCATTTTCTCCGCAAAATAAAAGTCCATTCTCTGTATCGCCCACTGCTGCGTGTACCAACGCCTCTGTAATACAATAGGGAATGTCTTTCCCTTTACACCCTTTGATACACCGGTAACAATGGGTAATTTTTTCCGGTCTCATCTTTACCCTTTCAAGAAAAGCATTTGAAATTGCCCTCCCCGGCATTCCCACAGGACTGTCTACAAGAACAATATCTTCTTTTTTTGCATTTAAGTACGCCTCTTTATAACGAATATCTGCATCACATTCCTTTGTGGTAACAAAGCGAGTCCCTACCTGCACTCCGTCTGCCCCAAGACTTAACGCATGCTCCATATCCTTCCTGTCGAAAATCCCTCCGGCTGCAATTACCGGTATTTTTCGTCCTGCCTTTTTGCTGTATTCTTCTGCTTTTTCTACAATACTTACGATAACCTTATCATATTCTTCCTGTGTAAGCTCCTGTGCTTCTTCTTTGGAAAATCCCAGATGACCTCCGGCTTTCGGGCCTTCCACCACCACAAAATCAGGATAGCGGGAATATTTCCTCTCCCACACTCTGCTGATTACGGTAAATGCTTTTAAGGAAGAGATAATCGGTGCAATTTTCACTTTGCTTCCTTTTACATATTCCGGCAAATCCACCGGAAGTCCTGCCCCTGATAAAATCACATCAATGCCGGCCAAAACAGCATTTTTTACATACTCCTGATACTGCCTTGTTGCCACCATAATGTTCGCACCGATTACGCCGCCTCCTGCAATCTCCTTTGCCCTTGCAATCTCTTTTTTTATGGCACGGAAATTTGCCTGTAATGGATTTTTCAAAAAATCAGGCTCTTTAAATCCAATCTGCGCTGTGGAAATCACGCCCATTCCACCTTCTCTTGCCACACTTCCCGCAAGCTTAGAAAGGCTGATACCCACTCCCATTCCACCTTGTATCACCGGAATTTTCAGCTTTAAATCTCCGATTTCCAATGGATTTGTCATGTTTTTTTCCTCCTTACATCCGGCGAAATCTATTGTATCTTTGCTCTGCAATTTCTTCTTCTGTCATGGTTTCCATTCTTCTCAAAAAGTCTTTCATTCGCTCCTTCATGTCTTTACACAGAACAGGAAGATTGTCCTTGGATGACGCTGTTTCTTCCGGTATTACCTGTTCAATAATGCCAAGGCTCTTTAAATCCTCTGCCGTAATTTTCATTACCTCAGACGCTTCTTTCGCCTTTTTACTGTCCTTCCATAAGATAGAAGCAAAGCCTTCCGGCGACAAAATCGAATAAATGGCATTTTCTAGCATCCATACTTCATTGCCTACGCCAAGCGCCAAAGCGCCTCCGCTTCCCCCTTCTCCGATGACAATGCTTAAAACAGGAACTTTTAACCCAACCATTTCCAGCAGATTTCTGGCAATGGCTTCTCCCTGTCCCCGTTCCTCTGCCTCTACGCCGCAGAAAGCCCCCGGCGTATCAATAAACGTAATAATAGGGCGATGAAATTTCTCTGCCTGCTTCATCAGACGCAAGGCTTTTCGGTAACCCTCCGGCGACGGCATTCCAAAGTTTCTTCCGATATTTTCCTTTGTGCTTCTGCCTTTTTGAATACCAATGACCGTTATAGGCTGCCCATCTAAAAGCGCCAGACCTCCGACGATTGCTCCGTCATCACGAAAAGCTCTGTCTCCGTGAAGCTCCATAAAGCTGTCAAAAATTCCCTTTATATAGTCAAGACTTACCGGTCTTTTGCTGTCTCTGGCAATCTGCACACGCTCCCATGCTGTCATTTCTTTTGCTTTTTTCCTTCTGCTATCCTGCAAAACTTCTCCTTTAGAAAGGATAATATTGGAGAACTGGCAATAACCCTTTTGCCGTTCATGAAGCTTTAAAAGTCCTGACAAGGTCTGCTTTAAATCCTCTCTTTTTACAATGCCGTCCAGTATTCCATGCTCTACTAAAAACTCTGCTTTTTGAAAGCCCTCCGGCAGCTTTTGATGAATGGTCTGGGCAATGACACGAGGTCCTGCAAAGCCAATCAACGCCCCCGGCTCTGCCAGAATAATATCTCCCAGCATGGCAAAACTTGCCGTCACTCCCCCTGTCGTGGGGTCTGTAAGAACAGGTATATAAAGAAGTCCTGCATCACTATGTTTTTTAACAGCCGCCGAGGTTTTTGCCATCTGCATCAAAGAAACAATTCCCTCCTGCATTCTGGCTCCTCCCGAACAGCAAAACAGCATTACGGGAAGCTTTCTTTTTGTAGCTTCTTCAAAGGCTCTGGTAATCTTCTCCCCTACGGTATGCCCCATGCTTCCCATTAAAAAACGGGCATCACAGACTCCCAATACCACCGGACTGTTCTCAATCCTTGCCTCACCGATACACACAGCTTCGTCCAAATGGGTTTTCTCTTTTAAGGCTGCAAGCTTTTCCTCATATCCCGGATAGTCCAGCGGATTACAAAGAGAAAAGTCCGTATACCACTCCTGAAAGCTGTCCTTATCTGCCACCAATTTTATTCTTGTTTTGGCTTTCATACGGAAATATCCTCCGCATTTTGGACATACATAGGAAGCTCCTACTACATCTTCTTTGTAAATCATTTCACCGCATTTCGGGCATTTCATCCAAAGCCCCTGTGGTACAGAGGGAGCGGATGTTTTTTCTTCTGCCTGCTCTGTACCTGATGTTTTTTTAAATAATTCTTTCCATCTGGACATCTGCTAAATTCTCCTTATATCGAATAATGTTTTGGTATAAAATCTGTGGTAATCTTCCCCTCTATAAAGTCCTTTTGCTGCAAAATATCATACTGAAAATCCAAATTTGTCTCAATTCCTTCAATGATTACCTCTCCCAGTGTGCTTCGCAGCTTTGCAATGGCTGAAGCCCTGTCCTTATCATGAACAATGACCTTCATAATCATAGAGTCATAATTAGGCGGTATCTGATATCCTACATAAACAGCCGTATCTACCCGCACGCCATTGCCTCCGGGAATGTGCAAATGCTCAATCGTTCCCGGACAGGGCATAAAGTTTTTCCTTGGATTTTCTGCGTTAATTCTGCACTCAATGGCGTGACCGTTCAGAGAAATATCCTCCTGTGAAACAGAAAGAGGAAGTCCTGCCGCAATTCGAATTTGCTCTTTAATCAGGTCTACTCCTGAGACAAATTCCGTTACCGGATGCTCTACCTGAATTCTGGTATTCATCTCCATAAAGAAAAATTCACCGGACTCATCCAAAAGGAATTCAATGGTTCCCGCACTTTCATATCCCACTGCTTTGGCTGCTTTTCTGGCCGTCTCCCCTAATTTTTCTCTTGTTTTTTCTGAAATTGCACAGCATGGAGACTCCTCAATCATCTTCTGATGACGTCTTTGTATGGAGCAGTCACGCTCTCCCAGCTGCACCACATTTCCGAATTTATCTCCCAAAATCTGTACCTCTATGTGTCTTGGATTTCTCACATAACGTTCAATATACATGGTATCATCGCCAAAAGAATTCTTAGACTCCTGCTGTGCCATAAGGAAGTTTTCCGTAAAATCTTCTTTCCTTTCTGATACACGCATGCCTTTTCCACCGCCTCCCGAGGACGCCTTTATCATAACCGGAAATTCAATTCTCTCCGCTTCTGAAAGGCCTTCTTCCACTGTATAGACAGCTCCTTTTGTCCCCGGTATTACAGGAACACCTGCCTGCATCATGGTCTTTCTTGCTTCTGATTTATTCCCCATTTTCTGTATAATTTCAGGAGACGGACCGATAAAAGCTACATGACATTTCTCACACATCTGTGCAAAGCGGCTGTTTTCTGATAAAAATCCAAATCCCGGATGAATTGCCTCTGCCTTTGTGGCAATGGTTGCGCTTAAAATTCTCTCCATATTCAAATAGCTGTCTTTGGAAGAAGCCGGTCCGATACACACTGCTTCATCTGCAAGCTGAGCATGCAGAGCATCCTTATCTGCCTCAGAATATACTGCTACCGTTCTTATTCCCAACTCTCTGCACGCACGGATAATCCGCACTGCAATCTCCCCTCGATTTGCAATTAAAATCTTCTGAAACATAGACACTCCTATCCCACCATAAAGGTCATTTCTGCTGTCACCGTTACTTTTCCGTGCTGGTTTTTGGCAACTGCTTTTCCAATTCCCACAGGACCTTTTTCTCTGATGATTTCAACCTCTAAGGTCAGCACGTCCCCCGGCACGACCTTTGTCTTAAATTTTGCAGACTGTATGCCGCCAAAATAAGCAGTTTTCCCTTTGTTTTCTTTCTTACTTAAAATCGCCACGGCGCCTGTCTGCGCCAGCGCTTCAATCTGCAAAACTCCCGGCATTACCGGCTCATTGGGGAAATGTCCCGCAAAAAAATCCTCATGATAAGTCACACATTTTTTTCCCACAGCTTTTACACCCGGCTCTAATTCCTCTATGGTATCTACCAGAAGAAAGGGATGTCTGTGAGGAATAATTTCCATAATTTCCTTTGTTGTAAGCTGCATCATATCCCTCCTACGCAATCACAAATAATGGCTGTCCGTACTCTACCGTATCCTCATTTCCAATGAGAATATCCTCTACCACGCCATCGTATTCAGACTCAATTTCATTCATAAGCTTCATAGCTTCTACAATTCCAAGCACCTGTCCTTTCTTTACGGTATCGCCTTTTTTTACAAAGGTTTCTGCTTCCGGTGAAGGAGCTGCATAGAAGGTTCCGACCAGCGGAGACTTCACGATTTTTCCTGTGATTGCTGTTGGTTTTTCTTTGATTTCTTCTTTTATTTCCACTGCTTTTGGAAGAAATTCCACTGTTTTTCCCTGTTTTTCTCCTCCTCGCATGGAAATCTTTAACGCACCTTCTTCAAAGGAAAATTCTGACAATCCCGACTCTCCTACTGCATGAATAAGCTTTACAATTTTATCAAATTCCATATTTTTCTTTCCCCCTTATTCAAAACGTTTTATGAGCAGGCTGGCATTATGTCCGCCAAATCCAAGAGAATTGCTCAAGGCATATTCTATTCTCTTTTCTATTCCGTTTTCTGTAATATAGTCTAAATCACATTCCTCATCCGGTACCTTATATCCTGCTGTTTTATGAAGATAACCTTCCTCTAATTCCTTTACGCAGGCAATAAATTCCACTGCTCCTGCTGCCCCCAGAAGGTGACCGATCATGGACTTTGTAGAATTGATTTTCAATTCTTTGGCATGGTCCTTGAACAGGCTTTTGATTGCTCTTGTTTCAAACAAATCATTGTGGTGGGTACTTGTGCCATGAGCATTGATATATTCGATTTTCTCAAGCTCCACACCTGCTTCTTTTATGGCATTTTCCATACATCTGGCTGCTCCCTGTCCGTCCTCCGCAGGGGAAGTAATGTGATAAGCGTCACTGGTTGCACCGTATCCCACAACCTCTGCCAGAATTTTTGCACCTCGTTTTTTTGCATGCTCCAGCTCTTCTAAAATAACAACGCCTGCACCTTCTCCCATGACAAACCCGTCTCTTTCTTTGTCAAAAGGAATGGAACATCTCTTGGGATCTTCTGAAGTAGAAAGGGCGGTCAAAGCAGAAAATCCTGCAATTCCCACCGGCGTAATGCTGGCTTCTGTACCGCCTGCCACCATGACATCTGCATCTCCTGCCTGAATGGTTCGAAACGCCTCACCGATACAATGGGTACCGGATGCACAGGCAGTTACTACGTTAATACTCTTTCCTTTTAATCCAAACTGTATGGAAACATTTCCTGCCGCCATATTGGAAATCATCAGAGGAACCATTAAAGGATTGACTCTTGCCGGCCCTTTTTCCAGCAATTTTTTATGCTCTCTTTCAATGGTCTGAAGACTTCCTATTCCTGAACCGATAGAACATCCCACTCGGTATGGGTCTTCCTTTTCCATACAAATTCCTGCCTGTTCCATTGCCTCTTTTGCTGCTGCAACTGCGTACTGGCAAAACAGTTCCATACGTTTGGCAGCTTTAAAATCCATGTAATCTTTCCCTTGAAAGCCTTTTACCTCCGCTGCCAAATGCACTTTATATTCTGTGGTATCAAATTTTGTGATTTCTCCGAAGGCTGTTTTTCCTTCTTTTAAGCCTGTCCAGAAGTCTTCTACATTCAGTCCTAAAGGTGTTACTGCACCCATCCCTGTCACTACTACTCGTCTCATATTTCCTCCTATATGCTCATACCGCCATCCACACAAAGCACCTGTCCGGTAATATAATTTCCCTTTTCCGAAGCCAGAAATGCCACAAGCTCTGCCACATCCTCTGCCTTTCCAAATCTACCCAAAGGAATTTGCCCACAGGCATGTTCCTTTACACTGTCTGAAAGCGCCTCTGTCATTTCTGTTTCAATAAAGCCCGGAGCAACAGCATTTACGGTAATTCCTCTGCTTGCCAGTTCTCTTGCCATGGTCTTGGTAAGTCCGATTACTCCCGCTTTGCTGGCAGCATAATTTGCCTGTCCCGCATTTCCCATAACACCGGAAACAGAAGAAATATTGATGATTTTTCCACTTTTCTGCTTCAGCATCTGTCTTGCGCTGTGACGAATGGTATGGAAAGTTCCTTTTAAATTCGTATTTAAAACAGCGTCAAAATCCTCTTCCTTCATTTTCATAATCAGACTGTCTCTGATAATTCCTGCATTATTTACCAGAATATCCAGATGTCCGTATTTATTTATTACGTTGTTTATCATTTCCTGACAGGCTTCAAAATTGCTTACATCACAGCCGTAAGCCTCTGCTTTTCCTCCTGCATTTTCAATTTCTGCAACCACGCCTTCTGCTCTTTCTCTTGAGCCGTTATAATTTACAACAACTGTTGCCCCTTCCTTTGCCAATGTCAGGGCAATTTGTCTTCCAATGCCTCTGCCTGCTCCTGTTACTAATGCAACTTTATTCTCCAACATTACTTACCCTTCTTTCCTCCAGCTTTTCTGTGACTTTCCAAAAGTCTTCTACTGTCTGAATATTCATTACCGTTACATTTCGGTTGATTTTTCTCATAAACCCGCTTAGGGTTCTTCCCGGTCCGATTTCCACGAACGTATCTGCGCCCTTTTCTATCATTGTTTCCACACACTGCTGCCAGCGCACAGGAGAAGATACCTGCTTTACCAAAAGCTCCTTAATTTCTTCTTTTTCTGTAACCATTCGAGCTGTCACATTGGAAACATAGGGGATTTTTGTCTCTCCCAAAGGAATTTCTTCCAATACCTTGGAAAGCTTTTCTCCTGCGCCTTCCAGCATTTCACAATGGAAAGGACCGGAAACCTGTAATGGGAGAATTCGCTTTGCTCCTGCTTCCTTTAACTTTTCCGAAGCCTTCGCCACTGCTGTTTCTTCCCCTGTAATTACAAGCTGTCCCGGACAGTTATAATTTGCCACGCTGACTACTCCCTGCGTCTCTTTACAAATGTTTTCAATCCATTCCGCTTCCATTCCCAGAACCGCAGCCATAGCGCCGCCTGTGGGAACGGCTTCCTGCATATAAATGCCTCGTTTTCTCACGGTATAAAAAATATCCTCCAAAGACATTGCTCCTGATACCAGCAAAGCTCCGTATTCTCCAAGGCTTAGACCTGCTGTCATATCCGGATAAAATCCTTTTTCCTCCAGCGCCTTGAAAATTGCCGCTTCCACGGCTGTCATGGCAATCTGCGTATATTCCGTGATTGAGATTTTCTCATTTTCTTCAAAACAAATTTTCTTTAAATCCAGCTTGGAAATCTCTGCTGCTTTTTCTATTATCTGTCTGCAAATCGGAAATTCTTCGTAAAAATCCTTTCCCATTCCAATGTACTGTGCGCCCTGCCCCGGAAATATAAATGCCAGCTTTCCCATTGCTTATCTCCTTTGTATTTAAAATATTTTGTATATCAAACTATTTATCTAAAAAAATGAGAGTATTGCATTCCACGCAAATCATGAACAATACTCTCACGTATCTTCCTATTCTTCTACGCCTTTTGTTTTTAAGTAATCAATAACAGCTCCTACTGTTGTTAATTCCTGTAATTCTTCAGACGGAATATCTACGGAATATTCATCTTCCAAAGCCATAACCAATTCAAATAAATCCAGAGAGTCTGCACCTAAATCTTCCTTAAAAGAAGTTTCGAGCTGAATACTTTCTTCCTCACAATTTAACTGCTCTGCAATAATTTCTCTCATTTTTTCTAACATAACCTTTATTCTCCTTTTAAAAACTTATTAAATTCCCCTGTAACGGGATTTCTTTCTGTTTAATATTTTGATGTTCAAAGTATATATTCTTTCCCTTTATTTGTCAACCCTTATTTATCAAATTTTATCTCTCTGGAAACACTGAGGGCAATCCCCATTTCAGCCATCAGGAACATAATGGACGTTCCTCCATAGCTGAAAAACGGAAGAGTAATACCGGTTGTAGGTATCCAGTTAAGCACAACACAGATATTTAAAATCACCTGTAAGGCAATGTGGATTAAAATACCGCTGACCATCAAAGAGCCGTAAAAATCCGGTGCATTCTGAGCGATAAAAAACAGACGATACAGCATATAGCCAAATAAAAGTAAAACTACCATACCCCCGAATACGCCAAGCTCCTCACAAATAATGGAGAAAATCATATCATTTTGGGCTTCCGGCACAGGACCAAGCTTCTGTACACTGTTTCCCAGTCCCTTTCCAAAAAAGCCGCCGCTTCCGATAGCATAGAGAGCCTGCATAATCTGATAGCCTCCCTCAGAAGAATACTTCTCAGGATTTAGCCATACAAGGACTCTGGCAAGACGAAAGCTTTCTACATTGTCCATGTCCAGCGTCATCTCGCCCAAGGTGATTTGAAGCATAATCCGAGCCAGAACCACCAGAACTGCCAAAATTCCTCCCCACATTAAAAACAGACGTTTATTGGGATGCGCAATAAAAATCATAATAATCGTAATACCGGCAATAATCATAGCTGTACTCAGGTTTTCCGTAAGATAAAAAGCCGCTGCCGCCAACCCCAATCCATAAGCCAACAATTTTAAAAGTCCACGTCTTGTGGTAATCTCACGTCCCATTTTCATAATCAGACACGGAATAAAGATAATTGCAGCAATCTTTGCCACCTCTGCCGGCTGAAACTGCAACGCCTGTATTCCGAACAGCTTCAACCACCTTTTAGCGCCGTTTACTTCCTCACCCCAAGGCGTAAATTTTACCATTGCCATTAAAAAAATAGAAAGCCAATAGCTCACCTTGCCTACATAATAAAGCACATGATAATCAAATTTTGAGACAAACAATGCTGCCAAAAGACTTACAACACTGATAATTGTCTGCTTTGTAAAAAAGTTCATATCGTTGCCGAATTTTACCTGCGCCGTATAAGCGCTGGTGCTGTAAAGCATAACTAATCCGAAGCAAATCAACAGAATTACCACTGCCACCAGATTAAAGTCATAATATCCGGACTTTGCAGAACGTTTCTTCTTTTTTCTCCCTGCCATTTATTTCCTCCCACTAAAAACGAAAAGCATATTTCAGCAATTCCACATATCCTGTACTGCTGCCGCTCTCCCGGTTCTGCACCTTACGCACCATAATCGGATCATCGGTAATAATATTATCTGCTCCGATATCCAGCATACGTTTTGCATCCCCTTTATAATTCACTGTCCACACATGCACTTCCTTTCCAAGAGCATGTGCCTGAGTGACAAATTTTTCATCTACATAAGTATGTTTTACGCTGAAAAAATCAGCCGCCTCCATTCCTTGTACACCGCCGTAAGTCATGGTCATAATATAACCGGTTCGAATTTCAGGGGCTATTTTCTTGATTTGTTTTAGGAATTGATAATTCATGGACGTTACCACGCAGTGGTCTTCAAAATGATTTTCTTTAATTGCACGAACCACCTTATTTACAATCCCCTTATTTTTACCATTATACTTAATCTCGATATTTAAGTCCAGTCTTCCTTTGCAAAATTTCAAAACCTCTGTAAATTCCGGTATTTTCTCTCCTCTGAATTTCTTATGAAAGCTGGCTCCCGCATCCAGCTTTTCGATTTGCTTTAAGGTCATATCCCAGACATTTTTCTTGACTCCGGCTGTCCTTTTCAAAGAATCGTCATGCAAAAGGATAAGCTCGCCATCCTTTGTTTCCTGCACATCTACTTCTGCGTAATCTGCACCGCTGTCTATGGTATACTGCAAGGCGCTGATTGTGTTTTCCGGCGCTTTCCATGCGCCGCCTCTGTGGGCTGTAATCTCTGTATCAGATGCCAGATGACTCAAGGTTGTATCATGATTAACCACCAGAGAACCGAAATAAATCCCTTCCAAAAGAACCACAAATGCCGTGAGAATTCCTGCCGCTTTTCGCCTTCCAAGCTTTGAGTACCAAGAATATTGCTCCATCTTTTTGTAAAAAGGATGCTCCTCCCAAGACTGTTTATGAACGCTTGCGTATACTGTATAGACAAAAGCAATACTTCCGATTAGCTGCACGCCCCCTGCGTAAATGCCAAGAGCCATATTCACATATTCGCTGTAAATAAAAATACTGCTGATTTTCACAGCTTCCGGCTTAAAGAAAAACACCCCCGCCGTAAGAACTGCCATTACAAGCCCATAAGTTACCACAATCAGAGCCAGCATACACAGATGCAGCAAGAAAAATTCTGCCAAAATTCTTTTCCAACGGGATTTTAACAACTTCATACCGCTTAAAAAGCCCTGCCGGTTCTTTTTCTTTTCTAAAATACAATATGGCAATGCAAAGACAAACAAAAAAGAAAGCACCAGCAAAATCCCCAGCGTTCCGTAAATTACCAGAGGAGACTTCATTTCCTTATAAATCTGCCTTGCCGTAAATTCCAAAATTTGAATGTAAGAAATTTCTCTTATCAGAAAATAAGCGGCAAGAAAAGGTGCGGAACAGGCGGCGCAAATAAGCCAACCCACCTTGCTGTGGCGAAGAAAAGAAACGGTTTTCTTTACACCAAGAATGAAAAAATCTCCTGCATACAGCTTCTTTTCCTGCGCAGAATATGCAAAACCACACAGCAATGCTGCCACCTCAATAAAATAAAAAATTAAAATCACAAAGAAAACCAGTACCAGAAAAACAATGGATAACGGATACTGTAAAAATTCCTTATAATTTTCTGCGGTAAGATAACTGAACCCCTGCTGCTTCAAAGAAAAATCCACCAGAAAACGCACCAACTGCATAACCAGAAAAAAGGATGCAACACGATAACCTGCCTCAAAAATAAACAGACTTCTGATATTATATCTGATTGTTTTCCATGTTTGCTTCAAAAATTTTTTCATGTATCTGACCGCCCATTTCTCATTCATTCGTGCCTTGTTAGTGCTTATTCTATCAAAAAGTCTGCGGCTTATGCAAGTCAAAGAAAATATCTGTGGATATTTCAAAACTCTTTTGGTAGAATAAGATATAAAAATACAGGAGTCTAAAAACATGAAATCAAAAAATACAATCAAAGATTTTTCTATTATTACTTTAGGAATGTTTATCGTTTCCGCCGCTGTGTATTTTTTCTTAATTCCCAGCGAAATCGTAGTGGGAAGTATCTCCGGCTTGTCCATGGTACTGTCTCAGCTTTTGGGTATTCCCATTTCCCTGATTACCTTCATTTTAAATGCAGTTCTGCTGGTTATCGGATTTATTTTCATCGGAAAGGATTTCGGTGCAAAAACCATTTACACCTCTATGCTGCTGCCGGTTTTCCTCTGGATTTTTGAAATGCTGTTTCCGTTTTCCGGCTCTCTTACCCAAAATCAGGTGTTTGATTTAGCAGCTTATATTTTAATCGTAGCTTTGGGACAGGCGCTTCTGTTTCATGTCAATGCCTCTTCCGGAGGACTTGATATCGTTGCCAAAATCATGAATAAATTTATGCACATCGAGCTTGGAAAAGCAGTTACCTTAGCAGGGCTTTTCACTGCAATGACCTCTATTTTTGTCTATGATGTTTCCACTTTAATCATCAGTATTCTGGGAACTTACGGCAACGGTCTTGCCGTAGATTATTTCATTGACGGCTTTAACAAACGAAAACGTGTGTGCATTATATGCGATGATTACAAGGACATTCAGGACTACATTTTAAATGATTTGAAACGTGGTGTAACTCTTTATACGGCACAGGGCGCTTACGATGAAAAGCATCGCACAGAACTGGTTACTATTCTTGCAAAACAGGAATACCGCCTGCTTTTAAACTATCTGCACACAGCACAAAAGCAGGTATTTGTAACGGTTTCCACTGTAAATGAAGTCATTGGGGAATGGAATAAACACAAGTAAGCTTGCCTTACTTCACCCAGAAACTGATGCCGATAGCAGCCAGCAAAATCCATCCTGCATTTCCTGCTGTTTTGCAGGATAATGTAAGCTTATAAATTATCCAAAAACAAAGAATGACACTGACAATAAAAATAAGAATGTCCAAAACAAGAACGTGTGTCCCCAAAATTGCCGTATAAAAATAAAAAAATGCCGGTATGGACAACGAACCGATTACAATACCGACAGGCACAGAAGGTACGATACAAGGATACGCTTCTTTCCATTTCTTTATTAAAAATAACCCATACAACAGGGTTGGGAAAAACAATAATTTTACATGCTCCCATACAGACTCATTGATTGGAAAAAAGATGGCTGCTATGGGATTTTTTCCCGTCCATTCATAGACAAAATGTGCCAGCGTACCTACAATAACAGAAAATACAATACCTATTCCAATATCTCTTTTCAATGCTTTCATATAAAACCCCTTTTTCATTATTATATGGAGTTTTTATCCTTCTATTCTATGTAAATACAGCCCCGATATTTTAACCGAGACTGTATCCAAAACCAAATTATCGATTACAATTATCCTTACAGCTTGCTTTACACGGCATATCAAAGCTGGGATTAAAAGCATAGAAGTTTTTAGAGTCCAGTTCCTCCTGCACGCATCTTAAAGCTTCACCGAAGCGCTGGAAGTGCACAATTTCTCTGGCTCTTAAAAATTTAATGGGTTCAATAATATCCGGATCGTCTACAAGACGCAGGATATTGTCGTAGGTGGTACGTGCCTTTTGCTCTGCTGCCATATCCTCAAATAAATCCGTAATCGGATCGCCTTTTGACTGAAATTCACAGGCATTAAAAGGAATACCTCCGGCTGCCTGCGGCCAAACAGCCACAGTATGGTCTACATAGTAAGGTGCAAAACCGGCTTTTTCAATTTCTTCCATAGAAAGGTTTCTGGTAAGCTGGTGTACAATGGTTCCTACCATCTCAAGGTGAGCCAGTTCCTCTGTTCCAATGTCATTTAATGTTCCCATAGCTATACGATTTGTCATAGAAAAACGCTGAGAAAGATATCGCATAGAAGCGCTGAGTTCCCCATCCGGTCCTCCATACTGGCTGATAATCACCTTTGCCGCTCTGGCATCCGGTTTCTTAATGTTGACAGGAAACTGTAATCTTTTTTCATAATTCCACATACCTTAGCATCCTCCTTCCCACGGCCACGGCTGCATTACCCATTCCCACCGACGACTGCAAGTATCGTTTGCGGTATCAATGGTCAGCGGTCCGTAAAGTCTTGCATATTCTTTCAATGCTTTTTCCCGCATTTCTGACATTTCCTCATAATAAGCAAGGGCTTTTTCATCACAAGGATGGGTATCCAGATATAAGGTAATATCGTTCACCGCAAAGCTCACTTCATTAATCTTTTGCAGAAGCTCTTTTCTTGCATACATATCGTTTTTCGTCATCTGCAAACACCTCTCTTTCCACAGAACGGCATACAAAGCTCAGGAAAAATCGTTCCTACCTGAAGCGCTTTTTGCAAGTGAAACGTATTGGTAAAATTCTGACACGGTACATAAGCCATGGCTAAAGGAAGATGGTCTGCATGTGCATAAACGCCCATATCTTCAATTTTATCACAACAACAGTCGGACGCAGTTCTCGGCATACAAGAGGCCTGCGTCGGCATTTCCCTTGGTTTCATTTTACAATTACAAGAGCGGGAAACTCCATAATTCATACGATAATTATCCATAATTTCACCCCTATACATAAACAGAAATTTTTCTGTTATGACATTACAGTAATATTTTATGGAAAAACGCATAAAATGTTCCCCGCTCTTTTTTAACACAATGCTTTTTTCAGTTTTTCTATCATTTTATCCACGTGCTCTTTCTCTAAAATCAGAGGCGGTACAAGACGCAGTACATTTCCCTGTGCCTGAATGACCAGTAATCCTTCCTCCATGGCTTTTGTGCACACTTCTGCTACCGGCTGTTTCAAAACAATCCCCTGTATCAGGCCTTTCCCTCTTCTTTCTAAAACACAGTCCAACTCTTCTGTTAAACTGTCTAATTTGGCTTCCAAATAAGGAGTAATTTCTTTTACATGTCCTAAAATATCTTCTTCCTCAAAGATATCGAGAACTGTTTTTACAGCTTTACATGCTAACGGATTTCCACCGTAGGTTGCTCCGTGGTCTCCCGGTTTTAAAGAATTTTCCGCTACCTTTTTTGTCACTGCAAAAGCGCCTACCGGAATACCGCTTCCAATTCCTTTTGCCATTGCAAGAATATCCGGTTTCACTCCGTAGCCCTGCCATGCAAACATAGAACCGCTTCTTCCCATACCGCATTGCACTTCATCAAAAATCAACAAAATATCCTTTTCATCGCAGAGATTTCTGACTGCTTCCATAAATTCCTGTGTTGCCGGATGAATACCGCCTTCACCCTGAATTGGTTCTAAAATAATGGCACAAGTCTTATCTGTAACCAGTTTTTTTACACTTTCGATGTTGTTAAATTCTGCAAAAGACACACCGGGAACTAAGGGTTCAAAAGGCGTTCTGTATGCCTCGTGCCCTGTGACAGACAACGCTCCGAAGGTACGTCCGTGAAAAGAATTTTCCATGGCAATAAATTCATATTTGCCGGATTTTTTATTATACGCATATCTTCTGGCTGTTTTCAATGCTCCTTCTATGGCTTCAGCGCCGCTGTTTGTAAAAAATATCTTATCCATCTGTGCATATTGATTTAATTTTTCGGCAGCCTCGGCACAGTTCTTATGATAATACAGATTGGAGGTATGATAGAGTAAATCAATCTGCTTTTTTAACGCTTCTGCCAACTTTTTATTTCCGTATCCCAGCGCAGAAACAGCAAATCCCGCCCCAAAATCCAGATACTTTTTACCGTTTTCGTCATATAAATACATGCCTTCTCCGTGTTCAAAAGCAATAGGAAAACGATTGTAAATATGAAGCAGATTTTCTTCTGAAGCTTCTATACTTTTATTCATCATAATACTTATTTTCTCCTTCCTGCAAAATGGCAGTTCCAATTCCTTTATTGGTGAAAATCTCCAGCAACAGACAATGTGGAATACGTCCATCTAAAATATGCACACGGGAAACTCCGTTTTCAATAGCATCAATGCAACTGTGTAATTTCGGAAGCATTCCCCCTCCAATACAGCCTGTTTCCATCAATTTCTCTGCATCTTTTACCCACAATTCAGAAATTAAAGTAGACGGATCAGAAGGATCTTTATAAACTCCCTCCATATCTGTCAGGAACGCAAGCTTCTCTGCGTGCATTGCTTTTGCAATAGCGCAGGCTGCATCATCTGCATTGATATTATAAGTATTCCACTCGTCATCCAGCCCCACCGGACACACAATCGGAAGGAAATCTTTTTCCAAAAGGTCGTATAAAACGTTGCTGTTTACCTCTTTAATTTCTCCTACAAATCCAATATCCTTTCCATCTGAATATTTCTTTTCTACCTTTAAAAGACCGCCGTCTTTTCCGCTAATTCCAATGGCACGGACACCCAGACTTTCCACCAGCTGTACCAGACTTTTATTTACTTTTCCCAAAACCATTTCTGCAATTTCCATGGTTTCCTCATCTGTTACACGAAGACCATTGATAAACTGTGGCTCTTTGCCTGTTTTTGCCACCCATTTGCTGATTTCCTTGCCTCCGCCGTGTACTACGATAGGCTTAAATCCAACCAGTTTTAAAAGAGTTACATCTTCGATTACCTTTCTTTTTAAGGCTTCGTCCGTCATGGCGCTTCCGCCGTATTTTACTACGATAATTTTTCTGTTAAACTTCTGAATATAAGGCAAAGCCTCTACTAAAACCTTTGCTTTTTCAAGATATTTTTCCATATTTTTATTCATCTTCTTAGCTCCTATAATCTGCATTGATGTCAATATATCCATGTGTCAAATCACAACCCCACGCTGTTGCTTTTTCCGTTCCTGCTTTTATATCTGCCACAACACAAACCTCTGTCTGTGATAAGATTTCTGTTGCTTTTTCCTCACTGTAATCCAGAGCCATTCCGTTTTCTACAAGCTTTAATTCTCCTGCGCTGCTCTGTATAAACAAGTCTGTTTTTTCCGGTTCAAATTCCACTCCTGCATAACCCATGGCACAGAGAATTCTGCCCCAGTTAGCATCATGTCCTGCAATGGCTGTTTTCGTAAGATTGGAGCAAATCACAGATTTTGCCAACGTTTTTGCCTGTTGCTTCGTCTCTGCTCCCTGAACCGTCACCTCCAAAAGAGCGGTAGCTCCTTCTCCATCACCGGCGATTTTCTTTGCCAAGGTTGTATTGACTTCATGAAGGGCTTCTTTAAAAATTTCTAACTCCTTTGTGCCTTTTTGAATTTCCTTATTTCCTGCCATCTGGTTGGCTAAAAGCAGAACCGTATCGTTGGTAGAGGTGTCTCCGTCCACAGAAATCATGTTATAAGTTTCTTCCACATCACTGCTCAAAGCCGCCTGCAACGCTTCTTTTGAAATCACCGCATCTGTTGTAATAAACGCCAGCATGGTACACATATTGGGATGTATCATGCCTGAGCCCTTTGCCATTCCGCCAATAGTCACGGTTGTTCCGTCAAGTTCAATGGTTACTGCCGCTTCTTTTTCTTTTGTATCCGTAGTCATAATCGCCTTCGCAGCCAAATTTCCCATTTCCAAGCCTTCCGCTTTTTCTTTGGCAAGTAAATGCACACCGTCCTTCATCTTTTCTACCGGAAGCTGCATGCCAATCACTCCGGTAGAGCCGATTAGTACGCTTTCTGTCTCTGTTTCCAGTACCTTGGTTACCTCTTTCGCCACTTCTTTACAACATTCCATTCCGGCATCTCCTGTACAGGCATTGGCAATTCCGGAATTGATAACGATTACCTGTGGCTTTGCATTACTTTCCACTACTTTTTTATCCCATTTTACAGGAGCTGCTTTCACCACATTTGTAGTAAAAGTACCTGCTGCCTCACAGGGCTTTTGGCTGTATACCAAAGCCATATCGGTTCTTCCCTGATATTTAATTCCCGCTGCTGCGGACGCTGCTTCAAACCCTTTTGCGGCAGTTACTCCGCCCTTTATTTTCTTCATTTTATCCCTCCTGCTGCACATTAAACTGTGTAATATTCTCTGTATTTAAAATAAAATCATAATAGTTTAAGTCCTGTCTTTGCTGCCATCCAATAGTATTCCAAAAGGTATTTCCGATATCGTTCTGAGCAAAAGCAATTAAAGAAACATGGTTAATTCCTTCCTTTTGCAGTGCATCCATAACAGCCACTACCATGGCTTTTCCAATTCCTCTTCTTCGATATTTTTCATCTACGCATACATGATAAAGACAGCCTCTGCGTCCGTCATGTCCGCATAAAATTGCCCCCACAATTTTCGAATTTTCCACTGCTACAACACTGGTATTTGGATTTCTCTCCAGAAATTTTCTTACTCCTTCCTTTGAGTCATCAATACTGCGTATTCCAAATCCCTGTATCTTTTTCCATAAGCTGTATACTTCCTCGTAGTCCTCAATTACCATTTTTCTTATCATGCTGTCACCTCTTCTATGGAAACATGGGAATAAGCTCAAGTCCCTCTTTTTCATCTAATCCAAACATTAAGTTCATATTCTGTACAGCCTGACCTGCCGCACCCTTTACCAGATTATCCAGAGCGCCCATAACAATAATTCTGTCGGTTCTTTCATCAATCTGAAAACCGATATCAGTATAATTGCTTCCCTCTACCCATTTTGTTTCCGGATATACATTCTTTTCCAAAACACGGACAAATTTTTCTTCACCATAATATTTATCATAAGTTTTTTTTACTTCTTCATAAGTAACTTCTTTTTTCAGTTTTGCATACTCTGTAACCAAAATTCCTCTGTTCATTGGTACAAGATGAGGGGTGAAATTCAAAACAATTTCCTCTCCTGCCGCATATCCCAACTGTTCTTCTATTTCCGGTGTATGACGGTGATTTCCAACGGCATACGCTTTCATATTTTCATTTACTTCACAGAAAAGATTGTCAATTTTTGCTCCCCGTCCTGCTCCGGAGGTACCGGATTTTGCATCAATAATCAAGGTATCTGTGTCAATCAAGCCTTCTTTTACAAGGGGATATGCCGACAAAATGGAACAGGTAGTATAACATCCCGGGTTTGCCACAAGCCTTGCATTTTTAATTTTTTCCCTGTTGATTTCACATAATCCGTATACTGCTTCCGGAAGAAACTGCGGACTTTTATGTGTGATTTTATACCATTTTTCATAGACAGACACATCCTTTAAACGAAAGTCAGCGCTTAAATCTATGATTTTAACTTTTGAAAGGATTTCTTCATTCACAAGAGAAGAACACAGTCCCTGCGGCGTTGCGGTAAAGATTACATCTACCTGTTCTGCCAGTGTTTCTATATCGTCGTCCATACAGGCGGCATCTACAATCTGAAACATATTTCTGTAAACGTCCGCATACTTTTTGTCAAGATGACTTCTGGAACCATACCATTTAATTTCTGCATTTTTATGCCCGGTTAAAATTCTTACAAGTTCTCCGCCTGCATATCCCGTAGAGCCAATAATTCCTACTTTAATCATCTCATTCTTCCTTTCTCTCTATCCTGTCCTTCATAAAATTCTTACTTTTATGTATATTTAAAATTTTATTTTGCATAATTATACATCTACTTTTTCGATTATGCAAGAGTTTTTTTCATTTTTTGTCAACTGCTTTTCTGTTGCTGTGTACGCAAAAGGAGTTGTCACTTTAAATGTCATACAGAAATATTTATACACTTTTAGCGAATTTGTCGAGCACGCTTTGAGATTACAAGCTCAAAGTGAGCACAGACTGAGCATAAAATGTATAAATATTTTTTGATATGCACCTAAAGGACAACTCCCTTTTATTCTTCACTGTCTAAAATTTTCTGTATGGTATTTTTCACCAATTCAAAAGCCGTGGAATTCATACCGCTGTTAATAACAATATCTGCCGTACTTCTGGTAGGCTCTACATATAAATAGTGCATAGGCTTTACCGTTGTCAGATACTGCTCTACCACGCCTTCGATATCTCTTCCTCTTTCCTTTACGTCTCGGATAACACGGCGTAAAATTCTCTCGTCCGCATCTGCTTCTACATAGATTTTAATATCCATTAAATCCCGCAGACGTTCATCTGCCAACACAAGAATTCCCTCTAAAAGAATAACCTTTTTCGGTTCAACAGTCTGAACCTCACCGGAACGATTATGCTGTGTATAATCATATACAGGGCATTGTATGCTCTTGCCTTCCTTCAGCTCCTGAAGCTGCTGTACCAAAAGCTCGGTTTCCATTGCATCCGGATGGTCGTAATTAGTTTTCTTACGCTCCTCTAAAGGTATATCACTTTGGTCACGATAATAATTATCATGATAAATGACTGCTACATTATCTTTAAATTCATCTCTCAATCGGTTTGTAAACGTTGACTTTCCGGAGCCTGTTCCTCCGGCAATTCCTATAATCACACTTTTCATATTTTTTCCCATCCGTATTTTACTGTTTTTTACTTTGTTTTCATGCGCCCTTATTATATAATTTACGCCTTTTACTGTCAACGGTAATTTCGCTATTCCTCACGTTCAAAATACTGCTCAAGAACCGCCTTATCCTTGCCCACTACATAGCCGCTTCCGCCTAAATCCTTTACATTCTCTACCATACTGATAAGCATAATAGGTTTTTCTGCTTCTTTTTCTGCGGTAAAGCTGCAAAACCAGCCGATTTCCGTTCCCTCCATGTCTTCCTGAGAGTCTTTGATTTCCGCAGTTCCTGTCTTTCCTGCCAGCAAAATATCATCTCTGCGCAGAGCATAGCCTGTGCCGTTTGGATCATTTACCACCCCAATCAGCCCTTCCATAATTGCCTTTACATGTTCCGGTGAAAATACGCCCTCCAGCCATGCTTCTCCCTGCTTTTCCTCCTGATATTCCAGAGAAGGCTTGAGCATATTTCCGTCATTTAAAAAGGCGGTATACATACTTGCCAGATGCAGCGGATTGACTAAAATCTGTCCCTGTCCGTAACCGCTGTCCGCCAGTTGAATTTCTGTTTCAATCTGCCCGTTATTGGCATACTGAGACGGTGACATTTGAATTTCAAAAGGCAATTCCTGTTTAAACCCAAGCCCTTCCAAGCCCTTCATAAAGTTCTCCTGACCGATTTTTAAGGCTGCCTTTGCAAAGTAAATATTATCTGAACATATCAACGCATTTTTCAGAATGACTGGTTCGTAAACATGCAAGGTCGTCACTTTATAATCTCCCCATGAGGAGCTTTGCTGCCAAGAAAGTCCCTCGTTTCCAAAGTCTTCCTCCGGTGTAAAAGCACCTGCTTTCAGTCCTATTCCGGCCACAATGGGCTTCAAAGAAGAACCCGGACACCAAATCTGCCGAAAACGATTATATAAAGGCAAATTTGCATCTTCATTTAAGCTTGTCCATCTTTCCGAAGACATTCCTGTAATAAATTCATTGTTATCAAAGGACGGTGTGCTCACCAAAGCCAATACTTCCCCTGTGTACGGATGAATTGCCACAGAGCATCCTCTGTCCTCCTGAAACTGTTCGTATAAGCTTTTTTGAAGCTCTGCATTAATGGTTAATTGAATGTTCTCTCCGTCTTCTTTTATCTTGCTTGCCACAACTCCCTTTTCTGTTCCATCTTCGGAAAAAATAGAGATTTTGCATCCGTCCTGCCCCTTTAAACGTTTCTCAAAAAGACCTTCCATACCGCTTCTTCCGATTACGCTGTTGGCATGATATCCTTCTCCCTTATGGGCTTCCAAATCCTCCGCCGTCACTGCCTGCACATAGCCGATTAAATGAGACGCTGCCTCCTTCAAAGGATAGCTGCGCACCTCCACATCGGAAAGCATAACTCCGGGAATTTCCAACAGCTTGTCTTCTGTTTCCTGTTCTCCCGAAATGGTTGCAACAGGTACAAAAGAGTCCTCTTTTACCCATTCTGCTTCTAATTTACTCTGTATTCCCTCCGGTTGAATTTGCAGGATTTCCCCTAATTTCTGAAATGCTTCTTCTTTATTTTCTAATTTACCCGGCACAATTCCCACAGAGGTTGCAAGTCCTTTTCCTGCAAGCATCCTTCCGTTTCTGTCTAATATCTGACCTCTCTGTGCCGGTATGGTCTCCACCTGTATTTTATCTGTTCTTGTGAGATTTGGTATGATTAAACTGTCCTTCCAGCGTAATTTATAACCTTCCTTTGTGTCAACAAAAACAGCTTTATTATCAAATTCCACAACGCCTGCCAATGTATCAAAGACTGTATGATAAGAAACAGGAACTTCTTTTCCTCCCTTTTTCCCCACCTGAATTTCTGTAATTTTTAAATTTTCAACTTCCATTCCCTCATAAATTTTCGAATTTCTCTCCAGAAATTTTTCTTCTTTTACAGCTTTTGTATCAATCATGGAATACATTTCTTCATATTCTTTCTTTTCAATATGCGCCATATATTCTTTCAGTAAATCTTCCGGTTTTTCTTTTGTCATTGCCCGAAAAGCAAAAATTCCGGCAACAGCAAAAATTACCAGTATGCTTAAACTAATTGCCGTATATTTTAACTTTTTTTGCCTTCTTTTTTTCTTCTTCATAAATTCCTCCTACCTGAATTATTTCATTTTTTCTTTAATCTTACATCTGTAAGATTTGAAAGTCAAGAAAAAAAGCTGCTATTTCCTAATCCTATCTCAAGAAATAACAGCTCATCTTTACTTTTTATTGTCCCGCAACCATTTTCTGATTATGCATTTCCATATACTTTTCTATCAGGCAGTCCAGATTTCTGCTGATATCCAAAACCTTTCCTGAGCCCCATCTCTCTCTTACTGCCATATTTAAAACGTTTCTTGTTTTCTCAATTTCCTCTTTCAGTTCAAGCTCTGTCATTCATTCACCTCGGTATTTTTTATTTAGCCTTTGTCATTCTGTCTTTTTTATACATTGAAACGGAATAAGATTACATCTCCGTCCTGCACTACATATTCTTTTCCTTCCATGCGCACAAGACCTTTTTCTCTTGCCCCTGCATAAGAGCCGCAATCTAATAAGTCCTGATAATTTACAACCTCTGCCTTGATAAATCCTCTTTCAAAGTCTGTATGGATTTTTCCCGCTGCCTGAGGCGCTTTTGTACCTACCTTAATCGTCCATGCTCTTGTCTCATCTTCTCCTGCTGTTAAGAAGCTCAGAAGACCTAACAGACGGTAGCTTGCAACAATCAACTTTTCAAGACCGGACTGCTGAATACCTAAATCTTCCAGAAATTCTTTCTTCTCATCTTCTTCCAGCTCAGAAATTTCCTGTTCGATTTCTGCACATAATGCAAAAACTTCACTGCCTGTTTCTTTTGCGTACTCTCTTACTTTTGCCACATACTCGTTGGAAGCTGCGTCATCTGCCAAATCATCCTCTGAAACGTTTGCTGCGTAAATAACAGGTTTCCATGTAAGAAGATTATATTCCTTCATGTAAAGCTCCTGTTCTTCCCCGTCTAACTCCATAGAAGATGCAGGTTTTCCATCTTCTAAGTGCACTTTTACCTGTTTTAAAAATTCTAACTCTTTTGCCGCTTCTTTATCCATTCTGGCTGTTTTTGTGGTCTTTGCAATTCTTCTTTCCAGAATTTCCAAGTCAGAGAAAATCAACTCTAAGTTAATGGTTTCAATGTCTCTAAGAGGATCAATACATCCGTCTACATGGATTACATTTTCATCCTCAAAGCATCTGACAACATGTACAATGGCATCTACTTCTCTGATATTTGCCAAAAACTGATTTCCCAGACCTTCACCTTTTGACGCACCCTTTACAAGACCGGCAATGTCAACAAATTCAATTACAGCCGGTGTTACCTTTTTAGACTGATAAAAGTCACCTAAAAGTTTTAATCTTTCGTCAGGAACTGCTACAATTCCTACATTGGGATCAATGGTACAAAAAGGGTAGTTTGCTGACTCTGCCCCCGCCTTTGTTAAAGAATTGAATAATGTACTTTTACCTACATTAGGAAGTCCTACGATACCTAATTTCATTTTTCTATTTTCCTCCTTAGAATTCCTTTATTTGATAGGCTTGCGCTTATTGTTACTCTCATCGAGTGCCACAACAAGTGCCACAAACCATCATGTTAATCTCTTTTATTTTTCTTCTGTAATATAAATGTATAAGAAGCTCCAATATAGCAATTCTTAGATTACCACAATAGAGCTTCAAATTCAATGTAAATCAACATTTTCAACGTTGAAAAGTTTATTCCTTTTTTATAATCCCGCTTTTAGATGCTTCCCTAATTCTTTATGGAGATGCAGTGCCATAAAGACTGTGACAATAGCAGAAATTAAGTCTGCAATCGGCTGCGCATATAATATTCCATTCATTCCCCAAAGTGTCGGAAGAAGCAGAATAACAGGAACAAAGCAAATACCTTGTCGGCAAGCTCCAAGAATAAAGCCGGCAGTGCCTTTTCCAAGTGCAAGGAACAATGAAGAATATACAGTATAAAAACCAAAAAGGAAGAATGAGAAGCCGTTTGCCATAAGTGATTTTTGCCCAACAGCAATCATGGCTTCATTTCCATTAGCAAATTGTGAAATAATTTGAGTAGAGAATAGTGCCATAAGTAACCCTGCAATTACACAAAAAATGCTAGACCACAAAATAGAAACTTTTATTGATTGACGTAAGCGTTCAAAATTCTTTGCTCCATAGCTAAATCCTGCAATCGGTTGAAAACCTTTCAAAAATCCGAATACTACTAAAGTTCCCATAGAAGTAACCCTTGTTACTGCTCCCATTCCGGCGATTACTGCGTCGCCATATCTATTTGCAGCTCTGTTAATCAATGCAATAGACAAACTAGTAAGAAGCTGAAAAGTTAATGTAGGAACACCAATTTTTAATATTTCTACCATAATTTCTTTTTTGGGTGCAAATTCTTTAAGGCTGAATGAAAAAGCACTTTTCTTTCTAAGAACATAAGACAAGTAAACAATGGTAGAAACTATTTGTGAAATCGCTGTCGCAATAGCAGCCCCCGCTACACCCATATTAAGCGTATAAATAAAAATAGGGTCTAAAACGATATTGATTACTGCACCTAAAAGCAAAGCGCACATAGTTGTTTTTGCTGCACCCTCGCTTGCAAAAATATTGTTCATAGTGACATTGAATACATTAAAAATGCAGGAAATTACATAAATTCTTGCATACGTCAGAGCATAAGGCATAATAGTGTCCGTTGCTCCTAAAAGTGACAAAATCGGCTCCAAAAAGATAATTGCAAGAACAATTAAAATAGCTCCTACAAAAACACTTCCATATAGGGCTGTACTTGCAACCTTATTAGCGGTGCTTTTATCGCCTTTTCCTAATAATCTTGAAAGATAGGACGCTGCTCCGTTACCAAACATTAAGCCAAGTCCAACTACAACCTGCCCTAATGGAAAAACAATAGATATTGCTCCCATAGGACTTTCTCCCAATCCACCGACAAAATAAGCGTCCACTAAATTGTAAAGCGCATTTATCAGCATACCAATCATAATTGGGACACCTAATGCCATTAACGCTTTGGGGATAGGTGCGCTTCCTAAAAGTTCCATTTTGCTGTTACGTTCATTCATTGTAGTAAAAGCTCCTTTCAATTAAATATAAATTATAGTAGTATAAATTATAGTTTCATCGTAAAATACTACTATAATTTATAGCAGTTGTCAATAGAAGCCTCACAATAGTCTTGACAATAGGGATAAAATACTATAAATTACAGTATATGCTTTTGATTTATTTTATTTGTAGTCTGTAAAATATGGAGAGGTAAAATATGATGGCAACGATTGATTTGATAGTTTTAGGAATATTAAAAAAAGAACCTATGGGGGCATACGATATCCAAAAGTTAGTAGAATATCGAAATATATCGAAATGGGTAAAAATCAGTACCCCGTCTATTTATAAAAAAGTTATTCAACTGGAAAAAAAGGGACTTATTAAAGGAGAAGTCGTAAAAGAGGGAAAAATGCCCGAGAAATCAGTGTATACTTTAACGGAAACGGGAGAAAAAGAGTTTGAAAAGTTGATGTTAGAGATTGCAGGGAAGCCCATACATCTTTTTTTGGACTTTAATGCTGTAATTGTAAATTTAGACAGTCTATCTCCCAAAATGCAAAAAGAATGTATCAACAAAATTAAAGAAAATATAGGTATTCTTAAAATGTACTTAGCACAAAATCTGCAAGAAAAAGAAAATATACCGGAAATACCCAAAACAGGAATAGCTGTTTTAAAGCAACAAATGGTTTTAGTTAATACAATCGAAGAATGGATTTCATCATTAGAAGAAACTTTTTAACCATTAACTGCAATAAGACCACGGAAATTCAACAGGCGATGTCTGTTAAATTCCATGGTCTTATTATTTAATATGCAAGTCAAAATAGAAAATTTCCACATTACTCCTAAATGTTCTATGTTAGTAAAATAACCCGTTTTTAAGTTCTACTATTGCTTATACTACATATTTATGATTATTCCGTACGATTCGTACCACGAATCGCAGATAACAATACCTACAATCC
>ENA-UOJP01000129-UOJP01000129.1-human-gut-metagenome-genome-assembly--contig:-C102-NODE-129-length-170998-cov-13.978233_pt1 | contig 170998 bp, 187 predicted proteins | sample MGYA00242353_ERZ723900 | MGnify/ENA metagenome assembly ERZ723900 | reverse complement strand
CTACTGGTCTGCTGCTACGAACACAGGCGACCGGTCTGCTGCTACGAACACAGGCGACCGCTCCGCTGCAAGCGTAGAGGGTAAAGACAGCATCGCTCTGGCATTTGGAATAGAGAGTAAAGCAAAAGGCACGTTGGGCTGTTATATCGTCCTTGCAGAATGGACAGAAAATGATGACGGAGAACGCGAGTTAAAAACCGTGAAATGCCATAAGGTGGACGGAAAGACAATCAAGCCGGACACCTGGTATACGCTTAAAAACGGAAAGTTCATGGAGGTTGAATAGAAGATGCAGCAGAAAACAGAACTGACAGAGCAGCAGGCAGTCATAGAATGGTGCGAAGTCATGTCTGGGCAGTTTCCGGAACTGAAAACGATCTATCATATTCCGAACGAAGGCAAGCGCAGCAGGATAGGAGGCGGAGCCCTCAGAGCAGCAGGACTGAAAGCCGGCGTACCGGATCTGTGCCTGCCTGTTTCAAGGGGCTGCTGGAATGCACTTTACATAGAAATGAAGAAAGACCGCACTTGCAGATGCACGCAGGAGCAGCTTGATTTTCAAACATTGCTTGCTCACCAGGGAAATTTTTGCTGTGTAGCATACGGCGCTGATGACGCGATTTATGCAATAAAGCAATATTTGGGAGGTTTTTATAAGAATGACTAAAGAGGAAGCCGACCTTGCGCAGAGGTACAATGTACCTTGCCTAATAGACCGGGAGGGCTACGGCAGTCAGCAGTATTATATCAAAGAATTCATCCGGTGGAGAGATCCGTTGCTGAATAATGAATTTAAGTATTCCGCCGTGATGTGGAATCGGCAACTGTCAAGACACGGTTTAGTGACGGTCAATATACATAGCATCAAACCAGTTCCCGGATTTGACAAGTTTATTGAGAACAAGCTGAAAGAACGCAGCGAGCGCAGAAACTTCGAAGAACTGAAAAGCAGTCTTCAAAACTAACAGAAAGGCGATGTGCTGATGCGCCGCCTGATAATGCGGAAATGCAAAACTTAAGCGGCTATTTTTCGATTCAAAAAAGTTACAAAATGATAATTGTAGTAGTATTAGTATTTTTCAAGTTGGCGGCTTTTTAAGTTTTACCGCCGCGCCGCCTCTTGCAGGCGGGCATCAGACATCGGGCACAAAGTAAAGGAGTTCAAGAAATGACTGAAAAGATAAAAAAGGCTATAGAAAAATTGGATAAAGAAGCCGAAAAAATCAATACAGATATGGCCAAGGTCATATCTTCTCATATCATAAGCACGCACCTAAAGACAGACGATAATGCTGATATCGTTTTGGATAAGGAAAAGGCCCTGAATGACTGCATGAAAATGATAACAGATAACGCCAGAAAATTGGCGGAAAACAACACCGCTGTTGTTGAGGATGCTACCGTTTACGAATGGGTCAGAGAATATTACGGATTTGCAGGCGACTGCACAGAAAACAAGATCATTGATCTGCTTGATTTTGTATGAGGTGCAGCATGGAAAAAAGAAAAAATCAATTAACAAAAGCAGAGGCAGGCAAGATCTTTGAAAGACTGAAGAAAAAAGCGCAGCCATCCGAACGCCTAAAAAAGTATGTCCACAACACATTGCTTTCCGAACACCATTATATGTTTCAGTTCAAGGAGGGAAAGCACAGATTCGGCTATTGCACCGCCTGCGGAAAAACTTTTGATCTTGAAATCAAAAACATGCGCACGGTAACGGCGCATGATGAGAATCGGCTGTATGCAAGGCATGGCGAAAAGGTATGTTGCCCGGAATGCGGGAGGACCGTTACAAAGCGATATGCCGGTTATCCTCAAAAGAAAGTATACGCAATGGCGGGCGAATGCAAAGTGGATAAAAGTGGCGCGCTTATCCTATATACCTATCATTTTACATATGATTACGAAAAAAATATTCGGGCGCAGCAGGAATGGACGTTGGAGCAGATCTGTTATTTTGATCTGCATAAATATTTTCAACTGCTTTATTCCTTGTGGTATGGGAACCATGTATATATGGGTGACAGATATTCAAACAATCTGTACTTTACTGAAAAAAAAGATGTAAATGAGACGCTTTCGTATGACCAATCTTTTCGTGAAGGCTTTCACATTATTGGATTTAAAGAGGCGCTTGAGAAAAGCAATCTAAAATACAGCTGTGCGGATATCTTGTTAAAAAAAGAAACGCCCTATGGGTTGCCGTTTCAATTGGTAAGTTATCTAAAATTCTATTGTGCATACCCTGTCATTACCGAAAAACTTGTAAAGGAGGGGCATGGCGATATTTTAATGAGATATATAAACGGCGGAGCAAGGGGTATATTTAATTTTCATGCGCTGACCGTGCCCGAATTTTTCAAAATCAATAAAGAATCATATCGTTTTCTTCGCAATTTAAGTGTGCAGCCGGTGAATGAATACCAACTGCGCGCGCTTCAGTTTATGAATAAAAAAAATATTCCCTTAACGAAAGATAATTATGATTTTGTATCGGCAGCATTGAATTACGAATTCGCACTGGCACTTATGCTGAAATTTAAAAGTTTTAAGAAATGCGTTTCGTACGCCAAAAAGCAAAGTATGCTCTGTGGTTGTGCATATAGTTTTGCAACAAACATCGTGCATAATTTTTTCATGACCTACAGCGATTATATTTCACTTGGTAAAAAACTTAACTACGACTTTAAAAGTGAAAGCGTTGTTTTCCCGCAGAACGTCAACCAGGCACATCAGGAGCAGATCGGATTTCAAGAGCGCCAGAAACTGGAAGAAGAAAAGAAAAAATATAAAAACTTTGCAAAGCGGCTTATAAGGCTTAAGAAAAAATACACGTTTTCGAACGACGAGTTTCTGATACGCCCGGCAGAAAACGCGGTTGAACTGCTTGCAGAGGGAAATGAACTGCACCATTGCGTGTATAGTTGTTACAGAAACAGGTATTTTGGCGGTGATACGGATATTCTGTTTATCAGAAAATGCGAAGAGCCGGACAAGCCGTTTTATACTTTAGAATACAAAAACGGACATATCGTTCAGTGCCGCACCTATTTCAACGAAGAACGCACGCCGGAAATCGCGGCTTTTCTGGATGAATGGGAAACATTCATGAAATCTAAAAAATCAAAAAACACTAAGCAGGAGGCAGCATAATGAATCAGGAAATGATATCGGATAGAAACTCAAAAGCCTATTATTTACACAACAGAATTCTTGCAAACGGAAAAACGGTGCAGACCGCGTTAATTGATATGTGCAGAGATCTGAAAGCCATGAAGGATGAAGAACTCTTCAGAGAACTCGGGTTTGATGATTTTGAGCAGTATGCGGAGCAGGCCTGCGGAATCAAGCGCCGGCAGGCATATTCCTATATCGCAGCCTATGAAAAACTCGGGGAAAGTTTTTTAAAAGAGAATGCCGCTCTTGGTATCACAAAACTGGAACTCATATCCCAGATCTCATCATACGAAAGAGAAGAATTCTTATCTGAAACCGATGTAGAAAACGCGTCCACGCGTGAACTAAAAAAACAGGTGGATGAGTTTAAAAATCGTGTGGAGCAACTTACGCTTGATTTGTCGGAAAAGGAAGAACACAACAATGAACTCCAAGATCAGATCAGGGCACTGGAAGCAGATTTGAACCAGGTACCCATAACCGGGGTGACGGATGAAACAGCAGTAGAGGATGCTGTAAAAGAAGCCGTTGCCAAGACGGAAGAGGCGTCCAAAGAAAAAATCGCCGATCTCAAAAGGCAACTTTCCGAGGAAAGGAAAAAGAGAAAAGCGGAAAAAGCCGAAAAGGAGGCGGCTGTTAAAGCCGCTAAGGATAAAGTCCTCAAAGAGGCAAATGAGAAAATTGATAAGATGCTGGCGGAGAAATCTTCCCTTGAAGAGAAACTTGAAAAAACTTTGAAATCCGCAAAGGCAGCGAATGCAGACGAAGATCTCACGGCAGTACGTTTTCTATTCACTCAATTGCAGTCGACTGCAAACAGAATCAACGAGCATCTATCTAAGCTCAAAGACAAGAATCAGGAGCAGGCGGATAAACTGAAATCTGTAATGCGTGAAACACTTGCAAAAATATCTTCTTCAATGGAGGCAATCTAAATGCTTATTTTAAGCCAAAGTGGAAACATTCTTATGAATACGGAATTCATTTTCAAATATACTGTTTGCAAAAAAGAAGACGGCTGGCTCATCATAGCTGGTTCGAGTAATGAGAATATTTCGACATTAGCACGTTTTAAAGAAAAAGAAATAGCGGACATTGCTTTTCAAGAAATGATGCAAGCATTAATCAATGGTCAATGTTCGTTCTCGTTTCAGCAAGGAGATTGTTATGAAAAGACGATTAAAGATGCGAGAGTCAAAAGAAAAGGAGGCAGTTAAATCATGACAACACATCATATCAAATTGAAAGAGCAATTTTGCGATGCGGTTCTAAGCGGAGAAAAGCCCTTTGAAATCCGAAGGAATGACCGCTGCTATCAAAAAGGCGATCATATTAGATTTGTTCCGATTAAGAATTTTTCTGTTGAAGAGTTTTCGTCAACAATCCCATTTGATCATCCCATTAAAGATAAAGAATATGAGATAACATATATTTTCAGCGGATGGGTCATTTCGCAGGATTATGTTGTTTTAGGAATCAAGGAGGTACAGAATAATGAATGATCAGTTACAACAGGCAATAGCAGATTTACTCAGCAAATTTGGCATAGTTATTGACAAAGGTGTGGATTGGACAAGCGATACGTTTTTTCCATACATACAAGAATTGATACACCGTATGCAGATCTATAAGATTGTAACTTCCAGTCTTTTGTTGGCTTTTATCGTTTTGATCTCTATACTGTGCGGCATATTTTTCAAGAAAGCCCACTCTGCCAATAAATTAGTTGAAAAAACCGGTGAAGAAAACTGGTGTTTTAATGAATTCGGCGGTTGGAAAGATAGTACGGCTGTAGCGTGTATAGTATGTTGTGTAGCCATCCTCGTCGGTTTGTTTATATCTGTGATGTGTATAGACAGCATCATATCCTGGGCAATTATGCCGGATGTTAATTTTATAAAATACTTAGGCAATATGTTATCTGCTTAATCTTGGAGGATGCGAGGGAGAAAAAATGAACGATAAAGATAAAGAATTATTACCATGCCCGTTTTGCGGTGGTAAAGCAAAATTGATTATCAATATGCAATCTTTTGAACCATACGCCATAGTGAAATGTAAGAACTGCAGTGCCAAAACCAAGAACATTATGCAAAGCGTTGACTACTGCGCTACTGATGAAGCAGCCAAACTGTGGAATCAGCGTGCGGATCTCAACAAATTGCAACAGTTGTTAGATGACGATTCTAAGGAGGCATAATGGAATACATAAAATGTGAACGATGCGGCAAAGTTGATAAACCTATGGATCAAGGAACTTTGAGATTTATTAAAAATCTTGACGATGGAATAATGTTCGGCGCCATTGACATTGCAAAGATCCATGTTAAGGTTTCAAATGTCTTTTTATGTGAAGATTGCTTTAAGGGAATGTCGAAGTCAATCTTTGAATACTTAAATGAAAAAGACAAACTGTGGAATTAGCGCGCGGACAACAATTCAAATTAACTGGGAGGTTAAAAACAAATGACAACTTGTGAATTTTGCGGACAGGCGCTGCTTGACGGAAGAGAGTGCGACTGTTCTATGGCTGTTGCTGACAGAAAAAAGCGTAAAAAAAATTGAAGAAGCCGAGCAACTTCTATATGAAACGTTTGCCGATGACGGAGAGAGCTATATTCCCACAGATACGGTTGAAATTTTAAAAAGCTGCCTGCCGAGGATCGCAGCAGAAGATTTCAAGAAAGTAACGATTCAATTAAACGGCGGTGTTAAAGCTTCTTTAAAACTGAACTCAAACGGCAAAATTGAAATTGAGCGAACAGACACTTTAAAGATTAAAAACGAAACAAATTCTTGAATATTAATTACATTTATATAGGTTGAAATTTGAACGAGGCGAAAGTCTCGTATCAACCTTGATTAAAGCATTAATTTAACGACCAGTTAATTAATGCAGGAGGGAGCGGGCGCGAAAAATGGCATATGTAAAAAAGGAGACAAAAGCGGGAGAGCGAATCCGCATAGAGAAGTTTTTCACTTCAAGATACGGAAGCAAAGGCAAATGCACGCGATCGCATAATTTTGGCAAATCGCCGGAGGCGGTAATAGCACGGAACAGGAGGTATGCGCAGATGAAAGCGGATGATATTTTTAACGAAAATTTCAAAGCCGGCGATCTGACGATCACATTCACGTTTGCACAGGACCAGCGTCCGAAAAGCACAGATGAACTAAAAGATATTTGGAGCAAGTATTTGAGAAAAGTTAGAAAGGCGTATAAAAAAGCCGGGAAAGTATTTAAGTGGATGAAAGGAATTGATGATAACAAACGCAACCCGCATATTCATGCCGCCTTTTCCGCAATTGATATATCGCTGCTTCCGGAATGGCCATATGGCAAGATACATATCAACCCGGTGGACAACCGTGAATATCATACCTTTGGTTCGTATGCCTATAAGCAAGGCAGGGAAGATAACGGAAAAATGAAACTTGACGGCGCCGGAATCCAGAACTACTCACACAGCAGAAATCTTGTAATTCCCGTGCCTGAATATGATGTGATCGGAAATGATCACTGGGCGGAAGAACCGAGAGCGCCGAAAGGTTACTATGTTGTTAAAGACAGCATTCAGAACTGGGAAGATGAGGTCAACGGCTATAAGCATCAGAGTTACATCATTTTACCGCTGCCGGTCAACAAACGCAGGAGCAGGAGGGCGCGCGCATGACGATTGAATTTCTGGAATCTTACAAATCAAAAGTGAGACAGATGGATCTGATCCGTGAAGAACTCAACGCAGAGTATCTGAAAGGCATCGATCCGTCTCAAATATCCATACAGTCGGGGAAGACGGGAGATCCCACGGCTGTTTTTGCGCTGCGTTCTATTGAGTTAAAAGAAAAACTATCAACTGAATTTGATCAATTGGTTTCTGACATCAAAGAAATACAGGAATACATATTCAGCATTGCAGACCCAGAATGCCGTGAGATCGCCATTCGCCGCTGTATCAAGGGTGAAACCTATGAACAGATCGGCGAGGCTATGTTCATGCACAGAACGACCGTACGCCGAAAGTTAAAAAAGTATGTTGCACACAATGCACGTTAAATATGTGCTATTATTAAAATAGAAATTATGGACTACGGAAGAGCAAAGTGGAAAAAGAAGCGGCTGCGCATTCTCAAACTGGACGGATATAGAGACCGTGTTGCTGCCATGTTTGGAGTAACGTTGGAAGCCAACATGGTGCATCACATCTATCCAGCAGAGGAATATCCGCAATGGGCATATGAAACATGGAATCTGATTTCAATTAATCGAGAGATTACACATAACAAATTAGAGAACCGAAAGACTGGAAAACTTACGGCATTAGGAAAAGAACTGCAAGCAATGATTAAACCATATCAGAATTGGAGGAAGAAACCATATGGAACTTATCGAAAAACTGAATCAAATGAAATCGATTCTCGTTTCAAAAGATCTTGATCGTCTTGTTGATACGGTAAACGAAACGATAGAATATTTGAAAGCAATGCCAACTGCCATTGCACCAACAGCAGACGACTTCTTTCCGTTGCAAGAAGCAAAGAGCGAACAGCCGATCGTGTTTCATGATTGCAGCGTGTATATCGGTGATGAAATCGCTCTAAAATCGTTGGAAAAATTTACTTCCGTATGGGATGAAAACGAAAATGAAAAGCAATCCCCCCCGGGTGAAGAGTAAAAATCACGTTTGGCTCTAATGGATGGGGATTAACTTTTTCCAAATGCGCTGCATTTGGAGAAAGGGGGAAACCGGGATAAGATTAAAAAAATATTATCGAACAGATTATATTTCTAAAATCACAAAATCGATGGAATCCTTAGGGATTTACGATGAAGAATTCGATAAATCGATAGAAATTTTGAACGATATTTTAAACGATCTTGATTTTGCGCGCAAAGATTTCAAAGCCGGGGATCGCCAGTATGTGGTTGAATATGTCAATAAGAACGGCAGCACAAATCTTGTGAAAAATCCGCAGTATCAAATTATTGCGGATCTGTCCGACCGGGCGCTGCGGTATCTGAACGAATTGGGACTTACGCCGGCAGGACTTAAAAAGATCAAAGATAAAAAAGCGAAAAAGGCAAAATCGAAGTTAGATGAGGCGTTGCTTGCCATGGAGCAGGATATGAAGTAAAGTGAGAAGAACAACAGTCTATTCGAAAGACTTAAACGGTTTAAAAAAATGGTGCCGCGCCATAATCAGCGGAAAAATTATAGCAAATAAATACAGAATCTTGGCGGCTAAGCGCTTCTTGAACGATTTAAAAGACCCGAGATGGGAGTTCAAGGAGAGCAAGGCCGCTTTTGTTGTGAATTTTATTGAAAAAACTTTTGTTCACATCAAAGGACCGGCACGCGGCAAGCCGTTCCTGCTTGAGATGTGGGAAGTTTTCATCTGTTACAACATTGCCGGATTCTATTTAAAAGGCACGGACGAAAGACGCTTCAAGGAAGCGTTTATTTTCTTGCCGAGAAAAAATTCAAAAACCTTTTTTGCAAGTGCTCTCGCTTGGGCGCTTGCGTTTCTTGACCGGCGCACGTTTTCAAACGTCAATATCGTTGCCACAAAACTTGACCGCGCTCTGGAAGCGTTTAATAACATTCGTGATAACATTCGGAATCTGGACGAAGAGGAAAACTTTAAAATTCTTGACAACAACGCCGAGCACTCGATCTCACGCAGGTTCAGCGATGGAGAGATGCGCATTCAGGCGTTGGCAGCAGACAGCAAACGAGCCGATGGAATCAACGGAAATATCTTCATTCTTGATGAGATTCACGCCTATAAATCCGAGAACGACTACTTCGTATACAAACAGGCGATGAAAGCATACGTGAATAAGCTGCTCATCGGTATAACGTCTGCCGGAAATAATCCCAATTCGTTCTGCTTCAAACGTGAGGAATATTGCAAGGGCGTTCTTGACGGCAAATTCGAAGATGAGGAATATTTCATTTTCATCTGCGAAGCCGATAACATGGACGATTTTACAAATCCGGTTGAGCATGAGAAAGCAAATCCAAATTACGGCGTTACGATTCGAAAATCGGACATCTTAAATGAATCCTTGCAGGCACTCAACGATCCGTCCAGCCGAAATGAATTTATAAATAAATCGCTGAACGGGTGGACAAATGCGATAAATACATATTTCAGTTTAACAGAGGTTACTACAAGTGACGCGGCTTTTGATTACACGTTGGAAGATCTGGCAAAGTTGAAAATCGTATGGTACGGCGGCGCGGATCTTTCGAAACGCAATGACTTGACCGGCGCTTGTCTTTACGGTCAATACAACGGTGTGGATATCGTTATCAGCCACGCTTTCATTCCAGTAACTACCGCGCAGGAAAAAGCCGAGCACGACAACATTCCGTTTTTCTGGTGGAAAGATCAGGGCTGGTTAACCTTGTGCAACAGTGAGGTAGTGGAATATGAAGACGTGGTTAAATGGTTTTTAGCCATGCGCAAAATGGGCTTCGGTATTCGGATGGTTGGATATGACCAGCGTTATAGTTACGAATTCGTGCTTAAAATGAAAAAAGCCGGATTCAGGATGCGAAATCAGTTGCAGCGATATGTTGAGAAAACAGAAGCGTTCAGATCGATTGAAGCGCAGATCAAGGCAAAGAAGTTCTATTATATGCACAACAAGGCATTTGAATATTGTATCATGAACGTTAAAGCAATTGAGGACAGTGACGACTTTGTGCGATTTGAAAAAGTTATGCCGAATCAGCGTATCGACTTATTTGACGCGGCCGTTATCGCTGACAAGCAAATGCTTATCGCTACACGAAAAGCCGGAAAGGTTAAGGAGTGGTTTGACAGTTAATGAAAAATTTGAAAGTTAAAATAAGGGAGCAGCAGGAGAAATCAAGCTGCTCTTTCCTTTTATCGGATCAGTTTAAAGAAATGCTGCTTTCCGGCTATACACCGCTTTCAAAAAACCCGGAAGTGCTTGCCTGTATCGATTCGATCGCCGGTCTGATTTCTACAATGACGATCTATCTAATGGGAAACACCAAAAACGGAGACACAAGAATCAAAAACAACCTTTCACGTCTGCTGGATATTGAGCCAAATCACTACATGACAAGAAAGACGTTTGTTTTTAATATCGTGAAAGAAATGCTACTGACCGGAAACGCGGTCGTGACCCCAACCTATACGGCAGAGGGATATATTGATAATCTTCAGCCGGAAGCAAGCAGCACGGTGTCTTTCATTCAATCCGGAGCAGGCTATTTCATTCTTGTCAACGGCGTGCGATATGAGCCGGATGAAGTGCTGCACTTCGTCAACAATCCGAAGCAGCCGTATCCGTGGCTTGGAAATTCTTACGAATCAAATCTGCGCACCGTGATCAACACGCTTTCACAGGCGGCCGAAACTAAAAAAGGATTCATGGAAAGCAAATGGAAACCGTCTTTAATCATCAAAGCGGACGCGTTGACCGATGATTTCGGAAACGAGACCGGCAGAGAGAAGATCCTGAATGATTATATCAAGGCTAACCGGGCGGGTGAGCCGTGGCTCGTGCCTGCCGATACGTTTGAAGTGCAGGAAGTTAAGCCGCTGTCGCTTAACGATCTTGCGCTGAACGATTCTGTCGAAATCGATAAAAAAACGGTGGCATCCGTTCTCGGAGTGCCGCCGTTTGTTGTAGGCGTCGGAAACTTTTCCAAGGATGAATGGAATAACTTCATCAATACGAAGATCCGGCAGATCTGCAACATATTGGAGCAGGAATTCACGAAGAAGTTAATTCTGAAACCGGAATGGTATGTGAAGTTCAACTCGCGTTCTCTGTATGCGTATAACATCTCTGAACTCTCGACGGTGGGAGCAAACCTGTATACAAGAGGCATTATGACGGGTAATGAAGTACGCGACTGGATGAATCAAGACCCGAAGGACGGACTTGACGAACTTGTGATTCTTGAAAACTACATTCCGCAGGGAATGATAGGAGATCAGAAAAAACTGAATGGGGGTGATGATTCTGCAACATCGAATTCTTAATATGCGCGATTTCAAAGTGCGCGAAAATGAGAACGGCAATCCCGTGATTGAGGGCTATTTCGCAAAGTTCAACGAATTCTACGAGGTTTGCAAAGGCTGGAAAGAAAAGATCAGCCCGGGCGCTTTTCGTAACTATTTGCAAAGCGGCGGCGAGATCAAGGTGCTCTGGAATCATAACAGCGATATTGTTATGGGATCGCGTTCAAACGGCACGGCACTTTTCCGGGAAGATGAAATCGGCCTTTTTGCTTCGGTGGAGATCAACCCGAAAGACAGCGCAAGTATGGACGGCGTTGCCAGAATCGAACGCAGAGACGTTACCGGGTGTTCATTCGGATTTGACATCGAACAGCTGGAGACCACTTACGAGGACGACGGCACGATAGTGGATGATATTAAATCCGTTTTCCCGCTTTACGAAGTTTCGCCTTGTACGTTTCCCGCCTATGAAGGCACGGAGATTTACAAGCGGAACGCAGAACAGCGGGATGAGCAGCTGAAAAAATTTAAAGAAAGAAGTTTTGCGACTTGGAAATCAAAGGCTGCAGAAAAATTAAACAAAATTAAAGGAGTTTAAGCAATGGCACTAAAAGTATTAGTTCTGCGCAGCAGGCTGAAAACGCGTCAACAGGAGCTTGACGGATTCATGCAGAGACGCACAGATCTGGAAGCGAAAGCGAAAGAAGTTGAAGCCGCATTCAATGAACTGAACGAAAATTCAACCGATGAAGAGAGAAAGGCGGTTGAAGATCAGATCGATGCGATCGATGCAGATCAGGAGAAAAACGAGCAGGATATTCAGTCAGCACAGGCTGATATAGACAAGCTCAATGGCGAGATCAAAGATCTTGAAAATAAACCTACACCGGTTCAGGAGCCTGCACCGGAAGCAAACGAAAGGAGCATTTCCAAAAACATGAAGAGAACAAAATTTTTTAATTTAACAATGGAAGAGCGCGACGCGTTCTTTAAAAGCGAAGAGACGCAGCAGTTCCTTAAGCGTTTCAGAGAAATGGGTAAGGCTGCCGCAAGTGAAAACAGAGCCGTAAGCGGCGCCGATCTGAATATTCCGACCACGATTCTGGATATCGTCCGTGAAAACATTATCGATTATTCAAAGCTACTTCGCCACGTGCGTCTGATCCCGCTTAAAGGCAGGGCGCGTCAGGTGATAATGGGTGAGATCCCGGAGGCTGTATGGACAGAAATGTGCGGTGCAATCAATGAATTGAACTTCACGTTTAACGGAATCGAACTTGACGGATATAAGATCGCCGGATATGTGCCGATCTGTAAAGCAACACTTGACGATGCAGATCCGATCCTTGCACAAGCAATCATCGAAGGCTTGCTCACCGCGGAAGGCATCGGAATTGATAAGGCCATCCTTTACGGCCTTGGAAACAAGATGCCGCTCGGTATCGTTACCAGACTTGCGCAGACTGCGCAGCCGAGCGACTATCCGACTTTCGCGAGACCGTGGAAAGATTTACAGGATCATCTTGTTACGATTGACAGCGGTAAGACCGGACTTGCTTTCTTCCAGGAACTGATGGCAGCAGCAGGACTTGCAAACGGTAGCTACGCCCGCGGCAACAAGTTGTGGGCGATGAACGATTCAACATATACGCAGGTTAAAATTCAGGCTTTGAATTTCTCCGCTGAAGGTCATCTCGTTTCATTCGTCGAAGGTGAGATGCCGGTTATCGGTGGAACGGTTGAGGTGCTTTCGGACAAGATCATTCCGAACGGCACGATCATCGGCGGCTATGGTGAACTGTACTATCTCACCGAGCGCGAAGGAGCGACCGTGGAAAGATCGGACGAATGCAGATTCATTGAGGATCAGGTTGTGTTCAAAGCCACGGCACGCTATGACGGACAGCCGGTGATCCCGGAAGCATTCGTTGCAATCGGTATCGGCGCGGCGCCGCAGACTTCTACCACCTTTGCCGGTGACAGAGCAAACAACGCGTCTTTGACAGGCATTACGATCGGCACAGAGACCCTGTCGCCGTCTTTTGAATCAACCGTATACAGTTACACCGTAACGGCAGCAGGCACGGAAGGCGTAATCACAGCGGTTCCTGCCGTTGCGGATGCAAAGATCGATATGGAATATAACGGCAAGGTTGTTACCAACAATCAGTCTGTAAAATTCGCAACTGGCACTAAAGACCTTGTGATCAAAGTAACGAAAGGGCTTTCCGTTCTTACATACACGGTATCGATCACGAAAGCAGGAGGCTAAGGCGGTGATTAAATGACCTCTGCCGAACTTTTGCAGATTTTAAAAAATGATCTGCAAATGATGACAGATTCAAATGATGCTTATCTTTCCCAGCTGTTGGATTTTGCCAAAGCACAGATCGAGCGGGAAGGCATCGTGCTGAGCGATACAATCGAATGCAATATGCTGATCGTACAGTATGCCGCTTATCTATTTCGAAAGCGTGGCAGTGCAGAAACCGCTATGCCGCGCTTTTTGCGTTATTCATTAAACAATCTGCTCTTATCTCAAAAAGGCGGTGTGTCAGATGATCACGCTGGATGACGGCGTTTTAAAGATCTACAAAGTTACAAACGGAGCGTCGGGCGGTGCAATGCCGTCTGACGCTTTGCGTTTTAAAACGGCGGTGCGTTTCAGCTTTTCAACATTCGGTGTAACGCGGTTTTATGCCGCCAAACAGGCAGGCGTGGAGATCAACAGCGTTGTTGATATCTATTTTGACCAAAACATTAAAGTCAATGACGTAGCCGTTTTTGAGAATGGACAGCAGGTGCGCATCGGAATGATCCAGACGTACAGAGAAGACGGCGTGCTGTTTCAAAAACTAACGCTGGAAAGGATGGATTCCTGCTATGAGATCGCAGATTCTTGTAACTGCCCTGCTTAGTGTTTTGGAGAATGTTTCGGAATACTACGCGCCCACAGGATCGTGCGCCGATCCCTATATCGTTTGGCAGCCGGAAGGCGAGGGGAGCGAAGTCGCTGGAGATAATAAAAAGCAGCAATATTCCATGCGCTTTTCTGTGGATGTGTTTTCAAAACGCCCGATTCCGGAAACGCTGAAAAAACTGGAATCGGCGTTCAACGCGGCGCGGATCTCTTATGCACTAAACGCGGTAGAGTATGACACAGAAAAAGAGATCATTGATTACACATACGAGGTGGAGATCTGATGGCACGTTTGGAAGTAGGAAAAGGAATTGATCTGATCGTTTCGCAATATGCCAAAACGGCAACCAAGATCACGCCGATCATTAAGCAGGCGGTATATCCGGCAGCAGGATATATGTACAAGAAGATCCGTGCGGCTCTGAATGAGCTGCCGACTGTAGACGGCAAGGACGGAAAACCGCCTTACATGGCGTCGGGGTACAAATTAGATTCGATTTCGTCTGTTCAGAAAAAAGATCTTTTAAACGGCTTTGGAATTTCAAAATTTGAAAACCGAGACGGATATATCAACGTCAAGATCGGCTTTGACGGATATGGATCTTATGCAACGAAGAACTGGCCGCACGGCATTCCGAACGCGCTTTTGATCCGTTCCCTTTCTAAAGGGACAGATTTTTTGAAAAAAAACGATTTTGTAACAAAAATCACAAACCGCGAAAAGAAAGCGGTTGAAAAACAACTTGAAGAAAACTTCAACAAAATTATTTCAAAGGAGTTGTAAAAAAATGGCAATTAAAGGTCTATCAATCCCGATCGTTGCGAATTATGCCGCAAACGAAAACACGGTTACATATTCAAACGGAATCGTGGCCGGCGCGGCGGTAGAATACACGGCATCGTGGACTACGAGCGAAGCGAATAACCTCTACGCTGACAACAAGATCAAAGAATCAGAAGCAGGCACATTCCAGAGCGGCGAACTCACGCTCGGCACATCCGATTTAACGCAGGATGTCAGCAAGCTGATTCTCGGCTTGAAAGAAGCAACATTCTCTTATGGAGAAAGCAAGAATGCAGACGAACTTGTATATGACGATGATATGAAGAATCCGTATCTTGGCTTCGGTATCATCGAACTGCACCAGAATGACGATGTAGACGAATACAGAGCGGTGTTTCTTCCAAAAGTTCGCTTTGCGCTACCGGAAAATACGGCAACAACCAAAGGCGAAACCGTGGAATGGCAGACACCGAGCATCACAGGTACGATTTACCGTTCAGATCAAAGTGATTCAAACTACAAGCACCCGTGGATGATGGACGCATGGTTTAAAACGGAATCAGACGCGATCGCTTATCTGAAAGCTAAAATGAACATTACCGAACCTGAGTCAATGAGCGTTGTATCAAATGAGGAAGATAACGAATGAAAAAGGTTTTTTACGGAAAAATCGGTGGAAAATTCTACCCGATGGTTTTTTCACTTGGCGCTAAGAAGCAGTTAAAAGAGATCAAAAAGGTTGTTGCGCCGTTTATGGAGTTTTCAAAAATCAATGTTGAAGAACTCACAGAGGATCAGAAACTGGAACTGCTCTCTGAAATGGTGGATTACATATCTGTTACGGCGGAGATCTTGATCTCTCAGGGCGTGGCTTATAAAAACCGGTTTGAAAGTACGTTTCGAACAAGGCCGAATGATGCTGTGGATGATCGCGGCGTTTGGCAGAACATATCTGCGCCGGATATCATGCTGATCTTGGAAGATGACGAGATCAAGCCCCTGAATGATGCAATCATAAAGTGTTTAACTTCTGAAAACGGCAGTATCCAAACACAGCCGAATCCGAAAACGTCTAAAAAAAAACGAACATAAAAAGCCATGATCTGCTGTTGTGGCTGGAATATTGGGGGTATCTGCTGCGGATTCCTTATGAGGAATTTTCAGTGATGCCCCTTTCTGAATTTTACGATTTAATTTCAATCTATCAAATTTCAAACGATCTTGCAATCGAGGTCGAAAATTCTTTTCCGACTGGGGTGAAATGAAACAATGGCAAATTATACGATCGGTCCGAAAATTGGGATCAGCGGGGAAAAAGAGTTTAGAAACCAACTGAACAGCATCAATGAAACGCTGCGCACACTGGATTCCGAACTCAAAAAGACCGCTGCCGAATTTGAAGGGAACGAAGACAGCCAGGAAGCGCTCACCAAGCAGAACGAGATTCTGAACAAGAAGATCGACCAGCAGGAAAAGAAACTTGCAGAAGTCAAAAAAGCGCTGGAATATGCTAAAGGAGAATACGGCGAATCTGCAACTGCTACGCAAAAATGGCAGCGTGTTTTAAATAACACGGAGACGGATCTCACCAAACTGAAAAATCAGGTCAAAAAGAATGAATCGGCTATGGATTCTATGGATTCTGCCGTTGAAAAAGCGGCGGATTCTCTGGATGAAATGGGTGACAGTGCAAGCGATGCAGCTGATAAAACAGATAAACTAAGCAAAGTCGGGAGTGGATTGAAAACCGGTTTCACTGCCGCAGCAGCAGGCGTTGGCGCCGTAGTTGGCGCGGTTGCCGGTGGCGTTTCGGCTATTAATAACATCGCCGAGGAAACACGAGAGTACCGGGAAGACATGGGAAAACTGAAAACCGCATTTGAAACAGCCGGTATATCCCAAGAAGCCGCAACGGAAACGTATAAGGATTTTTATTCGATCCTCGGCGAAGAAGATCGAAGCGTAGAAGCAGTCAACCATCTTGCAAAACTTACAAAGAATCAAAAAGACCTTGAAAAATGGACAAACATATGCGCCGGAGTTTGGGGAACATTCGGCGATTCCTTACCGATTGAAGGCTTGACGGAAGCCGCGAATGAAACGGCCAAAACTGGAACGGTTACAGGCGTTCTTGCAGACGCTTTAAACTGGGCGGGTGTTTCGGAGGATTCTTTTAATGAGCAGCTGGCAAAATGTTCATCGGAGCAGGAACGAGCGTCATTGATCACCAACACACTAAATCGGCTTTACAAAGAATCCGCTGAAAATTACAGAGACGCAAACAGCGCCATTATCGATTCCAGAAAAGCGCAGTCTGAATTGACAGACGCAACTGCAAAACTCGGAGAGGCAGCGGAGCCGGTTTCAACCACATTCAAATATATGGGTGCGGAGATCTTAAATTCCATCGTTCCCGGGACGCAAAAAATCGGAGAAGCACTGAATAGCATCCTAAACGGAGGAAACAAAGAAGAAGGCGCTAACCAACTTGGAGAAGGCTTATCGCAAATATTCACCGCGTTAATTCAGCAGATCAACGATCTCTTACCAATCGTAGTCGGAATCATTGACACGTTGATCCCGAAACTTTTGGAAAATTTAATCGCTCAACTCCCGACTCTGATCAACAGCGGAATGCTAATCATTTATTCGCTTTTAAACGGGATTTTAAGCGCACTGCCGGAACTGCTGCAAGCAGGTTTGCAAATCATTATCATGATCGCAAAATCTTTAACCGAGTATCTGCCGGAATTGATCCCGACGATAGTTAGTGTGGTTCTTGAAATCGTAAAGGTGCTCACAGATCCCGAAACATTGACCAACTTGATCATGGCGGCAGTCGACTTGATTCTCGCGTTAGCACAAGGATTGGTTGATGCAATTCCGCAATTAGTCATGGCCATTCCAATTATTATTCAAAACTTGATTTCAGCAATCATTAATTTGTTACCAGAACTGATCCCAGTCGCCATCGAGATCATTTCGATGCTTGCGCAGGGGCTGATTCAAAACATCACGTTACTTGTTAACGCTGTACCGGTTTTGATTCAATCTTTAATTAACGGATTCATGAATTCGGATGCTTTCACCAAAGCAGAAGATTGGGGCAAGGATTTCATTCAAAACATCATTGACGGGATCAAGTCTATGATAAAAAACATAAAAGACGCAGTTTTAAACGTTGCAAACACGATATCAGAATACCTCCACTTTTCCGTGCCGGATAAAGGGCCGCTGGTGAGCGTGCCGAAGTGGATGCCGGATATGATTGACGAAATGACGAACGGAATCTACGCAAATGAAGATAAGTTGAAAACAGCAGCAGGCAGTTTGGCAAGCGCGCTGGAATCCGGAATGACAATGAACGCAAACCTGCAAAACGTCACCAAGGATCAGCAAGAAGTGATTGTGAATTCTCCGGTTTATTTGGACGGAAAATTAATCTCGAAGAGCACGGAAAAATACATCACAAGCCATCAAAGCGCGTACGCTATGGCGAAAGGAAAGTTCAATGTCAGATTTTGATTTTTTGCTTAACAACACAAAAGCGTCAGCATATGGAATTTACGCTATTCGAAGGCCGAATATTCCAACTCCGAAAAAGAGAGTGGAAAGCGTTACAGTGCCATATGTTGAGGGATCGTATATCTATGATGAAAACGTTTATGACGATATTAAATTCAGTATTGAATGCAATTTCATGGCAGAGACTGCAGAAGCTTTTGCTGAAGAATCAAGAAAAGCAGCCAAATGGTGCAATACAAACAGTTCTCTACATCCATATATAAGTTTGTCGTTCACAGATGATCCGGAGTATTTTTATAAAATTAAAATTCTTACGGTGTCCGATATTGAAAGAACGTCACCTCGTATCGGCGTTTTTACTATCGATGTTATCTGCGAGCCGTTTCCGTATCACACTTCCGGGTATCAGTTTCTTGCTGCAACTGACGAAACAAAATTCACTAATCCTGCAGCAAATTATTATAAATCATATCCCGTTTATGTGCTGAAGGGATCAGGATCGTTCGGAATCAACATCAATGACGATCCGCTCTTGATTTATGATTTTAACATTACTGTAGACGGAACGGCGACGATCGATACGAAAGAATTGCTGGTATACGATTCAGACGGAACCAGTATTATGGGAAACACCTATAAAGGGAGCATTATCAGCAGTTCAGCGATCGGAGATATAGCCGGGCTGAGATTCTATTCCAAGGAAAATACGGTTTATTTGAAAATCCCGCAAGGCGGTTCCGTTCAAATTCAACCAAACTGGAGGGCTTTCTGAATGGCAATTTATTGTTGGAAATGTGAAAATTCAACAGATTTAACGAAAGTGATTCTGAATCCTGATGTGCAACTGCTTCCGAGCACGTGCGAATTAACTGCGGAACTGAATGGAACCTGGCAGTTGAATTTAACGCATATCGTTTCAAATGACCGCAGATTTGAGTTGATAGAGCCGGGAGGATTGCTGCAGGTTCCCTCATTCAATGGTAATCAGTATTTCAGAATTACGCAAACGGAAATTACCGAATCAGAAATCAGTGCGGTTGCGTATCCTATCTTCTACGATGCGATGAACTGGGTGTTCATTCCCCACTTGGAATTAACAGATGTCAGCGGTCAGGATGCAGTAAACCAATTGAATGCATTTGTAACCACTGATATGCCGTTTCCGTTTCAAATTTTTTCCGATATCACGGAAAAGAAAAGTTTTACTATTAATAACTGTAACTTGATCACAGCGTTGAACGCAGATTCAGAAGACGGCGCTTCTTTTGTTTCCATTTATGGTGCCCAGTTGATTTTTGATAATTTCAAGTGTTATGCAAACAAAAGCGCCGGAGTCAGCAGCGGAATCGTTTTTCAAAAAGGCAAAAACATAAAAAGTTTTAAAAAAACATTATCTATTGAAAATGTTGTAAATCGTATTTTTCCGGTCAGCGGAGACGGCTATGCGATGTCAAAAGCGCCGTATTATGCTGATTTGGGAAATCAAAACAATCTTCCGATTTATGCTAAAATTATTAAATTTGAAGATTATAATCTTGGAAACGCCACACCGCAGGGCAGAGATCTCGGATTGGCTGCATTAGTCGCTGCTTACGGTATACAAGAGGCATTAAGCGGAAACGATTTAGACGAAATCCACGAAGAAATTGATATCGAAGTTCAAATGCTGTCCGGAACGGAAGAATACAGCCGGTTGAATTATAAGGAAAAAGTATCGCTCGGCGATACAGCGATTTATATCGATCCTATGACCGGCGAACAGAAAACTGCTCAGATCACTTCTATTAACTGGGATTGTTTAAAAGAAACGGCAACCAGTATTAAGTTGGGATCTTTGCCGCAAAATTATTTTGACAAAAACTCCATGAGAACGGTCGGGAAAGAGATTTATGGATACACAGTTCAAGAAAAAAATAATACCGCGTTTAAACTTCTATGGGAAGACTCCACTGAAAAAGAACGCATGGGTGACGGAAGTCGAATCAACCTAAACGAAAAGGTATCAGACCAAGAACACGGAATTAAATTGAAATTCGGTATTGCTCAGAATGATACAGACGCCGCTTATGGTCTATATTCTTATCAGGATGTTTTGAAAGATGATATTGAAGAAAAAAATTCCTATTCATTCACGATCAAACCGGCATCAGGAAATTTCGTCTGTTCAAAACAACTTCAAGTATATGATGAGTTTATAACAGGTGCTTCTTATAATACGCAATCGGGATCGGGTTATCAAAACGGCAGAATGGTTTTAGTTGCTGTGTTTGGATGGTGATTTTATGTTAATTGCAGATTTTACAAGTCAATGTGCCGCACAGGTTCAGGCTTATCAATACGATTACGGTCAGGAGTTGAAGATCAAAGGCATCCCGGATCTTCCGGAATCCTTTGAAGTCCACTTTTCAAACGGAACGGACAAGGCGCTTGTCGTGATCGGAAGTGAAAAAAAAGACGGTGAAGAGGCCTATGGTTCTGTATCTGTACCGGATGAGTGTTTGCAGCAGCAGGTAGAGACCTTTAAAGCATGGATCTATATCGAAACACTGGAAAGCGGAACGACGATAAAAACGATAGTTTTTCATTTAATTCAAAGGCAAATCCCGTCTGATGTTCCGCCAATCGGAGAGATCACGCAGATCAAAGACTATGCAGAATATGTCAAAGATAACGCTGAAAAAGTATCACAGGCAGAACAAGCCGCGATTTTGGCAAACGCTGCCACTACAGCGGCACAGAACGCCGCGGAGGATGCGAAGCAGACGGCGGAAGAGATCAGGGAGCAGGCAGAAAGCGGCGATTTCAACGGCAAGGACGGTTCTCCGGGACCGGCAGGACCGCAGGGCGAGCCGGGACCACAGGGCGAAACGGGACCACAGGGCGAAACGGGACCGCAGGGCGAACCGGGACCACAAGGCGAACCCGGACCGGCAGGCGCAGACGGCGCGCCCGGAAAGGACGGTGCAGCGGCTACCGTAACCGTTGGAACTGTTACAACCGGAGAACCCGGCACTGATGCAGCCGTTACTAACACCGGCACGGCAAACGCTGCCGTGCTGGATTTCCTGATTCCGAAAGGAGAAAAAGGCGATCCGGGAAACAGCAGTATCACAGAGATCGAACCGGGTGCATCTCAAACGCAGCCGTATGTGATCAATTCCATTTCAGGCGTTTACCACTGCAAAAATCAGGGTTGGGTGCAGGTGCTTTCCGAAGAGCAAACCATTCAATCCGGCATAACCTATCAACAGCCCTTTTATGTCGGATCAAATGCCCTGATCCTGCTCGGCTCTACCGCGGATGCCGGCAAGCCGGGCGCGGGCGGAACGTTCATCACGGTGCTGGATGATTCGTTTCGGATTGCGCTGAAACCGGTTCAGGGCGATACGCAGACCGTAGATCTGACATTTGAAACGCTGCAGGAGTTAATGCTGCTGCTACAGATCATTAGCCACTTTGCTGGAGCGATCCAGGATTGCGACCCCGGAGACATCGTAACCGTACTTGATCAGAATATGGAAACCGGTCTTTACAATCTGGTTTCAAAGCCGGCGGATGCCGCTTTAAATGATTCCAGCACGTTTGCCGTTCAGAACAAGGTGATTACCGCGGCGCTGGCGCAGAAAAAAGCAATACCGGCAATATCTACGCCGAGCGGTTCAAGTATAACTCTTAAAAACAACAGCGAATACCGATTGCAGGCGACTGCAAGTCTGAATCTGGCTTTGCCGGAGTCAATCCCGGATGATTATGAATGTTCGCTTGTATTTGAAAGCGGAGAAACCGCAACCGTGCTTTCTTATCCGGCTGACGTTGTTAAATTCATCGGTGACGACTGCGATGCTGAGGGAGACTTTATCCCAATTGCAAACACAGGATACGAGATCAACATCAAAAACCTTGGTTTTAATCGAATCATAGCAAGAGTGGGGGCGTTCTGATGAACAGGAGAAGAAGTTTGTTGATTTCTGAACTTCCATACGGTTTCAAAAGAATATTATCTGTGAAAACGAACGGAGAAAATTATGTAAACAGTAAAATGATTCCAATTAACACAGATGTAGTATTCATTGATTTCACTATATATACTAAAAGGACTTCATCCCCAAAAGACACGTACGGAATTTTCGGATCAGAAAAAGCATACGCTACAGGAATAGGCGCAAGTTGGCTCCCCGATGGAAATGGTACACCCTCAGTGCTTGACTTTTATTTTGGCCAAAACCCAGTTGAAAGAATTTCAAACATGACGAACGCATCCGTCATTGGTCACCGTTTTAAAATTCAGTTATCAAGAAATGAATGCGCTGTTGATAATCATATCTATAGGAACGATACACCGAATATTGAATTAAGCATACCGATTTTTCTTGGTGGAAAAAATCGAAACGGAGATCTGAATTATGCTTCGCCTATAGAAATCTTTTCTTTTCAAGTTATAAATCAAGGGGTCATGAGGCAGGACTTAATCCCATGTATCGATTCGCAAAATAACGCTTGCCTTTTCGATCTTGTGAGCCGTAAAGCCTTATATAGCGCCGTTAATTCAGAACCATTGATTGGAGGTCAAGATGTTTAGAAGACACAGTTTGCTTGGATTTTCGCGGTGTCTTCGTATGCCACTCTTCGATATTGTTCCAAATCGCTGGCGGATCAGGAAGTCAAATCAAATTATGAATATGACAAAAACGCTATAAACTTTAAGGAGGCGCGTAAATGATAGCAAAGTTAACAGACGGTGTGCTTGTAACGCCGCCGGACAAGATCACCTTTACAAACCCGCCGGAACAACTGTTAAAGGATTATGCGGGCTACAAGGACTATATAGAAAACCCTGCCCCGGACTATGATCCGGAAACGCAGATCCTTGTACCGGAATATACAGAGACAGACGCACAGATTGTTTGCGATTGGCGGGTTAAAGAAATAGAAGCGGAGGCGGTTACAGATGGAGTGTGATTTGAATGAGTGAATGGACAGTCGTAACTGTTATAATTGCCATTGTTGGACTTATTGGTACAGTAGCCGTGCCGCTCTCAAAAAATACAAAGGCAATGACGCAGCTCAGCGAAAAAATCAATCATCTTGTTTACAGAATGGACAAGGATGAGGTTGAACTTAGCGATTTCAAAAGTAAGTCTGCTGATAAACATAGGCTCATTTTTGATACGCTTGGCGAACATCAGAAAAAACTAATTAATCACGAGAACAGAATTTATGCTCTTGAGAAAAATAACGAAAAGGAGAAATAACGATGAAAAACATCAACTGGAAAGTAAGGTTACAAAGCGGCTCTTGGTGGATGGGCATTATATCCGCCGTGGTGGTGGCAGTATTTGCCGTTTTGAAACTCTGCAAGGTAGACTTACCCGTAACGGCAGACGAGATCATGAACGCGGCAACGCTGATTCTGATGATCCCGGCGGCGATCGGTGTCATGACCGACCCAACCACCAAAGGTGTGTCAGACAGCCAGCAGGCGCTTACATATGATACACCGAAAGAGGATGAGGAAAAGGGCGGACTGATGACGTATGACGAATTTGTAAAAGCCTATAACGGCAAGGCAACGGATTATGACGGCGCATACGGCGCGCAGTGCGTTGATCTTATCAAAGTGTATCTCAACAAGGTGTTTGGCATTAAGCCCGGCAGTTGGGGCAACGCTAAGTATTACTGGCTGAACTTCAGCAAGCATTTCGAGCTGACAAAGAACTTCACCAAGATAGAGAACACACCGTCATTCGTGCCGCAGAAAGGCGATATTATGGTGTGGGACGGCAGCGTAGGAGACGGCTGCGGACACGTGGCGATCTGCACAGGAGAGGGGACGACCTCTTATTTCTACTCTTACGATCAGAACTGGAACGGCAAAGCGATGCATAAAGTAAAGCACGATTATGATGATGTTTACGGCGTGCTCCGTCCGAAAGACCAGAGCAAGATTAATGGAGCGCCGGCATACAAAGTAGGGAATGTCTACACGCTGCAGACCAATGTTAAGGTCAGAACCGGCGCAGGCACGAACTATGCGCAGAAGACCGTTGCGCAACTCACGGCGGATGGTAAGAAAAACGCCACTGCAAAGAGCGGCGGCGCAGTGCTGAAAAAGGGCACAAAAGTTACCGCCAAGGCAGTCAAGACCGTAAGCGGCGATACCTGGCTCCAGATCCCCTCCGGCTGGGTTGCGGCATACTATGACGGCGATACGTTTATCGAATAAGGATTTGACTCCCCGCACCTCTCAACGATGTGTCCCAGCGGCGTTTAAAAAGCCCCCGGCTCATAAGAGCTGGGGGCTTTTTTTATTCTTTCACGAAAAAAGCAATAACTTCATTGCCATTTTAAAGAATTAAATGATATTTTCTTTAAGTAATTTATAATTCGTCAAACGTACAATGTAGTCTGCGCAGCTTGCTTTTCCGTAAACCCAGTCTTCAACCGTCCGTTGCGGGATTTTAAAATATTCAGAAAATTTTTTAAAAGTCCACCCGGTGGCATTGAAAAGCTCTGTGATGCTTTCGTAATGATTGGTGATGTTATTCAGGCGCGTGAGATAGGCAAGCAGCTCCGCAAGGGTCATCTTTTCAAACCACTCGTCTTCTTTAAGCGGCGGAAACATTGCCATTTCTTGAATATCGTTGAAAAAATAATCGAATATGATTTTAACGCCCTTTTCGAATCGGCAAGCCGCATACACCTTGGTCTGCCGCCGATATTCTTGCAGATCCTCTTTCACATCGTCAATGATGTCCGAACACTCAAAAGAGATCAGCTCGCCGCGGTCGTTTTGAATTGCCATCTTAAATCCTCCCGCTTTAGTCGATCCTGACGTTTCCGATTAATTGAATGATGCAGCCGAACTCTCCAGCTCTGTATATCTTGATCTCATCAGCGTAACAGCTGAATGTTTTTCCAAACTCATCATAGAGGATAGCCCAGTTTGTGCCTTGCGATACAAGTCTGTAATGTTCTCCGATCTCTGCATCCTCCGTAACGATGTAGGCGCTATAGCTTCCGTCAGACCCAAAGTTCAGCACTTCAGCCTTCATTGGATAACGGATCGTCAAAGATGCAATATCGCTGTCGCCTATGGGTCTTTTTTCAAAATCTTTGTAAGTTTTCATTTTTTAAAATCCTTTCTCTTTTTGATTACAATATGATTATACCACGGGTACCGTGAAAAGTCAAGAAAATATTGAAAAAATTAAAAAAATATTAAAATAAAACCGTTCAGGGAGATAGCGTGTGGTTTAGCCACGGCATCAAAAAATAAAGCCTTGCAAGTGATGTAGGGCTTTGTTTTTTTATCGAAATTGGGGAGCAACACGGGGAGCAATGAAAGGAGCACAAAAGAGCACGAAGAGAGCAAGTTATAACAAGGCGGTTCTAAAAATTTCGCATAACAAAGCCAAATATTAAAAAAAGCAAAAGAAAAGAGCAGGCTAAAAAGCCTGCTCAAATGGTCGGAGTGACAAGACTTGAACTTGCGACCCCCAGACCCCCAGTCTGGTGCGCTACCACCTGCGCTACACCCCGTACTTAATTTGCTTTAATAATATAACATAACATTTAAAATAAATCAATAAAAATATTTAAAAATCTTAAAAAATAAGTTATATTCATATCAAAACAATACCCGATACGGTGATGGTTATGAAAAACTACAAACGCACGCTTTTGCAAAAACTGCGGCTCTTGCTGTTTCACAAGGATGAGCGGGTGACACAGGGCGCCGTATACAGCGAGGTAAGGCCGTTCGATTTTTCGTCTTATTACCCGCTTGAAAATTATGTTCAAAAGGTCGGTGTGCCGCAGGAAAATGTTTATGATATCCGTTCTTTCGGCGCAGTGCCGGAGAATGAAGATCTTGACTGCGCGCATGCCATCAACGCTGCAATCGACGCAGCGGAGCAGACCGGCGGCACTGTTTTGATCCGTGGCGGAAAGTTTACTTCCGGTGCAGTGTATTTAAAAAGCGGCATAACGCTTTTTATTGCTGCGGGATCGTCCGTCCATGCGCGCAAAGACGGCAAAGGCTATCCGGAAAAAGCGCTTGTTTATGCGGAAGATGCGGAAAATATCACGATCACAGGCGGCGGAACATTCAACGGGGAAGGGAATTTTTTCGGCAGAAAGCCAATCGCCGGCGCAAATAGGACAAAGCCGGATACATATGTGGATGTTGTGAAGATGCGATCGGATTACAGAAAGCAGCTGCGTTTTGCCCATGAGTGCAAATATGGCAGTGTGCTGGTGCTCAAAAACTGTAAAAACATAAAGGTTCACGATCTTGTGATCGAAAACAGCGCGTACTGGACTTTTCGCCTGGATCAGTGCAACGGTGTGCATATCAGCAATTTTGTGATCCATAATAACAGAAATGTTGCGAACGCGGACGGCATTGATATGGTAGGCACAAGCAACGTGGTGATCGATCACTGCTTTATATCCACCGCTGATGACGGCATCGTGATCAAAAATGCCGTGTGGGAGGGGAGCAATACCCCGATGCGCAACATCTCGGTAAAAGACTGCGAGATCATTTCGCGCACAAATTCCATAAAAGTGGGGACGGAAACTACGCACGACATCAGCCATATTCTTATAGAAAACTGCCGCCTGTTTATGACGGATCTTTATCCCGGAACCGTCAGCGCTATTGCGCTGGAGGCGGTTGACGGGACGAAACTTTCGGATGTGAACATCAAAAATATATATGCCGAGCGCTGTTCCTGCCCGCTGTTTATCCGCCTTGGAAACAGAAATCGCGCGGCAAAGGTGAATGCGCAGAGCGCGCGTGCGGTTGAGTTTGGTCAAAAAGCGGAAAAAGGCGGCTCTGCCGATAAAAAACGATATGATATGAAAAGCGAGATAACCGATATTACGGTGGATGGGCTTACCGCCGTGGAGACGGAGATTCCAATCATGATCTGCGGCTTTCGTCAGAAAGGCAAAGTAAAGCGCGTGAAAAACGTAACGCTTAAAAATATTGATCTCTCTGTGACCAAAAGACCTTTTCTTTTGGATAAACGGCTGTTTATCCCCGAATACGCGTCCGAATATCCGGAAGCAAACCGATTCAAAAATCTGCCTTCTTACGGCTTATTTATCCGCCATGCACAGAATGTGCAGATCTCAGATCTGGTCATTCGCAATCCGGTTTCAGGCAAAAAAGAGCGCTACATCCGGGATTTGAAATAATCTGCTTTAGCCGCATTTCTGCCATAGTTTTTAGCAATGGCATGTTATTCAAATTAGGTATTTGAATTTTATTCCTATTCCGTGTAAAATGAAACTGAGCGCGGTTTTGATTGATCACAGTTTGTTTAATAAAAGAGATTTCAAAGGTGATTTTAGTGAAAAAAGCTACAAAAAATATGACTTTATCCGCAATGTTTCTTGCCCTCGGGCTGGTTCTTCCGTTTCTTACGGGGCAGATTCCGCAGATCGGCAGCATGCTTCTGCCGATGCACATTCCCGTTATGCTCTGCGGGCTGATCTGCGGCTGGCAGTACGGCGCGGTAGTCGGTTTTATTATGCCCTTGCTGCGTTCGGCACTTTTCGGCGCGCCCGTTATGTTTCCGGCAGCGACTGCCATGGCGTTTGAACTGATGACTTACGGCTTGGTTGCCGGTCTGATGTATGGCCTTTCCCGTTGGCAGTGCATTGTTGCGCTTTACAGAAGTTTGATCGTTGCCATGCTTGCAGGCAGAGCGGTGTGGGGCGTTGTTCAGGTCATTCAGCTCGGTTTTTCGGGCAGCGAATTTACCTGGGCGGCATTCATGTCCGGCGCGTTTCTGAACGCTGTGCCCGGCATCGTTATTCAACTTATCCTGATTCCCGCAATTATGGCGGCGCTCAACCGCACGGGTCTTGTGCCGTATAAAAAGAGAAACCGCAAATCCGGTGAAATGGAAAGCAATCTATGAATCTTGAAACTGCAAAACAGGAAGTTGTAAACCGGATCTTATCTGCGCAGGGCGCTCATGCGCCGTATATTGTTGCTGTGGACGGAAGATGCGCCGCCGGGAAAACCACATTTGCCAACGAAGTGGCAAAGATCACCGGCTCGGCGGTTGTCCATATGGATGATTTCTTTTTGCAGCCTTATCAGCGCACGCAGCAGCGCCTCGCCACACCGGGAGGAAATGTGGATTGGGAACGATTTAAAAGCGAAGTCCTTTTGCCGCTGAGCAGGGGGGAGACTGCGTATTTCCGCCCGTTTGACTGTCATACGCTCGGCTTTCTCAGGGAGATTTCCGCGGATCCGCAAAACGGTGTGATCGTGGAGGGAACTTACAGCTTGCACAAAGCGCTGTTTGATTTCTATTCTTTCCGCGTGTTTCTCCATGTGTCTCCCAAAGAGCAGCTGCAAAGAATCCGCAAACGAAACGGTGAATCCGGCGCAAAAGTGTTTGCAGAAAAATGGATCCCGCTGGAAGAAACCTATTTTTCGGCGTATGATCTGAAAAACAGATGTGATTTTGTTGTAAATACGGATTAAAAATGAAAAGCACCGCAGATCTTTTGCAAGGTCTTCGGTGCTTTTTGCTGTTTTCTCAGATCATTTCCAAAGGTTTTTGTAGATCTGGATGATATCTTTTCTGGTTACTTTTTTGATTGTGTTTGCCGGCGAGCTGGAATCGATTGCGTCATCCGTCATTTTGTCGATCGCCTCAAAAAATTTGCCTTTGTCAATACCGTATTCTTCCAAACTCGGGATCTCACAGGTTTTGCAAAGTTCGCAGCAGGCGTTCAAAAATGCCTCTGCGGCAGTTCTGTCATCATCCGCATGGTGCGCCACATTGATTGCTCTTGCAAGGTCTGCAAATCTGGAATATGCGCCGTCGATTGCAAATCTAAAGCACTCTTTGATCAGCATGGCGTTTGAGATGCCGTGCGGCACATGAAAGAGCGCGCCGATCGGGCGGCTCATCCCATGTATGATCGTAACGGAGGCGTTGTTGAACGCAACGCCGGCCTCAAGCGCCGCCAAGCTCATTTCTTCGCGTGCTTTTATGTTTTTCGGTTCCGCATAGCAAACAGGCAGATTCTTAAATATTCTTTTGACTGCGCTGATCGCAAGATCATCCGTAAGCGGCTGCGCTTTTCTGGAAGTGTATGCCTCAGCAGCGTGGCAGAGTGCGTCCAGCCCGGTTGCCGCTGTAATGGACGGCGGAGCCGTAAGCGTGAATTTTGGGTCGTCTATTGCAATGTCCGGCATCAAAACAGGCCCTTTCAGCAGCATTTTTATATCCCGTTTTGTGTTTGTTATGATCGTAAACTGCGTTGCTTCAGATCCCGTTCCGCTTGTGGTGGGTATTGCAACGGTTGGCGGCGTGGGTATGGATATGATCTTGCCGTAATAATCGTCGATCTCTCCGCCGTTGGTGGCAACTGCGCCGATTGCCTTCATAGCGTCGATCGGTGATCCGCCGCCGAGGGCAATCAAAAAATCACATTTCTCGTCTCTGTACTGCTGAATGCCCATGTCAATAATCGTATCTGTCGGTTCTGCGTTTACGCCGTCAAATACCGAAAATCCGATATTCAGATCGTCCAGCAGTTCCTCAACCGGTCTTACATTGCCGGAACGCACCATAAATCTGTCCGTCACGATCAGCGCTTTTTTGCCAAGATCCGCAATCAGCGGCTTTGCCTGCGCCAGCGCGTTTTCCCCGTAAACGATCTTGCCCGGCATGATAAATTGATTTCCCATTTGCTGCACTTCCTCTTTCCCGCAAAAATTTTAAGTATCTTGAAAACATATATATTTTAATCTAAATAGGGTAAAAGTCAAGTGCGTTTTCGCAGAAAAAAAGATCCGCCGCCGGCAGGGCAGCAGATCTTTTTCATTTTATCATTGAATCAAAGCAGACCGTCCCACGTGTCTACCTCTTTTGCTTTCTTTTCTTCCTCGTCAAACCAGTGCTGGGTCACGGACTTGCTCTCCGTAAAGAAGCGGTAAGCGTCTTTGCCAAGGCAGTGCAGGTCGCCGAAAAAGCTCTGCTTGTGCCCGCTGAACGGAACAAATCCAACCGGAACGGGAATGCCTACGTTAATGCCTACCTGGCCGCCGTCCGTATATCTTGCAAACTGCCTTGCATAGTAGCCGCTCTGGGTATAAATCACAGAGCCGTTCGCGTAAGGGCTGGCGTTCATAATGGCAAGACCTTCGTCAAAATCCTTGCATCTCTTTATGCAAAGCACGGGACCGAAGATCTCGTCCCTGCCGATCGTCATATCTTCCGTTACATGGTCAAAAACTGTAGCGCCGATGAAGTAGCCGTTTTCATAGCCCGCAGGCACTTCGGGATTGCGCCCGTCAACAATGAGTTCAGCGCCCTCGTCAATGCCTTTCTGGATATCTGCAAGCACTTCTTTGTAGTGCTTTTCATACGTGATCGGGCCAAGTCTTGTGTTTTTATCCCACGCAGGGCCGCAGTTTACGGATTTGATCTGGTTTTTCAGTTCCGCAACGAATTTATCAGCAATGGATTCCTCAACAACGCAGCAGGAAAGCGCCATGCACCGCTGACCGGCGCAGCCGAAAGCGGAGTTGATCACGCCGGCAACCGTTCTCTCCAGCGCGCAGTCCTCCATAACCAGCGCATGGTTTTTTGCCTGGCAGAGCGCCTGGCATCTTTTGCCGGCTGCCGCTGCTTTCTGATAGATTTTAAGACCTACAGGCGTGGAGCCAACAAAGGTAATGCCCTTAACATCCGGGTGTTCCAATATCGTGTCAATTTCGTTTCTGGAGCAGGTAACAATGTTGATAACGCCATCCGGAATTCCCGCCTCTTTATAAAGCGCGCCGATGCGCATTGCGGTTCTCGGTGTTAATGACGCTGCTTTAAGCACCATTGTGTTGCCGCACGCAACGCATACGGGGGTCATCCAGCCAAACGGGATCATTGCCGGGAAGTTTACCGGAACGATGCCTGCAAAAACGCCGAGCGGTTCGCGGTATTTTACCGTGTCAAATCCGGTGGAGGCGTCCATCAGGCTTTCACCCATCATCAGGGAGGGCGCCTGCGTGGCAAGTTCCGTTCCTTCCTGCGCTTTGCCTACGTCGCCTGCGGCTTCGCCCCACGCTTTGCCGTTTTCTTCGCATACCAGCATCGTAAGTTCGTCCATATGCTCAATCAGCAGTTCGCGCACTTTGTAAAGGATCTGCGTTCTCTTTCTTGCCGGGGTGTTTCTCCAGCCGGGATAAGCGGCTTTTGCCGCTTCAATGGCTTCCAGCACTTCTTCGTTCGTGCAGCAGGGCGCCTGACCGGTTACTTCACCGGTGGACGGGTTGTGCAGGTCATACCACTTATCCGTTTTGGATTCCCTGAACTCGCCGTTTACGAAATATTTAAGTCTTTCCATATTTTACCTCTCAAAAAATAATTTCAATCTTTATTCTATCATCCATAATCACGGATTTCAATTCGTAATGTGCTTAAAGATATTGCCGCCGAATTGTGCAATTTCACATAAATGCCCGGGCGGCGTAGGATAGTAGGGGGTGTTTTTTTGCGTTCACATAAAAATAAACCGTTTCGCACCGTGGCAATTGCCGGGCAGTGCGCCGCGGCGCAGATTCTTCTTTTCGAGGAACTGACGGGCTCTTTCATCTGCGATTTTCCGGATACGCCGCTTAAAGGGGTCTATTACTATAAGTTCAACGAATACTTACTTACCTGCCTTCCGCCCGGCAGCCCTGCCGACGCGGCGGCGGAATATGACTGCGTAATCTATCTGCTCCATCCGTTCAGGCTGGAAACGGACTTGGTTGACGCGCTTCGCTTTTCCAGAAAAGCCAAAAGATTTGTGTTGCTCATGTGCCGCTGTGCAAATCAGAAAAAGAAGCGCCTGCCGGTAAATCTGAAACTGCTTTCTGGCGCGCTGCGGGCAGAGATCGTGCTGGAAACCTGCCACAGTTCCAAAGGAGTAAACCGGCTGCTGGATTCCATCGGAAAACTGTTTTCCTAAATAAAAAAGACTGCGCCCGTTTTATTCAGGCACAGTCCCGTTATCCGAGTAAAATGGCTTAGATATCATTCGCCTTACTCTTGTTGCATTACAGGTTTTACCGCAACTCCTACCTGCATGACCAGCAACCGGGGTCAACTATAACGCCATAGCAATATTAATATAACATTTTTCAGCGCAGATTGCAATGTTATTTGAATGCATTTTATGTAAATTTTTTATATTTTGGTCATTTGCCTCCAAATTGCGTGAATTTAAATCGTATTGTTTTACTGCCGTTTGATTTATCTATAATTTTATGCCGTTTATTATTGAAAAGGCTTATGCCTTGTGCTAAAATATAGAAAAATAAGGGCGGTGATAAAATGGCAAATCTGAAACGCGGGCTCATCGTCTCCTGCCAGGCGGTTAAAGGGGAACCTCTTTACGGTCTGCATATGATGGGGCATTTCGCGCGTGCGGCCGTGCTCGGCGGCGCAGTGGGAATCAGAGCCAATTATGTTTCTGATATAGAGGAGATCAAGCAGCAGGTGGATGTGCCTGTGATCGGCATCATTAAGGCGGAATATGACGGCAGCGACGTTTATATCACGCCAACGTTAAAAGAGGTTAAGGCGCTTTTAACAACAGGCTGCGAGGTCATTGCGCTGGATGCAACCAAAAGGGAGCGCCCGGGCGGCGAAAAACTGGCGGATCTTGTTAAGTATATCCGTGAAAATGCCCCCGGTGTGGAAATCATGGCGGATTGCTCTGATTTTGAGGAGGCAAAAGCGGCAGACGAAATGGGATTTGATTATGTGGGCACCACGATGCGCAGTTATACATCGTATACGGCAGGCGTTTCGATCCCGGATTACGATCTGCTGAAAAAGATGACGGCAGAGTTATCCGCGAAAGTGATCGCGGAGGGCGGCATATGGGAAACTGCCCAGCTTCAGAAAGTGCTGGATTGTGATCCTTACGCGGTTGTGATCGGCAGCGCGATCACCAGACCTATGGATATTACAAAGCGCTTTGCAGGCGTCTTTGAAAAAAATAATTTTTATGATAAACAGGAGAAATAGTGTGAAAAATCACACTATCATCAATTGTAACGACCTCAAAATTTGCCTGCGGCATAATTTTGAGATGTCTAAATTCCCATTATACGCCTTATCCGGCTACAATAGGGCGTTAGGAATTTTTAAATATTATTTGTAGCCGGAAAGGCTATGGGAATAAAAATGCAGGATTTAAAAAAGTTTAAGGGCTTATTTTCCGCCCTGCTCACACCGTTTAATAAAGACGGCAGCATCAAACTCGAATCCATCAAGGATCTTGTTGAGTTCAACATCAAAAACGGTATAGACGGCTTTTATGTGGGCGGCAGCACCGGCGAGGGGCTTCTGCTTACCAATGAGGAAAGAGAGGCCGTTTTCAAATGCGTAAAAGAGGCGGCAGGGGATAGAGTAACCCTTATTGCCCATGTCGGCACGATCTCCACGGATTCCGCAATAGAAATGGCAAAGTGCGCGGAGAATCTGGGCTATGACGCGATTTCCGCCGTTGCGCCGTTTTATTACGGATTTCCGCTTGAGGCGATCCTCGGCTATTATCAGGATATTGCCAACAGCACCTCTCTTCCGATGATCATCTATAATTTTCCGAACTCAAGCGGATTTTCTCTTACCAAAGATATCGCAAACGATCTGTTTAAAAATGAAAAATTTATCGGCATCAAGCATACGTCCAGCGATATGTTCGCGCTTCAGAAATTCAAACATCTGGATCGGGATATCGTGGTTTATAACGGCTTTGATGAAACGCTGCTCGCAGGGCTTGCCATGGGCGCGGACGGCGCAATCGGCAGCACCTATAACTTTATGGGCAAAAAGTTTAAAAAGATCATGAATGATTTTCTCAGCGGAGATCTTAAAGCCGCGCAGAAAGGGCAGAACGAGGCGGATGAGATCATTACCGAAATGTGCAAATACGGTGTGTTCCAGTCTGAAAAAGCGATTCTTACCGAACTCGGCGTTGATATGGGCGAGTGCAGAAAACCGTTCCTGCCGATCAGTGCTGAATGCCGCGCCTCTATGAGAAAAATTGCGGAAAAGATTGCTGAAGAATGAGAACGGATCAGATCAATATCAGAGATCCGTTTGTGCTTGCCGAAAACGGAAAATATTATCTTTACGGCACACGTGCCGCTGATTTCGGCAGAAAAACAGGCGGATTCGACGTTTACGTTTCAGTGGATCTTGCGGAATGGAGCGGCCCTTTTGCCTGCTTTGATTCCGAACGATTCGGCTTAAACCGGGAAGTCAACTGGGCGCCTGAAGTGCATTGCTATCAGGGCAGTTATTATATGTTTGCCTCTTTTACCCGAGAAAACGGCCTTCGCGGCACTTATGCGCTTAAAGCGGACAGTCCGCTCGGCCCGTTTGTTCCCCATTCAAACGGTGCGCTCACGCCGGACGCATGGGAATGCATAGACGGCACATTTTATTGTGAAAACGGCGTGCCGTATCTTGTTTTCTGCCATGAACATACGCAGGCCGTGGACGGAGAGATTTGTTATATGCCGCTTTCATCTGATCTTAAAGAAAGCGCAGGGGAAGCAAAACTGATATTTACTGCATCTTCACCCGAATGGGCGGATCAAAAAGCACCGGGCGAACATTATGTTACGGACGGACCTTTTCTGTACCGCTCAGCAAACGGAAGTCTCCTGATGATTTGGTCCACTTTTATAAAGCATACATATGCGCAGTGCATTGCGCGGTCGGAAAACAGCAGTATCATGGGCAGTTTTGAACATCTGCCGCCCCTCATTACCGAGGACGGCGGCCACGGCATGCTCTTTTGCTCCGGCAGCGATCTGATCCTGACGTTTCATTCGCCGAATCAGACGGGATTGGAACGCCCTCGGTTCGTTAAACTGAAAGACTGCGGCGACACCCTGCGTCTCGTGCCGTAAATAGAGCACAGAAAAAAACAGAAAAAACGCTTTTGAGATGTATTCTCAAAAGCGTTTTTTTGGTGCGCAATATTTTATCAACTGAATGTGTAATAAAACATATTTGCAATGTTTTCCGGCTGCGCCGCGAATTGGAGCCTGTAGGCGATTCTTTCGGCGTCTGTGTGCGAAGATTTTACATTGTTTACACATTTTACGGAAATGCTTTTTGGATCTATGCGGCATTCCTTATCAAGACGGATTGTTTTCTGCTCTCCGGGAATCAGATCAAACGCGTTGTCAGAAAGGGGCGCGCTTTCTCCTTTAATGTCCACAAAAACAGATCTTGCGTAGGTGCTGCTTTCCAGCGTAAGTTTGTTGCCGGAAACATAAGCCTTAATTTTTGCCCGTTTCAGATTCAGCGTCCGCTCCGGCACAAAAACAGCTGTTGTTTCAAACTGCTTTTTCCCGTCTTTAAAGAGTTCGGCGTATAAAAAACAGTTCTTTTTATCAAAGCCGGCAACCGTTATGCTTGCCGCTTTAAGCGGTTCGCCTGCCTTGGAATGTACATTTTCATTCGTTTCGGAAAGCGTTTTGCCGTCCAGATCCATGATCCTTGCCTTTACGGTATAATCGCCGCTTTCCATTGTATCGTTCAGCAGATAGATCTCTGCGTCGCTGTGCGTTTCACGAACAGAAAGGGCAATGGGGCTGAAGAACCGTTTCGCTGCGTACATCAGCGGTTTCCATTTGCCGAAATAGTCCACGGAAGACCAGCTCGGGCAGCCCCAGCAGTCGTTGAGCTGCCACCAGAGCGAACCGTTGCATCTGCCTTTGTTGCGCCGGAAATGCTCCGCCGCGTTGCCAACGCACTGGCTCTGGATCAGCCCGGTCAGATAGATCAGATCCTCAAATTTGTCCGGCTCGTTATACCGTTCCAGCAGATAATACTTCATCTTTGCGTTTCCGCTCAGACATTTCTGGTGGTGCAGCATCGTTTTGGAAAACAGGTGCATCTCATCCTTGTCTGCAAACTGCTCTATGCAGTCTGTGGACGGCAGAGATTCCATTCCGTATTCGCTCATAAAGCGGGTATATCTTTTGGTGTAATATTTCAGATTCTTTCCGCCGTGCCAAACGTGCCACATATGTGTGTCGCCGCATTTGTCCGCCGTAATATTCTTTCTGAAGCCGTCTCCAATCGGGGAAGTTTCTATATACGGCGTTTTTCTGTCATACTTTCTGATCTCGGCAGGCAGTATGTCATAAAAGAATTTGCGATACCATTTCACGATCTCGGATTGCTCCGGCAGATACGTAAACATGAATTCGATCTCGTTGTTGCCGCACCAAAGCGCAAGGGAAGGGTGGTGCATGATGCGGCATACGTTGTATTTGATTTCCCCTAAAACATTGCTTAAATATTTTTCCTCATAAAACGGATACATCAGGCAGGCAAACATAAAATCCTGCCAAACCAGAATACCGTTCTCATCGCAAAGGTCATACAGATGATCGCTGCCGTAATATCCGCCGCCCCAGATTCGGATCATGTTGAAATTTGCCGCAACGCAGTCGGCAATGATCTTCTGCTCGGCTTTTTCATCAATTCTGTCCGCCATTGCGTCCGGGGGGATCACATTGGCGCCTTTGGCAAACACCGGCACACCGTTAAGAATGAAACGGAAATTGCGGCCGTATTTGTCCGCTCCGCGGTCCAGTTTCAGCGTGCGCAGACCTATGCGTTTTTCAGCGCTGCCGATTCTGATGGTGTAAAGCGGCTGCTTTTCCTTGCCGGAAAGTTCACGCGTCCACCACAGTTCGGGATTTTCAATCCGGATTTCTCCCGTGCCATTTTTGATCTCAAATGCGCTCTGTTTCCCGTTCGGCGCTGTGATCGCGGCTTTTCCGTCATACGGTATGTCCGTTTTGATCTCCAGCGTTACGCAGCCGTTTTCATGGATTTGAAATACCGTGAAATCACGCACTTCCTCATCAAAGGCAAGGATCTGCGTTTTGCCCAGTATCCCGGATACGGGCAGATTGATGCCCCAGTCCCAGCCAAAATGGCAGGCGGGTTTTCTTATGTAGGGCGCGCCGTCTGTTCCGTTGTTGTTTTTCGGCAGCGGCTTTTCTTTCTGCCTGGTTTTAATGTATGCAACCGGGGAATCAAAATGGATTCGGATCTCGTTTTCCCCTTCTTGTAACACGTTCTTAATATCTTTTTCAAAACGGATATATGCGTTTTCGGATTTTCCGATCAGTTTGCCGTTAATATAGATACGGGCAAGCGTGTCCAGCATATCGCAGGAAAGAACCACGTTTTTGCTCTTGCACATATCGGCGCTGATTGTAAAGGTGCGTTCAAACGTTTTTCCCGTTTCACCAATAAACTGCACATCCTTTTCGTTCGTGCCGTAAAACGGGTCTTGGATCTTTCCGCTCTTGAAAAACGCGTTAAAATCCGTTACCGGCGTAGCTGCCTCAACGGATTCGCCCGTTGAATCCAGTGTGATCTTCCATACGCCGTCCAGTGATAATGCTTTCATAATCAATCCCTCTGCTTTGTTTTTAGGCAGTTGCCGCCTGATTTCCGTTTCATTATAGCATAACGGTGTTATCTTATCAACAATTTAAATTTTCTGTTGCATTCTAAAAGTTGTTGCTTTATAATAATTTCTGTCAGTTCGCAAAATCCTGACCAGTTTCGTTTCATTTGCGAAACTTCTAAAAACAAAACTAAGGAGAAATTGAATCATGAAAAACAAAAAACTGATGTTTATCGTTCAGGCGGCTGTGATCGCCGCAATGTACGCCGCGCTTACCTACGCGCAGAATTTTCTTCTGCCCGGCACAACTTCCGCTGCCGTGCAGTTTCGCGTTTCGGAGGCGCTCAACGTGTTTGCCCTGTTTACGCCGGCGGCAATACCTGGGCTGACGATCGGCTGCGTGCTGTCCAATATCTATAATATCGGATCCGGCCTTCCGCTTGATATGATCTTCGGCTCGCTTGCCACCCTGCTTGCAACGCTTTGCATTTACCTTTTCCGCAAGATTAAGATCGGGTCTTATCCGTTGATCTCCATGCTGATGCCCGCCGTCTTTAACGGCGTGATCGTGGGTTGGGAAATCGAAACCTTTTTTGTGGAGGGCGATTTCATTTTTGCCGATTTTCTTGTTCAGGGCGGCCTGGTTGCGCTCGGCGAACTCGGCGTTATGCTTGTGCTGGGTACGATTCTTTATTATGTTTTCGTTAAGCGCGGGCTGGATAAAAAGTTGTTTTCGCCGGCGATTGCCTGATCTGTTCCAAACTATAAACCTAAAATGATTTTGCAAAAAGAGCACAGCCGTAAAGGCTGCGCTCTTTTTTGCCTAAAGAATGTTTGAAAGGTTTATTCTGGAATGATCGTATACCTGTTCTATTTCGCTTTTTGCCTCGATCAGCGCCTCGTTCGTGTCCTCTTCGTTCAGATCGTTCAGGTCATTCAGCGTGCCTATGGAAATCTCCGCGCTGTGCAGAATGGCGTGATCCGTGATATAGGTGGCAAGGCGGTCAAAATCCTCCCACTCATCCTCTATCGCCGCGCATTTTTCTTTTTTTGCCGCAAGATCTGTTTCGTCAATGGCAGCGTCAATATGGGTAATAATCTCTTTGCAGTCTTTGTAAACATAGAATTGCTCAAATGCGCAAAGCGAAAGGGCGGCAAGAATGAATACGGCGGAAAACCAAAGTCTTTTCATTTATTTGCCCCTCTTTTCTATCACGTTGATCTTTCCGTTGTCATCAATCGTAAGCAGCATGATATCCGTGATCTGCTTGCCGCTTTGGGTTACAAGCAGTTCAATCTCGCTGTTTTTGATCTTGTTTTCTCCAAAATATTCCGCAACGGGTTTTCCGTCCGTAACAACGGGCACTGCCGTTGATTTTTCATCTACTTCAAGATGAAGCTGGCTCGGCGTTACGGGGCTGTCTTTTGCTTTTGCCAATACAGATACGGTGCCGTTCGTCTCCACAACCGCGTCCTGCACTTCGGAAAGATCAAAAAATCCCTTTTCACGCACGGCGTCCATCAGATCATCTATTGTGATCCGCAGCCTTCTCAGCTGTTTTTCGTCCAGCTTTCCGTTTTTGATCACAAAGATCGGTTTGCCCTGAATGATGTTTCTGAAACCGATGCTTTTCATGGAAAGCGCGGAAACTATGATCTCCAGCGATACAAAGATCAAAATCGGAATAATCATATTTGCAAGCGGCATGGCGTTATCTTGCAGTGGAATCACTGCCACCTGCGAAACCAGTATCGTGATCACAAGTTCGTGCGGCGTCATTTCGCCGATCTGCCTTTTTCCCATCACTCTCAGCGCAATGATTACTGCTATATAAATAATCACCGCTCTAATAAAAACAATGCTCATTTCAATCACCGCCATTATTTTTTGCATAAGAACCGCAAATATTGAAAAAATACTTTTAGAAATTTTTTTGGTGATTCTATGGAAAAAATATTTCCGTCCGTAAAGGATAATATGGATAAACTCAACAGCGATTATAAAGACTGTTCTGATTTTTTGCTGCGCGAGTGTATCGTTGGCGGCAGAAACTGTATCGTCTGCGTGCTGGACGGCATGATCAATTCCCTCCAGCTTTCCCAGATGATCATGAGCCCGCTTTTAAATTATAAGTTTGAAACGGACGAGCCCGATGATTTGTTTAAAACGATAAAACTGCGGGTCGTTAATTCGCTGGAAATGAGCGAGGCGGAAACTTTTGACGATGTATATTTTTATCTGTCCTCCGGGTTTGCCGCCGTGTTTATAGACGGCGTTTCCAAATGCCTTGTTATGGGGATTCAGGGCTTTGAAAAGCGAAAAATGGGCGAACCTACGAACGAGGCGGATATCAAAGGCGCAAAAGAGTGCTTTACGGAAACGCTGAATGACAATAAAGCAACGCTTCATCGCAGAATAAAATCTCCCAAACTGAAAATGAAACAGTTCAAGATCGGCTCGGATGTAAAAACCTCTGTGGTTGTTTGCTATATTGAATCCGTTGCGGATATGCGGCTGGTTGCCGATGTGGAAAACCGGATTCTGTCTGCCCCGGTGGACGATCTTTGCGATTACGGCGAACTTGCCGCCTTTCTGGAAAGCGGTGTAAAATCTCTGTTCACCGCCGTCGGAAATACGGAACGTCCCGATACGCTTTGCTCAAAGCTGAATGAGGGCAGGGTCGCCGTTCTTGTGGACGGTTCGCCGTATGCCGTGTATGTGCCTTATCTGTTTACGGATTCTTTCTCTACGGTGGATGATTATAACAACCGCCCGTTTTACGCCACTTTTAACCGGCTGCTGAAATATTTTTCATTTGTAATATCGGTGATCCTGCCCGGATTTTATGTAGCCGTGGGCACGTATCATCAGGAGCTTTTGCCGTCCTCGCTTATGTATACTATAGCGGCGGCGGAGACGTCTACGCCGTTTTCTCTGATGCAGGAGGCGGTCATGGTTCTGATCCTGTATGAGATCATGCGTGAGGCGGGTCTGCGCCTACCCAAAACGATCGGACATGCCGTGTCCATCATCGGTGCGCTTGTTATCGGGGATGCGGTCGTCAACGCAGGGCTCGTCGGCGCGCCCATGCTCGTCGTCGTTGCCGTAACGGCAATCGCGTCCTATGTTATCTATCCGCTTTATGAAAGCATTTCCGTTTTGCGGATCCTTTTTATTCTGCTCGGCGGTTTTACGGGTATATACGGCGTGATCCTCGGCGTATGTATGCTTTGCGTAAATATTACGGCGATCGACCCTTACGGCGTGCCGTATTCTTCACCCATTTCGCCGCTGAATAAAAAGAGCATGGTGGATATCTTTTATCGCGCAGACTGGAAAAAACTTTTAAAACGCAATATCAGAGTGCAGAATCTAAGGGGTGCGGATCTCAATCATGATTAAGTATAAAAAGGGCATGATCGCCTCGCTGAATCTGTTTTTTCTGCTGTTTGTCAGCCGCACGATCATCGGCTTCACAGTCAGCAGCGAAGCGCTGAAAAGCCGCTATTCCATGGATCTTGTCTACAGCACTTTTTTTGCGCTGCTTATCACGTTTTTGATCTCCCTGCCTGCCGTGATCTGCGCGGCAAAGGGCAAGAGCGTCATGAACCACAGGTTCCTGCGCGTGCTTTACGGAATTTATTTTATCTTTTCAGGCGCGGTGAATGTTGCAAAATTTGCCGTATTCTCCTCCACGGAACTTAACCAAAACGCCAAGATCGCCGTGCTTGCCGGGTTTATGATCCTTGCCTGCACCTATGCGGCGTCACTCGGGATAGAGGCGGTTTCCCGTTTTGGTTCCATGGTGTTTGTGATCACTCTGATCGGCGCTGTGGGCGTCATGGCAGAGGGCGCAAGCGATTTTTCTTATCTGAATCTTTTTCCTATAACGCAGAATCCGGGCGAAAGCGTTCTCAGAAATATTCTTTTTTCCGTTTGCAGCACCAATGAACTTGTCCTTTTTATAGCCTTAGCGCCTAAAGTAAACGGAAAAACGGCTAAGCCTTTTTATTTTTCGCTATCGGCGGCATATCTCGTCATGATGGTGCTGATCGCGTTTACCATTGGCGTGCTCGGCGATACCGCGTCGCTTTCCGCGTATCCGCTGTTTGAGGTGTCGCAGCTTTCCAAACTCGGCTCCGGCGAACGGCTGGAAGCGATCTTTACTGCGCTGTGGATCTTTGCCGTGTTTTTAAAGATCACGCTGTTTCTTTACTGCGCCGGCGAATCGTTTTCGTTCAAAAAAAAGTGGGTCAAATTTTCGTTCTGCGGCGCTGCCATGTTTGCGCTGAGCGCGTTTTTCCTTTACGGCAGTGTGTTTGACAGCAATCAGGAAAAGATCCTTTACCCCGCTTTTGCGGTATTTGCTTTTGTTTTGCCGCTTTTGTATCTGATATTCGGTAGAAAGAGGAATAAGATTGAAGAAGTTAACAGCCATATTTAAATCTGCGTTTTGCGTTTTGCTTGCCGCCGCTGTGTTTTCCGGCTGCGCAGGAAATGAAAATCTGAAAGATCTCAGCGTAGTCGAGGGCATGGGGATTGATCTTAAGAACGGGCAGATCAGCGTGACCGTTCAAACCTTGAATCTTTCCAAAGAAGGCACCGGCGCCGAAGCGCTTTCGGGCAATATTACCATGAACGCAGGGGGAAGCGGCCCCAATATTTCCGCCGCCGTGCAGAAAACGGCTGAAAGTTTGTCCAAGAAACTGTTTTTCGGGCAGAACCAGATCCTTGTGATCGGCAGTGATCTTGCAAAACAAGATCTGAATGCCTGCTTTGATTATCTGATCCGTAATTCGGATTCCCGGCCGGATCTTGCCGTTTGCATTGCGGCGGAATCCGCAGAACAGGTGCTTTCAAGTAAACTCGGAAATGCCCTCGTGCCTGCGCAGTCTCTGTCTGAATTGCTTTATAACGGCGAATCTGAGGGGTTTGCATCATATGTTACCGTAAGCGAAATGCTCAATTTGTATAAGGACAAAACTTCTGATATCTATCTTCCCGTCATTACCGCAGATGAAGAAAGCGCTGCGGTGTCCGGAATTGCGTTATATAACGGCGGCGCACTTGCCGGCGTGCTGTCGGAAGAGCAGATCATGGGCTTTCTGCTGCTTACGGATAAGATCGATTCGGGTTATTTTGAGTTTGAATCCGAAGTATACGGAAAGATCGGAGCGGAAATCTCCGATTCCAAAACCAAGACCAAAGCATCCGCGGAAAACGGCGCAGTTGTTTACAGCGTAGAGATCACCTCCACGCTGTCTGTAGAGGAACTGCAAAACGGTGCCGAAACGATGATATCCGAAAAAGATCTTAAGAATATTGCGGCAGAGGCGGAAAAAGAACTGGAAAACAAGTGCCGTCAGGCGTTTCTCTCCTGTGTTCAAAACGGCAGCGACTGCCTCAGAATCGGGGAGAGCCTTGCCGCCGGCTCACCGTCTGCTTACGATCAGCTCAGCGATCACTGGAAAGATGCGCTTTCTTCCGTAAAACTTGCGGTAAAGAGCAACTGTAAACTCAAAAAGGTCAATGAAAACGCAAGCGGTTACTGATCGCCGCTCTCGCTGTCATTGAAAAGCGTAACCAGTTCTTTTGTGCTGCTGTCCGTGCCTGTGTCTATATTTATGCAGGCTGCGGCAGGCACCGCAAGGGAAAGGGTAAACAGCACCAGAAAAATGATAACGGCTTTCTTCATTTCTTCGCCTCCTTGACTTTATATATTATTTTATAGTATAATAAACTTTGGATTTTTATGACATATGCGTTAAAGATAGATCAAAAGCGTTTTATCTTTTCCCAGCAGGCGTAAAGGAGTGAAACAAATGTCATCAAAATATATTTCACCTATTTCTATGGAAGCCATCTCCAAGTTATGCGGTGAACTGGAAAAAAACAATTCAATACGCCCAAGTGATTTCGAAAGATACCATGTGAAAAGAGGTTTAAGAAACGAGGACGGCACCGGCGTTATGGCGGGCCTGACCCGTATCTGTTCCGTTGAGGGCTATTATATTCTGGATGGTGAAAAGGTAGCTAAAGAGGGTAAACTTTCTTACCGCGGATATGATATAAACGATATCGTTGAAAACTGCGTGGCGGAAAACCGTTTCGGTTTTGAAGAGGTCGTGTGGCTTCTTCTGTTTGGCGAACTGCCCACGCCCGCGCAGCTTACCTCGCTTTATGAGGTGATTGACGTTTGCCGTTTTCTTCCCGATGATTTTATAGAGGATATGATGATCAAAAATCCGTCCAAGGATATTATGAATAAACTTGCCCGCTGTATTCTGGGCCTGTATTCCTATGATGAAAATCCGGACGATATCTCCGTGCAGAACGTTCTGCGCCAGAGCATGCAGCTCATCGCGCAGTTTCCCACCATTCTTACGGTTGCTTATCAGGTTAAGCGCAGGGCGTTTTACGGCAAAACGATGTTTTTGCACCCAATCAAACGCGGGCTTTCCACTGCGCAGTACATACTCCGCCAAACAAGAGCGGATAAAAAGTATACGGATGAAGAGGCAAAACTGCTGGATATTATCCTTATGCTTCACGCAGATCACGGCGGCGGCAACAACTCCACGTTTGCAACAAGAGTGCTGACTTCAAGCGGCACGGATACCTATTCCGCCATTGCGGCAGGCATCGGCTCGCTGAAAGGCCCTCGCCACGGCGGCGCAAATGTTAAAACAACCAATATGATGTATGAGATCATGGCAAATGTTCCGGATTCAACGGATGAATCCCAGGTAAAGGATTACCTTGCCAAGATCCTGCGCAAAGAGGCGGGAGACGGCCTCGGCCTCATCTACGGCATGGGGCATGCCGTATACACCATTTCGGATCCCCGCGCCGTGATCCTTAAGAACAGCGCCAGGGAACTTGCGTATCAGGCAGGGTACGAAAAGGAATTTAAAACACTTGAAAATGTGGAAAAGGTAACGCCGGATCTGCTCCATGAGATTAAGGGTGACGATAAGGAAATCTGCGCAAACGTAGACCTTTATTCCGGTCTTTGCTATAAGGTGCTCGGCATTCCGGAAGATCTGTTTACACCGCTGTTTGCCGGTTCCAGAGTTGTGGGCTGGTGCGCGCATCGCCTGGAAGAACTCACATCCAACAAACGAATCATCAGACCGGCTTATAAGAGCGTTTCCCAAAGAAGAGAATATACGCCTCTCAACAAAAGAAAGTGAAAAAAACAGGGATTCAAAGTATCGTTCTAACGTTGTGCGCCGCATGTATTTCCGTTGGCGCCGCCGTTATAAGATGTGTTCAGTTATTTTATTATACCGATCCTCAAACGGGTTATGTCACCGGCAGCGGCAAGGAACTCATTTTTGATCTTTATGTTTGCCTTGCTGTCAGTATCGTTCTTTTTGCTTTGGCGGCATGGATCGGAAGGGCGGATGCAGGCGAAGAACTTGTTCCCGGCAGAGGGATGTTTTTGCTGTCTCTTTTCTGCGCGGCAGGCATGTTTTATGATTTCATTTACCAGTGTGTCAACTGCTATCTGTATGTTTCAAAAACATCGTTCCCTGCGGCAAACCGTATTGTTCCGATGGCGCTGTGCGCCGTGTTCGCACTGTTCAGCTGTGCCTATTTTGCAGTGCTGTGCCAGTGTTCACGTTCCAGTCGTTTTGAATTCGGCAGGCTTTGGCTGCTGCGTCTTGCCCCGCTTTGCTGGACTTTTTGTAATGTGCTCGTGGGGCTTACCGAATACGGCAATATCGTTTTTGACGTGGATTCGGCGCTGAAATATCTTTCCCTGATTTTTGGCATGGTGTTTTTCTTTCTGCTTTTCGCGTCCAGGGAAAGCCGGTTTAAACGTATGGGTGTGCTTGCGTTTTTCGGCTATTCTTACGGTGTGCTGAGTTTTGTTCTGTCCCTTCCCCGCATGATCGCGTTTATCGGCGGAGCGGGGCTTGCGTTTCCGGATTTTTCCGCGCCTGCGTTTTTGTTTACGGGCGTTTTCGCATTTGCCGCCGCTTGGCGTATCTCGTTTAAAAAGAAGGTTTGATCTTGTTTTTTGAAAACCTTAAAACCATCGCCGTTCAGGTATTCATGCTTTATATGATTGCGGGGATCGGCTTTGCCGCAGATAAATTCGGTATCTTTACTCGTGAGGACGCAAAACGCGTGATCAACCTTTTGTTCAATCTGATACTGCCTATTGCGGTCATACGCAGCTTTGCCCATATAGAGTATTCCCCGGAACACGTGCGGGGTCTGTTTATTGCATTTCTGTGTGCCGCCGCAACGCATTTGTTCGGAATGGCTGTTTGTGCGCTTACGTTCAAAAAAAGAAGCCTGCTGGAACGGGGCATCTTTCATTACGGCACCGTGTTTTCCAACGCTGCTTTTCTTGCCCTGCCGCTTGCCCAAAGCGTGATCGGGGATGAGGGCGTGTTTTACTGCTCCGTTTATATCGGGGTGTTCAATATTTTTGCTTTCACTTACGGAATTCATGAGATCAGCGGAAGAAAAGCCGGAATCAGCATAAAAAAGATCTTTTTAAACCCCGGCACGATTTCCGTTATCATCGGTGTGCCGCTGTTCCTTTTAAGAATAAAACTGCCGCATATCATCGATTATCCTATGGAACTTGCCGGCGGTATCAATTCGCCGCTTGCCATGATTATCTTCGGCACCTTTCTTGCAAATGCGAATTTTAAAAATCTTTTTATCAAAAAAGAGCTGTTTTTTGTTTCGTTTTTACGGCTCGTATTCATCCCCGTTGTTATGACCCTGTTTTTCCGGGTGTGCGGCGTTACCGGCGATCTGCTCAGAGCCATGGCAATCTCCGCCTCGGCGCCAACTGCAACAAATACGGCAATGTATGCGGCAAAGTATGAGAACGACGCCGGCCTCGGCTCAGAGATCGCAGCGCAGTCCAGCGTGCTTTCCGTTGTAACGATGCCGGTTGTGGTTGCCATTTCGTCTGTTTTGTAAAATAAATATTACAAATAGGATAATAAATTTATCCTATTTGTAAATTTTGTTTTAATTTATTTTTCATTCGATTTCTTTCGCGCGGATTTTGCGCTATAATGTATCCTAAATCAGCTGTTTTAATTTTGTACGCCGGGTATGCCCGCGCCGCGGCGTATTTCGGATTGCGGGCGGAAAGGTTATGATGTTATGAAATTGATAATCTCCATCGTTTCCAATAAAGATGTGGAAAATGTGTTTGAGAATTTAAGCAAAGCCGGTTTTCGCGCCACTAAAATCTCCACGATGGGTCAGTTCCTGGAGGGCGGCCATACAAGCCTTTTTATCGGCGTGGAGGATAGTAAAGTGGACGAAGCTTTTGAAGTTCTTCAGAGTTCCGTTTCCAAAAGGATCGTCAAGCAGCACGGCGTGCAGAGCACTTTAAAAGGCACGCTGTTAAAGCAGCCTGTTGATGTGGAAGAGTTCGGCGGCGTTGCTTTTGTTATAAATGTAGAGGAATTTAAAAAGTTTTAAATATGGTTTTTACATATTTTAAAGGTAATCAAAATGTAAAAGACAGGGTTTCCTCCCTTGTGGAATCTTCCCGGCTCCCGCACGCCATCCTGATCGAAGGAGAGGCGGGGCTTGGAAAAAAAACGCTTGCAAGGGAGATTGCCTGCGCGCTCGTATGCCGCGGCAGCGGTCAAAAACCCTGCTGTTCCTGCGCCCAGTGCAGAAAAGCTTTAAACCGGGTTCACCCCGATATTTTTGAATACTGCGCGCCCGGCGGCGCCAATTCGTTTCATATAGATACCGTGCGGGAGATCATCAACGATTGTTATGTTATTCCGAATGAGGCGGATTATAAGATCTACATTCTTGGAAACGCACACTGCATGAATGCCTCCGCGCAAAACGCGCTGCTTAAGATTTTGGAAGAGCCGCCCGCTTACGCCGTGTTTATTTTAACGGCGGAAAACCGTTCCATGATGCTGGAAACGATCCTTTCCAGAGTTGCAACCGTGTCCGTTCAGGGCGTATCCCCGGACGAGGGCGCCGAATATATTACGGAGCACAACAGCGAAATTTCTTATGATGAGGCGTGCAGCGCCGTTTTAACTTTCGGCGGAAATATAGGCAAAGCGCTGGAAAGCCTTTCCGGCGGCAGGTTTGAGGAAATGCTTTCCCTTGCAGACGGCGTTTGCCGCGGTCTTACTGCCGGAAATGAATATGAACTTTTAAAAACACTCAGCGCGCTTTCTTCCAGCCGGCAGGATACTGCCGCGCTGCTGAATATGCTGAAAACCGTTTTCAGAGACGCGCTTGCCGGCGGCGAACCGCTTTCCGGCAGAAAAGAAAGCGTGAAACTGCTGCAGCGCGCTTTTACAAGAAAAAAACTGCTCGGCCTTTTTACAGCGGCTGAATCCCTTTATGATATGGCGCTGAAAAATGCAAATCAGCAGCTGATGATCACCAAGATCTGCTATACGCTGCGAGAGGCCGCCGGCAGATAAATTGCTTTTTACGGCTGTGCAGGGGTTTTTCTCATGCCTGCATGCGTTATGCGGTTCGTGCCTGTTTGGCTACAGCAGGCGCCCGTCATCTTTTATAAATTTGTGGCCAGAAAGGCTATGTGTGTTGTAATGACAGAAATTGTTTCCGTGCGTTTTAAGGATTCGGGAAAAGTATATTATTTTTCTCCGGGTGATTTGAAAATAAAGGCAGGTCAGTTCGTGGTGGTGGAGACTGCAAGGGGCGTGGAGTGCGCCAAGGCGGTTACCTCCAACAGAACGGTGGAGGATCAAACGATCGTTTCTCCCCTGAAATCCGTATTGCGCATTGCGTCGCAAAAGGATCTGGATACCCTTGAAAAAAACAGGATAAAAGAAAAAGAGGCTTATGATATCTGCGCCCGTAAAATAGAAGAACACGGGCTGGATATGAGCCTGTCTGAAGTGGAATATTCGTTTGACGGCTCCAAGATCACATTTTATTTTACCGCAGACGGCAGGGTGGATTTCAGAGAACTTGTGAAAGACCTTGCCTCCACTTTCCGCACCCGTATCGAACTCCGCCAGATCGGCGTGCGCGACGAGGCAAAGATGATCGGCGGTCTCGGCATCTGCGGCAGACCGTTTTGCTGCTCCACGTTTTTAAAGGATTTTCATTCCGTTTCCATAAAAATGGCAAAATCACAGGGATTAAGCCTGTCGCCGGGCAAGATCAGCGGCAGCTGCGGCAGACTGATGTGCTGCCTGCAGTATGAGCAGAATTCCTATGATTATCTGGAAAAGATCACGCCGCGCCGCGGCAGTGTTGTGGATTGCAAAGAGGGCAGGGGAACCGTGGTGGATTATTCCCTTGTTACCGGCAAACTCAAAGTGATGCTGGACAGTTCTGTGGAAGGCGCCGCGCCGATTGTGGTGAACCGGGAAGAATGCGTTGTTGTTTCTGAACCCGGCGCCAAGCGCCGCGATTCCGGCAAGAAAACTTCCAAAAACGAAAACAATGGCGAAAACGGAAAAAATTAGTCTTTGCTAACCGCATTTGGCTCTTGCAAAATAGATATTTTGTGTTATATTAGTAATGAAAGTTGAACAAAACGCTTTCGAACAATGAATTAGGAGGTGTACTCAGAATGGCATATAAGATTTCAGATGATTGCATTTCTTGCGGCGCTTGCGCAGCTGAATGTCCTGTAAGCGCAATTTCAGAGGGAGACGGAAAGTTTGAAATTGATGCGGATACCTGCATCGAATGCGGCTCTTGTGCAAGTGTTTGCCCTGTTGGCGCTCCGTCACTTGATGAGTAAGATATTGCAGTTCAGGTACATAAATAAAAAATGAAAGCTGTCGGATTCCCCGGCAGCTTTTTTCTTGTGCAATCCGCTTTTCCGCTAAAGGCTACTTTTGTTCTTTTGCAATCTCTTTCAGTTCAAGCCGGGTTCCTTTTACCCGAAACTTGATCTCATAACCCGCGTAAGCGAATCCGTATATCCTGTTTTCATCGTCCTGATACGCGGGGCGCGGATCGTCGGCAAGGATTTTGAGAAGCGCTTTTTGTTTTTCCGCAGGCAGTATTTGCAGTTGGGAAAGATCGCCGCAGATCTCAAGCGCGTGATTTTTGCTTTCCTGTGCAAATCCGCTTTTTGCGTTCGGTATGCAGTCCGTGTAAGCAATATAGGGCTTTATGTCATACACCGGGGAGCTGTCCAGCATATCTGCGCCGCCGATGATCAGCGAGCAGTTTCCGCCGCTTATGCGCATTTCTTTCAGGTTTACACAGGAAAGCGCCAAATCATTCGGCCTGAAAGGAGAGCGGCTGGCGAAAACGCCGATGCGCGTGTTGCCGCCAAGGCGCGGCGGGCGCACGGTTGCGTGCTTTTTCTTCTTTTCATTTTCTGAAAACCCCCAAAGGATCCAAAGATGCGAATACTGCTCTATTCCTTTAAAATAATCTTTTGCGCAGTACGGCGGGTAAAACTCAATCGTTCCTTCAATTTCTTCGATTCTGCCGCTCTGCCTCGGTATGCCGAATTTTTCCTTAAAGTCGGTCCTTACAATGCCGATCGGTTTAATCTCCATGTTTCTCTCCACTGAATCGGATCCCGGTTATGGATCTCGGTTTCAGTTTTATTTCTTCTTCTATTTCCGCAGAGTTCAGCGTGTTGAAATTGCTGTCTGCATCTGTAACGGCAAGCAGGGTGCATTTGCCGGCGCCGCTGATCTCAAGAGTCGTTTCTTCGCCCTCGTTTACCGCAATAGCGGTGATGCCGCCGTCCGGCGTTTCAAACAAAAATACGCTTGCGCCGTTTTCCTGTTTGCTGTTGCCGAGCACGCGTGAGCCTTTTGGCGCGAATTCGGCAAAATGTTTCATCGCGTAATATCGTTTGCAGATCTTGTAATGCGAGAATCCGTCCGTTGCGCTCAGCAGGCCGTCTGAATAGTCAAGACCGTTGCCCCTGTCGCAGATCTGGTTTACGGCAACCCATGCCGACCAGCTTTCCGCGCCCAGGTCGCAAAGGTCGCGCCCGATGATCCTTGCCGTGATGAGCGCGCCCCCAATGTCATCCACGTCGTGCAGGCACGGCAGTTCACACCATTCGCTCATATCAAATCTCAGGCCTTGGTTTTCGGATACCGTCTGTTTGTAAAATGATTTGCGGATCTCCGTATCGTTGTCCGCATGATAGGAATGCAGCGCAAATACGCCAAGGTGTTTCATGATCTTTTCATCTTTTTTGAAAAGGCGCAGATATTCGTCCGTCAGCCCGCCGATCTCACCGCTTTCCGGCCCGTAAAGGGAGATGCCGTGCAGCCCGCGCTGTTCCAGTTTTGCGCAAAAATGTGAAAGAGCGCCGCAACCTCCTGCGGTTCATAATGGCACCCCTCCTGCCACACTTCTTTTCCGCCCCATTTCCACTGCGGTTCGTTAATGGGGCTGATGTAGGTAACGGGAATCCCGTCTTTTAAAAAATGCGCTGTTATATCCAAAAAATAATCGGCATATTTTTCATAATTCGAAAACGGCAGATTACAGGTGTGGTGCATCAGGCTGCCGCTTGCCTGCCCGCTGGATGTAAACGAATAATGCGGCGAGTTGGCAAACAGGATCACTGTGTCGATCGATCCCATTTGCAGGCAGCGCTTGAGAAATCGATAGGCATTGCCGTCTCGGTCAAAATCATAACTGCCTTTAAAATCCTCTTCTTTCTCTTCGTCCTGCGGCACAAAAAAGGATTCGCACCTGCGCCAGGGGTTGGCAACCCGGCAGTTGGTTTCATCCCACCCGGCGCCTATATTATACCGGTATATGTTCAGTCCCAGTCCGTCCCTGCCGTAAAGCAGGGCGCTGATTTCTTTTGCCGTTTTTTCCTGCGCCACGTTTTGGCTCCACCAGCAGGCGGAGGCGCCGTATCCTTTTATGGTTTGCCTTGCGCTTGCGCGGTCGATCGTTATTTTCATCACGCTACTCCTGATCTGCCGTTTGGCTATAGTCTCTTTTCCATATGGATGTGCGGGCAGCCTTCATCCAGATACGTATTTCCATGGGCGGTGAATCCCAAAGTTTTGTAAAAGCCTTCTGCGCGGCACTGGGCGGAGAGTTCGCATTTTTCCGCGCCCAGTTCTTTTGCCTTTTTGCAAAGCGCGTTCATGATGTCGCTGCCAAGCCCGGTCTTTCTGTATTCTTTTAAAACCGCCATTCTGCCGATATGGTAACTGCTGCCGCCGTTTTCGGTAAACATGCGCGCCGTTCCGGCAGGCTTTCCGTCAATAAATAAAACGGCGTGCAGGCTGTTTCGATCCGTTTCGTCAAACTCATCGTGAAAGCCCTGTTCTTCAATAAAAACGCGGGTTCTGATCATTTCTGCCTCCTGCGGCAAAACGTTTTCAAACAGTTTTATCTCTTTCATTTTTTACCTCTTTTCGCTTAGTTTTAATATAACATTTCTGTCCGGCGCAATCAATACTAATATTTTCTTGCATTTTAGGAATTTTTGTAGTAAAATTATTTATCATTAAATAAAAAGGAGAAGAAATGATGAAAAAAGTATTAAAGATCATGTCTGTGCTTCTCGCGGTTGCCGTTATCACGGTTTCTTTCGCGGCTTGCTCAGGCGGCAATACCCAGGCAGTAAAAGTAATCAATATCAATCTTTCTGATGAAGAGTATGCGCTGGGCGTGGATAAGAACCAGCCCGAACTTCTTGAAGAGGCGAATGCACTTATTGCCGAGATCAAAGAAAACGGCACTCTGGATGAGATCTGCAATCACTATTTCGGCGACGGCACTCCCGTTGGCGTAGAATCCGCAACGCTGGATACCTCCAAAGATCAGCTTGTTGTTGCTACAAACGCAGAATTTGAGCCTTTTGAGTATAAGGACGGCAATACGTTCTACGGCATTGATATGGAGATCGCAAAACTTCTTGCAGACCGTCTCGGCCAGGAACTTGTTATTCAGGATATGAACTTTGACGCGGTTGTTCTTTCTGTTCAGCAGCAGAAGTGCGATATTGCTATGGCAGGTCTTACCGTATCGGAAGAAAGGGCAAAGCAGGTTAACTTTACAGAGTCTTATTACGAGGCTTCCCAGAGGCTGATCGTAAAAGGCGATGACACAACGTTTGATAACTGCGAAACCAAAGAGGATGTAGACGCGATCCTCAACGGCTTTGATTCCTCCGTTAAGATCGGCGGCCAGAACGGCACAACCGGCCAGTCTTACGTTCAGGGCAGTGAAGATCTCGGTTTCCCGGGTCTTCAGGCTGAATTCGTAGGCTATTCAAACGGCTCTCTTGCTGTTCAGAATCTGATCAACGGCAATGTGGATTACGTTATGATCGACGCTGCTCCGGCAGATGCAATCACGGAGTCTATCAACGCCGTAAACTGATCTTACGTTACAGAAATCTTAACTTAAGCGACCTCGCCCCGCTATGACGGGGCGGGGCTGTTTTAAGTATACAAAGGAATTATTATGCAGAATTTTGATAAAAAATTTGAAGTCTTTCTTCAGAGTTTTATAGACGGCGGCGGATATAATGATGTGCTGACCGGTCTGAAAAATACAATGATCATCGCCGTTGTCGGTCTGATCATCGGCATCATCCTCGGCACGCTGATCGGCGCCGTGCGCGTGGTGCCGAAAAATAACCCGCTTATTAAGGTGCTGGATAAGATTTGCGGATTGTATGTTTCCCTGTTCCGGGGAACGCCAATGGTTGTGCAGCTTCTTGTGTTTTATTATGTTTTAATGCCCCTGTTCGGCTTACATATGAATCCGGTAACGGTTTCCGCCGTTGTGTTCGGTATGAATTCCGGCGCCTATGTTTCGGAAATCATGCGTGCCGGTATCCTTTCCGTTGATCCCGGCCAGATGGAGGGCGGCCGTTCCGTCGGCCTCAGTTACGGCACAACAATGATGAAGATCGTGATCCCGCAGGCGATTAAAAATATTCTTCCCACCCTCGGAAACGAATTTATCTCTCTGATCAAGGAAACTTCCGTTGTAAGTTTTGTTGGCGCAATGGATCTTTATGTTGCGTTCAACAGAATGGGATCCAACAACTATGAATTCATGGTGCCGTATCTGATCATGGCGGTGATTTACATTGTGATCGTATTTGTGATCTCCATGCTGATCAAGCTGATGGAAAGGAGCCTTCGTAAAAGTGATAAAAGTATGTAATCTGAAAAAGAACTTCGGTAATAATCTTGTGCTTAAGGGCATAGATTATGAGATCCATAAAAATGAAAAGATCGTTGTGATCGGTCCGTCCGGCTCAGGTAAAAGCACTTTTTTAAGATGCCTCAACCTGCTGGAGATCCCCACGGAAGGGGAGATCTGGTTTGACGGGAAACGGATCACGGATAAAAAGACCGATATTAACGAAGTGCGCAAACACATGGGCATGGTCTTTCAGCATTTCAATCTCTTTAATAATAAAACCATTTTGGATAATATCACGCTTGCTCCCGTGCATCATAAACTGATGAGCAGGGAAGAGGCAAACGAAAAAGCGCTTGCTCTTTTAAAGAGGGTAGGGCTTGAAGATAAGGCGGACGCTTATCCGTCCAGCCTTTCCGGCGGCCAGAAACAGAGGGCGGCAATCGTGCGTTCCCTTGCCATGAATCCGAAAGTGATGCTTTTTGACGAGCCGACTTCGGCGCTGGATCCGGAAATGGTGGGCGAGGTCTTGCAGGTTATGAAAGATCTTGCCGATGAGGGCATGACAATGGTTGTTGTTACCCATGAAATGGGGTTCGCAAGGGAAGTGGCGTCCAAAGTTCTCTTTATGGATGACGGAAAAATTCAGGAGGAAAATACCCCCTATGAATTTTTCAATTCGCCGCAAAACCCCAGATTAAAAGACTTTCTTTCCAAAGTTCTTTAACAGATCAAAAAAGGCGCTGCCTGCGTTTCCGCTCAGGCAGTGCCTTTCCTTTTTTTATTTTTATGTTCTGGATTGTTCTTTTTCTTTCGCCGCAGCGCTTTCGAAAAATTTCAGCATCTCGTCTATGCATTCTCTTGCATAGGACGGGGACGGATCCAGTACGGAAAATACGTGCGGCAGTTTTCTGCCGGAATATTTGCCTTTAAAATCATGCAGCTTGTTTTCCACGCCCACCCGGTCCAGCGTTTTTTTCATTTTATATGCATGGCTGTGCAGAAAATCGCCGGAGGAGGTCACAATGTAAAACGGCGGCATGTTTTTAACTGCAATCCGGTTTGTGTCCATGTATTTGTAATATCGGCTGCTTTTGTATTTTTTGCCGAGCAGTTCCGGCAGATTGATGTTCATGGTGATGTTCGGGCTGATCAGGTCTGCAGCCGGAGAAACGGCACCCACAGCCTTAAATTTGAACAGCGGTTCGCTGATGCAGAAATCCTGCCGCAGGATAAAAGACGCGGATATCGCGGCGGCGCAGAAAGCAAGGTGCCCGCCCGCTGAATCTCCGGTCAGAAAACAGGCGCCAAGATCTGCCGGGTAGTTTTGGGCTGCGCGGCTGATCCATTCAAAAGCGGCAAAAATATCTTCAATCTGTTCTTTGAAACCGCTTTTGCCGGATTGCGCAAGGCGGTAGTTCAGATTAAAAACGCAGTATCCGCGCTTTGCGATCGCAAGACAGTAATTTTTATTGATCTCTTTGCTGCCCGCCATCCAACCGCCGCCGTGAATGTCTATGATCACGGGCAGTTTTTGGCATGCGCCTTCCGGATAGTAGATATCCAGCGTGTGTTCGCTTAGATCATCGGCTAAATAGGGAACGTTGTTTTTTTGATACACCCCGGTTGCCGGCGTCTGTGTGCTAAGTCTTTTGTAGTCGTTTTTTGCGTTTTCTTTCCAAAAAAATTTTAAAACGGGTGTGAAAAAAGCCATTGTGCCACCTCGGATAAAAAATGATAACTATGCTTTGCAGTGCCTGATTTTCTAATTAAGCACCAAATCTGTTTTATATGTTTATGCGATAATTCAAGCCTTGATTCTAACAAAATGCTGCTTTCCTGCGCCGCAGTTTTCAAGCGGCGTTCAGCACCTGTTCTATAAACGGTTCAACCTCTTTCATTTCCAGCTCCAGCACCATGGCGATCTCGCTGTGAATGATATTTTGTGCTTTTCTGTAATATTTCTCATCGGAAACCGAAAGATTTTTTCCGATCTCTTCCAGTTTGGATTTTTGGTCATGCAGGGTCTTAAGCAGTTTTACAAGTTCTTTTCTGTCTGCCGCATTGATGATTTTTCTGTATTCTTCGCGGCGCATATTCGCGTTGTCGTTCCAAATGGATTCCGCCTCGGGAATGGATCGGATCATATCCATAACCTCTTCCCGGGAAAGCACTTTTTTCATTTTTCCGGTCAGGGCTTCGTTGTCTACCGGCACAAAGATCGTTTCCCTTGCATCAAAAAACGGGGAAAGTATATAATAGATCTTTGTTTCCCTTGCGAATTTTTCTTCTTTGATATCCGTTATTTCACACGCGCCGTTTGCGCCGTAAACGAATACATCGCCTATTTTATACATGATTTCCTCCTGCTTATTACATAACGTATAAACGTTTTCCAAAATATTGCTTACAATCCTATTATAACACATTTTTCTTAATTTTAACAGAATTATTTTACATAAAGTAGAAAAAATGTTGCCATAATAATTAATTTATGGCCAAAACTTTTCTGCTTTTTAGGTTGCAAAGAATTCCTATCTTATGCTACAATAAATTTATATTAGATTTCCAGAGGTGCGGTTATATGAAAAAAAGGTTGATTTCGTTTATCTTTTCTGTGTTGATTTTTGCCGCAATAGGTGTGGTTGGGGTTTCCGTGTATGCTGCGGAAAACGAGCCGTCAACCCAAAGCGTGCAGTCCGTGATCGGCGCAAATGACTATCACCTGAATTATAACAGTCAAATGGCGGTGGGCACAAAGCAGCAGCTGCAGGCGCTGATTCATACGGATGCCGAGCCGTCCGCCCCGTCGTTTACTTCTTCCAACCAATCCGTTGCAACCGTATCTTCAAGCGGCGTTGTTACGGCAACCGGAGCCGGTACTGTAAAAATAACGTATTCTCCGGACGGAAATTCCAGTCAAAGTATAAATATTACGGTTAAAAATATGCCGACTTCTGTTTCCGTTTCGGCAACAACCAAAACTTTAAATGAGGGGCAGAGTTTTGATCTGAACGCAAGGGTGAATTCCAATGCCTATCCGTGTTCTATCAGATACATGACTTTAAACAGCGATATCGTGTCTGTTTCTTCCTCCGGCAGGGTAACTGCCCGCAAAGAGGGCAAGGCGGTCGTTTTGGCAATCGCGGAAAACAATGTTCGAACCAGCTGCACGGTATATGTTTATTCCACAAGCGGTATTTCTCTGAATAAATCCTCCGCCAAAATCGCAATGGATTATGATAATGTGGAAAAGGTGATCTACGGCACAAGCGTTCGCGGCAGAGACCTTGAGGCTTATGTCATCAACGGAAACGGAAATAACAGCAAAACCATTTTCTGCACCTTCGCGGTTCACGGATTTGAAGATAATTATGCGCACGATGGTAAAGTGCTTGTTGAGTGCGCGAATGATCTGATTGCTTATTTTGCCCAGAATCCCTCCGGCTTAAAGGATTACAGAATTGTGATCGTGCCGTGCGCCAATCCGGACGGAACGATAGACGGCAAAAATAATCTGCGCTCCGGGTCTTCCGCGTTCGGCAGATGTACGGCGTCCCACGTGGATATGAACCGGGATTTTATCTCCGGTCAGTTTAAAGCGCAGGAGAGCCGTGCGCTTCGCGATCTGATGAAACGGTATAAAATGGATACCTTTATAGATTTTCACGGCTGGCTGAATTCCGTGCTTGGTAACGGCACGCTTGTGGATATCTTCAGAAGCACCAATGGCATTTCCAGGGATCAGACCGGTTCTTACGGCACTTCTCAGGGCTATATTTTCGGTTGGGCAAACGCAAATTTAGGCGCCCGTTCCGCTCTGGTGGAATTTAAGAGCCCTTCAGCCTGCAATTATCTGAATGTTGCAAAGGGCATCCAGCAGGCAGTCGGCAGCAGTTATCATCCTGCGTCTTCCATGCAGGTCAAATATACCAATTCCATCGCGGCGGTTAAAAACGTAACGATGACCTCGAATTCCGAAACCTCCATATCCCTGAAATGGGATTCTGTTTCCGGCGCGCGCGGATATGATATCCAGTTTTATAACGGCAAACAGTGGGAATCCAGATATGTGTTCGGCCCCACCAGCGTCACCGTAAACAATTTGAATCCGGGCATACGGTATCAGTTCCGTATCCGGGCGTTTACGTATTCAGGCAATGTCAGAACCTATTCCAATTATTTCTCTTCTGCTTCCTATTTCAGCACCAGACCAAACGCGGTTTCCAATTTCACGGCGTCCGGCAGAAGCAGTGACGGTTCGGGAATCATTCTGAACTGGACGCAGAAACTGAACGCGGACGGATATAATCTTTATCAGCAGAAAAACGGAAGCTGGGTAAAGATTGCCCAACTGGAAGGCTCTATGACGGCGAATTACAGAGTGGCAACAACGCCGGATACGTTTTACGCTTTTGCGATTGAGGCGTATAAAGGCGATCCGTCCAACGTCAGTGCCAGAACGCAGTACAGCACGTATTCCGCATCCTCGGCTCCTGAGGGCTTCAGTGTAAATGCCGTTTCCGCAAACACCATCAGCGCGTCTTGGAACGGAAAATCCGGCGTGGGCTATTATATCCAGTGGGCAACGGACAGCACTTTCACTAAAAATGTCAGCACGCAGTATATTCCTGCCGGCAAGAGTTACTGTGAAGTTTCAACCGCACAGTACAGCAAAAATTACTTCGTAAGGATCCGCTCGTGCCGCATATACGGTAATGAGGAGATCGTCGGCGGTTATTCAGAGGCGATTTCCACCGCAAACAGCCTTTTCAGACCGGAAAATCTGAATGTTTACGCCCGCGGTGGCGGCGGTACGGATCTTTACCTCAAATGGAACCGTGTGGACGATGCCAACGGCTATAATATTTACATTGTTTCGGGCAGCAGTAAAGTTTTAAAAGGAACAACCGCTTCAACAACGTTTACATTTACGGATCTGACCCCGTCGTGGGAATATGATGTTATTGTTGAGGCTTATAACGGCAGCAGAAAGACCCCGAGCGCAGCCTACACCGTGTGCGCCGCACCGGCTCCGCTGAATCACTTTAACGTTTATCTGAGTGATTCGGATTCCGCTGTGGTCACTTGGGATCCTGCATCCTGCCACGGCTATTACATCCAGTGGGCAACGGATCAAAACTTTACGCAGAATCTTGGCGGAACCTATACTTCCAACACCTTAAACAATGTTGATCTCCCCGGCGATATAAAGAATTACTATTTCCGCGCCCGCGCCTGGAAATGGTTTGGAGATACCAGAGTCTGGGGCGATTACAGCGCTGCTGTGTTTGCCGGCGATAAACTGACTGCGCCGGATGGATATAACGTTTATGCCCGCGGAGACGGCGGCACGGATCTTTATCTGGACTGGAACGATGTGGAAGGCGCGGACGGCTACAGAGTCTATATCGTTTCCGGCGGCACCAGCACGCTGAAAGGCAGTGTAACGGAAAGCACATTCGTATTTACGGATCTTGTTCCCGCGTGGGAATATGATGTTATGGTGGTTGCGTATAACGATACAGGTTCTGCGTCTTCCGATTATCATATCTGCGCGGCGCCTGCTTCTGCGGAGCATTTTGAACTGACTCCAGCCGATTCCGGTGCGTTTACGGCGTCCTGGGATGTTGCGGCATGCCATGGGTATTATATCCAGTGGGCAACGGATGAAGATTTCACAGAGAATGTTTCCGGCGAATTCATTACGGGCTCCGGTTCCACTTCCAAAACTTTACTTTTCGAAGATCCGAATGCGGATTATTACGTGCGCGTAAGGGTATGGAAATGGTATGAAGGCAGCCGCCTTTACGGCGATTTCTCGGAGCCGCTCAGCACGGCAAACAGCATCGGTAAACCAGCCGGCTATCATGTCTACGCCCGCGGAGACGGCGGCACGGATCTCTATCTGGACTGGAACGATGTTAAAAACGCAGACGGCTACAGAGTGTATATTGTAAATAACAGCACGAAGACTTTAAAAGGCGAAGTTTCGCAAAGCGCATTTGTGTTTACAGATCTTGTTCCCGCATGGGAATATGATGTTGTAGTAGAGGCTTATAATGGGGAAAACACAGCCTCTTCCCAGTTTAGAGTATGTGCGGCGCCTGCGGCAACGCAGAATTTCAAAGTGGTAAGCGTGGACCGCGATACGGCTTTGGCTTCCTGGAGTGTTGCAACGGGTCACGGCTATTACATCCAGTGGGCAACGGACGCGGCGTTCACGGAGAATGTGGGCGGTGCGTTTATCACCGGTTCCGGCTCCACTTCTGCGTTGATAGATCTGGACGGCGATGTTTCCGATTACTATTTCCGTGTTCGGGTATGGAAATGGTATGAAAACAGCCGCCTTTACAGTGATTTCGGCGCGCCCGCGCAAATCGAGCGGTAATCCGTATATCAAGCCTCCTTGTGAAAAGGAGGCTTTTTTCTGCGCGCAAGCATTTTCTGCATGTATAGAAAAAGCCGTGCGGCAAACTGCCGCACGGCTTCGTAAGTTTAGTTTTCTTGTTTATGCTTGTAATACTGTTCTTTTATAAGCTGAAAACTCTCTTCGCTGATATCGTGCTCAATCTTGCAGGAATCCTGATATGCGATTTTTTCCGGCGTTCCGAGCTGCATCAGAAATCCGGCGATCACATTGTGCCGTTCATATATCTTTTCCGCAATTTTACGGCCCTTGTCCGTCAGCATGATATCGCCGTTGTCATCAATGGAAACATATCCGTCCTCTCGCAGATTTTTCATATAAACGGAAACGGAAGGCTTTGAGAACCCCATTTTGTTGCTGATGTCAATACAGCGGCAGTACCCTTTTTCATTGTGGATCACCAATATCGTTTCCAGATAGTTTTCAGCACTCTCCTTTATCTGCATAATACACTCACCTCAAATAAGTATATTAGCACAAATCGGTATACTTTTCAAATCCTTTAAAACAAAACCTTGAATTCGAATTTTTTGCCGCAGTGGGGGCACTGCGCCATGTGTTTTCCTTTTACTTTTTTCATGCGCAAAACACATTTGCACCCCGGGCAGGTGCGAAACACATGTGTCTTTCTGAATTTCCATCGGTTGCCCAGAAGTTTAAATTTCTTTTTGAATATTCCGGTAAATTTAAGCCAATTTTCGTTTTCACGTCTTCTGTTCTCCGTTTTTTTGGAAAATACCCTCAAAAAGGCAAAGATAAAAATACCCCATGCAATCACGGAAAATACGGTATAAAATATGCCGTCTACCGCTCTGCCAAGGATCATGGCAAGCAGGATCGCCGCAAGGTAAAACCACAGCAGCGCTCGGTATAACTGGTCCATGCCGTATCTGCCGTACATAAACCTTTGAAATTTTACAGCAAGATTTGCAAAAATTTTTTTCATATCATGTTCCTTCTTCAGCTGTTTTGCAAAACGGATTTTGATTTATTCGGCTTTCGGCTCCGAATAAGGTCAGTTAAACTGCTGATCGCCTGTTCGTGAGCCGAAATAATATTCGTAGTTCTCCGCTGTGCTTGTTTCGCCGGAATCGTCGTAATCTTCGCTGTAATCGGTCTGCGGCTGCTGCTGCGGATTGTATCCGTTATTATTTCTGTATCCCCAGTTGCCTGCGCTGAACGCAAGCGTGATCAGATAAAAAATGATGCGAACGATGATGATGAGCAGAATGAACTTGAAGATTCTGGACAAACAGCCGCCGCGGTTTGTTGTGTAAACTCTTCTGCCGTGTGTGTTTTCCTCATCCGTATCGTCAAATTCCGCAAACCCGCCAAACGGATTAACAAATCCGCCCTGTGTGCTCATTCGGATTCTGTCATACGTAGCGCGGTAGGTATAGTTTTCCGGCGCCATCGCGCACGCTTGCTGGATATGGGAGAGCGAAATCTCACGCCTGCCCGCGCCGTAGTTCGCAAGCGCAGACAGATAATACCACTGCGCGGTTCGGTCCTCAATATTGTTTAGCAGGTTGAGCGCCTGTGTAAACTGGCGGTTATTGATAAACTGCGCGATCGAGGTGTAGTAATCCGGCGCGGAAGACGATTTGCTTCTGCCTTTTTCAGACGCGCCGTACCCGTATGAACCCTGTTTTGCGCCGCCGTTTTTGATCTGGTCAAACGCGGCGTTTATTTCCGCCATTTTTTCAGCGGCATGCTTGTCGTTTGGATTAAGGTCGGGGTGGTATTTTTTTGCAAGTTTTCTGTACGCCTTTGCGCATTCTTCTTCCGATGCGCCGTCAGGCACGCCCAGCACCTTATAAGGATTCGTTATCATATTTCTCCCTTTAAAATTTGATTTTCATTACGTTACCATATAATTATTGATTTTGTGTTAATAACTTGTAACAAATCCGCAAATCCGCTCTTGCAATCTGCCGCGCCGTTTGGTAAGATTAGGGTATATTAAAACGATTTGCGGAGGTTGTTCTATGGAGTTTATGCTTTTAACGATCGGCGATTCCATTGATAAAGTGTTTTATAATTTTGACATCGCCGTGTTTAAGTTTTTTGCCGATATCCAGTGCTCGTTTCTGACTGTTTTGGCAAAATTCTTCACCTCGTTCGGTGATGAGGCGTTCGTGATTCCCATGGTCATTCTGGGCGTTGTGCTGATGCTTTTCAAAAAAACAAGAAAATACGGATTCGCGCTTGTTTTTGCCATCGCTGTGGGAACAATCGTTACGAATGTGATCGCCAAACCTGCCGTTTTGCGGATCCGGCCGTATAACACGCTTCAGGATTTGGATTTTTACTGGCAGGCGTATCTCGGCGCCGGCGCGCTCAGTGAAGCGGATTATTCTTTCCCCAGCGGCCATACCACGGCTGCGTTTGAGATCGCCGTTTCCATGTTTCTCGTTTTCAGAGCAGACGAAAAAAAGAAGATCGCGTGGGTCTTTCCCGTTCTGGCGGCATGCACCATGGGCAGCCGTGTGTATCTGATGGTGCATTACGCAACGGATGTTTTGGGCGGCATGATTATCGGCACGCTCTCCGGCATTGCCGGCTATTATATCATGAAAGGCCTGATGTATCTTATTGCAAATGTGAAGCCCTTTACCGCGCTGGATAAACTGGATCTTGCCAAGATCAAATTCCTGAAATGGACTTCCGGCAGAGCAGGCGCGGCGGTGGTTGCCGTTGCCGTGGTGGGGATCTTTCTGTATTCCTTTATTCCCGGTCTCAGCGAAGGGGGCGATGTTACACGCTGCGCCTATGATGAAGAGTACGACTGTTATAATGCCGCGCGTGTGGATGACGAAGATTATCCGCCGATAGACGGCAGGGAATATTGTAAGATCCACTGGAAACAGCTTATGGGCGAGGACAGTTGATCCTTGCGTTTTCATGATACGGAATTAAGATTTTGCCTACAGGCGAATCTTAATTCCGTTTTTCTTATTTTTTCATAATATGATACGGGTGATGATTTTGCATACGTTAAGCCTTTGTATGATTGTGAAAAATGAGGAAAAAACACTGCCGCGCTGCCTAAAAAGCGTTTTTGGAATCTTTGATGAGATCATCATAGCGGATACCGGCAGTACGGACGGTACCGTAAAGGCGGCGGAACAGTATACGGATAAGATCTTTTCCTTTCCGTGGTGTGATGATTTTTCTGCCGCGCGCAATTTTGCTTTTTCCAAAGCGGTATGCGACTATGTGATGTGGCTGGATGCGGACGATGTGATCCTGCCTGCGGACAGGGATAAACTCTTGCGCCTGAAAAACAGTCTTAACGGCAGTCAGGATGTTATTATGATGCCCTATCATACGGCGTTTGATGATAACGGCAATCCTTCGTTTTCGTTTTACAGGGAAAGGATTTTTAAACGGGAACGCGGATTTCGGTGGCAGGGCAGGGTGCATGAGGCGGTCGTTTACGGCGGCAATATCGTTTATTCGGATGCCGCTGTAACCCATAAAAGCATAAAAAAGCAGTATTCCGAACGCAATCTGAATATCTATTTAAAGCAGGAAAAACTTGGGGAGCCGTTTTCGCCGCGGGATCAGTTCTATTTCGGCCGCGAACTGTATTATCACAGGCATTATGCGCTGGCATCGGCAGTGCTTACGGAATTTCTGGAGCAAGGCGGCGGGTGGGTCGAAAATAATATAGAGGCATGCAAATTTCTGGCGTTCTGCCTGAAAGAAACAAAAGGCAAAGATGCTGCTTTGCGCGCGCTGTTTCGTTCCTTTCTTTACGGCGCGCCGCGCGCTGAGATATGCTGTGAGATCGGAAACATTTTTATGGAAAAAGAAAATTTCAAAACCGCCGCGTTCTGGTTTGAGCGGGCGCTTGCATCCGATCCGCCCGAACACAGCGGCGCATTTGTTGACAGATCCGCCTACGGCTTTGTGCCCGCGCTTCAGCTCGCGGTTTGTTATGACCGTCTTGGAAATAAAGAAAAAGCTAACCGATATAATGAAATAGCGGGCAGTTTCAGACCGAATTCCAAGGAATATCTCTATAATAAAACCTATTTTCAGTCCGTTCTCCGTAACGAAAATTGATTTCTATAATATAATGGTAACGGATACATTCATTTGTATCTATTTGAAAAATTCAGGGTGGATTAAGAGAAGATGACTTATTATAAAGGATTTGACAGAGACGCTGTCTGCCCCGCCTGCACACAGCACAAAGAGTGCACATGCAGTTTTTGCTGTAAAGGCGCAACGGGTGCAACCGGTCCGACCGGGCCTAAAGGCCCTGCCGGCGGCCCCACCGGCCCCACAGGGTCAACGGGCGCTACCGGCGCTACAGGCCCTATGGGTGTCAGAGGCGCTACAGGTCCAACGGGTGCCGCCGGGGCTACCGGCGCAACGGGTGCAACCGGCCCAACCGGTGCGCAGGGTCCGGTAGGGCCACAGGGGCCAATCGGCATTCCCGGCGATTTCGGCGCTACCGGTCCAACAGGTCCCACGGGACCTACCGGCGCAACAGGTGCCACAGGTGCGTCCGGCACAAACGGAGCAACAGGTCCTACAGGCGTTACCGGTGCTACGGGTCCAACCGGACCGACAGGCCCAACAGGTCCTACTGGTCCGACAGGCGCCACGGGCGCTACCGGTCCGTCGGGAACAGATGGCGTAACCGGCCCTACGGGCGCAACAGGCGCCACGGGCGCTACCGGCGTTTCGGGCACAAACGGCGCAACTGGTCCCACCGGTCCTACCGGCGCTACCGGTGCAACAGGCGCTACCGGCCCAACCGGTGCCACAGGTGCAACGGGTGCAACCGGCCCTACGGGCGCAACGCTTGCCTCAAGCGCGGTTACGGCGCATAATTTTGCGGTCCAGAATTCCAGCGCAACAGAGCCTTATTCATTTGCAACAACACCTACCTTATCCGGAACAAAACTTTCCCATGTCAACGGTTCAGCCGATGTGATCATCAATGAGCCCGGCATTTATCAGATAAATTACAACAGTGTTGTTTCTTCAAAGTGTAAAACGGATTTTCCAAGCACGTATACCGTTCGGATCCATCAGAACGGCTCCCCGGTAGACGGCGCAGTCTTTTCGCACAGTTTTTTGGCTCCGAATCAAACGGTTACTGCCGTGATCTCTGTTCCGGTCGTGATCAATTCGGTTCCGGCTGTGATTAATGCGGTTCCTAATATGAACAATTTCAATGCGGAAGAGTCTTCGCTGAATATTCTGTTTATCGGCGGAATCTGAGAAAATCAAATCAATGATGAAGTTTATGCTTTAAAAATAAAAAATAAGTGTTATATTTGTTTTCGCACTTCCGAAAGGGAGTGCGTTTTTTTATTTGCTTGCTTTTTAATGACTTCCGCTATTATTAAAGAATTATAAAAACGTTGTGCAAATTCACGATTTTCAGCTAAAAAGTTTGTGAAAATCAACGAAAATATTTTTTGATTTTTTTCAAATTTTGTATTGACAAATCCTATGTCTTTATATATAATATACGGGTCTGCGGAAAGGTTTATATTATTATATTATTTGTAATATAAGATTTCCGCAAAGATATGCGATGATGCCGGAGGTGGCGCTTTACCCAGAGCGGGAATTTCGGCGGAGTATGTCCGATTTTAAACCGGGCGAAATTATACTGATTTTCATTCCTTTGTGCAGATAGCTTGCGTATGTCTGCTGATGCGCGAAGGCTGCCCGAATGATATGCTGTCATTCGGTTTTTAAATGGGCGGCCTTGAAACACGCGGGTGGGTGGAATGATAAATCCGGTAAAGTCTCGCACCAATATTTTTCAGGAGGAAAAGTAAATGGCAGCAAGCAAAGTAAAAATCCGCATCAGGCTTAAAGGCTATGACCACAGCCTTGTTGATCAGGCAGCGGAAAAGATCGTTGAAACGGCAAAAGCCACAGGCGCGCAGGTAAGCGGCCCCATTCCGCTTCCTACGGAAAAGGAAGTTATCACGATCTTAAGAGCCGTTCACAAGGATAAGGACAGCCGTGAACAGTTTGAGCAGAGAACACACAAAAGACTCATCGATATCCTCAGACCTTCAAACAAAACCGTTGAAGCGCTGACGAATCTTGAGCTCCCGGCAGGCGTAGATATAGAGATCAAACTTTAATCGCGCTTGACGAGGTCAAGTTGGGAGACCAACCAATAACCAAGGAGGAAAAAGAATGAAAAAAGGTATTATCGGAAAAAAGATCGGCATGACCCAGATCTTCGATGAAAACGGCAAGGTAATTCCCGTTACCGTTATCGAAGCTGGTCCGTGCGTGGTAACCCAGAAGAAGACCGTTGAAAATGACGGCTATGACGCTGTTCAGGTCGGCTTCGGCGATGTTAAGGTAAGCAAACTTAACAAGCCGCTCAAGGGCCACTTCGCAAAGAATGACGTTGCTCCAAAGAAAACGCTTAAGGAGTTCCGCCTTGAAGATTGCTCCGCAGTAAATGTGGGCGATATCATTAAGGCAGATACTTTTGCAGAGGGCGAGATCGTGGATGTAAAAGGCACTTCAAAAGGCCACGGAACTGCAGGCGCCATCAAGCGCTGGAACTTCTCCAGGCTCCGTGAATCACACGGTACCGGTCCAAACGCACGCCACCAGGGTTCGCTCGGCGCGTGCTCAAGCCCCTCAAGAGTATTCAAAGGCAGAAAAATGGCAGGTCATTACGGCCATGAGTCAGTAACCGTTCAGAATCTTAAGGTTGCTAAGGTAGATAACGAAAACAACCTGATCGCTATCAAGGGCGCCGTTCCCGGTCCCAAGGGCGGAATCGTTGTTATCGCAGACGCCGTTAAGGCTTAAGGAAAGGAGAGATTATAATGGCACAGGTTCAGGTTTATAACCAGGAAGGCCGCAAAACCTCAAAACTTGATCTTGCGGATTCCGTTTTTGGCATTGAGCCAAATAAATATGCAATGCATCTTGCTGTTGTAAGTTATCTTGCTGCGCAGCGCCAGGGCACACAGTCCACTCTCACCCGTTCCGAAGTTTCAGGCGGCGGCGCTAAGCCTTGGAGGCAGAAAGGCACAGGCCGTGCCCGTCAGGGTTCCACCAGAAGCCCGCAGTGGACGCACGGCGGCATCGCACTCGGCCCCAAGCCCAGAAAGTACAAGGTTAATGTAAACAAGAAAGTAAAGAGACTGGCTATGAAGTCCGCTCTTTCTTCCAAAGTTGCAGAGTCCGAGATGCTTGTAGTCAATAAGATCGAACTGGAAGAGATCAAAACAAAAGCAGTTGCACAAATGCTTGCAAAACTCAAAACCGGCAAAAAAGTTCTTCTCGTTCTGCCGGAAAACAATGAAACCATTTATAAGAGCGCTCGTAATATTCAGGGCGTTAAGGTTGCAACGGTAAACACACTCAGCGTTTACGATATCCTTAACTGCAACAACCTTGTTGTTCTTAAGGACGCAGCCAAGAAGATAGAGGAGGTATATGCGTAATGAAAACCGCTCACGATATTATCCGGAAGCCTATCATTACAGAAGAGTCTATGACCGGGCTTGTCGTTAAAAAGTATACCTTCAAGGTAGCGAAGGATGCCAATAAGATCCAGATTGCAAAAGCGATCGAAGAAGTGTTCCCCGGAACAAAAGTGGCAAAGGTTAACACAATGAACGTTCGCGGCCATGAGCGCCGTCAGGGCATGAACAAGGGCTACACCCCTTCGTGGAAAAAGGCTATTGTTACACTTACGGAAGATTCCAAAGAGATCGAATTCTTCAACGATATGATGTAACGCAACCCTGCATTTATCTATTACATTATATATTAGAGAAATTTCGAATGATGAGGTATGAAGAGTGCCATCTCTTCGCAAAGTTATTCAGAAAGGAAAAATAATAATGGCTATTAAGAATTATAAGCCGACCACACCTTCCAGAAGGAACATGTCGGTAACAGATTATTCTTCCCTCTCTAAAGTTGCTCCTGAAAGATCCTTGCTCGAGCCCATCAGCAAAAACTCAGGCCGTAACTCTTACGGAAGAATAACCGTCCGTCACCGCGGCGGCGGAAACAGAAGAAAATACCGCGTAATCGATTTCAAAAGGCAGAAGTTTGATATGCCCGCAACTGTTAAAACGATCGAATATGATCCGAACCGTTCCGCGCATATTGCTCTGATTCAGTATGAAGACGGCGTTAAGAGCTATATTATCGCTCCGGAAGGCCTTAAGGTCGGCGCAACTGTTGTTGCCGGTCCGGAGGCGGATATCGTAGCAGGTAACGCGCTTCCGCTTAAAAATATCCCTGTCGGCACAATCATTCACAATGTTGAGCTGTATCCGGGCAGAGGCGCTCAGCTTGCCCGCTCCGCCGGCAACAGCGCGCAGCTTATGGCTCTTGAAGGCGCCTATGCATTGCTCAGGCTTCCTTCCGGCGAGCTTCGCAACGTGCCTGCAGATTGTATGGCAACGATCGGCGTTGTCGGCAATACGGATCATGCAAATGTTAAGATCGGTAAGGCAGGCCGTAAGCGCAACATGGGCTGGAGACCTACCGTCCGCGGCTCTGTTATGAACCCGAACGATCACCCTCACGGCGGTGGTGAAGGTAAGGCTCCGATCGGTCGTCCCGGTCCTGTTACACCTTGGGGCAAACCTGCTCTTGGTTATAAGACACGTAACAGAAAGAAAGCATCCAATAAGATGATCGTAAGACGTCGTAACGGTAAATAAGAGGAAAGGAGAAGATTAGATGAGTAGAAGTACTAAAAAAGGCCCTTACGTAGAAGAAAGCCTTTATAAAAAGGTTGTCGCTCTGAACGAAAAAGGCGATAAGCAGGTTATCAAAACCTGGTCAAGAAGTTCAACTATCTTCCCTGAGTTCGTAGGACACACATTTGCTGTTCATGACGGTAGAAAGCACGTTCCTGTATATGTAACTGAGGATATGGTTGGTCACAAACTCGGTGAGTTCGCTCCCACAAGAACATTCCGCGGCCACGCAGGCTCAAAAACAACGAAGTAATCGAAAGGAGAATTAAACTATGGAAGCAACAGCAAAAGCAACATATGTTCGTATTTCTCCCAGAAAGGTACAGATCGTTCTTGATTTAATCAGAAATCAACCTTGCGACAAGGCTATGGCAATCCTTAAGCACACTCCGAAAGCTGCTACTGAGCCGCTTGCAAAAGTTCTTAAGTCCGCTATGGCAAACGCGGAGAATAACAATAATATGGACGTATCAAGACTTTATGTAAGTTACTGCAATGTCACAGCGGGCCCAACACTGAAAAGGATCCGCCCCAGAGCACAGGGCAGGGCTTACAGAATCAATAAGAGAACATCACACATCACCATTACCGTTTCGGAAATGGAAGACTGAGCGAGGAGGAAAGTTGAATGGGACAGAAATGTAATCCAACCGGTTTAAGAATCGGCGTTATCAAGAACTGGGACTCCCGCTGGTACGCAAAAAAGGCTGATTTCGGCAACACGCTTGTGGAAGATTACAATCTTCGTAAGTATTTGCTTGAAACCCTGAAAAGCGCGGGTGTTCCGAAAGTAGAGATCGAGCGTGACGCAAAGCGCGTAAGGATCAATATCCACTGCGCAAAGCCCGGTATGGTTATCGGCAAGCAGGGCGCGGAGATCGATAAACTCAAAGCTATATGCGCCAAGAAACTCGGCAAGAAGAATGAAGAAGTTTTCATCAATATCATAGAGATCAAGCAGCCCGACCTCAACGCAACGCTGGTTGCCCAGAGCATCGCTACGCAGCTTGAAAAGCGTGTTTCTTTCCGCCGCGCTGTTAAGCAGGCAATCCGAAACACCATGAGATGGGGCGCACGCGGTATCAAGGTTCAGGTATCCGGCCGTATCGGCGGTGCCGAGATCGCGCGTTCCGAAACCTATAAGGAAGGCACGATTCCGCTTCAGACCATCCGTGCAGATATTGATTACGGCACCGCAGAGGCTGCCACAACTTACGGCCGTATCGGCGTAAAAACATGGATCTATCAGGGCGAAGTTCTTCGCGAAAGCAGAAATAAGCCCCAGAGAAGAAATAACTACTCCCGCCGCAGAGATAACAATAGGGACAATAACAGAGGCGGCAGGCGCAGGGAAGGAGGAAATCGTTAATGCTCTTACCAAAGCGTGTTAAGCACCGTAAGCAGCACAGAGGTCGCATGACCGGTGAGGCTACAAGGGGCAATAAGGTAACTTACGGCCAGTTCGGCCTTCAGGCTACAGAGCCTGCATGGATCACAGCGGCGCAGATCGAGGCTGCCCGTATCGCCATGACCCGTTACACAAAGCGTGGCGGTCAGGTATGGATCAAGATTTTCCCCGATAAGCCGATCACGGCAAGACCTGCTGATACCCGTATGGGTAAAGGTAAAGGTAATGTAGACTACTGGGTAGCAGTGGTTAAGCCGGGCAGAGTTATGTTTGAACTCGCCGGCGTTGAAGAGGCTGTAGCTCGCGAGGCTATGCGTCTGGCAGCAAACAAGCTTCCTATCAAATGTAAATTCGTAACTAAAGAAGAGGGAGGAGAGCAGTAATGAAAGCAGCTGAAATAAAGAAGCTCAGCGCCGAGCAGCGCGCGGCAAAGCTTGCGGAGCTTAAAGAAGAGCTCTTTAATCTTCATTTCCAGCAGGCGATCAACCAGCTCGACAACCCCATGAGAATCAAAGCTGTAAGAAAAGATATCGCGCGTATCAAAACCGTTGAGCGCGAGATCGAACTTGCAGACTCAAATTCTTAAGATAGGAGGTAGTTTATTATGAGCGAAAGAAACCTCAGAAAAACAAGAGTTGGTATCGTATCAAGCGATAAGATGGATAAAACCGTTGTTGTTTCCATTAAGGACAGGGTTCGCCATCCGCTTTACGGAAAAATTATTAACCGCACGGTTAAATATAAAGCGCATGATGAGGAAAATGCCTGCGGCGTAGGCGATAAGGTACTCATTATGGAAACACGCCCGCTCAGCAAGGATAAGAGATGGCGCGTTGTGGAAGTTATTGAAAAGGCTAAGTAATCATTACGAATTACATTGCTTTTAGAATAATTTAGTTTTATAAAATAATAACTGCAAGATGCAAAGTGTTATTTTGCAGTACGAAGGAGGAAAATGCTGTGATACAACAGGAAAGCCGTCTTAAAGTTGCAGACAACACCGGCGCGAAAGAGCTTCTTTGCATTCGTGTTCTCGGCGGCTCAGGCAGAAGATATGCTAATATCGGCGATGTGATCGTTGCTTCTGTTAAAAAGGCAGCCCCCAACGGCGTTGTTAAAAAAGGCGAAGTTGTTAAAGCAGTCATCGTTCGTACAACTAAAGGTGTACGTCGTGACGACGGTCAGTACATTCGTTTTGATGAAAATGCTGCCGTAATTATAAAAGAGGATAAAACTCCTCGAGGCACCCGTATTTTCGGACCGGTAGCCAGAGAACTGCGTGATAAGGATTATATGAAGATCCTTTCTCTTGCTCCGGAAGTACTTTAATGGAGGTGCTGAAATATGAGTAAAATGTTTGTTAAAACCGGCGATACCGTAATGGTACTCAGCGGTAAATCCAAAGGCGTTAAAGGCGAAGTCATTGCCGTAAGCCCCAAAGAGGGTAAGGTAATCGTTAAAAAGGTAAACATCGTAACCAAGCATGTTAAGCCCCGTAAAATGGGCGAGCAGGGCGGACTTGTTCCGGTTGAATCTGCGCTTTATGCTTCTAAGGTTCAGCTTGTTTGCCCCAAATGCGGCAAGGCTACCCGTGTAGGTCATAAAAACGGCAAGCGCGTCTGCAAGCAGTGCGCGAACGAATTTTAAGAAAGGGAGGAACATAACCGATGGCTGCAAGATTAAAAGAAGTCTACAAGAGCGAGATCGCTCCGGCTCTTATGAAAAAGTTTGAGTACAAGTCTGTTATGCAAATCCCGAAACTTGACAAGATTGTTCTCAACGTAGGTTGTGGCGAAGCAAGAGACAACTCCAAGGTTGTAGACGCCATAATCAATGATTTAAGCATTATTACCGGTCAGAGACCGATTGTATGCCGCGCAAAGAAGTCTGTTGCAAACTTCAAACTTCGTGAGGGCATGCCGATCGGTGTAAAAGTTACCCTCAGAGGCGATAAGATGTATGAATTCCTTGACAGATTCTTCAATCTTGCGCTTCCCAGAGTTCGTGACTTCAGAGGAATCAACCCCAACTCATTTGACGGCCGCGGCAACTATGCCATGGGTATCAAAGAGCAGTTGATTTTCCCGGAGATCGATTATGATAAGATCGATGCCGTTCGCGGTATGGATATCATTATGGTAACGACTGCCAAAACTGATGAAGAAGGCAGAGAGCTGCTCAAGATGCTGGGCGCTCCGTTTTCAGAGTAAGGAGGGAATATCGTGGCAAAAACATCTATGAAAGTCAAGGCTGCAAAGCCGGCTAAGTATTCAACAAGAGCTTACAACAGATGTAAGATCTGCGGTAGACCTCATGCTTATCTTCGTAAGTATGGCGTATGCCGTATCTGCTTCAGAGAACTCGCTCATAAGGGTGAGATTCCCGGAGTAACAAAATCTTCATGGTAAGAATTGGGAAATTGCTAAATTTATAAGGAGGAAATATCAATGCATATTACAGACCCTATTGCTGATATGCTTACAAGAATTCGTAACGCAAATTCTGCAAAACACGATACAGTAGATATTCCTGCGTCCAAGATGAAGAAAGCAATTGCTCAGATTCTTGTGGATGAAGGTTATATCAAATCCTATAAGGTTATCGAAGATGATAAACAGGGTGTTATCCGTGTAACCCTTAAATACGGAGAAGGTAAATCACAGGTGATCACAGGTCTTCGCAGAGTTTCCAAGCCGGGCCTTCGCATTTATTCAAATGTAGAGGATATGCCCAAGGTTATGAAAGGCCTTGGTGTGGCAATCATTTCCACATCCAAAGGCGTTATGACCGATAAGGAAGCGCGCAAACAGAATGTCGGCGGCGAAGTTCTTGCGTTCGTATGGTAAGGAGGTGCAGTAAGGTATGTCACGTATCGGCTTAAAGCCCATCACGGTTCCGGCTGGAGTTGACGTTGCTGTAAACGGCAATGCCGTAACAGTAAAAGGCCCAAACGGCACGCTTACTATGGATAAACACCCGAACATCAGCGTAAGCGTTGCGGATGGTGTGATCAACTGCTCCAGACCAAACGATGAAAAAGAAAACAGAGCCCTTCACGGCCTTACTCGCGCTCTGATCGCCAATATGGTAGAGGGCGTTGTAAACGGCTTCAAAAAGGTGCTGGAGGTAAACGGCGTTGGTTACCGTGTTCAGATGCAGGGCAACAACCTCGTTATGAACCTCGGCTATTCACATCAGGTAACAATGACTGCTCCCGAGGGCATCAAGATTGAATGCCCCACTGCCAACCAGATCGTAATATCCGGCGCAGACAAGCAGGCGGTAGGTCAGTTCGCAGCTCAGGTTCGCGAAAAGAGACCGCCCGAGCCGTATAAGGGCAAGGGCATCAAGTATGCTGACGAGCATATCCGCCGCAAAGAGGGCAAAGCAGGTAAGAAATAAGGGAAGGAGTGAATTACTTTGGTTTCAAGACAGGATGCAAATAAAGCAAGAAAAAGGCGTCATCAAAGAGTACGCAGAAAGATTTCCGGCACAGTTGATTGTCCCAGGCTCAATGTATATCGCTCCCTCAGCAATATTTATGTTCAGCTTATCGACGATGTTGCCGGCGTAACGCTTGCGCAGGCTTCAACTGTTGAAAAGGATTTTGCCGCTTACGGCGGTAATGTAGAGGCAGCTAAGGCTGTTGGCAAAACACTGGCGGAAAGAGCCAAGGCAAAGGGCATCGAACAGTGCGTATTTGACCGCGGCGGTTATGTTTATCACGGTCGTGTTGCCGCTGTTGCAGACGGCGCCCGTGAAGGCGGACTTAAGTTCTAAAGAAGGAGGATAATGCTTTATGACAAAGATAGATGTGTCTTCAATGGAACTTGAAGAAAGAGTTGTAAAAATTAACCGCGTATCAAAAACCGTAAAGGGCGGCCGTATCTATAAATTTTCAGCTCTTGTTGTCGTTGGTGACGGCAACGGTCTTGTCGGCTTCGGCGTTGGCAAGTCCGGCGAGGTTCCGGACGCGATCCGTAAGGGTATAGAGGATGCAAAAAAGAATGTTATGAGAGTGGCTTTAAGAGGCACCACGATCCCGCACGAAGTGAAAGGTAAGTACGGCGCGGGCGAAGTGCTCCTTATGCCGGCTCCGCAAGGTACCGGCGTTATCGCCGGCGGCCCCGTTCGTGCCGTTGTAGAAACCGTTGGTATCTCTGATATTCGTACAAAGGCTATAAGGTCAAATAATCCTTATAATGTTGTTAGAGCAACATTGGATGGTCTTTCAAAACTCCGCACTGCAGAGCAGGTAGCAGCAGTTCGCGGCAGATCCGTTAAGAAGATCTTTGAATAAGGAGGGTGGAAAATGGCAGATATTAAAATCACTTTGAAAAAAAGTCTTATCGGCTGCAAAAAGGATCAGATTGCCACGGCCCACTCACTCGGTCTTCGTAAAATCGGCAATGTAACCGTTCAGCCTGATAATGAACAGACCAAGGGAAAGATCAAAAAGATCTCTCATCTTGTAGAAGCTCAGGAAGCATAAGAGGAGGTGCGCATTAAATGAAATTACATGAACTTTCTCCTGCTGAGGGCTCAAAAAAAGCAGTGAAAAGGATCGGCAGAGGCGCAGGCTCTGGTCAGGGCAAAACAGCCGGCAAGGGTCATAAGGGTGCCAAAGCGCGTTCCGGCTACAGCCGCCGCCCAGGTTTTGAAGGCGGTCAGATGCCTCTTCAGAGACGTGTTCCCAAAAGAGGTTTCAATAATATCTTCCGCACAGAGTATGCAGTTGTAAATCTTTCTTCCCTGGAGGAAAGATTTGAGGCAAATGCAACCGTAGACGCAGAAAGTCTTAAAGCGTGCGGTCTGATCAAAAAAGAGCTTGACGGTATCAAAGTTCTCGCAAAGGGCGAACTCACCAAAGCTCTCAATGTTAAAGTAAACGCAGTCAGCGAGGCTGCAAAAGCAAAGATCGAAGCTGCAGGTGGTACGGTGGAGGTGCTGTAAATGATCAAAACCATCGTAAACGCCTGGAAAGTTCCTGAAATCAGAAAAAAACTGCTCTTTACAGCGTTTATCATTCTTGTTTTCAGGATCGGTTCGTTCATACCTGTTCCTTTTCTGGATATTGCCGGCGAGATCGAAGTCGGCAGAGGAAACACCATCTTAACGTATTTGAGCCTTATGACGGGTTCCGCATTCAACTACGGCACGATCTTCGCCATGTCGATCACACCGTATATTAACTCGTCAATCATCATGCAGCTGCTTGCTGTTGCGATTCCCGCTCTGGAAAGACTCCAGAGGGAGGGTGAGGAAGGCAGAAAGAAGATCGCCTCGATCACCCGTGTCGTAACGGTTGTGCTCGGCCTGCTCCAGTCTCTCGCATATTATTTCTTCCTTCGTGCGAATGACTATCTTATGACAGACGCTTCCGGTGCTCAGTTCACCGGTTTCGCAGCTGTATTTCAGGCAATCGTTATCGTTATCGTGCTCACCGCCGGCACAGCCGTTATTATGTGGCTCGGCGAGCAGATCACGATCTCCGGTATCGGAAACGGCATTTCCATCATCCTTTTTGCAGGTATCGTATCAAGATTCCCAACGATCATCAGGCAGTATATCGGTTATCTGGAGACCGGCCGTATGGTTTACAACTTCCTTGTTCCGGCTATCCTGATCGTATTCCTTCTTATGATCGTTTATATCGTATTTATGGATAATGCGGAAAGAAGAATCCCCATTCAGTATGCAAAGCGTGTTGTAGGCCGTAAGATGTACGGCGGTCAGGCCACGAATATGCCGATTAAGGTTAATATGAGCGGCGTGCTTCCAATCATCTTTGCGTCTTCCATTCTTTCTCTTCCCGGTACGGTTCAGATGTTTATCTCCTCTGATAAGTACGAGGGCACTTTCTGGGAGAGTTTCTTTAACGCGTTCCAGGGCGATTCCTGGTGGTATGCGGCAATGTACTTCGTGCTGATCATCTTCTTCGGATATTTCTACAGCACGATCCAGTACAACCCCATCGAAATGGCAAACAATCTGCGTAAAAACAACGGTTCTATTCCGGGTATCCGTCCCGGCAGACCCACTTCGGATTATATATTCAAGGTTTTGATGAGGCTTACACTCATCGGCGTTCTGATGCTTTCCGTTGTTGCGCTTTTGCCGATCATTTGGTCTCTCATCTGCGATGCAGCGATCCCGCCGCTTACAGAAGGCGGTCAGGACGGCGGATTCTCCGTTTCACTCGGCGGTACGTCCATCATCATTATGTGCGGCGTTGCGCTTGAGACGGTTCGTCAGCTTGAATCCCAGATGATGATGCGTCACTATAAAGGATTTCTTGATTAATTGAAAGGGTTGGGTTTATGAATTTAATACTTCTCGGCGCCCCGGGTGCCGGCAAAGGCACACAGGCGGAAAAAATTGTTGAAAAGTATAGTATTCCCGCCGTTTCAACCGGCAACATGATCCGCGCCGCTATTAAGGCTGGCACAGAGATGGGTATGAAGGCGAAATCCTATACGGAATCCGGCCAGCTTGTTCCCGATGATGTTGTGATCGGTATTATTAAAGACAGATTAAAAGAAAAAGACTGTGTAAACGGATTTATCCTTGACGGATTTCCGCGTACCATTCCTCAGGCGCAGGCGCTTGAGGATATGGGCGTGCAGATCGATAAGGTGCTTGATATCGAGGTACCGGATGAAAAAATTTCTGCCAGACTTTCCGGCAGACGTGTCTGCGCCAAGTGCGGTAATTCCTATCACATTCTTTATAAAAAGCCCAAAACAGAGGGCGTGTGCGACGCCTGCGGCGGCGAGCTTGTTCAGAGAAAGGATGACGCTCCCGAAACAGTTGCCGCACGGCTTAAAGAGTATCACGAAATGACGGAGCCTTTAAAGGACTTTTATCGTGATCTCGGCAAGCTTGTAGTTGTTGAAGGTCAGGAGGAGGTTGCGGATACAACCGCCCTTGTCTTCAAAGCGTTGGAGGATTAACATGGTAGTGCTTAAAAGCAGCAGAGAACTGGAGCTTATGAAAGAGGCTTGCCAGATTTCAGCTGAAGCATTAATGGTGGCGGGCGAAGCTGTAAAGCCCGGTGTTTCAACAAAGGAGATCGACAAAATAGCCTATAATCTTATTAAGAAAAGAGGCGCAACGCCGAATTTCCTTGGGCTTTATGATTTTCCTGCCACTGCATGTATTTCCATAAACAATGAAGTGATTCACGGCATCCCGAAAAAAGACCGTATCATCCAGGAAGGCGATATCGTCAGCATAGATCTGGGTGCCGCGAAAAACGGCTATAACGGCGATAATGCTGCCACTTTTGTTGCAGGGACTTGCTCTCCCGAGGCAAAGCGGCTGATCGATACCACCCGCGAGAGCCTTTATAAAGGCATCGAGCAGGCGGTTCCCGGCAACAGGATCGGCGATATAGGTCACGCAGTGCAGGCGTATTGCGAAGAGCGCGGATTCAGTGTGGTTCGCGATTTTGTCGGTCACGGCGTGGGAACGAAACTTCATGAGGACCCAAGCGTACCCAACTTCGGACACGAAGGACGTGGTATCAGACTGTTACCCGGAATGACATTGGCAATTGAACCGATGATCAATCAGGGAACCTATAAGGTAAAACAACTTTCAGACGGCTGGACCGTCGTTACCGCGGACGGCAAACTCTCCGCCCATTTTGAACACACGGTGGCGATCACAACTGACGGTCCCGTCATCATGACGAAAGTCTGACAGTTCAATCAATTGTTGGCGATTACGCCGCGATGTGATTCCAGATAAAGCAAAACATCTATATTCGTATAAATACAGCGAGGTAAATTGATGTCTAAGTCAGATATGATTGAAGTTGAAGGTACCGTGGTTGAGGTATTGCCTAACACAACTTTTAAGGTTTCACTTCAGAACAACCACATCGTTTTAGCCCATATCAGCGGGAAACTTCGTATGAACAATATCCGAATCCTTCCCGGTGATAAGGTAACCATCGAGATGTCTCCTTACGATCTCACCAAAGGTCGTATCATATGGCGCTCGAAGTAATTAAAGGAGGATATCCAAATGAAAGTTAGACCTTCTGTTAAGAAAATCTGCGATAAATGCAAAGTTATTAAGCGCAATGGAAAAGTAATGGTCATCTGTGAAAATCCAAAGCACAAACAGCGTCAGGGCTGATCCTGAATTAATAATCGGAGGTAAACAGTAATATGGCACGTATTTCAGGTGTTGACTTACCAAACGATAAGAGAGTAGAAATCGGCCTTACCTATATCTACGGTATCGGCAGAACTACTGCTACTCAGATTATCAACGCAACGGGAATCAATCCGGACACTCGCTGCAGAGATCTGTCCGAGGATGAGGTTTCCAAAATCCGTGATTACATTGATAAGAATGTAAGAGTTGAAGGCGATCTTCGCAGAGACGTCGCTTTTGACATCAAAAGATTGATCGAAATCGGTTGCTATCGCGGCATTCGTCACAGAAAGGGCCTGCCCGTAAGAGGCCAGACCTCCAAAAACAATGCCCGCACAAGAAAAGGTCCTAAAAAGACCATAGCAAACAAGAAGAAATAATTGTAGGAGGAAACAGCAAGTATGGCTAACAAAAAGACCACTGCCACACGTAAACGTCGTGAAAAGAAAAATATTGAGCGTGGTACAGTTCATATTCAGTCAACCTTCAACAACACCATCGTTACAATTGCGGATATGCAGGGTAATGCCGTTTCATGGGCTTCCGCCGGTGAAATGGGCTTTAGGGGTTCCAGAAAATCAACTCCTTTCGCTGCACAGACCGCTGCTGAAACAGCAGCCAAAACCGCTATGGAGCACGGTATGAAAACTGTTGAAGTTTACGTTAAGGGCCCCGGCTCAGGCCGTGAATCCGCGATCAGAGCGCTGGAAACGGTAGGGCTTCAGGTTACTCTTATTAAAGATGTTACTCCTATCCCGCACAATGGCTGCCGTCCGCCTAAGAGACGCCGCGTATAGTATTTAATGGAGGTTACTTGATATGGCAAGATATACAGGACCTGCCTGCAAGCTTTGCCGCCGTGAGGGCAAAAAGCTCTTCCTCAAGGGCGACAGATGCTATACAGGTAAATGCGCAATCGAGCGCCGCTCATATGCGCCCGGCCAGCATGGTCAAAATCGTAAAAAAGCTTCGGAATATGGTATGCAGCTGCGCGCAAAGCAGAGCGCGCGCCGCTATTACGGCATCTCCGAAAGCCAGTTCCACAAATATTTCCTTATGGCTGAAAGAAAAGACGGTGTTACCGGTACAAACCTTCTTCAGCTTTGTGAAAGCCGCCTTGATAATATTGTTTATGAAAGCGGTTTTGCAAGCTCCAGAGCGCAGGCTCGCCAGCTTGTAAATCATGCTCATTTCGCTGTAAACGGGCACAAGGTAGATATTCCTTCCTATCTCGTATCAGCAGGTGATGTTGTTTCCGTTAAAGAAACAAGCAAAACCACCGATGAGTTCAAGAATCTTGTAGAAAGCAACGGCTCCCGCCCCGTTCCGCAGTGGATGGAAGCGGATAAGGACGCTATGCAGGTCAAGATCCTCAGAGCACCGGAAAGAGAAGAAATCGTAACGCCTGTTGAGGAACACCTCATCGTCGAGTTCTATTCTAAATAATAGTTAATCATTTCTATTATTTTGAAGAAATATTTTTTAGGAGGCTTTTAAATGATTGAAATTGATAAGCCGAATATCGAGATAGTAGATTTATCTACTCAGGGAAGCAGAAGCGTTGGCAGATTTGTGGTGGAGCCCCTTGAAAGAGGTTTCGGCACAACGCTCGGAAACAGCATGAGAAGGGTTCTTCTTTCCTCACTTCCGGGCTACGCGATCACTTCCGTTAAGATTGATGGTGTATTACACGAGTTCTCCACGATCCCCCACGTTAAGGAGGATGTAACGGAGATCGTTCTTAACCTGAAAAACGTTGTTCTTAAGATACATGATGAAAATCAGAAAACGCTTTATATTAAAGCAAGCGGCGAGGGCGAGATCACTGCCGGTGACATTGAACACGGCTCTGATGTAGAGATTCTGAATCCGGATCTTCATATCGCTTATCTTGAGGATGGCGCCGAGGTTGTTATGGAACTGACTGCCAACAGCGGCAGAGGTTACGTTCCGTGTGACCGCAACAAGCAGCTTATGGATCTGCCTATCGGCACCATTGCGATAGATTCTATCTATACGCCTGTTCTTAAGGTCAATTATACAGTTGAGAATACCCGTGTAGGCCAGCAGACGGATCTTGATAAACTCGTTCTTGATGTGGAAACGGACGGCACGATCCCGGCGGACGAAGCTGCGTCGCTTGCCGCTAAGATCCTCAACGACCATCTGAAACTGTTTGTAGACCTCTCTGAAGAAGTCGGCAATCAGGAGATCATGGTGGAAAAGGATGAGGACGGAAAAGAAAAAGTTCTTGAAATGACGATCGAGGAACTTGATCTTTCGGTTCGTTCGTTCAACTGCCTGAAGAGAGCGGGCATCAACACAGTAGAAGATTTGATCGGAAAATCCGAAGAAGATATGATGAAAGTCAGAAACCTTGGGCGCAAGAGCCTGGATGAAGTGGTTCAGAAACTCGCTTCACTCGGCTTCTCGCTCAGTCATGATGACGACTAAAGGAGGGAATTTCTATGCCAGGTACCAGAAAATTGGGCAGACCAACTGATCACAGAAAGGCTATGCTCAGAGGAATGGTTACTCACCTTTTGGAAAACGGCAGGATTGAGACTACCGTTGCCAGAGCCAAAGAAGTTCGTGCCATGACCGAGAAAATGATCACTTTCGGCAAGGAAAACACACTCGCGTCAAGAAGACATGTTCTTGCTTATGTAACGAAGGAAGACGTTGTGAAAAAACTTTTTGACGAGATTGCACCTAAGTATGAGGACAGAAACGGCGGCTATTGCCGTATCATCAAAACAGGTCCTCGCCGCGGAGACGCTGCGGAGATGTGTTTCATCGAGCTTGTATAAAATAGTAAGGAGCGTTCATAGAACGCTCCTTTTGTTTTGCCCGTTTTCTTTTTTTAATTATCTATTGAAAAAAAAGTATATATCATGTAAAATATTACAGTATAAAAGGAGGTATCTTTCATGAAAAAAGTGGCTGTCATTATGGGGTCGGACAGCGATTTGCCCGTTGTTACCCCGGCAATCAAACAGTTGAAGGAATTGAATATAGAAACAGAAGTCAGAGTGATGAGCGCGCACAGAACGCCGAAACAGGCGCAGGCATTTGCCGAAAACGCCGCGGATAACGGCTTTGGCGTGATCATTGCCGCCGCGGGTATGGCGGCGCACCTCGGCGGTGTTCTTGCCGCAAGCACCACGCTTCCGGTCATTGGCATTCCGTGCTCTGCCAAAGTGCTGGACGGCATGGACGCTATGCTTGCAACCATTATGATGCCGCCCGGAATTCCGGTGGCGACTGTTGGCGTAAACGCCGCTAAAAACGCAGCGCTGCTTGCGGCGGAGATCCTTGCCGTTGGCGACGAAGCGCTTGCAGCAAAATTAAAGGCAATGCGCAAAGAGATGGCGGACGCCGTAATCGAAAAAGATAAGGCGCTTCAGGAAAAAATCAAAGAAATCTGAGTAGGGAAAGGCAGAAAATATGCAGAAAAGTTTCAGCGATAGTTACGCTGCCGCCGGCGTGGATGTTACGGCGGGCTATGAGTCTGTTGAACTCATTAAATCACATGTGAAAAGAACCGAGATCCCCGGCGTGATCGGCTCTATCGGCGGATTCGGCGGAATGTTTGAATTGGGCGCCTCGGATTATAAAAATCCCGTGCTTGTCAGCGGCACGGACGGCGTCGGCACCAAACTTAAACTCGCTTTTCTTATGGATAAGCATGATACGATCGGGATCGACTGCGTGGCAATGTGCGTAAACGATGTTGCATGCAGCGGCGCGAAACCGCTCTTCTTTCTGGATTATATTGCCTGCGGCAAAAACTATCCGGAAAAAATTGAGCAGATCGTAAAGGGCGTGGCAGACGGCTGTGTTCAGGCAGGCTGCGCGCTTGTGGGCGGCGAAACCGCCGAGCATCCGGGTCTGATGCCGGATGAGGAATATGATCTTGCCGGCTTCACCGTAGGTATCAGCAAGAAAGATCAGCTCGTATCCGGGGACCATCTCAAAGCGGGTGATGCGCTGATCGGCGTTGCGTCCTCCGGCGTTCATTCAAACGGATTTTCCCTTGTTCGAAAAGTTTTTGATATCAATGAAAAAACTATATCCAAAAAATATGATGAACTTGAAAAACCGCTTGGCGAGGAACTTTTAACTCCAACCAGGATCTATGTTAAACCTCTTCTGAAACTTATGGAAAGTGTGCGTGTAAACGCGATTTCCCACATTACCGGCGGCGGATTCTATGAAAATGTGCCCCGTATGCTGAAAGACGGCTTTACCGCCGTGATCGAGAAAGACAAATGCTTTAAAATGCCCGTTTTTGAACTGATTCAGAAAGTCGGCAATATCCCTGAAAGAGATATGTATAATACCTTTAATATGGGTACCGGTCTTGTGATAGCAGTTGATTCCGATAAGGCGGACGAAGCTGTAAGCATACTTGATTCCTGCGGCGAGCAGGCGGCTGTCATCGGCGAGATCAAAGCCGGCGAAAAGGGTGTTGAACTATGCTGAATATTGCCGTTCTTGTTTCCGGCGGCGGAACCAATCTTCAGGCGCTGATTGACGCGCAGAACAGGGGAGAGATCATAAACGGCAGAATCACCTGCGTAATCTCCTCCAAGCCCGGCGTGTATGCGCTGGAACGGGCGGAAAAGGCGAATATTCCATCGGCGGTCATTGCGCGCAGTGAATATCCGGATATTCGTTCCTATACTGCCGCAATCACCAAGGAACTGCTAAACCGAAAGGCGAATCTCGTGGTTTATGCCGGTTTTATGACGATTCTGGACGAACAGATCGTTAAGGCATTTCCCGGGAAAATGATGAATGTGCATCCGGCGCTGATCCCTTCTTTCTGCGGAAAAGGGTTTTACGGCCTGCATGTGCACGAAGCGGCGCTGGAAAAAGGCGTAAAACTTACCGGGGCAACGGTTCACTTCGTTACCGAGGAGTGCGACGGCGGCCCGATCATCCTGCAAAAGGCAGTGCCTGTGTTAAACGGAGATACGCCGGAGAGTCTGCAAAAACGCGTTATGCAGGAATGCGAATGGAAAATACTGCCCGAGGCGGTATCCCTGTTCTGTCAGGGCAGGATCCGCATCATAGGCAATAAAACAGAAATTATTTAAGGTGAACTTATGGAAATTAAAAATCTTGTAAAACTTCTTTCGGATAATTCCTACCCCGGCAGGGGAATCGTTCTCGGCAAAAGCCCAAACGGCAAATATGCCGTGATCGCCTATTTTATCATGGGCAGAAGTGAAAACAGCCGAAACAGGGTCTTTGAGGAAAACGACCGCGGCGGCATACGCACCAAGGCGTTTGATGAATCTAAAATGACGGATCCCAGCCTGATCATTTATAATCCTGTTTTGAAACTGGACGGAAAAACGATCGTTACAAACGGAGACCAAACCGATACGATCTATGATTATATGAAAGACGGTCATTGTTACCGCCATGCGCTTCTGACCCGAGAATTTGAGCCGGACGCGCCGAATTACACACCAAGAATTTCAGGCGTTGTTAAGCCAAACGGCGATTATGTGCTTTCCATCCTCAAATCCAATATGGGCAAGCCGCAGTGCCTACGGTTCTTCTTCGAGTACCCGGCAGAAGCAAGTCTGGCGCATTTTATTCACACGTATAAGTGTGACGGTGATCCGATCCCCTCTTTTGAGGGCGAACCTGTCCCCGTCAGCGTAGATACAAACGATATAGACGAGTTTACCGCTGTAATCTGGGATCATCTGAATGCAGAGAATAAAGTTTCTCTGTTCACGCGATTTATTGATCTGGAGACCAAAACGGAAGAAACAAGGATCGTGAATAAAAATAAGTGATTTTCCGGATCTTTATTTGCAAACTTATCTTAAGAAAGGCAGTTTCAATATGAAAGTACTTGTAGTAGGCGGCGGTGGCCGCGAACACGCGCTGATCCGCAAGATCAAAGAATCCCCCAAGGTAACGGAGATTGCCTGTTGCCCCGGAAACGGCGGAATTTCTTATGACGCAGAGTGTTATCCTGTTTCTGCAACGGATATAGACGGCGTTGTGGAGCTGGCAAAACAGATCCGTGCGGATCTCGTTGTTGTTGCGCCGGATGATCCGCTTGTTATGGGCATGGTGGATGCGCTCAATCAAGCAGGTTTCAAAACATTCGGCCCGAACGCAAGGGCGGCAATCATTGAAGGCTCCAAGGTTTTTTCCAAAAATCTGATGCTGAAATACAATATTCCCACCGCGGAATATAAAGTTTTTGACAATCCTGCGGATGTGATCTCATATATTAAAGAGAAAAATGAATTTCCAACGGTAATAAAAGCAGACGGCCTTGCCCTGGGAAAAGGCGTTATCATTCCCGAAAACATGGAAGAGGCTGAAGCGGGCGTTAAGGAGATCATGGAGGATAAGATTTTCGGTGAAAGCGGCAATCAAGTCGTTGTGGAGGAATACCTGACAGGGCCTGAAGTATCTGTGCTGGCGTTTACGGACGGAAAATGTGTGAAACCAATGGTGTCTTCCATGGATCACAAGCGCGCTTTGGATGGAGATAAGGGTCTGAATACCGGCGGAATGGGCACGGTTTCACCCAATCCGTATTATACGCCCGAAGTGGCAGATGAATGTATGAAAAAGATATTTATCCCCACGATAGAGGCAATGAACAAAGAGGGCAGAACCTTTAAAGGCTGTCTCTATTTCGGTCTGATGATCACACCGAAAGGCCCGAAAGTAATAGAATATAACTGCCGGTTCGGTGATCCCGAAACGCAGGTTGTTCTTCCGCGCCTGAAGACGGATATTATAGATATTTTTGAGGCAATCGAGAAGGAAACGCTTTCCGATCTGAATATAGAATGGTCGGACGATGCCTGTGCCTGCGTTGTGATCGCCTCCGGCGGCTATCCGAAATCTTATCCGAAAGGGCTGGAGATCACTGGGCTGGAAAACGGTCAGTTGGACGGCGTTACCGTCTATCACGCCGGCACTGCAATGAAAGATGGTAAACTGGTTACTTCCGGCGGCAGAGTGCTCGGCGTAACGGCGCTTGGCGCTGATCTCCAGACGGCGTTGGATAAGGCCTATGCGGCAGTGGATCGGATCTGTTTTGAAAACAAACACTACCGTAAAGATATCGGCAGGCGTGCGCTTGCCGCGCTGGAGAAAAATAATAATTAATTGTGAACGAACGGTTAAAAATCCTAAAAAATTACAATTAGTTGTTGACATTTATACAAATAGGAATTATACTATAGGGGTGTAAAAGGGAAGTGCGTACATTTTTCTTTTCGCCCCTTATTATTTTATGTTTTCAGAGGTCTTGAAAATGGCTACAGTTAAGAAAACCAGTAAAAAGAAAAAAATTATTATTGCTGTTGCAGTGGTGCTTGTTGTTGCGATTCTCGGCACCGTGATTGGCGTGGCTGCAGGTTCCAGCGGCAAAACTGCCGTAACCTTAAATACGATCGGCACCGGAGAGATCAATGAAACGGTCAGCGCAACGGGCACGGTTTCCGCCGGTTCCACTAAAGAGTATAAAGTGGGCGCCGTTGCAACCGTTAAAGAAGTTTTCGTGCAAACGGGGGACCAGGTCAAAAAAGGCGATCTCCTTGCCACCTTTGATACATCTTCTCTGGATTCTCAGGTGAGCAGCCTAAACAGCACATACCGGCAGGCAAGAGACTCTTATAAACAGGCGGTCAGCGATCAGAAAACCGCAAAAAACAACTTAGCCGCGCTCAATAAGGAGATCAGCGATCTTGAAAAAGAGGTGCAAAAGCTGGGCGGCGAAACGGCTTATACTACCGTAAGACCGAGTTTTACACTGCCAAGCACAACAACCACAACCCAGCCGGCGGAAGAAGACTCTACACTTCCGTCCGAAACCTCCACTTCCACAACGGAATCCACCACTTCAGAGCCTGTTACATATCCGCCAACGATTGAAGGCGCGATGCAGGCACTTACAGACCTCGTTGAAACAATAAATGCATTGTCTGATGACGTTCAGCAGACCAATGAAATGATGCGCACTGTTATGGAGCAGATTTCAGCGGAGCTGGAAAGCGGCAATTATTCCCCGGATAAGATCGCCGAGGCTGTCGGCGCTGCGGTTTCTGATGCGATCCAGCAGGGCATTATAGATGAAACCAAACTCCTGATCGAAAGCGGCGCCGCTGTAGATATGATAGAGGCGGCAGTTTCCGGTGTGGACTGGTCTGCCATAGGCAGATCTTTTGCCGACAGCCCCAGTATGCAGCTGACTGCGGCAGAGTTGCGCCTTGCCGCGTTTTATGCCCAGAAGCAGCTTTATGAACTCAATGCTTCAGACACCACGGTTTATGCCAAAAAACAGGTTATGGACACCGCCAAGAGTGCGCTGGATTCCGTAAAGGAGGCGTGCTCAGAACTTGAGGCGGGCTGGACTGCCGCTTTTGACGGCACGATTACCGCATGTGATATTTATCCCGGCGAGCAGACGAGTTTGCTTTCCTCCGGCATTACGCTTGAGAATCTGGATACCATGGTGGTTACGCTTTCACTCGGCGAATACGATGTACACAAAGTAAAAGTCGGCATGCCGGCTACAATTACGTCCGCTTACGGCACTTACACTGGCGAAGTCCTTTCCAAGGCGCCGGTTGCAACGGGCGGTTCCTCCGGCTCTGTTTTGGACAGCGTTGGTTCCATTGCCGGTATCAGCGGTCTTTCCAGTCTAACTTCTACCGGTGCCGGCGTTGAAGTGCAGGTTTCTGTTGATAATGCGGACGAAAATATTATCGCCGGCTTTGATGCGGATGTAGAGATTCAGGTCGGCGACTATCAGAATATCATAACCGTTCCCATTGAGTCGATCGTTTTGGAAAAGACCGGCACGTATGTTTATCTTTATAATGCAGAAGACGAAACCGTTACCAAAACGCTGATTGAAACCGGTGCTGTTTCCGATTCCGTATATCAGGTAACAAACGGCCTTCAGGTTGGTGATCAGATCGTGGCAACACCGTCTTCCGATTATGAGGAAGATACCTTTGAAGTCAGGGTAACCACGGAATAATCGGGGCAGAGTTATGAATATTTCAGAAAGTTTTAAAATTGCCATCAAGTGTATTCGCGCAAACTGGATGCGTTCTTTGCTGACGATGCTTGGTATCATCATCGGTATCAGTTCCGTTATCATGATCATCGGCGCGGGCACGGGCGTTCGTGATTATATCGTTTCTCTTATAGAGGATATGGGCGCAAATGCCGTGATGGTTTCCGTAGATGCAACCCAGGCGCAGGATAATGATTATATTACGCTTGATGATATTGACAATATCAAAGAAAGAGTAAACGGCGTGGATCATTGCTCACCCATGATGATGGGCTTTGCAAACGCCACGATCGATTCTTCGGCAGAAGAGGCTACCGTTATGATCATCGGCGTAAATTCCGATGTGCAGTTTATGTTTCCGGACGGCGCTAAATACGGCAGATTCTTTACGGAGGAAGAATATAACGCCTCCAGCCCCATCGCGGTGATCGGCACCGCAAGCGCCGATATGGCGTTCGGATATGAAGATGTTGTCGGTCAGTATCTGACCGTTTCCTCCACCGGTTCAACCATGAAGATGCGGATCTGCGGTGTTGCCGATATCGATTCGCTTGTGAGCAGTGTTGGCGGCGGCAGCAGCAGTTTCGGAGAGATGTTCCAGACGGGAGACCGCTTAACGATCGCCCTGTTTGTGCCCTGCACCACGCTTTCCAGGTTGACCGGCACTGCGCCAACCGTTTCTTCAGTATTTGTAATCGGGGAAGAGGATGCAAATAATGACGCAATCGGCAATGCTGCCGTAAACTATCTCAAAGCCGCGCACGGCAATTATGCGGATAATCTGTATACCGCGGAAGATATGGCAACCTATGTTGAACTGGTAGATATTATCGTATCCGTGCTCACGGCATTTATTGCCTGCGTCGGCGCAATCTCGCTTATTGTAGGCGGTATCGGCGTTATGAATATCATGCTTGTTTCGGTTACGGAACGAACGCGCGAGATCGGCATACGAAAATCTCTGGGCGCAAAAACCAAAACAATCACGCTGCAGTTCTTAACGGAATCGATCATTCTTTGCCTGATCGGCGGTATTATCGGGCTTGTGATCGGTATTTCAGGCGCCTATCTTGCCTGCTCCATCATTGATATCAAGCCGAATATCAATATCGGCATTATTTCTGTTGCGCTCTTGTTCTCCTGCGGCGTTGGATTATTCTTTGGCATTTATCCTGCAAGAAAAGCCGCTAAAATGAGTCCGATAGACGCATTAAGACGCGAGTAATTTCTATATCTCCTTTCATCGAGGGATCCCTGCTGTACGGCGGGGATCTCTTCATTTAAATCATAAATTTATGTTTACAAAACAGTGTATATATGTTAAAATGATGAAACAAGCGTTTTGCAGGCAAAGGAGGAGTTTGCTTGAGCGATCTTAATGAAGTTTTAGCGCAGTTTAATTTTAAAGGGGAACTGGAAAATTGCGAACTGTTCGGTTCCGGTCATATCAATACCACTTATCTTGCCAAATATAATGATAACGGCAGGGAATGGAAATACGTGGTTCAAAAAGTCAATCCCAATGTTTTCAAAGATATAGATCATCTGATGGATAATATTTTCAGCGTTACTTCTTATCTCAGAAAAGAGATTAAAAAGAACGGCGGCGATGAAAACAGGGAAACGCTCCACTTTATCAAAACCAAAACCGGCAATAAATATTACAGAGATGCTAACGGCAATTGTTACAGGGCTTATGTTTATGTTTCGGATTCCGTAAGTTACAACAGCGTGGACAGCGCCGAGCTGTTTGCGCAAAGCGGCGTTGCTTTCGGAAAATTTCAGCGCCTTTTATCCGATTTCCCGGCAGATACGCTTTATGAAACGATCCCAAACTTTCATAATACACAATTCAGGTATGATCATGAATTTCTGCCTGCTGTAAATGCAGACGCTGCCGGCAGGGTAAACGCGTGCCCAGAAGAGATTGAATTTGTCAATTCCAGAAAAGCTTATTGCAGCCGTTTTGTGGATCTTATAAAGGCTGCAAAACTCCCGCTCAGGGTTACGCATAATGATACAAAACTCAACAATGTTATGTTTGATGCGTTCAGCACAAAAGCCGTCTGTGTTATTGATCTGGATACGGTTATGCCCGGCCTTGCGCTGTATGATTTCGGCGATTCTATTCGTTTCGGCGCCAATACCGCGGAGGAGGACGAGCCTGACCTCGGCAAAGTCGGCATCAATCTGGATTATTTCAGGGCATATGCGATGGGCTTTCTTTCAGAGGCGGGGGAGAGCCTTACCCAGTGTGAAAAGGACAACCTTGCTTTTTCCGCATTGCTGATGACGTTTGAGTGCGGCATGCGTTTTCTGACCGATTATCTCAATGGAGACACTTATTTTAAAACGGCTTATCCGGAGCATAATCTGGTTCGCGCAAGAAATCAGTTTACGCTTGTTGCCGATATGGAAAACCATATGGATGAGATGGAAAACATTATTCGCTCCCTTTGCTGATGTTTATATGTAAGCAAAAAGACCTGCACGGATTTTACCGCGCAGGCCTTTTTATTTGTCCGCTTTTGGCGGATATTTTTTTGTTTCATCTGTTCGATCCATCAGGTAATCTAGGCTCGTATTATAAAAATCCGCCAGGATGATCAAATTTTCCGTTGTGGGCAAGATCTCTCCGGTTTCATATTTCGAAAGCATGCTTTGATTGATCCCGGTTTGCATTTGCACTTTGATTTGTGTGTATTCTTTTAACAGTCGTATCTTTTTTATATTTTTCATTTTATCACCATATTCTTATAATGCATATTTTATTCTTAACAGTAATATTTTTTATGAATATAATATAGTTATCAAGAATAAAATATGAAAGAAAAGAATATTATGAAAAAATCGTTCTCTCTTAGCGCGTCCGTTATCCACAAAAACAGGATATCTTTCTGTATCTGGCTCATGGGAATTTTGCTTCTTTTTATTCTAAGCGCCTTTTTTGTTCCAACAGTGGATGATTTGATCTTTCGTTTTTCCTTTGAGTATCATTCCGTTCGCGAATTTCTTCATTATGTTATTTATTATGGAAACGGCAGGTTGCTTGGTAACGCTTTCGTTCTATTTTTCAGCCGTCACACCGCTTTGTTTTATGCGCTGCAAACTATACTGTTTGCCGTTTTTTGTTCAGCACGTTTATTTTGCTTTATATTTCCGTTTTGGCGCTTGTGCTTTATGTTGCATGCCAAAAGAAGCAGTATTCCTTAAAGTTTAAGACGGGTGTAGCCGCGTCTGTTCTTACTTATGTTCCCCCGTGCCTGTTTTCCATGATTGTCATACATAAATACCCGTTTGATCTGCCGGATCAGGATTCAAAATTTTTGGCGGTCATGATTCTTATGATCCTGTTGTTTTGCGTTTCCTGTTTTATACTGGCAGTGCTGTTTTACACCGTAATATTAAAACACATACCGCACTGCAGTCTTTCTCTGATCAGTTTTTCAGTCGGTGCGGTTTCCTATTTGCCGTTTTTGGTGGTGTATCCCGGCAGTTATCGCTGTTGTATTTGTATGTTGTTTTTCTTTCTTACTGCATATCTTATTGCACTGCGTGATGTAAGCAAAATGTATGGGTTTGATCTGTTCAGGCTGAGCGCTTTTTGCGCCGCGGCGGTATCCGTTGTGATGGTGCTGTATACCTGCCTCTATGCACGGGAAAAGAAAATTTATCATTATAGGGATCAATATTATATGTCGTCCGTTGTTTTGCCTGAAAACAACACTGTGATTGTGATGGGCGGAGGCAGCCAGGAGCCTTGGGACGAAGCGGCGGGTTTTACGCATCAGTTTGTGTCTTTTGAAGAATTTAAGTCCGTTACGGATCTTTCCTGATTAAAAACCTGCATATAAAAACTCCCCGGTTTATAAAAGCCGGGGAGTTTCTTTGCTTAAAGCAGTAAAGTTACATTACTTTTTCAGTTCTCTTTCAAGCCATATGGAGCCGATGTCAAGCGCGTTGTAAAGACCTTCTTTTTCGGTCTTTTTCACAACTTTTTCTTTCGGGCTCAGAGTGGGGTCTGTTTTAAGGATCTGAATCATCACTTTACCTGAAAGGGTTATATCCTTATAGTCTTTTTCAGACTGGATACGAAAACACGCAACATAGGGGTCTGCCATACTGCCAAGATACATATCTTTGCCGCATCTTACCAGCGGTCTGCCCTTGTAGGTAAGCAAAGTGCTTTTCTCTTCTGCCAAAGTAAACCCTCCTTTAAATAGATTTCCGCCGCAGATCAGGTGTTCAGATATGACTTTACCATTTCCGCCAGCAACTCGTCCCTGTCTATTCTGCGGATCAGGCTGCGCGCATTGTTGTGCGTTGTAATATAAGTTGGGTCTTCGGAAAGAATATATCCCACGATCTGATTGATCGGGTTGTATCCCTTTTCTTTCAGTGCGTCAAACACCTGGGTCAGTGTTTCTCTCATAAAGTCCTCATGGTCGTCGCCCAGCTTAAACGTCATCGTTTTATCTGTCACAGTAAAGTCCACCTCCTGTACGGAATATACAAGTCCATTATATACAAATTTTACGATAATTACAACAAAAATTTTAAAATATCTGAAAAATAGGGTATATTTTGGTACTGTGCTCGTTAGGAACGCAGGCTGATGCCATGCTTGGAAAGCGCCTTGATCACGCGCTTAACGGCAGCGTCCGCCTCTTCGTCCGTCAGTGTTCTGTCCACGCTTCTCATCTGAATGTTAAAGGCAACGCTCTTTTTGCCGCTCTCAATCTGTTCGCCTTCGTAAACGTCAAACAGCTTCACGTTTTCCAGCGTTTTGCCAACGGCTTCTTTAATCTCTTTTTCGAGGGTAAGAACCGGAATATCCCTGTTGCATACAAAGGCAAGATCTCTCGTTACCGCCGGGAATTTCGGCAGCGGTTTATGTGTCCTCTGCGGCATTCTGTTTGCGTATGCCGTTTCCACATCGATTTCTGCAATATATACTCTTTCGCCGATACCGTAGTTTTTCGCTGCCTCGGGATGCACTTCACCCAGCGTGGCAAGCACTGCGTCTCCGATCTTGAACTGCGCAGTTCTGCCGGGGTGGAATGTTGGGTTGTCGCTGACAGCGATAATATCATATTCCGCTGTGTTTAAAATATCCAGCAGTTTTTCCACAATGCCTTTCAGTTTGTAGTAATCTGCGCCGCTGCCGTAAAGCCCAATCACGGCTTTCTGCTTTTCAACCGGCAGTTTTCCGGGTTCCGTCGGTTCATAAACCGTTCCGATCTCATACAGGCATGCGCTGTCATTTTTGTGATTGTAGTTTCTTGCCAGCACCTCCAGCATGGACGGCAAAACCGTCGTCCTCATAATGCTCGTGTCTTCGCCAAGCGGGTTTTTGATCACAACCGAGTTGCGCAGCGCAGAATCCTTGGGCAGTCTGATCCTGTCATAAGCCTTGGGGCTGATAAAACTGAACGTGGAGATCTCGCTGCATCCGCAGGAGAGCAGGGTTTCGTTGATCAGGCGAACGAACTTCTGGCTGTCCGTCAGCTTTCCGATCGCTACGCCGCTGAGCATTCTGTTCGGAATGTTGTGGTAGCCGTAAAAGCGTGCAACCTCTTCCGAGATATCCGCTATATGCTCAATATCGTTTCGGAAAGACGGCGCAATCACATTGCCGTTCTCGTCAAATGTGAATTCAATCTTTTCCAGAATCTTTTTCTGTTCTTCTTCGCTGAGATCAATTCCGATGAAATCGTTGATCCATTTATAGTCAAACTTCACTTTGACCGGTTCTTTCGGCTTTACATAGCAGTCTACAACGCCGTTTACAACATCACCGGCGTCCAGTTCCTGCACAAGCTCAAGCGCTCTTTTCAGCGCCCGCATCGTTGCGCCGGGGTCAAGTTCTTTTTCATACCGGCTGGAGGCTTCCGTCCTCATGCCCAGCGCCTTGGCGGTGCGCCTTACCGATATGCCGTTGAAACAGGCGGATTCAAACACAATGGTCGTTGTGTCTTCCATAATGCCGCTGTATTCGCCGCCCATAACGCCGGCAACCGCAACGGGCTTGTTCTTATCCGCGATCACAAGCATAGAGTCGTTCAACTCGCGCTCTATGCCGTCCAGCGTTGTGATCTTTTCGCCGTTTCTCGCGTTGCGCACATTCACTTCGTTGCCTTCAAGATAGCGCAGGTCAAACGCGTGCATCGGCTGGCCGTATTCCAGCATTACATAGTTTGTAATATCCACAATGTTGCTGATCGGCCTGACGCCGCTTGCGCGCAGCCTTTCCCTAAGCCAGCGCGGGCTTTCCTTTACTCTTACATTCTCCACCACAGCGCCGGAATATCTGTAGCATTTATCCGGCTCGTAAATCTGCACTTTCAGGTGGTCGTTTACATCTCCGTGACCGGGTTTAACTTCCGGTTCGTGCAGTTGAAACGCCCTGTCAAAAGTTGCCGCAGCCTCGCGCGCAAGGCCGGTAACGGACATGCAGTCGCACCGGTTTGAGGTGATCTCAAATTCAACGCAGGTGTCATTGTAGCCGATCGCGTCGTGAATATCCATTCCGGGTGTGTGGTCGCAGTCCTCGCCCAAAACAAAGATACCGTCTTCCGCAGCATAGGGGAAATCGTTGTGCGTCAGCCCCAGCTCGTCAAAGGAGCAGAGCATGCCGTTGGATTCCACACCGCGCAGTTTGCCTTTTTTGATCTTTTCCAGGCAGTGCTCATGCCGGTTATAAACCGTTGCGCCAGGCAGCGCGGCAGGCACATAATCGCCCACGGAAAGATTCTGCGCGCCGGTAACGATCTGGTAATCCTCGTCTTTGCCCACGTCCACGCTGCAGATCCATAAATGATCCGAATCGGGGTGGCGCTCCAGTGTATTGATCCTGCCTACAACAATGTTTTCCAGTTCGCTGCCCTCTGCGTTGTATTCCTCAACCTTGGAGCCGGAAAGCGTCATCGCGTCGCAGAATTCCTTGTTGGATATATCTTTTGTGTTTACATAATCTTCCAGCCATTTTCTTGATAAAATCATTCTGCTGCACCTCCCTTAAAACTGACTTAAAAATCTCAGGTCGTTTTCAAAAAGCAAACGCATATCGTCAATGTTAAAGCGGAACATAACCAGCCTTTCCAGACCGATGCCGAAAGCAAAACCGCTGTACTCGTCCGGGTTCACACCGCCGTTTTTCAGCACTTTCGGGTGCACCATTCCGCCGCCGAGAATCTCGATCCAGCCTTCGCCCTTGCACATGGGGCAGCCTTTGCCGCCGCATTTAAAGCAGGATACGTCGATTTCGCAGCTCGGCTCCGTAAACGGAAAGTGGTGCGGGCGCAGTCTGATCTTTGTGTTCTCGCCGTAAAGTCGTTTTGCAAACGTTTCCAGCGTGCCTTTCAGATCCGCCATGGAAATGCCTTTGTCTACAACAAGGCCCTCGATCTGGTTGAAAAGAGGGGAGTGCGTGGCGTCCACGGCGTCGGAGCGGAATACACGGCCGGGCGCGATCATCCTGAACGGCGGTTCGTGGTTCTCCATAAATCTAATCTGCATCGGTGAGGTCTGCGTGCGCAAAACAATGTTGTCGTCAATATAAAATGTGTCCTGCGTGTCACGCGCGGGATGGTCTTTCGGAATGTTCAGCGCCTCAAAATTATAGTAATCATATTCCACTTCCGGGCCTTCGGCAATGTCAAATCCCATGCCCATAAAGATCTCCTTGATCTCGTCCAGCACAATGGAAAGCGGGTGCTTGTGCCCGATCTCCGGCAGTGTCCCCGGCATTGTAACGTCTATTTTTTCGCCAAGCAGCCGTTTTTCCAGTTCGTTTTTCTTGATCTCGGCGCTCTTGAGCGCGATCCGGTTTTCAATATCCGCGCGGATCTCGTTGGCAAGCTGACCGATCACAGGCCTTTCTTCCGGCGAAAGTTTGCCCATCTGTTTTAAGATCGCGGTGAGTTCGCCCTTTTTGCCAAGGTATTTGATTCTGACTTCCTCGATCTGCTGGGCAGACTGCGACGCGTCCAGTGCGCCTGCGGCGGCGCTTCTGATTTCCTCAAGCTGAGTTTTCATCTAATCTTCCTTTCTTGTATTTGATTCGGGAACAAAAAAATACTTGCCCCCGTAACAGGGACAAGTATTGTAAATACCTGCGGTACCACCCTAATTTTTGCAAAGATAGATCCAAGCAAACACTCTTTGAGCCGGTAACGGGGCTCATTTCGTCCGCGCTTAGTTGCGTTGCTTTCAGCGCGGCCGCTCAAAAGGGAACTTCGCCCGGTTTGCCTTTGCAAAGGTCGCAGCCATGCCTTTGCTCTCTGGAAAAGATCCTGCCGGGTTACTTTTCTTCGTCACAGCGTTTCTTTATGGCATATATTATAATATAAATCTACCGGCATTGCAAGTGTTAATTTGCGGTTTCCGTCCGGCTCATTTGCAGATCTCGCTGATTTTGAAGGTCTGGAATTCAATATAGCTGCTCGGCTCGGATTCATAGAGCACGCCGATCGTATCCTCGTCGATCTGTGTAAGGCAGGAATATGCAAAAAATCCTTTGTTGATCTCAACATCCTTAAACCAGTCAATATGGGTGTATCTGCCTTTGATCATGCGCAGTTTGCCCACGGAGATCACACCGTCGCTCCTTGTTTTCCGGCTTGCGTGGGAGCAGAATACATAGCCGTTCGCCGTAATCACACTCTTTTGGCATTTCGGCGCGTAAAGGGCGCTCTTTCTGCATTTTTCCCAGGTTTTTGAACTGTCGGCAGAGAGGGAGACCGGTGTTTTTCCGTAACCGTTCTGGCGACCGAGTCCAAGTATCTCTCCGTTTGGCGTTTCAATCATCTGCCATTCGTCCAGGTTTTCGGCATAAGGGCAGCGCGTCATCCTGTGCCAGGTTTCGCCGTTGTCAATGCTGTAAATAGACGCGGCGCCTTTTTTTGTGGAATAGAGCGGCATGATCACGCGCCCGTCCTTTGTGGTAACGCCGACACCCGGCGCCACGCCTAAGAAAGTGCCGTCCTCTTCGTTTAAGATCATATTTGTTATATCTTTCGGCTCACTCCAGGTCTTGCCGCCGTCAGAACTTTTCAGCATAAACACATAGCACCGTTTCGGCGCTTTCAGCGGCGCGCCGAATGTTGTTTTCGCGCCTGCCTCGTTTTTCCCGATCGCGCCGTTCAGGTAAATATTGCCCAGATATTCGTCTCCCCGGTAAAGGGAACCGGTCGGCGCGGTGATCCGGTATTGCGTTGCGTTTTTCTTGGCGTCCAGCACGCTGCCGTCCTCTGCAATGTAATAAAAATTACCGTCCCGGTCATAGATCAGCGGCCGCATCCGGCCGTTGAGCATCGCATAGGGGATCTTCTTTTTGTCCAGCAGTTTCTTTCGGTGAAGCCCCATGCACTCCGGCCAGAAATCTGCGATCATGATGATGTCGCCGTTCGGCGCCACCGCCATGCAGGGATCTATGTAAAAGGCGGATGCATAGCAGTCGCTGGAAATCCGTGTTTCCCTTGCCGGCGGAACGGCAACCGATTCAATATCGCTCCAGGTTTTGCCGCCGTCCTCGCTGCGGCGAATCGCAAGTTCGATATAGCCCCAGTCCTCACCTGTGGAGGCTCTGTCAATTGCCGCAATCAGCGTGCCGTTGGCATTAATCAGGCTTGGTATTCTGAACGCAATGCCTCCGTTTGCCGCATTGCTGTTTTTGGTTAATTCTTCTTTCAGGTAAACTGGGCTGCTGCCGCAGAAGATCAGTTGTGGCTCACACATTCTCAAAACGCCTTTCCGCGGGAAGAATTCCCGCCTGTTTTTTATTATGTTTAAGTATAGCATATTCTTGAAACAATGCAAAGTCTTTTCAGGAACTTTCCGTTTTCTATTGCAAAGTGTTCCTTTTTTTAGTAAAATAGTAATGAATTTTATAGAAAAGGAGGAATTTTGATGCTTTGGGAACTGAAAAAGTGCTGGTATCGTATATACCAGGGCGCTTTCAAACTTGCCATGAATTTCCTGGATTGGTCTGAGCCGCATCTGCTGGAAGGCAAAGGCTCCGTTTTAAGGCTGCCGGAATTTATCAAGAGCAAAGGAATCAATAAGGTGCTTGTTGTTACGGATAAAGGCCTTATGGGTCTGCATTTGCTTGATCCCATGTTTGAAAAGCTGACGGAAGCCGGCGTGGAATACGTTGTTTATGACGGTGTTCAGCCGAATCCCACCATCCCCGAGATCGAAGAGGCGCGCGAGATGTATATCAAAAACGGCTGCGAAGGCTTTATTGCGTTCGGCGGCGGTTCTTCTATGGACTGTGCCAAGGTTGCAGCCGCAAGGGTCGTTAAACCCAATCAGACCGTCCGCAAGATGAGGGGCTATCTTAAAGTACTCAAAAAACTGCCGCCGTTCTTCGCGGTGCCAACAACTGCCGGCACCGGTTCCGAAACAACGGTAGCCGCCGTAGTCACCGATCCCGAAACCCATGAAAAGAACGCAGTCAACGATATCTGCCTTCGTCCGAAATTTGCAGTGCTTGACCCGGAACTTACCGTAGGTCTGCCGCCGCATATTACATCGACAACAGGTATGGACGCGCTCACGCATGCGGTTGAGGCATATATCGGCAGGAGCAATACTAAACAGACAAGGGCGCAGGCGGAAGAGGCAACCAAACTGATCTTTGATAACATTGAAAAGGCTTATCAGAACGGAAAGGATTATACCGCAAGGGCAAATATGCTCAAAGGCTCCTATCTTGCCGGTTGCGCGTTTACGCGTGCTTATGTGGGCTACGTGCATGCGATCGCCCATAATTTAGGCGGCCTTTACGGCACGCCGCACGGCCTTGCAAACGCCGTTATCCTGCCTTATGTGCTGGAATGGTACGGCAGCAAGATTTATCCGCAGCTTGCAAAGCTTGCCGATGTTGTTGGTATCAGCGGTTCCTCACAGGCGGATAAAGCTGTTAAGTTTATTGAGGCAATCAAAAAACTGAATGCAGATATGAATATTCCTGATAAATTTGATATGATAAAGGAAGAGGATCTGCCCACTCTGATCAACAGAGCGCTGAAAGAGGGCAACCCCGGCTATCCTGTTCCCGTCATTATGGATTATAAGGATATGGAAAGTGTGATCCGCCGCTTTATGGCTTGATCCGTTACCTATATTGCACAAACAGGCGCGCCTTTGGGCGCGCTTTTTTGTGCTTTATTTTTCGTCAATATACACATGAAAAGAGACTAATATTTGGCGATTTTTCATAATTGTATAAATGGACGTAAACTGCTATAATATTTTATGGCAAAAATAATGAAAGGAAAAATAAAAGCCGCCTGTACAATAATGGCGGATTTTGTTTTTTAATGAGGTGAATTATGGAAAGCAGAAAACTGAGAACATATACCCCGAAAGAACGCAATATGTATCTTGCGGGAATGTTCGGTCAGAACATGATCTACAACATTGTTGCAACCGGATTGGTTAGTTACTATCTTCAATATGTTATCTATATTCCGGTTGCCGCGATCGGTGTTATTGTAACCGTTGCGCGTGTCTGGGATGCTATTAATGACCCGATGATGGGCACAATCGTAGACAGAACCAAGAGCAAGTGGGGAAAGTGCAGACCGTATTTGTTGTTTGCGCCTCCGATTATAGGCATTATAACGATTTTGTGTTTTGTAAACGGAAACTATGTTGAAGCGCAGTCTTCTTTCCAGCAGGGGCTTATTATTGCCTGGGCGGCGATTTCCTACATACTTTGGGGTATGTCTTTCACGGTTGGCGATATACCTCTTTGGGGCATTACTTCGCTGATGACGGAAGACCAGAATCAAAGAAGCCAGTTGCTTGGTCTTGCCCGTATGGCTGCTGGAATCGGCGCAATCGGCGTTCTTGTTGTTCAAATTGCGCAGGTTGTTTCCAGCATGTTTACCTCAAAAGGCTATGATCTTGATACCGCCAATAAATATGGCTGGCTGATAACTGTTGTTATTCTTACGGTCATCAGCACACTGCTGTTTGAACTTGCAGGTATTGGCACGCGTGAAAGAGTTAAAAGTTCTGAAGAACGCCGCAGCATGAAGGAAAACTTTAAAATCATGTGGACCTGTAAGCCGTTCCGCCAGATTCTTATTTCCGGTATTTTAAGAAGCCCCATACAGCTTCTTATGCTGGTTGCAATGTCCTTTATTACCTATTACTATGCAAACGGCGACTTTATGAATCTGTTTAAAGACGGCATTAACTGGATGATGCTTCTCAATATCGCTATCATCGCCATCGGTGTGTTCGCCGGTCAGTTTATTGCCATGGCTGTTACGCCGGTGCTTTCAAAGAAATTTGAAAATAAATCAATCTACAATGCGTATTCCATTGGCGGCGCTATTCCGTTTTTCTTGCTGATTGTTGCCTATTTCCTTGCAGACGGCAATCTTACCACGATCGGTTGGGTTATCGTTGCCGGCGTTCTCCTTTTCTTCGCAAGTTTTGCTATGGGCGGAATCAATGTTATGCAGTCTGTTATGATCGCAGATTGTGTGGATTATGAGGAATATTATACCGGTATTCGTCCGGACGGAATTTTCTTCTCCGGTCAGAGTTTCATAACAAAACTTTCCGGCGGTATTGCCGCGCTGATTCAGTCTGCAGCCTATGCGGCAGTCGGATTTTCGGATAAGAATATTGCCGTTATGAACGAAGCGCTTGTAAACGGCGAAAGTTTTGTTACATATAATGACGGAAAATATGCTATGATCATGTTCTTCCTGATCTCAGTTCCCATTGCGATCGGCATGATCCTTTCTGCGATTCCAACTTTAAAATATGCGCTTTCTGATAAAGAACACGAAAGAATCCTCGGTGAACTGATTAAAAAACGTTCAGAAGCGGAACAGATCGGTTCGGAATCTGAGAATGCATAAATTATATGATCACCGATCTATTCGGTAATTAAGGGGTAAAAGAAACTCCGCCTGTGTTCGCAGGCGGAGTTTCTTTCATGTAGAATCGTTTATGAACGTGGCGTTCTTATGCATAATGTCTATGTGCCGTAACGTGATGTTCAAGAATGGAGCTAACAACAGTTTTGCTGTAAAAATTAAAGGCAGTTTGCTGCTTTTAAACAATGTTAAAATGCGTTGCTTGCGGCAACCTGTATTTTCACCTACAATAGAGTGGACGGCAGAGAAAGGAGGCGTCTCTCTGTATGCTCAGTGAAAATATCAAAGTAATGAGAAAAGCGAAAGGGCTGTCACAACAGGAACTTGCCGAAAAACTAAATGTTGTGCGCCAAACGGTTTCAAAATGGGAGCAAGGGATTTCCGTTCCGGACGCGGATATGCTGCTTACGCTTTCTGAAGTGTTTGAAACGCCTGTAAGTACGTTGCTGGGAGAAACGGTGATGTATACGTCGGCTCGGTTCAGCCGACTTTATAAACAGTTCAACAGCCGCCTGTATTTCAAGGCGGCTGTCTTTTTGCAAATTGAATTTATTTTTTATGCGTGATCAGCGCGGGAAAGATGACCGGTGCCTCTTCTCCGGCTTTTCTGATCTCTTCTAAAAGCAGATATTTCAGTTCCCGGCGCACGTGGGCGTATTTCGGGTCTTTCACCAGATTGTGCTTTTCTATGGGGTCTTTTTTCAGATCATATAAGTAGTCTTCAAAATAAACCTTGCTGTTCTCATGCAGATAACCGGTTGGGTTCAGATCTTTTACGGAATACATGAACCGGTCTGTGCGCACGGCACGGCCGCATTGGCTTTCGCTGATCTGCATAAATACGCATTTTCGGCGTGTTTCCGGGTCATCCGTTTCTTTGGTCAGGTCATAGCCTTTAAAATTCGGCGGCGTTTTGATCCCTGCCATGGAAAGCATCGTCGGCGGCAGGTCAATCAGGCTCACAAGCCTGTTGTCGCGTTTTCCGCCTTCGAATCCGCCGCCCTTGATAATCAGTGGCGTGTGGATGCTGCTCTCGTGGCAGCTGCGCTTGTATTCCATATTCCGCGTTTTAAAATGGCAGCCGTGATCGCTTGTATAAATAATAATCGTGTCTTCATAAATGCCCTGCTGTTTCAGCTTTGCAACCAGTTTGCCAACATTATAATCCAGCCGGTTGATGGCGGAAATGTAATCGGGGTACATTTCTTTGTAATCGCCTTTCAAAAAGGTCAGATCATCGGGCAGAGGGTAGTCCTTGTATTTTTCAATCGTTTCTTTGTACCCCTCAAAACGGTTTCTGTCATTTTGCTGGTGCGGTTCCAGCTGGCTCACAAACAGGAAAAACGGTTTGTCTTTCTCTCTTTTATCCAGAAATTCAAGGGCAAAATCGTTGATGCAGTCTGCGCGGTAACCGGTAAAATCAATCTTGTTTCCGTCTCCGTCAAAAACATAGCCGTCGTATCCGTGTGAGGTGAATTCCAGGCAGTCCGCTGCGCGCCAGTATTGATATTTTCCCTGCCGGTCTTTCGGAATTGCCGTTTTTTCGCAGTGCACGCCTATGCCGGGGTATTTATCTGATCCTAAATGCCATTTTCCTATGTAAGCCGTTTGATAGCCGGCGCGGTTAAAATATTCCGCAAGCGGCGTAATGTCCTGCGGCAGGGCAATACCGTTCGTATAGCAGCCCGTTTCCGTTGCGTACATTCCGGATTGCAGGCAGGAGCGCGCCGGACCGCATACCGGTTGGCAGGTAAAACTGTTTTCAAACAGTACGCCTTCATCCGCCAGTTTCATCAGATTCGGCGTTACCTCTTCGTTTACGGTATCCCATCTTTGCTGATCGGAAAAATAGAAAATAATATTTTTCATACTTTTTATCCTTTCACGCTGCCTTTAGGCGCATTTTCCTCAATAAATATACTGCTGGTGGGGTAGGCGAAATCGGTGTCGCTTTCGTCAATAATCTTCTTAATCGCAAAGTTCATTTCTTCGGTGAAAGCGTAGTAATCCTCCAGTCCCGTGATCTCAACATAAAACCGGATCTGAATGGTAAGCGCGGAATCGTCAAATTCCACAAATCTTACTCTTATATTCTCTTTTTCCACCTTTTCGTGGCTTTCAAGATAAGTTCGGATCGCGTTGATGCATGCTTTCAGCGTTTCGTCTGACGTCGCATAAAGCAGACCGATCTTGGTGTCCACCAGCCGCTTGTTGAGTTTGGCATAGTTTGTGATCAGATCGTCTGCAATAATGGTGTTCGGCACAACGATCACGGTGTCGTCCGTTTTTCTGACCCTTGTGGAGCGCATGGTGATATCCTCCACCGTGCCGGAAAATTCCTTTGTTTCAATGAAATCGCCTACGTCAAACGGCCGGTCAAACATGATTACAAAGCCGGATATAATGCTTTGCAGTGTGTCCTGCGCCGCAAGGGAGACGGCAAGTCCGCCCACGCCAAGCCCGGTCAGCAGACCGTTTATATTGTAGCCGAGTTCGGAGATAACCATGATCACGGCAATGCACACCGTAAGCACTTTCAGGATGTTTGCAATAAATTTTACGGCTATGCTGTTTACCTCGGGGCTTTTGCTTTTTTCACCTAAAACGCTTTCCAGATTGTCTGAAACGTAACTGATCAGCAGCCAGCAGGCAAACAGGATGGAAACGATCTTGAACGTGCCCACGATTGCCGTGTGGTGATAGTTTATGATGATGCCGAGAAATAACCCCAAAACGATAAAATAAAACGCGAGCGGCCGTTTCAGGCTGCTGATAAACCCTTCGCGGCGTTTCGGCTTTTTTGCAAACAGTATTTTTGCGATTATCTTTAGCAAAAACGCGGCGATCTTGTTTCTGAGCGCGGTAAATCCTATAAAGATCAGCGCGCCGAACGCTATGTTTATATAAAATCCGTATTCCTCAAAAAAGGCAGTGATTGCCTCAGGCATGCTCATCCCTCCGTAACGCAGTAAAAATTGCTTTCCCAGGCAGGTATATAAGTGCTGTGCCTGAAATAGATTTTGTATTCGTTCTGCATCTGCCAGATCTTCAGCGGCAGGGCAAACAGATCCTCGTTTCTGTGATAGGCGCAGACGTATAATTTCGGCGCGTACTTCTGAATCGTTTTTTCACAGCCGCAAAGCGCTTTCATCTCGGCGCCTTCAATGTCCATCTTGATCAGCGTTGCGCCGTCTTTGGCAATATCGTCTATGCAAGCGGCGTGTACTGCCCGCCCTTCGGCGGAAAGTTTTGAGTTGCGCCCCGCTTGGGCGGAAAAAATCAGCGTATCTTCCTTGTCCCACGCCGCCGCGTTGATCAGCTTTATGCTTTTCATCCCGGCGGTGTTTTTAACCAGTTTTCTAAAATTTTTTTCATCCGGCTCCAGCGCGGTTATGCTGCTGTATTTTCCGTTCGTAAAAGCCGTGAATTCCCGGATAGTGTCGCCGTCATATGCGCCGGCGTCTATGATTTTTTCCGTATCGGTAAGTTTTAACAGGTCGGCATAGATCCTGTTTTTATCGTTCTCGGATGAATCGGTCAGATAATCGATCTTTCCGCTGATCTTGAATTTGATTATATTTTCGTAAACACGCCGGCTTTCTTCGTCGGCCAGCCTGCTGTAAACGGTTTGGAACGCATCCTCGTGTTCCTTAAAATATTTCCCGGTAAATAATCCGCCGCCCGCAACGGGAATATCCGGCGCGTAAACGCGGTGTTCGCGGTTGATCCGCTCAATGTTTTCAATCACGCTTTCCAGGCGCGTGGCAAAGCCGAGCACAACGTTGAAATCTTTGTGTTTTTCACAGACCTCACTGTATTTCAGCACTTTGTGCCCCAAAAACGAATGCCCGCGCACAAAGGCGTCGCTTGCGAAGACCTCGCTGATCTCTACTCCTTTTTTATGCAGAATCGCAATGATCTTTTCCGCCGCGTCGCCCATTCCGTAAACGGCAATCGGCTTGCCGTCCTGTGCAAGCGTGTCCCAAACGTCGATTTCGCTGATTTCAAGATTCATAAATCAATCTCTCCCGTTTCTTAAATTATAAACGTAAAAGGCGGCTAAATCAAGGCACTTTACAAATACTTTAAAAAAGATTATAATGAATACAAATTTTAAGAAAGTGGAAATATATGTTAGAGCAGATCATCAATCTTGACGCAATGGAGCAGGCGGTCAGCCTGTTCGGTTCGTTTGACGAAAATATAAAGATCATAGAAAAGGAATTTGATGTTTCCATCATCAGCAGGGGATCCAGTCTGAAAGTCGTCGGCGAGGCGGAAAACGTTTCTCTTGCCGTTCGCGCGGTAAACAGCCTGCTCGTGCTGATCAATAAAGGCGAAACACTGTCCGAGCAGAATATCCGCTACGCCATTGGCCTTGTCCGGGAGGGAAATGAGGATAAACTTTCCTCCATGTCTACGGATACGGTGTGCATCACCAGCAAGGGCAAGCCGGTAAAAGCCAAAACGCTGGGGCAGAAAAAATACTGTGAGGCAATCAAAAACAATACCATCACATTCGGCGTGGGGCCCGCCGGCACCGGCAAAACCTATCTTGCCGTCGCCATGGCAGTTACCGCTTTCCGCGCAAAGGAAGTCAGCAAGATCATTCTTACCAGACCTGCCGTGGAGGCGGGTGAAAAACTCGGCTTTCTGCCCGGCGATCTCCAAAGCAAGGTGGATCCTTATCTCCGCCCGCTTTATGACGCGCTGTTTGAGATGCTCGGCGCGGAAAATTTTCAGAAATATCAGGAACGCGGCACAGTGGAAGTGGCGCCGCTTGCCTATATGAGGGGCAGAACGCTGGACGACAGCTTTATCATACTGGATGAGGCGCAGAACACAACGCCGGAGCAGATGAAGATGTTTTTGACCCGATTGGGCTTTAACTCCAAAATGGTCGTTACCGGCGATATTACCCAGATCGATCTTCCAACCGGTAAAAAATCCGGTCTTAAGCGTGTTTTGCGCATCTTGAAAAATGTGGATGATATTGAGATCTGCCGCTTCACGCAAAAAGACGTTGTGCGTCACAGGCTTGTGCAGGAGATCATTAAAGCCTATGAAAAGTATGAGAGTGAGGAGAGAAAATAATCCTATGAACAAAGTAAAAGTAATCATCTCCAACACACAGAAAAAAGTGAAGATCCCAACCGGGATCCGTCTTCTGATCCGCCGCTGCTGCCATGCTGTATTGCAGCTGGAAAATTTTGACGGCTCTGCGGAGGTCTCCGTGCGTTTCGTGGATAATGAAGAAATCAGAAAATTAAATAAACAGTACCGCAATATCGATAAGGAAACAGATGTGCTCTCGTTTCCTATGGGGGAAAACGGCGTGTATGATGTAAACCACGATACAGGGGCAAAGATCCTTGGCGATATTGTGATTTCTATGGAAAAGGCAGTGGAGCAGGCAAAGATATATAATCACCCGCTTCAGCGGGAAGTGGGCTTTCTCACCGTTCATTCCATGCTCCATCTTTTGGGCTATGACCATGAGGCGGGCGGCATAGAGGCAGTCCATATGCGTGAAAAGGAAGAAACGGTCTTAACGCAGATCGGCTGGAAACGGGATAACAGCTATTATATGGGAGATGAAGAATGAATACAAAATCGGCTTTCATCACCATTGCGGGCAAGCCGAATGTCGGCAAATCCTCGCTTCTGAATAAACTGCTGGGCACGAAGATCGCCATTGTTTCCTCAAAGCCGCAGACGACCCGTACCAAGATCATGGGCGTTTTAACAGACGGCGGGATTCAGCTCGTTTTTACCGATACGCCCGGTTTTCACAGGCCGCATAATAAACTCGGCGAGATCATGAACGCCGCCGTGAAAGACAGTATCGGCGGCACGGATGCCGTGCTGTTCGTTGTGGAACCGAAAGGCGAACTCGATCCCAAGGAACTGGAACTGATCCAAAAATTCAAACAGGAAAAAATTCCCACCGTTCTTGTGATCAACAAGATCGATACGCTGAGCGATAAAACGGTTCTGCTGTCCAGACTTCGGGAACTGAGCGGATATTGCGATTTTACCGCCGCAGTGCCCGTTTCCGCTCAAACGGGCGAAGGCATTGCGGATCTGATGGATGAAATGAAAAAACTTGCTGTGCCGAGCGTGCATTATTTTCCGGACGATACGCTGACGGATCAGCCGGAAAGAGTGATCGCGGCAGAGATCATTCGGGAAAAAATCCTGCGCCTTATGGATAAGGAAGTGCCGCACGGCATTGCCGTTGCCATAGAAAAAATGCGTGAGCGGCAGGATAAGGAGATTTTGGATGTTGACGCCGTGATCTACTGCGAGCGCGAAAGCCACAAGGGTATGGTCATCGGCAAGCACGGCGCCATGCTCAAAAAGATCTCTACTTACGCACGGCAGGATCTGGAACGCTTTTTTGATATAAAAGTCAGTTTGCATACCTGGGTCAAGGTCAAAGAGGGCTGGAGAAACAAAGAGGGTCTGATCCGCAATTTCGGCTTGGAGGAATAATTGCCTTTACTGGTTTAAACTGGCACAAATGATTACCGCCGCCATAGGATAAAATAAAAACGGTGGTATGAATGAAAGAAGATTTGTGGAGCCGCTTTGTGCATTCCGGCAAAGTGGAGGATTATCTTGCATATATAAAGCACGAGGAAGATATAGGGACGTCGGCAGATGAAAATCACAACGAATGGCTTAGTCATAAAGGAACAGACAACAGGGGAGAGTGACCGTTTAGTTACTCTCCTTACTGCTGATTACGGCATTGTGCGTGCCTTTGTCCGCCGTGCGAAACTGGTAAAAAGCCGTATGGCAAGCGCTACTTCGCTCTTTGCTTACGGCAGGTTTACGCTTTATCAAACGCGGGATGCCTATGTTGCGGATGATGTTGCGCCCGTTGAAGTTTTTTTTGAACTTCGCCGGGATATAGAGAGTCTTGCCCTTGCTCAGTATTTCGCACAGCTTGCCTTTGAGATGGGCGCGGAGGGGCAGCCTTGCGCGGAACTTTTGCGCCTAACTTTAAATTCGCTGCATCTGCTTTGCAAAGGCAGTAAAAAACGGACGCAGATCAAAGCTGTCTTTGAGTTTCGCAGCGCCTGTCTGGGCGGCTATATGCCCAATATTCTTGCGTGTGACCATTGCGGTACATATGAAACGGATCTGATGTATTTTGATACGCTGGAGGGCAGAATTTATTGCGAAAACTGCCCCAAGGCAGGCGCCGTTCCCGTGCCGGTCAACGTGATCAAGGCGATTCGGTTTATCTGCCTTACGCCGCCTGAAAAAATATTCAGTTTTACCCTGAGCAATGAAAATCTGAAGATACTTGGCGAAGTATCGGAAAAATACATTCTCTCACGCGTGCAGAGAAAACTCAGCGCGCTTGAGTTCTATAAAGGATTAACCAATGAAGATCAATAAACATTACGAAGCGCTGGAACTGCCTGCAGTGCTGGAGATGCTGAAAAACGAGGCGTCGTCGGACGATGCCAAACAAGCCGCTCTGGAACTCAGTCCAACGCATATTCTAAGCGAGGCGCAGCTGCTTCTTTCGCAAACGGAAGACGCCTTTTCGCTGATTGCCAGATTCGGCGGCCCGTCGTTTTCGGGCCTTCGGAATGTAAATAACGCGGTCAGCCGCGCCGCGGCGGGCGGCGAACTCAATACTTCGGAACTGCTCGGCATCGGCGGCACCCTGCGTGCCGTGCGCGCGCTTTATGAGTGGTACGGCCACTGCAGCGGCGTTTCCACCAGCCTCGATTTTTTCTTTGATTCGCTTACGGTAAATAAGTATCTGGAGGAAAAGATCTTTTCCGTGATCGTTTCGGAAGAGGAAATCGCAGACCGCGCCTCCGATGAACTCTATGAGATCAGAAGAAAAATCAGAGCCAAATCCAATTCTGTGCGTGAAAAACTGGATTCGATCCTGCACAGTTCACATTATCAAAAATTTTTACAGGAACCGATCGTAACCCAGCGTTCGGGCAGATATGTTGTTCCCGTAAAGGCAGAGCACCGCGCGGATGTTCCCGGACTTGTGCACGATATGTCCTCCTCCGGCGCAACCGTCTTTATAGAACCGGTCTCCGTGGTGGATGCAAATAATGAGATCCGCATTTTAGAGAGCCGCGAACGTGAGGAGATCCGGCGGATCCTGTTTGAACTCTCACAGGAAGCCGGTAATTTTTCTGAGAGCATTAAAAGTTCTTACGAAAACGCCGTGCGGATTGATTTGATCTTTGCCAAGGCGCGCCTGGCATATAAAATGAAAGCGTCCGTCCCGGTTCTGAACGCAAACGGAACGGTGCTGCTCAAAAAGGCGCGGCATCCGCTGCTGGATCCAAAAAAAGTTGTGCCGGTTGATATCTCGCTCGGCGGAGAATTTGATACGCTCGTGATCACCGGCCCGAATACCGGCGGCAAGACGGTTTCCATCAAAACCATCGGTTTGCTGACTTTAATGGCAATGTGCGGTCTGATGATCCCTGCGGCGGATCAGTCACAGATCGCCGTGTTTGATAATATCCTTGTGGATGTCGGCGATGAGCAAAGCATCCAGCAGAATCTTTCCACCTTTTCCGCCCATATGGTCAATATCATTGCTATTATGAAAAAGGCGGGCGGCAATTCGCTGGTGCTGATCGATGAACTCGGCGCCGGAACGGATCCCGTGGAGGGCGCGGCCCTTGCCGTTGCCATTATAGAGGATCTGCGCGCCAAAGGCGCAAAAATCGCCGCTACAACCCATTATGCGGAGCTGAAAGCCTACGCGCTGGAAACGCCGGGCGTTATGAACGGCAGCTGTGAATTTGACGTGGACACTTTAAGACCCACTTACCGCTTGCTCATCGGCGTTCCGGGGCGCTCCAACGCATTTGCCATTTCAGAACACCTCGGCATGGAAAATGCCGTTATAGAAGAGGCGAAACGCCTGGTCAACAGCGAAAGCAGATCTTTTGAATCGGTGCTGGAAAAACTGGAGGAAACACGGCGCGAACTGGAGCAGGAAAAGGATAAAGCCCAGCGCGCAATGGATGCTGCGGACAGAATGCGCAGAAAAGCCCAGTCAGAAAAAGACAAGGCTGCCCGGCTGCGGGATAATGAACTGGAACGGGCTAAGCGTGAAGCGGAAAAGATCATTGCCAGCGCAAAGCGCCAAAGCTCGGATTTTCTTTTGCGGCTGGAGCAGTTAAAAAAAGAGGCGGATCAAAATCATGCCGCCGAAGTGGCAAGAAAAACCAGGAGGGAGATCAAAAACCGCCTTGGCGAAATGGAGGATACCGTCAATCCGCGCCGCCTTGCCGATGAATGGGATGAGGATTATAAACTTCCTCGGCCGGTTGTTCCCGGCGACACCGTGATCATACGCTCGATCGGAGAGGGCGAGGTCGTTGAAGTCAATAAAAATAATGTGATCGTAAAATCCGGCATGCTGAAAACAAGAGTCAAAATGTCTGATCTGCGGCTTATCAAAAAGAAAGAGGCGCCGAAACAGAGTAAACCGTCTCTGCTTTACAGAACTTCTTCCAAAGCAGATTCCGATATCAGCACAGAGATCGATCTGCGCGGCAAGACGGTGGATGAGGCGCTGCACGATCTTTCCTTGTTCATAGATAAGTGCGTGTTGCTGAATCTGCATGAGATACGGATCATCCACGGCAAAGGAACGGGTGCGCTGCGTGCGGCGGTGCAGGATGATCTGCGCCATCACCCGAATATTGCCGATTTCCGGCTCGGCGCCTACGGCGAAGGGGAAAGCGGCGTTACGATTGCTCACTTAAAATAAAACCAAATTACGCGCGGGCGATTTTCGCCCGCCGTTTTCATTTTATAAGAGCGTACGATATTTAGTGTATTTTGATTTTTCTTTTTTCAACATTTTGTGTCAAGAGATATTACAAAAATTTAATCAGAAAAATCTTGCGCATTTTACTTGACTTATCCGCTGCACTTATGTATAATATCTCTTGCTGTAAAGATTATCTACTTTACAGCAACGCAGAAAAACGCGGAAAGGGGTATAACAGTGGCGAAAAATCTTGAAGTTTCTTTTTTACTTGATTTTTACGGCGAAATGCTTACAAAGAAACAGCATGATTTTCTTGTTTACTATTATGATGAAGATCTGTCCCTTTCAGAGATCGCGGAAAACGAAGGCATCACGCGCCAGGGCGTAAGAGACGCTATTAAGCGCGCTGAAAACCAGTTGTTTGATATGGAAAACCGGCTCGGTCTCGCAAAGCGTTTTACGGAAATGAAAAAAGGCCTGGATGAGATCACGCAGTGCGCAGAGGCAATCAATGACTATAATCTCAATCACAGCCTTTCAAGGGAAATCAACGATAATATCTCTAAAATAAAAGCCACGGCTGATTATTTATCTCAGCTTTAATTTAATTTAGGAGTTGATCGCTTTGGCATTCGAGGGTCTTTCGGAAAGGCTTGAAAATTCCTTTAAAAAACTTCGCGCCAAAGGCAAATTAACCGAATCTGATGTTAAGGACGCAGTGCGTGAGGTTCGCCTTGCTCTTTTAGAGGCGGATGTAAACTATAAGGTCGCAAAGGATTTTACAAAATCCGTTACCGAACGGGCGATCGGCGAGGACGTTATGGAATCGCTTACACCCGGTCAGATGGTCATCAAGATCGTCAACGAGGAACTCACAAACCTGATGGGCGGCAGCGAGAGCCGGCTTGCCGAGGCAAATCATCCGCCTACCGTAGTCATGATGTGCGGCCTGCAGGGTTCCGGTAAAACAACCCACAGCGCAAAACTTGCCTTAAAACTGAAAAAAGAAGGACACCGTCCGCTGCTCGTTGCCTGCGATATCTATCGCCCCGCTGCAATCAAACAGCTGCAGGTGGTCGGCGGGCAGATCGATGTTCCCGTTTTTGAAATGGGCACGGAAAACCCCGTAACGATCGCGCAGGAGGCGGTTAAATACGCCAAGGATCACGGCTATGATTACGTGTTTTTGGACACTGCCGGCAGACTTCATGTTGATGAGCATCTGATGCAGGAACTGCAGAATATCAGAAGCACGGTGCACCCGCACGAGATCCTGCTTGTTATAGACGCTATGACCGGTCAGGACGCTGTAAACGTTGCCAAAAGTTTTAATGAAACGCTTGGTATAGACGGCGTTGTTTTAACGAAGCTGGACGGCGATACAAGAGGCGGCGCCGCGCTCTCCGTAAGGGCGGTAACCGGCAAGCCGATCAAATTCGTCGGCACCGGCGAAAAACTCGGCGATCTGGAAACGTTTCACCCCAGCCGTATGGCTTCGCGTATCCTCGGCATGGGCGATGTGCTTTCGTTTATCGAAAGAGCAGAGCAAAGCCTGGATCAGAAAAAAGCGGCGGAACTGGAAAAGAAACTTGCCAAAAACAAATTTGATCTCAATGATCTTCTGGATCAGTTTGATCAGATCTCCAGAATGGGCAGCCTGAAAGACACCATTAAAATGCTGCCGGGGATCGGTTCCAAGATCAAGGAAGAGGATATAGACGAGCGCGCGTTTGACAGATTCCGCGCCATCATCTATTCCATGACAAAGCAGGAACGCACGCATCCCGAGATTATCAATCCTTCCCGCAAACGCAGGATCGCAGCGGGCTGCGGCATGCAGGTAGAGGATGTTAACAAACTGCTTTCCCAGTTTAAGCAAATGAAAAAAATGATCAGCCAGTATGGCGGCAAAGGCGGCCCGCGCATCAGTAAAAAAATGCGCCGCCTGCTGCAGCAGAATCCCGATATGGCGCAGAAAATGATGGGGATGACGGGCAGCGGAAAAAATAATCCGTTTGGATTTTAATCAGGTATTCACCCGATACATTTCGGTTCATGAATAAAACAATACTTATTTATATGGAGGAAATCATCATGGCAGTTAAGATCAGACTTCGCAGAATGGGCGCTAAGAAAGCTCCTTTTTATCGAGTTGTTGTTGCAGATTCCAGATACCCGAGAGACGGCCGTTTCATCGAGGAGATCGGAACGTATAACACAATGGTAGATCCCGCGGAGATCAAAATTGACGCTGAAAAAGCAAAAAAATGGATCGCAAACGGCGCGCAGCCAACAGATACTGTAAAAAGCATCCTGAAAAAAGAAGGCATTCTTTAATCTTTTGCGGATTATAAGACGGAGGTGTTTTCTTTGGAGGAATTGTTAAAAGCGATCACCAAAGGCCTTGTGGATAACCCGGATGCCGTTACCGTTGAGGTAGACGAACCCAATGAAGAGGGCGTTATCTTTTATCATCTTCACGTTGCGGAGGAGGATATGGGCCGTGTTATCGGCAAGCAAGGCAGAATCGCAAAGGCAATACGCGTTGTAATGCGCGCAGCCGCAACCAGACATGATCAAAAAATTTCCGTGGAAATCGATTGATCAAAACAACAGATTGATTTTGAAAAATGCCGCCTGAAACAGGCGGTTTTTTCTTGCAAAAAATTTCTTCAGCCTATATAATAAATTCGGTGATGTTATGAAACAGTTTCTGGAAGTCGGAAAGATCGTAAATACCCACGGTATCCGGGGCGAGGTAAAACTGCAGCCCTGGTGCAACAGTGTGGATTTTTTAAAACAGTTTCAATTTCTGTATCTGGATGAAAGCGGTAAAATGCCGGTTGAACTTTTAACTGTTCGCGCGCATAAAAACTGCGCCGTGCTCAAGCTTGCCGGGGTAGACAGCATAGACGCCGCGGAAAAGTATAAAAACCGCATTCTTTACTGCAACCGTGACGACGCCGTGATTGATGAGGACGCGCAGTATATTCAGGATCTGATCGGCTGCGCGGTAAAAAATGCAGAAACAGCAGAAGTTTACGGTAAAGTAACGGATGTCGTGAATTACGGCGCCTCGGATATTTTGGAGATTGAAGATCACGGCAAAAAACGCTATGTGCCGCTGATTGATGAGATCGTTAAAAATACAGACTGTGAAAACGGTGTGATTGAGATCATACCAATGAAAGGGCTTTTTGATGAGAATTGATATTATGACGCTGTTTCCGGATATGTGCCGCGCCTATCTTGGGGCAAGCATTATCGGCAGAGCGCGCGAAGCGGGCAAAGTGCAGATCGAATGCACGGATATCCGGGATTACACGCAGGATAAGCACCGCCGGGTGGATGATTCGCCGTACGGCGGCGGCATGGGGATGATCATGCAGGCGCAGCCCATTTACGACTGCTATATGGATCTGTGCAAAAAAACAGGGGCAAGGCCGCATCTGATCTATCTTACGCCCCAGGGCAAAACGCTTACCCAGCAGCGTGTGAAAGAACTTGCAAAGCTGGATTATATTGCGCTGCTGTGCGGCCATTATGAGGGTGTGGACGAGCGTGTTATAGAAGAATTGCAGCCGGAGGAGATTTCGGTCGGCGATTATGTGCTCACGGGCGGCGAACTGCCTGCGCTGATTGTTGCGGACGCGGTTTCGCGCATGATTCCGGGCGTGCTCTCCAGCGACGAATGTTTTACGGAAGAGAGCCACTATTCCTCTTTGCTGGAATACCCACAGTACACCCGCCCGTATGTTTGGCACGGCAGGCAGGTGCCGGAGGTTCTGATCACCGGTCACCACGCAAATGTGGAGGCGTGGCGCCGGGAACAGTCGCTGATAAGAACGGCAGAGCGGCGGCCGGATATGCTCGAAAAAGCGCAGCTTACGGAGAAAGAGATCCGCTTTCTGTCCGATTTAAAACGATAAATAAAAATTATGTGAATTTTGCACAAATCAGGGCACAATATTTTGTGTTAAATCTATAAGTCATACGAACTTTGCCCCAACACATTGACCTAAACCGTTTTAGTGGTATAATATGTAATACAGTCAAAAGGTAAATAACTTTTTAATTCTTGAAATGAGAGGTTTTAGTATGTTTGTTAAAGATGTAACGGTTGAAAATCAGGTAGGGCTGCATGCCCGTCCGGCAACATTCTTCATTCAGAAAGCCAATGAATTCAAGTCTTCTATCTGGGTTGAAAAAGATGAAAGAAGAGTCAATGCAAAATCCTTGCTTGGCGTTCTTTCTCTCGGCATCATGGGCGGAACGGATATTCGCATTATCGCGGACGGCTCTGATGAGGAAGAGGCTGTTGAGGGCCTTGTCGCTCTCGTTAAAAGCGGCTTTACAGAGTAAGATCGTAAAATTTTGTCGGCACGGCGCATTCGGCGTCGTGCTTTTTTATCTTTACGCCCGCTTTGATTTATGATAAAATATTCGGGCAAAACTTTCTTTAACGGGTGAATCGGATGACGGAGAAGGAACTTCGTAAAAAAGCAATGGCGCTCCCGCTGCAGCCGGGCGTGTACATTATGAAAAACAAAGATAAAAAAATCATCTATATCGGCAAGGCAAAGAAACTGAAAAACAGGGTTTCCTCCTACTTCGGATCACATTCCAACCATTCTTTAAAGGTGATCCGAATGGTGGAGAATGTGGATGATTTTGATTATATTCTTGTGGATACGGAATTTGAGGCGCTCGTTCTGGAATGTTCGCTGATCAAGCAGCATATGCCGAAATACAATATTCTGCTCAAAGATGATAAGGGCTATAATTATATCAAGATCACAAAGGGTGATTTTCCGCGTATTTCCGAATGTAAACGGATCGATGATGACGGCGCTGAGTATATCGGCCCCTATATCTCCGGCTTTTCCGTAAAACAGGCGGTGGAGGAAACGCTGAAGATCTTTAAATTGCCCCGCTGCAATAAAAAATTTCCGCAGGAATACGGCAAATCAAGACCCTGCCTGAACGGCTTTATGGGGCTTTGTTGTTCGCCGTGCGCCGGCAGGATCACGCAGCAGGATTATGTTAAGACCGTGGAGGACGCACTTGCGTTCCTTAAAGGCGGCAGCAAGGCGTCTGTTCGGGATATGACGCAAAAAATGAATTCGCTTTCCGAGGAACTCAAGTTTGAGGAGGCGGCAAAACTCAGAGACAGAATACGCGCCATAAAAAATCTGGAGGAAAGGCAGAAAGTTGTTTCTATCAATGTTCCGGAGGAGGATGTTTTTGCTCTGGTAAACGGCAAAAAGAAAGCCTGTTTTGAAGTGCTTCGCTTTAAAAACGGCAGGCTCAGCGATACGGAATTCTGGCTCATTGATTCACAGGATGATCTTAAGAACGCGCGCCTTGAACTGATTGAGCGCTATTACTCCATGCGTGCCGATATACCTTCCCGGATCGCGGTGGACGGCGAAATAGAGGATGAGGAACTTTTGCGTGAATTCCTTGAAAAGCAAAGGGGCAAAAAGGTTGAATTTATTCATCCGCAAAAAGGCGAGCATCTCTCTATTCTGAATATGTGCATCAAAAATGCCAATGAACATTTGGCACAGAATGAGGGCAGGCTCGGCAGGGAATTTGCCGCGCTGGAGGAACTTGCGGCGCTGCTGGGGCTTCCGAAACCGCCCGAATATATTGAAAGTTATGATATTTCGCATACGTTCGGCGCGGATAATGTTGCCGGCATGGTGGTGTTCCACAACGGCAGACCGATGAAATCCGCTTATAAACGTTTTTCAGTCAAAGGGTTTGACGGGCAAAACGACGTCGGTTCTATGAATGAGGTGCTTACACGCAGGTTCAATCATTACTATAACGATGAAGAGGGCAGCACGTTTAAGATCCTGCCGGATCTGATTCTGCTGGACGGCGGCCAGCCGCAGGTAAACGCCGTGCTCCCTGTGATCCAAAAAATGAAACTCTCCGTTCCGGTTTTTGGTATGGTGAAGGACAGCAAACACCGCACCCGGGCAATCGCTTACGGCGGCGGAGAGATTGAGATCAATTCCCACAGGGCGGCGTTTACGCTTGTTTCCAATATTCAGGAGGAGGTGCACCGCTTCGCCATTTCCTATCATCATAAAAAGCATGCAAAAAGCACGTTTTCATCCGGGCTGATGCAGATTGACGGTATAGGGGAGAAAAAAGCAAAAGCGCTTTTAAAGCACTTTAAAACTATATCTTCCATAAAAGAACAAACGCCCGAGCGCCTTGCTCAATGCCCGTCCGTCAGCAAAAAAGACGCGGAAAAAATTTACGAATTTTATCATAAATTGTAAAAATAATATTTCTGAACTTGACTATGCGAAAGTTGAAATGTATAATGTAATGTGTATAAATTCCGGCGGGCGCCGCAAGGTTTCCGCCAATTAACGGCTGTGATTTGTTATGATGCGTGTAATTACGGGCAGTGCAAGAGGCAGGCGGCTGGAAACGCTGCCTGGCGAGGATGTTACAAGACCCACTTCCGAAAGTGTAAAAGAAGCGCTTTTCAGCATGATCCAGTTTGAAATAGAGGGCAAAAAGGTGCTGGATCTCTTTGCCGGTTCGGGTCAGCTCGGAATTGAGGCGCTCTCGCGCGGCGCCGGCGAATGTGTTTTTGTTGAGATGAATAAAAATGCAAGAGCCGTGGTTTCGCGCAACATTCAAAAGTGCGGCTTTGAGCACGTTTCCCGCGTGATCCCGGCGGACGCGCAGGCCTATGCGGCGTCCTGCCCCGGATTTGATATTGTTTTTCTGGATCCGCCTTATCATAAAGGTATGGTTACCGGGATCCTGCCTGTGCTGGAAAGCCGGCTGAACCCGGGCGCCGTTGTGGCGTGTGAAACCGCATCGGCAGAGGAACTGCCGCAAACGGTTGGGTCACTCAGCGTAATACGCAGCAGGCGGTACGGCAAAACGAAACTGACCCTTTACCGAAAGGAATAAACTATGAAGATCGCAATCTGCCCGGGCAGTTTTGACCCGGTCACACTCGGCCATATCGATATTATCGAGCGCGCTGCCGAGTTGTTTGACAAAGTTATCGTTCTGGTTATGACAAACAGTGAAAAACATGCTCTTTTTTCACTTCAGGAACGTGTGGAACTTCTGAAAAAATGTGTAAAAAAGAAAAATGTGGAAATAGATACTTATGACGGACTGCTTGTGAATTATGCAAAAAAAACAGGCGCAGTCGCAATTGTAAAGGGGCTTAGAGCCGTGTCTGATTTCGAGTATGAATTTCAGCAGGCTCTTACAAATAAAAGCCTGCTGCCGGAGATCGAAACCGTGTTTTTGACCGCCAAGGGCATAAATATGTTTTTGTCTTCCAGCATGGTAAAAGAAGTCTGCCGCTTAGACGGGGATATATCCCGCTTTGTGCCGCAGGAAATTTTAGATGAAGTTGTATTAAGATGTAAAGGAGAAATAAAGAATGACTAATACAGATATTTTGCTTGAAGATCTGGAAGATGTGCTGGATGACGCAACTTCCATGCCGATGACGAAAAAAAGTCTTGTTGATGTGGACAAGATCAAAACCATAATCGAGGACATTCGCCTCAATACGCCGCAGGAAACCAAACAGGCAAAGGCAATTGTGGATTCCAGAAACAGTATTCTGGATGAGGCAAAGAAAGAGGCGGACGAGATCATTGCCCAAGCGCAGGCGCAGGCAAGAGAACTTGTTGCGCGTGACCAGATCACCCAGACTGCACAGGCAGAGGCGGCAGAGATCACCGCAAAAGCCAAGGAAGAGGGCGACGCCTATATTCAGGATGCCAAAAACCAGGCTTCAGAGATCCTTGGCGACGCAACTACAAAAGCAAACGATATGCTCACAAATGCGCAGAACAAGAGCAGGGAAATGCTGACTGCTGTTAATAATTACGCGGACGATACCCTCCTTGCCATAGACGACTCTCTTTATAAAGCGCTTGCGGATGTCAGAAGAATCCGCCAGGGCCTGAACAATAAGAGAGGCGCCAACGAATAATTTTTAACGGGTAATTCTTTTGCATTTTGTTTATTTTGATTCACCGCTCGGCAGAATGGGCGTGTGTGAAGAAAAAGAAAAAATCGTGCGCGTAACGCTTGCGGACGGCAAAAATGAAGAACGTTCCTCGCCGTCATGTTTGGCGGAGCAGGCGGCTGCACAGCTCAGTGCGTATTTCCTCGGAAAACGGAAAACGTTTGATCTGCCGCTCTCGTTTGAAAAAGAAACGCCGTTTCGGCAGAGCGTATATACGCAGCTTTTGAAGATCCCTTACGGCAAAACGGCAACCTATCGGGAACTTGCCGCCATGATTGGCAAACCGAAAGCCGCCCGGGCAGTCGGCGGCGCGCTCCATCATAATCCGCTGCTCATTCTTGTGCCTTGTCACCGGATCATCGGATCAGACGGCAGTCTAACCGGATTTGCCGGCGGAACGGACAAAAAGTGCTTTTTGCTTGATCTCGAACAATCCAACAGAAAATAATAAACAGCGCCTGATGCATATGGCATCGGGCGCTGTTTTTATGCCTTTATAAGGGCTTGTTTTGATCAGGCTTTCTGTTCCTGTTTGTCCTCGTCCGCCGAAAGATATTTTCTGATAAACGGCCTCAGCAAGCGGGAAAAGATCTTTGTTACCTGGCCCACAAATATTGCCGCGGCAACCGTGCCCTCGCGCACGCCTTCCAGCCGGTGCAGGGCAATCAGCGAGATCACTACGGTGATCAGCATCAGGGTCACGTCAAACACAACTTTCATATTTCCGAATTTTATAGGGGCAACGCGGCACACGGCAAGCACAATGCCTTCGCCTGCGTTTGTGATCAGCCCGACGGCAACCTCCAGGCTGACGCCAAATGCAAGAAACAGAATACCCAGCACGCAATAGCCCCATTGCTCCAAATAATTTGAATATCCAAGCCCTTTTATGATCCATTCAAACAGATCAATCAGCACACCGAAGAGCAGCGATGCGGGGATCTGCAAAAGCTGAAACTTATCATACTGTTTTCGTAAAATCAAAATTTGAATCACCACAAACAGAACGTTCATGATGAATGTGGTTGTGCCGGTGCTCAGCCCGGAAATATAGCCTGTTATGTAGGGCACGCTGGAAATGGGTGACACACCCAGATCCGCCTTTATGGAAAATGCCACTCCAAGCGCCATAAATGCCAGCCCCATGCACAGAATGATGCACCGCAGAATAAACTGTTTTTTATTTTTTGCCGCTTCTTTAATGGTTATCAATTTTTATGCCTCCGTTTGCTAACGGCGCATATTATAACGCAAGCAGAAAATTTTGTCAATATCGCAGTTTCGTAAAAATACACCCTCACTGCAGGCTTATGCGCATCCGCATAAAAGTATTGCTAAAAGTACGGTAATCATTGCTGTGACCGTTTTTTTCATAAAAGCACCTCCTGCTTTGAATTTACCGTAAAATTTTAAGAAAAGCAAGGAACGAAACGTGGAGTTTGTCCACCTATCGCAGAAAAAAGATCCTGCCGGTCAAAATCCGGCAGGATCTTTTTTCATTTATGCGTTTTCTGCGTCGGTTTCAGCCGCCTCTTTCGCGCGCTTATCTGCAATGTAATCATGAACGGTCTGTTTCAGTTCGCCGTATAGTTTAAATTTTGTGCTGAATACAATCAGGGAAATCACCATCAAAACAGGCGGTACAGCAAAACAGATGATGCCGATCGCCGTCTTTGTGGCGTCATTAATGGTTCCGCTCAGGATCTGTTCATTATAATTCATGATTCCCAGACCGCCGAAAAGGAATATCGTTTGAATGGTGTATGCCATTTTCTGAAGAAACCCTTTCATGGAAAAGGTGATACTCTCGTTTCGTTTTCCGTTTTTGTATTCACCGTAGTCTACAATATCGGCAAGAAATACCGTTTGCGCCACAAACATGGATCCGATGCCGATGCTCGCCAGAATGTAACTGATATCCAGCGCAATTGTGATCTTCAGCACAGGGCCAAACAGATACATCAGCGCGTAACCGATGATCGCCATGATCAGAGAGATCTGATAGATCGTGCGGTTCGTGAACTTTTTACTCAAAACGGGGATCACAAGCAGTCCCAGCACGGATCCGATCGCGCCAATCACGGAAAACAGGCTTTGCGCCGTGCTTTCGCCAAGCACATCGGTGAAGTAGTAAACCGCCGTGCCGCTTGTCAGATACCAGCCGGCGTTGGAGATCATCGCAAAGATCATAAATACAACCAGCTGATCGTTGGAGCCGATTACTTTAAACATCTTTTTAAAACTGAATTTTTCCGTGTTGTAAACCACATGCCGTTCTTTGGTGGAGGCAACGCAGATCACTGCAAAGGTAACCAGCAGTATGCCGCAGATGATTGCCCAGCGTGAAAATCCGGATTCGCTGTAGCCGTCTTCCGTCTTTTCCATACCGCTTGAAAGCAGCGGCAAAACGATGGGGGTCATAACCGTTATAACACCCTGGCCGAAGCCGCTGAATGTTCTTGCAACGGTGGCAACCAGATTTCTGTCTTTCGGGTCATTTGTAAAACTCGGCACCATGGACCAGTACGGAATATCCGCCATTGTGTTCGTCATGCCCCACAGCACATACATAAAACCTATGTAAACATACAGTTTTGTGCCGCTCATGCCGAAAGATGTGAATAAAAGCGAAAGCACAATTGCGTTTGACGCCGTGCCGATCAGGATCCACGGGCGGTATTTGCCCATCTTTGTTTTGGTGCTGTCCACGATCGTGCCCATGATCGGGTCGTTGATGCCGTCCCATATTCTTGCAAGGGGCGTCAGAATCAGCAAAAAAGCTTCTTTCAGCCCCAGCACGCTGGACAGATAATAGGAAAGATACGAGTAGAAAAGTCCGTAAGAAAGATCAAGACCGATCGCGCCTACGCCGTACCCGATCTTTTCCCTCCAGGTGGTTTTGTAATCAGCCATGTTTGTTTTTTCGGCTCCTTTCATAATCAGTTATCGCCTATAGTCAGCATATAGAATTATAACATATTAACAGACTGAACACAACAAAACAACTGCCGCATCAAATATTACAATTTAGTTACAAAATCCGCCCCGCTGATTTTTGCCTTGACAACTGTACTTTATCCTATTATAATTAAGTCAATAGGTGGAAAATCAATTGAAATCCCATGAATTCCAATTAAATCCCACAAAAAATTCTCAAAAAAGGAGGAGAGCGCATGAATTTGCTGTTTGCAGGCACATTAGATAATTTTAAATTAGACAGTAAAGGCAGGCTCTCCGTGCCCACAAAATGGCGTGAACGCCTCGGCAGGGAATTTTATGTGGTTGCCGTAACCGTAAAAGGGTGCCATTGCTTAACGCTTTATCCCACCGAAGAGTTTGAAAAGGTATATGAAAGCACCCAGATCGGTTCTGAAAACAACAGATACAATACTTCCAAGGAATTGCTCAGCAAAACCGAAGAGGCGTCTCTGGATTCCCAGGGCAGATTTACACTTAATCAGCGTTTAAAAGAAATGGCAATGCTTTCCAATGACAGCGATGTCATCTATGAGGGCAACGGCCGCTCAATCGAGATATGGAGCCCTGCGCAGTATGAAAAAATGCATAATACGTTTGACCCGAATATCGGTATTTATGATCTGATGGACAGAGCAAACCATGCAGACGGCGCCCCAGTTTCCGATCAGGGCTGAGAAGATAAAGAAGACAGATATGGAATTTGTTCATAAAAGCGTACTGTTTGATGAGTCCATCAAGGCTCTGGAACTGAATAAAAACAAACTGATCGTGGACGGCACTGCCGGCGGCGGCGGTCACGCAAGGGAGATCGCCAAACAGGCGGGCAGGCTGATTGCCGTGGATCAGGATCCGGACGCCGTCAAAGTCCTGGGCGAAAGGCTTGCGGAATTTCCGAATGTTACCATTGTTCACGATAATTTTTCAAATATCAAAACGATTCTTTCTTCGCTTGGCATAAGCGGTATGGACGGCTTTTTGCTGGATCTCGGCGTCAGTTCGTTTCAGCTTGATAACGGAGACCGCGGCTTTTCCTTTCATCAGGATGCGCCGCTGGATATGCGTATGTCAAAAAGCGGTATCTCCGCTTACGATGTGGTCAATACTTATGATGAACATACGCTTGCCGATGTCATTTACCGCTACGGCGAGGAAAAATACAGCCGCTCCATCGCCAAAAACATTGTGCGCAGGCGGCAGGAGAAACCGATCCGAACCACGTTTGAACTCGTAGATGTGATTCGGGCGTCTATGCCGGCGAAAGAACTGAAAAAAGGGCATCCAGCCAGAAAAACATTTCAGGCGATCCGCATTGAGGTAAACGGCGAACTGGAAAAGCTGAAAACAGCGCTGAACGATGCTTTTGAATGCTTAAACCCCGGCGGCATTATTGCCGTTATCTCCTTTCATTCACTGGAGGACCGGATCGTGAAAGATGCTTTTGCCGAGTGGACGCGCGGCTGCACCTGCCCCAAGGAATTTCCGGTGTGCGTGTGCGGCAATAAGCCGAAAGGCGAACTTTTATTTAAGTCAAAAACGCCGTCAGAGCAGGAAATTAAGGAAAATCCGCGTGCGCGTTCCTCAAGGCTCAGAGCGTTTAAGAAATACTGAACGTTCCGTTCGGGAATTTTAAAAAGGAGGAAAAATAAATGGTCAACAACAGCGATTTCAGAAGATATTCGTATGACGGCGATGCCGCTTATGCGCTGAAAGCGTTTAACAGAACTCGTTCCTCCGCCGCGCCGGAGGTGCGCAGACCGGCAAGGAAAAAACTGACTTTAAGCCCCAATACGGAGAGAAAAAGCAAGGCGCAGCTTGTTAAAGAGCAGCGGGCGGCGCGCGTGCGCGTTGCGGAGATCACGATCGTGGTCTCTTTGGTGCTTGCCATGCTTTCTGCCGTTTTGTTTACGTACGTGCAGAAAAATGAACTCACAAAAAGCATTGCCGGTATTCAGCAGGAGATCTCCGTTGCAAAAAGTGATAATGTAAGCCTGAATGCGGAGCTGGAAGCGCTTGTTTCCGTTTCGCAGATAGACAGTTATGCCCTTGAAAAACTCGGCATGACGCGGCTTCAGTCTAATCAGATCAGGTATATTGACACTTCTGAGTATGAGGCGCAGCATGCTGAGCAGGAAACACAGCAGCAGAGCGAAACGCAGCAGGACGGTGCGGAATAAAAGCCGCGCTTTGGCAGTATTATATTGAGAGCCGTATTTTTTCGGCTCTCATAAAATTATTTTATATAATATATAACTTAAGTGAAATGCCGCCGGCTTTCACTTAAAGAAAGGCGGAACGGATATGACTTCATTCAGAAAAGTGTTCAGGTCAAGAGCGCTGATCCTGTTTTTGGTGATCGCGCTGTTGTTCGTAACGGATATCGGCCGCCTTTTTTATATTCAGGTTGTTAAAGGCGAGGAATATGCCGATAAGGCGCAGAGCCAGCAGCTTTCCGATACGGAGATCGAAGCCAACCGCGGCACGATCTATGACAGCGAAGGAAATATCCTTGCCCAGTCCGCAACAGTATGGACGGTGTTTTTGGATCCTTCCAATATCACAGACGATAACCGCCAGACGATCGTGGATTACCTTGCCTCCGCTTTTAAGTATGATGACGAACAAAAGCAGGAACTTCTGGAAAAGAGCAAGGCGGACGGCAAATATCAGGTTGTTGAGAAAAATGTTGAAAACAGGCTGAAAGAAGAGATTGCCGCGTTTGTGTCAGATAACAAACTTTCCCTGTGCATCGGCTTTGAAGAGGGCACACGCAGGTATTATCCTTACGGAAAACTTGCCTCGTCCGTGATCGGCTTTACAGGCGCGGATAATCAGGGCCTTGCCGGTATAGAATCTTACTATAACGAACAGCTTACCGGCACAAACGGCAGGGTCATCACCGCAAAAGACGCAAAGTCCAATTCAATCTCAAACGATTATGAAACATCCTATGACACGCAGGACGGCTATTCCCTGAAACTTACGATCAATACAACGATCCAGTATTATCTGGAAAAAGAGCTGGAAAGAACGCTCAACGAGTATTCCGCAAAAGGGTGCTACGGCGTTGTGATGGACTGCAATACGGGCGCAGTGCTCGCCATGGCGTCCCTGCCGGATTATGACTGCAACGATCCTTATGAGATCACTTACGAAGAGTATCAGAAAGAACTGGATTCCATACAGGACGAAACACAAAAAACGGAAAAGCAAAGCGAATATATTCAAAGGCAGTGGAGAAATTTCATCGTTTCCGATACATACGTGCCAGGCTCGGTATTCAAAACCTTTATGGCGTCCGCCGTGCTGGAGGAGGGCGTTGCCACCCTGGATACGAAATATACCTGCACTGGCTCAATCAAAGTGGATAAACACATCATGCACTGCCACTATCATCCCGGCCACGGCACGCAAACTCTTACACAGGGCCTTGAAAACTCCTGCAATCCGTTCTTTATCACGCTCGGCCAAAAACTTGGCGTGCACAACTATTACAAATATTTCAACGGATTCGGTTTTACCGAAAAAACCGGAATCGATGTTCCCGGCGAGGCAAGCCCGCAGTATTATAAAGAGGATGAATACGGTATTGTAGAACTTTCTTCCGCTTCTTTCGGGCAGACGAACAGCCTTACACCCATACAGGTGTGCACCGGGCTTTGCGCAATCGCAAACGGGGGCAAATTGCTTACGCCTTATGTGGTATCTGAAATTACGGATGAAAACGGCAATACCGTTTCAAAAACACAGCCCAATGTGGTAAGGCAGGTCATCAGCAAAGATACTTCCAAAAAAGTATGCCAGATGATGCAGTCCGTTGTGGATAACGGCACAGGTAAAAACGGCTACGTAGCAGGCTACCGCGTAGGCGGCAAAACGGGTACTTCCACAAAACTCGGCGAATCAAAACCCGGTGAAAAAGATAAATATATCGTTTCTTTTGCAGCCATCGCGCCTGCGGATGATCCGCAGATCGCCATGCTCATCATCTGCGACGAGCCGAATGTGGATCTCGGCGGCGGCGCAATCTGCGCGCCCATCGCCGCAACTGTGATTGAGGAGAGTATGGCGGAACTCGGTATAGAGCCTGTTTATACCGATGAAGAAAAGAAAGATCTTTCCGTATCTACACCCGCCGTGATCGGCAAATCCGCAAAAGAGGCGGAAAACACCATCAAAAACGCCGGCCTTGAAGTGAAGGTTGTTGGAGACGGAGACAAAGTGCTCAACCAGTCTCCGGCATCCGGCGCAACGATTCCGTCCGGCGGCACCGTGGTGATCTATACGGAGGACACCGAAAAGCAAACGGTGAAAGTACCGGATTTCGCAGGGCTGACGGTTGCGCAGGCAAACCGGCTTGCAGCTTCAAACAACATTAATCTGGAGATATCCGGCAATACGGCAAATGATGCGCTTGTTGTGGCATACAAGCAAAGCGAAGATGCCGGAAAAGAGGTAGAAATCGGAACGGTTGTAACCGTAAGTTTCAAATCAACGCAGGCTGTTTTGGACTGAGAATAAAATGGGGGACTACTGATGAAATTATCCGAAATCTTAAAGGGAATACCTGTTAAAAATGAATACACAGACCGCGAGATTACCAATGTAACACAGGATTCCAGATCCGTGGGTGAAGGATGCCTGTTTGTTTGCATCAAAGGCAACACGTTTGACGGCCATACGGCCGCGCGGGACGCACTTCAAAAGGGCGCTGCCGCTGTGCTGGTGGAACGGGATCTCGGTTTAGACGGCGAGATCGTTACTGAAAATACAAGAGCCGTTTATTCCGCTGTCTGCGCCAACTTCTTCGGCAATCCGGCAGAGAAGCTGAAACTGGTTGGCATTACCGGCACGAACGGCAAAACCACCACCACGTTTCTGATCAAACAGATTCTGGAAAGCGCCGGTAAAAAAACAGGCCTGATCGGCACGGTTCAGAATATGGTGGGCAGCGAGATCTATCCCGCAAAATTCACAACGCCTGATCCCTATGAACTGCAAAAACTGTTTTCCCTGATGGTGCGGGAGGGCTGCGAATACTGCGTTATGGAAGTATCCTCCCAGGCGCTTGCGCAGGGCAGAGTTAACGGACTCACTTTTGACGTTGCCGCTTTCTCCAATCTGACGCAGGATCATCTGGATTATCATAAAACTTTTGAAAATTATTTTGAGGCAAAACGGATCCTCTTTAAAAACTGTAAAAAAGCGGTTACCAATGCGGATGATCCGCACGGGCTTTCCATTGCCGCCAATCTTCCGTGCAGTGTGGTAACCTACGCCGTAAATACAAATGACGCTGATTTTGTGGCAAAAAATGTAAAATTCAAGGCAAACGGTGTGGAATATGATCTTGTCTGCGATTATATCGGCAGAGTGCATTGCCCTATACCCGGCAGATTTTCCGTATATAATTCCCTCTGCGCTGCGGCAGTTGCCGTAACCCTTGGCATCGATTTCGGCACCGTTTTAAATGCGGTTTCAAAATCTTCCGGCGTAAAGGGCAGAATTGAGGTCGTTCCTACCCCCGGCACAGACTATACCGTAATTATCGATTATGCCCATTCTCCGGACGGATTGGAAAATATTATTTCCTCTCTTCGCGAGATCGCCAAAGGGCGCATCGTAACCGTGTTCGGCTGCGGCGGAGACCGAGATAAAACAAAACGACCCAAAATGGGCAAGATCGCGGCGGAACTTTCGGATTTCTGCGTTGTAACTTCGGATAATCCGCGTTCGGAAGATCCCCATGCCATTATTGAGGATATCCTTGTTGGCATGAAAGGCGTGTCCACGCCCTATGTGGTTGTGGAAAACCGTAAAGAGGCAATACACTGGGCAATGGAGCATGCGCGCCGGGATGATATCATTCTTCTTGCCGGAAAAGGGCATGAAACTTACCAAATACTGCCAACCGGCACAATCCATTTTGATGAGCGCGAGGCAGTTGCTCAAATTTTACAGGAATTCAATAAAAATAAGGAATAATAAAGGTGGGAGATCAAATGAGCATAACAGCCGCAGCGGCAATCAGCGCTGTGATCGGCTTTGCCGTAACAGCAGCCCTTGGATTCGTCGTGATCCCTTGGCTTCACAAACTGAAATTCGGGCAGACAATACTGGATATCGGCCCCAAATGGCATAAGAAAAAGCAGGGCACACCCAATATGGGCGGGCTTATGTTCATTGCCGGCATCTTCTGCGCCTTCATTATTTCGGCGGTTTTGTTTACCGCTTTGGGCGGAAATCTGGAAACCGAATATTCCGCTATTCTTACCGGCCGCGAAAAAACGCTGCTGATCGCCGGGCTGATGCTTGCGCTCGGCTGCGGAATCGTTGGTTTCGCGGATGATTTCACCAAGATCAAATTAAAAAGAAACGAGGGCCTGACGCCGAAACAGAAAACGATCGGTCAGTTGGTTATGACGATCGGTTACGTGGCTACGCTTTGGATCTCCAAAAATACGATCTGGTATTTCCCGTTTATCGGAACGGTTGATTTTTCCAAAAACTTTTTCACGGGAATCATTTTCTGGGCGCTTTCCATTGTAATCGTCTACGGCTGTGTAAACAGCGTAAACCTTACGGATGGTATAGACGGCCTTTGCCCATCCGTTACGCTGACGGTGGCAGCCGCGTTTACCGTGATCGCCTTTATTGAAAAATTTGCAGGTTTGGGCATCCTTTCCACTGCTCTGCTCGGCGCCATGTGCGGCTTCCTTTGCTGGAACTGGAACCCCGCAAAGGTGTTTATGGGGGATACGGGTTCGCTCTTCCTCGGCGGTCTTGTTGTTTCACTGGGGTTTGCAATCAAAAGCCCGTTCTTGCTTTTGCCGATCGGTATCATTTATGTTTGTGAAACGCTCAGCGATATTATTCAGATCGGTTATTTCAAGATCACCCACGGTAAGCGTGTGTTCAAAATGGCGCCCATCCATCACCATTTTGAAATGTGCGGGTGGAAAGAAAAGAAAATCTGCATTGTATTCTCACTTGTCAATATTGCAGGCTGCGCCATCGGCGTTTTGCTCTACGTTTTCGGCAACACTGCCGTCTGATCCTGTGCGCCGGTGCACGCCTGTTTATAAAAAGTATTTATTTTGTTTATCCTTAATTTTATATTTTTTCATATCTTACAACTATAATTTCAGAAAGGAAGACAGCCATGCCGGAAAGACTTACCCCTCCGATACGCTATCCGGATCCGGATGACCGCGGCAGAAAAGCACGCCGCGGTAAAAGAGCACAGCAGCCGCAGGGCGGGGAGAAGATCGTCAGACCGAAAAAGGGTCTTGGCTTTAAAGATATAAGTAAATCCGATATCTTTGTTACCGGCGCGTTTGACGTTCCGTTTTTTGCGCTCACCATCATCATTCTTGCTGTTGGGCTGGTTATGCTGTTTTCGGCGTCTTATCCTTATTCCTATTTTGAATCCGGCAATTCCTATCACTATTTTATCAGGCAGCTGATCTTTGCGGTGCTTGGCATAGCCGCAATGCTGTTCATTTCCAAACTGAATTATAAGATCTTTAAAGCCGCAGCGCCCATACTCCTCGGCGTAACCATATTTTTGCTTGTGCTTGTTTTGTTTTATCACACAAGCGTATCCTCTGAGGCGGGCGAGGATTTTAGACGGTATATTCCCGTTGGCGGGCTGTTTACCTTTCAGCCGTCCGATATTGCAAAATTTACACTCATCACCACCCTTGCGGCTTATATCAGTATCTATTCCAAATATATGGGCACGTTTAAATACGGCATTCTGATCCCTGCCGCCATTATTGCCGTTTACTGCGTTTTGATCATGGCGGAAAATCATGTGTCAGGCACAATCATCGTCGGCATTATCGGACTTTCCCTGATGTTTGCCGGCGGCGCGGATAAAAGGCTGTTTATCGTTGGCTGCGGCCTTGTGGTCGCGCTTTGCATCGTGGTGTTTACCTTTCCGCAGATCCTGCCGGAGTACGTGCAGGAAAAACTCCGCGCGTTTACAGACAAAAGTTATGATCCGCTCGGCGCGCGCTGGCAAACCAATAATTCGCTTTACGCAATCGGCTCCGGCGGATTTTTCGGCGTCGGCCTCGGAAATTCCAAACAGAAATATCTGTATGTTTCCGAACCGCAGAACGATTTTATTTTTTCCATCGTGTGCGAAGAACTCGGCTTTATCGGCGCGGCGGTCATCATTCTTCTTTTTGCCGCGCTTGTGATCCGGGCGTTTAAGATTGCCGTATCCATCAACGATAAATTCGCGTCGCTCTTGGTTATCGGCATCGCCACCCAGCTTGGTGTGCAGGTGGCGCTCAATATTCTGGTTGTAACGGATTTTATTCCGAATACAGGTATCTCTCTTCCGTTTTTCAGTTACGGCGGCACCGCTTTGCTCATGATTCTTGGTGAGATGGGCGTTGTGCTCGGCGTCTCCAGAAGAGCCAATCAAAAAAAGGCCGATATTCAGTCGGTCGAATAGGAGCAGTAATGAAGATTTTATTTGCAACAGGCGGCACTGCCGGCCATATTAATCCGGCGCTTGCCGTGGCGTCTTATATTCGCAAACATTATGCAGATGCGCAGATCCTTTTTGTGGGCACATCAGATCATATGGAATCCCGCCTTGTTCCGAATGCGGGCTTCGAATTTAAAACCGTGGATATTTCAGGCTTTCGAAGATCCATGTCCCCGTCTGCAATCGTATATAATCTGAAAACCGTTTTCAGAATCTTTAAATCCAAAGGGCAAAGCAAAAAGATCATCCGGGATTTTCAGCCCGATGTCTGCGTCGGTTTCGGAGGTTATGTTTCCGGTCCTGTCATTGAAGAGGCTGCGGAACTGAAGATCCCTACCTGCATTCATGAGCAGAACGCATTTCCCGGTATCACAAACAAAACGCTTGCCAAAAAGGCGGATGCTGTTTTGGTAACCGTGGAGGACGCCGTTTCCAGGCTGGAATCCAAAAATCCGCCGGTCATCACCGGTCTGCCCGTAAGGGGCGAACTCTTGAATGCAGACCGCGATTTTGCCCGCGCGCAGCTTGGGATAGACAACAGACCGCTTGTCCTTTCCTTCGGCGGCTCTTTAGGCGCCGAACCGATCAATGAGGCGATGTATGCGATTCTTTTAAACAGCGCTGAAAACGGCAAATACCATCACATTCATTCCGTTGGTACCAACGGCGGCGGTTATCTTGAAAAATTTGAAAAAGCCGGATTCAAAAACGGCAGAAAAGGCACTGTAGAAGTCAGGCAGTATATAGATAATATGGATATTTGTATGGCTGCTGCGGATCTTGTGATCAGCAGGGCAGGCGCGTCAACCCTTTCAGAGATCGAGGCGCTCGGCAAGGCTTCTGTATTGATCCCCAGCCCCTATGTTGCTGAAAACCACCAGTATCACAACGCTATGGCGCTTGTAAAAAGAAACGCCGCAAGAATCATAGAGGAGAATGAACTGACTGCTGAGCGCCTGCAAAGCGTGATGGATGAAGTGCTTTCCAATAAAGAGGAGCTGGCAGAGATCGGTAAGAACGCCAAAAAGATGGCTGTAACCGATTCGGCAGAGCGAATCGCGCAGATCATCGTATCCCTTTGCCGCAAATAATTTAGCAAAGCGCCGCTGTTTGCATAGAATGATACAGAATATGCAGGCAGGTGGCTAACTTGGAAAAACTTATTATTACAGGCAATCAGCCGCTGGGCGGAGAGATCTCCGTTCACGGTTCAAAAAATGCGGTGCTGCCGATCCTTGCGGCAACATTGCTCATTAAGGGAGAAACGGTTCTACATAATGTTCCCGACCTCAGTGATGTAACCGCGTCCATTGAAATCCTCAGGCATCTGGGCGCTGAGGTTCAGCGTGAAAAACACACGCTTATTATAAATACATCCAATATTATCAATAATGACATTCCCGAGGAAATGATGCGTGAGATGCGCTCTTCCATCATCTTTCTCGGCTCGCTTGTTACGCGGTGCAAAGAAGCGCTGCTGTGCCCGCCCGGTGGTTGCGATATAGGTGTAAGGCCGATTGATCTGCACCTGAGTTCCCTGAAAAAAATGGGCGCGCAGATCAGCGAAAACGGCAGCTGCATACACTGCCGCGCGCAGCGGCTTCACGGCGCAAAGATCTTTTTGTCTTTTCCAAGCGTTGGGGCAACGGAAAATATTATGATTTCCTCCGTCCTTGCAAAAGGTAAAACAACGATCATCAACGCGGCAAGAGAACCGGAGATCAGTGATCTGGCGTCATTTTTGAATGCCTGCGGCGCCAAAATCTTCGGCGCCGGGGAAAGCACGGTGGAGATTGAGGGCGTAGACGAACTTTTTCCCAATGCACATACCGTGATCCCGGATCGGATCGTTGCGGCCACTTATATGTGCGCAGGTGCGCTTCAGGCAAAGGAACTTGTTGTGAAAAACGTGCGCGCGGCGCATCTTGTTCCGGTCATTCCCGTTTTCAGCGAGATGGGGTGCAGAATCTATTTATCCGGCACTGATCTTAAAATCATCTCTCCCAAAAGGCTGAAACGCGTTAAAAATATAAAAACAATGCCGTATCCCGGGTTTCCTACGGATTGCCAGAGCGTTTTTATGGCTGCGCTTTCCAAAGCAAAAGGAACTTCGGTTTTTAATGAAAGCGTGTTTGACGGCAGATATAAGCATATCAGCGAACTTCGCCGATTCGGCGCGGATATCACGGTGAATGACAGAATCGCCGTTGTAAACGGCGTGCGCGATCTTTTTGGCGCAAATGTGTATTCTACCGATCTCCGCGGCGGCGCGTCTCTTGTTTTGGCTGCGCTTGCCGCTGCGGGCACATCCTCAGTCGGCAATGTATGCCATATAGACAGGGGCTATGAACATATAGAAAAGAATCTCAGAAAAATAGGAGCGGTTATAGAGAGAAAAGAATATGAAAGATAATAAAAAAAGAAAACGCAGTGTTTCTGAAAAAAGTTATCATGCAAGAGCGCCGCTTGATGATCTGGAGCCTCCGAAAGTATATAGGGCAGACAGCCATCTCGGCGGCGATTCGATGCGCCCAACAAAAAACCAGACGCGGCGCAGACAAAATAAAAAAAGAAAATTAAAAAACAATGTCAGAAGAGCGCTGCTCGCATTTTGCCTGCTTGTGGTTCTACTGGCATTCGGCGTTACGCTGTCTCTTACGGTTTTCTTTAAAACTGAAACGGTAACCGCGCAGGGGAGCGGTATTTATGCAGAGCAGGAGATTGTGGACGCGTCGGGTATCAATTCCGGAAACAATCTGTTTTTGATCAGTGAAGAAGAAATAGCAGACAGCATCACACGCAGACTGCCGTATATCGGCACCGTAACGATCAACAGGGAACTTCCCAATACCTTGCATATCCATGTAACGGATACGATCGCGTCCTATGCCATAGAAAACGCAGATGGCACGTATATCCTGCTGGATGCGCAGTTTAAGGTGTTGGAAAACGCAGCGGCGCAAAACCCGGCGGATACCATATTGATCAGCAGCGCGGAGATCAGCAGCGCCAATCCGGGCACAACCATTGCATTCAGCGATACTGCTGTTCAGCAACGGTTGAATGAAATTGCAGCCGGCATCAGCAAAACGGGTATGGCGCAGGCAACGGAGATCTATACAAAAGGCGTAAACAGCAACTATATTGTATATATGGGCCGCATCACATTTGAATTGGGTACGCTGGATAATCTGGAAGATAAGATCATCAGAGGGCTTGCATCCTGCGAACAATTAGATAAAGACGGCTCAAATATGAAAGGAAATTTAAATCTTACCGTTGACAAGCAATCTTACTTTACACCTGAATAAGGTTACAAATTATGTAAAGAAGATCGCTTTACATAAATAGAACAAACTTTCGTAAAAAATCAAGTTTTGTTTATACTGCACAAATTATTGCGCAAATATTTTATAAAATTTGAAAGAAATATTGTTCGAAAATAGAAAAAAATATTGCAAAATGATTACAATATTGTTACAATAAGAGAGTACAGACAACTAAGAGTCTAACTATACTACATACAAGGAGAATAAAAAATGGGAAGATATGAAATAGACACGGAAGATACAAAAGTTGTTTCCATTAAAGTAGTTGGCGTCGGCGGCGGCGGCGGAAACGCCGTAAACCGTATGGTGCATTGTAATATTCAGGATGTAGAGTTTATTGCCATAAACAGTGATAAACCGGCTCTTGCTAAGTCGCAGGCTTCTCAGAAGATTCTGATCGGCGAAAAGGCAACGAAAGGCCGCGGTGCCGGCGCAAAACCTGAGGTTGGCAAAAAAGCCGCTGATGAAAGCAGAGAGGCAATTACAGACGCACTTACAGGCGCTGAAATGGTATTCATCACTGCCGGTATGGGCGGCGGCACAGGCACCGGCGCGGCTCCCGTTGTTGCGCAGGTTGCGAAAGATCTTGGTATACTTACAGTCGGCGTTGTTACAACTCCGTTTGCTTTTGAAGGTAAAAGACGTATGGATCAGGCGCAGGTCGGCATAGACGAGCTTGCGCAGTATGTGGATTCCATTATGGTTATCCCAAATGAGAATCTGAAATTCGTTACAGATGAAAGAATCACACTTCTCAATGCGTTTGAGATTGCAAACGATGTTCTTCGCCAGGCTGTTCAGTCTATTTCTGATCTTGTAAATGCTACCGGTCTTGTAAACTGTGACTTTGCCGATGTAACGGAAATCATGAAAGACGCCGGTTACGCGCATATGGGCGTTGGCAGAGCGAAAGGCAAGGATAAGGCAGAGGTTGCTGCGCAGGCAGCTATTTCCAGCCCGCTGCTTAATACTTCCATTGACGGCGCTCGCGGCGTTCTTCTCAACATCACTGCTTCTTCCGATATCGGTCTGGAAGAGATTGATGTGGCATCCACCATTGTTAAAAATGCTGTTCATCCGGATTGTGAGATCATCTGGGGTGCAAATGTGGATGAGTCGCTTGAGGACGAAATGATTATCACCGTTGTTGCAACCAGATTCGGCGATAAGGGACCCGGCGCTCCAATCAAATCCACAACGGCAAACATTGAGGTTGCGCCTCCGGAAGCACAGCCGGCAAGTTCTTTCACGGCAAATGATTCGGATACGTTCAACGATATCGTAAGCCTGTTCAATAAGAAATAAGCAGATTATGAAAAGCCTTTGCAATATGCAAAGGCTTTTGTATATGCTTTTTGTTTTCTTTTTATCAATGTGCATATTTTCTCTTTAAAATGTTCAAAACTGTGTTGAAGATATTGATATAAAGTATTATTACTTTACAAGATTAAGTTTTTATAAGAATTAAAAACCGTTTTTCAACATTATCAACAAGGTTTTCAACAAAGAATTTAACAAAAAATTCCTGTAAAGATTTCTGGCTTTACAAAAAACGCCCCCTGAATATACAATTGCTGTATACTCAGGGGGCGCTCTTTTTTGTATACTATGCGTTTTTTATGAATGCTTTTTCGTTGCTTACCATTCGGATTTTGTATAGGATCTGATAATGTTAGTAATCAGGTTATCCCGTTTAAATCCCTTGCCTTTTCCGCCGTTTTTCTGATCTTGTATTTTACCGGCGCGGATGGTTACAAATTCGGATCTGTCAATGATCTTTTCAATCGGCGGAATCTCATCAAAATCATAAGCTTCGTCGGGCGATGCATCGGTAATCTTGGTTGCAAGCCTTGTATTGGAAAACTTTTTAACAGCCGTCATGGCAAGAATGATGATCCGGTTATCCTCAGGCAAAGTCAACTTTTTCGCGTTTCTGATATCAATTTCGTAGATGAAGAAATACGCCTTTCCGTTTGCTATATCGCCTTCGGGGTGATGTGTGTGTGTAAACTCAAAGCCTAATACGGCATCTTTGATCTTGGCTTTCTGTTTCATACCTGCCATATCCCAAATGCCGATCGGCTCGTTAAAGGCGAACACGGTCAGCGGTTTTTCTTTTCCGTCCGCATAAAAGATGACCTCCCGGTCTCCTAAAGTGCTGGCTGCAAGCAGATATAGCTTTGTGCAGTTTTTCGGCAGTTCAATCGTCTGGCCGCGTGCAACCATTACGTCCTTATCCGCATCCGGATCCGGCATTCTGAATGTGATGCCGCCCTTTGTTACGGATGCCGGGCAGAGTTCTGCCGGCAGGGAGCAGCCGCCGCCCTGCAGGATCACGTTTCTCATGTTCTCGTTTGGCGTGAATCCCTTGGCGTTGCATTCGATTTCCATCTTCTTAAAACTTTCACGCGGCTTCTTTTCCGCTTTTTCAAGTTGTATCCTGAATGTTTTTACCTCAAACGGGTTTAAGGAGAACGTAAGCGTTTTGGCGGCAAACCGGGCAGTTCCGATCTCTTTTTCGTTGGCAAGCGTTTCCACGGCGTTTTCTATTTTTTTGTAAAATTTCAGTTTTACATTTTTACGCGCCTGCCCGCTGCCCTCGTTGACACGAACGATCATTCCGTTTTGATCCTGCGCAGCCTTAACGGCTCTGACGTTGCAGTTTGCGTCATTTACTGTCATAAAGGAAAAACTGTCCGTCAGGTCGCCTTCGCGCCTTGCGCCGGTCTGAAACGCCGTAAGCGGCTTGTTAAAGCATTCGCTTTGCAGCTGCGTTGCGTTTTCATATCCGCCCTCATGGCTGAAAATGCCAAAACTGAATCGGTTTCTGCCAAGGTCCTGCAGATCCTGGCGCGTTTCTTTTGTGAACGCCCCTGCAGGGGTGTGCAGACAGGTAAGGCGGAGCGTGTTGGAACTTGGCTTATCCCAGCCGTATTTGCAGTCCGAAAAAACGGAAACGCCGTATTTCCCGTTTCCGGCAGTAATATCTGCCCATTTCTGCGCCGGAACTTCATAAAGGGTTTCGGTGTTGTTTTCGCGTTTGATTACGCCGAGTCCAAGATCGTAAGAGGCGTATCGGTTATAACAGCTGAATGGAAATACGGCTTTGAGCATGGTGCGCCTGGAGCGCCAGTCCACGCTGTTGAATACGCGTATGTATTCGCCGCCGCTTTCCAGAAACACTGTCTGCGCAATGGAGGAGTGATCCAGTTCTCTTGAAACTTTTATGGCAACTCTCGCCGGGCCGTTTTCAACGATCTCAAATTCGGGCGAGTTGGCGTAGAATAATGGTTCTCGGTCAATGTCTTTCTTTCGTATTTCCCACGCGGGGTAGGAGAGTGCACCCGTATCTTTCAGGCACGCCATTTTGATGGGCGCGTCAAGCAACTTGATCCGGTTTTTTTTGTCAATGATAGAGGCGATATCGCCGTTCTTGTTAAAAATCAGCTGATATTTTTCGTTTTCCAAAACGTGTTCGCTGACTTTCAGATCCGTTTTTATGCTGCATGCGCTGTCAGCCGGAACCACATCGTAGACTTTCAGCCCCATTGCCTCCACTTCGGCAAGAAAAACAATGTCAAACTCCTTGCCCGATTTGTTTACGATCTGGCTCGGTGTTTCCTTGCCGTCCTTATCCAGCACTTTTATAAAGGTGCAGTTGTGGGTCATTCGGATGTGCGCCGAAACGGCGGCTTTTCTCCTGTGCGCCACTGCGTTGCTTACGATCACGGCGCATTCCGTTACCCATTTTGTGTCCAGTTCGTTGGCAAGCGCCCCCGCCGCCGCGCAGTATTCGCTTTTAAATTCGCTGAGGGAAAGAAAATAATCGCTTTGGCTGTCTGCGCAAACGTCCATATTGCCCGTTCCGGTGATGTCATCGTGAAACTGGTGCTGGATCACTCTTTCCCACGCGCGGTTCAAATTGTCCAGCGGATAGTTGTATACACCGGCGCACTGTGCCGCTGTGCAGAGTCTTTCCGTTTCGTCGGCAAGCGTTTCGTTTTGCGCGTTAAGCCGTTTGTTCATTGCGCGCGAAGTGTATGCTCCGGCGCCGTGAGAGGTCATCAGCAGTTCGCCGTCCCAACGGGGCAGCTTCTTTTTCTCTTCTTCCGGTAACTTTGCAAGATCGTTGAAAAATTCGTCCGTGGATGCGGAAACCACTTCAAAATCCGAGTCGCCATTTGTTGCCACGCTTTCTTCAACCGCCTGCACGCTCTCTTCCGTTGGTGATCCGCCCCAGTCGCCGGTGCCGTAAAGATGCATTGTCTGCGGCAATCCGCCCTCAAAAGCATTTCTGGAGATCTTGTTGATCACGGAAAGATCGCCCCGGATGTCGCCCTCAAATTTATATCTGTATGATTTTGCGTCAAGGCAGGCAAAGACTTCACTGCCGTCTATGCCTTTCCAGATGCCTGTGTCAAACGGCACACCATATGCGGATCCCCAGCTCAGTTTCTGGGTGGAAAATCCTTTCAGCCCGGCATGCTTTATGATGCTTGGCAACTGTTTGCCGAAACCGAAACAGTCCGGCAGAAAAATATCTGAACTCTCTTTTCCGAATTTTTCCTTAAAATATCCGTTCCCAAGCAGAATGTTTCTGAACAGCGCCTCCGGAGAGGGGATATTGACGTCTCCGTTTTCGTATTCGGAGCCGGAAATGCACCATTTTCCCTCATTGATCAGTTTTTTTATGTATTCAAAATGCAGCGGATAGTATTCTTCCGCCAGTCTGTAGCGGAAAGCGCCTTCAAAATTAAATCTGTAGTGGGGGTATTTTTCAATCAGGTGAATATTTTTTTCCAGCGTATCGGGCAGGAATTCATCAATTGTTTTTGCCAGATTCCAGCGCCATACTGTGTCCAGATGTGCCGTTGCGGCAACATAAACCTTTTTCTTTTCCATTTGCAATCCTTATTTCTCTATGATTTCATACGTGAATTCATATTTTTTCTGGAGTTCTTTTACTTTATCTTCATTGTCCTCAATAAAGGTTTCCGAATAGATGGATTTGCCGTCTACGGAATAGTCTTTCACGATCTGGTTTAAAGCCTCCCATGCTTCGTCTGCCTTGTCGTATCCGTCCTCAAATTTTATTAAAAATTCTCTGTGCTTTGGTAATCTTACTTTCATAGTGATTTCTCCTGATTTATTTTAGTTTTATTATTTTCATTATATAGTTTATCTGATTTGATATCAAGATAAATTTGATTTTATTACGGATAAAAGCGCTTTTTCAAAATCCCTGTTCTGTTCTTTTGTCCGCTTTGCCGGGCCTTTCAGGCGTTTTCCGGCGCGTCTTGCCGCCTTTGCGGCATGTCTGCTCATAAGAAGTGAATCAATGTTTCGTTCATTGATGATCATGCCGTTTTGCGTGATCGGTATTGCGTTTTTTGCAAGTGCCATCGCTGTAAGGCCGTAATCCTGCGTGATTACAATGTCTCCGCGCCGGGCGTCATTTACAAGTGCAAAATCTGCGCTGTCCGCCCCTTTGGATACGGTTACCACTTCTGCTTCAAATGCATGCATATCGTGGCTGGTATCACAGTAGATCACAGCATTTATGCCAAATGTCCGCGCTGTCTTCACGGCAATGCCCGTCACGGGGCATCCGTCGCCGTCTATTAAGATCTTCATGATTTGCCGCCGTCCTTTTAAAAAGGAACACACCGATTCGGTGTGTTCCTTGCTGTTGTCTTCTGCTTCGCTTTTGCTTTTGATTGGATCCGTTATGCCCTTTGGCTAAGTCTGATCGGCAGACGTTTCTTCCTTGGGCTCGTTCGGGTCTACAAGAATATTGTTGTTCATAAAATCACTTTTCTTTTCCAGTTCGTTGTTTACAAAGTCAAATCCGTATTCTTCATAAACCGTCGGCTCGTCTGAAAACAGATTCGTGCCGATTCCGAGCCGGTTGCCTTTGATCTCAACGCCCATACTTGCCAAAATGGTGGGAAACATATCAAAGTTGCTGTACTGCCTGTTTTTGAATCGCTCTGCCGGCGTGTTGGAAACATTCGGCGCCGGGTTGAGGATCAGGTTAAACTGTGTGCGCAGATAGTTTGGGTCAAAATCCTCAAAGAAATCCGTGTCCATGCTCAAGTGGTCGCCGATAAGCACAACCGTTGTGTTTTCATAAAATGGCTGCTGCTGGATCCAGCGCACGAATTTCACCGTTTCAGAACTGCTGTATGCAATCACATTTGCATACTGATCGCTGTACGGTGTAGGCGCGTTCTTGCTCAGGTAGCCGTGCGGCCGGTGTGTGTCCGCCGTTTCCATAGTAAAGTTAAAGGGCTTTCCGGTGTTGTAGAGCCTTGTGATCTCTTCTTTTGCAAACTCATAAAGTTTATCGTCTTCAAAGCCCCACCACTGTTTGTAATCCTGGGGTATGAATCCGTTTTCCTTTGCGTAATTGTAGTCAAAAACCGTATAGCCGCCGTGCAATTGGTATAGATACTTTACGCCGCCGAACGTAGAGTCTGCGCCCAGCATGATCGTCTGCTCATATCCCTGATCGCGCAGCATATCCCCAAAGGTGTAAGCGCCGGGCAAAAAGTTGTCTGCGGAGCCGTATGCGTTTGCCTCGGCAGGCACTTTCATCGGCAGTCCCGTCATCATGTTTACCATGGAGGCAACCGACCATTGTGTGCCGGTTCCCTGAAGCGGGCCGCCGAATTTTCTGTCCGTGTTTGAAAAAACATAGCCTTCTTTTGCCAAATCCACCAGATCAGGAATCAGGTTCTGCTCCATATATCCGCCCAGATCTTCGGAAAGGTAACTGTTTTCCATGGATTCAAGATATATGTGTATAATGTTTCTCTTTTCTTTCGGGAAAACGATTTTTGTATCCCGCGGGTCTGCAAAATTATCGCCTATAAAATCGGAATCCGCAACATAGGCGTTATAGAGCGCTTTAAGGTCAAATTCATGTATGCCGTAAGCAAGGCCGCCGGCAAGCATGGCAATGCTGAGAATCAGGCTCACGATCCTGTGAAACAGATCATTGAACACCGTGATCTTCTTCCTGATCCCGTGGTAAACGATGCTGAAATCTGCGTAAACGAACAGGCTGAATACCGCCGTGCAAAGCATTGTCTGAAAAACAGGGCGCTCAAAAACATCCAGATACACACCCGGGTCAGCGCCGCTGGTGGGGGAGAACAAATTAATGATCAGCTGGTCCGCGGTTACGTCACCAAAAGAATCCTTTCCCCAGATTGTGCCGAAAAACGCCGCGCATCCCAGCATAAATAAAAAGCAGGATAAGATCTTAATGAATCTTGTGCCGTGCGTTTTCTTCCTTTTTCCGTCCTCAAACGTCAGAAAGCGGTTTACAAAGGCAAACAGCAATAGCCAAACGATTCCAACCACTACGGAAAGCGCAAAATACTTCAGGAAATTTTCCGCATCGTAAGCCGAGGTGTCCAGAAAATGCTGGTATTTAAATACATATTTTAAAAGCGCAATGGATATCAGGTTTATAACAAAAACATTTCGAATTGCCGAATGCAGAATAGTTCCAAAACTTCTTTTTCGGCAAAAGAAGAGTATTTCCGCCGCGGTAATGATCAGCGCGGCAACGGTTCCGCAAAGAATAAACATAAGGGGTCTCCTTTTTACATATTTGTTTGTATTGTAACACAAAAGCCGTTTTCCTGCAACCTTTATTACAAGAAAACGGCTTTTGCTTAAAAATTATTTTATTTATGCGTTTACGGTTTCGGTTTCAAAGATCTGATCCCAGTTTTTGTAATATTCCGCCTGTTTCATCAATTTCCTTGCCTGAATATAATTGTATGCTTTTTTGTTGAAACGATCCAGTTCTTTGGAAGCCTCTTTGATCGCTCTGTCTTTTTTCAGCATTTCCTCGCGCGTATCTTCATGCATCGCGTTTGCGGTGTTGAATTTATCCATAAATGTTAGAAAAAGTGTTAGAAAAACGCAAAAAATAATAGAGCCAAACATCAAAATTTGGCTCTATTGCAATGGTTGCGGGGGCAGGACTCGAACCTGCGACCTCCGGGTTATGAGCCCGACGAGCTTCCAACTGCTCTACCCCGCGATATAGACCCGCTCGTTTACGGTAAAAATATAATATATCATTTCAGCAAAAAATGCAAGTGTTTTTTTATATTTTTTTCAAACAATATTAACGGCGGTGGTATTGTGAAAGAAATTTTTGATCATTCCGCACAGATCGCGGCAAAAATTGTGGAAAACGGGGGAGAGATTTCCCGTGCGGAAGAATGTGTGCTCCGGATCTGCAAAAGCGCGGGCGCAAAAAACATTCACGTGTTTATCATACCTTCCCTGATCTTTGCCTCGGCTGAATTCGGAGAAAAAAGATACACGGCGTTTAAACGGATCTATAAGACGGATCTGGACCTCGGCGCACTGGAGCAGGCAAACAGTGAATCCCGCGCGCTTTGCGCATCCGAAACAGCCCATGCGGTGGACTGTGCCTATCCGCCCCTACTGAGATATCTTGCTACGGTGCTTGCAACCGGCGCATTCTGCGTCTATTTCGGCGGCACATTGGCAGACGCTTTCTTTTCCGGCTTGATCGGTATAATCATCGGCATTCTGCCCTCGTCAAACATTAAGCTGAATATTTTTTCAAAAACACTGTTAGATTCCACGGTCTGCGGCGTGCTTGCGTTTTTGCCGCAAACTGCGGGCCTGTCCGTTCATCCGGATAAGATCATGACAGGCACCATCATGCTGCTGATCCCCGGAATGAGTGTGGGCAATGCCATGAAAGATCTGATGAGCGGTGATCTGATTGCCGGTATTCTGGAGATTACAGAGGCTTTTGTAACCGCTTTTGCCATTGTGCTCGGTTTTGCCGGAGCACTGCTTTTGTTCAATGGCGGATGATCTTATGCTGAAAGCTGTACTTTGCGTGTTGGGAACAGCAGGCTTCTGCGTGATCCTGCATGTTTCAAAATCCAAATTTGCCATTGCGGTCTTTGGCGGGGCGGTCTCCGCGTTTACCGCCGCGCTGTTTGAATATGCCGGCGCGGGAATTTTTAAATCCACCCTGATTGCTATGATTGCGCTGTGCGCATTCAGCGAGGTTGCCGCAAGGGTTGTGAAAACACCGGCGTCGGTCATTATGATCCCCGGTTCCATTCCGCTGCTGCCCGGCGGAAGTCTCTATTATATGATGAGTTTTCTTGTGCACTTTAATTCGGAAATGTTTTATTACTATGCGCGCGAAACGGTCCTTACAGGGCTTGGAATCGCCCTCGGCGCGGTGATCGTTTCCATAGCGGTAAAAATAATCACCGCTGTGAAAGGCGGTTAGTCATGGCGGGTGTCGTCGTCATAACATTCGCAGAATCTTGCCGCAAAAGACGGCTCTTCGCCTCCTGCGTACAGGTGTGAAACATCGCCGAATCCAAGGCAGCGGAACTGCGCAGTGCCTTTTCTTCTTTCTTCGGTCACGATCGTGGTAACGGAGGAGGGGAGCGCAACAAAATTGTGCCACAGAATCATGGGCGACAGACTGAAAATCTTGCTGAGTATTACGCACTCTACCGCAAAGTGGCAGAATAAAACGATCGTTTTTCGGTTTGGCTGAACGGCTCTGTAAAGCCTGCCATCCCGCTCATAACCGTGCTGCGAAAGAAAACGGTCTGTTTTACCGCAAACGTAATCATATTCTTTTTTTACGTTCAGCGTGCGCATTTGCGGCGTGGTATACCAGTTTTCAAAATCATAGTATTCGTCTTTAGCAGTCCATTTTTCGGGCAATCTGTCCCAGCAGCTTACTATGCCTTTCGGCGTCAGGATCTTTCCTTTAAACTCATGCAGCCAGTCCAGTTCCTGCGCCTGCATGCCTGTTGCCTGCAAAGTATATGCCGCCGTGTCCTTCGCGCGGCCAAGGGGCGATACATAAATCTCGTCTATTTTGATTTGTGAAAGCCGTTTTGCGAGCAGCGCCGCCTCCTTTTTTCCTTTTTCCGTTATGGTGTCATGTATGTAATCCGGCTCGGCGTGTCTTGCTATTATGATCTTCATGGGGATTACCGCCTTTCAGAAATTTCGTTTCATCCATCATATCATATTGATAGCGGTTTTTCAAATTGTGGCATATTCAACAAAAAAATCGTTTAATTTGGTCTGTTTTTATAGACTTTTTCATATTCTTATGTTAAACTTTAAAAGAAAATTCATTTAAGGGGGAATATTGTGAGCGCTGCAAGCAGTGAAAAAGAAGTGCGCTATGTTGGCGTTAAGGAAAACCTTGCATATGGTTTTGCAAACGCCGGTCAGGTGTTCGGCTATAATCTTGTTGCCGGCGGCTATCTTTCGCTCTTCTTTACCAAAGTTTTCGGCATTCCGGAGGAAGCCGTAGCCGTTATGATCTTTGTGCTCGGTATTTGGGATACGATCAACGATCCGCTTATGGGGTCATTGATCGATAAAACAAGAACCCGGTTCGGAAAGCTTCGGCCGTATCTGATGATCGTGCCGATACCGCTTTCGATTGCAACGATTATGCTTTTTGCCGGGCCTGAGATTCTGGCAGATGCAAAAAGCACAACGGTCAAGATTGTTTATATGTATATTTCCTATTTCATTTGGGAATTCTTCTATACCATCGGCGATGTGCCGTTCTGGGGGCTCAGCACGGCGATTTCGCCGTCTACTGCGGACCGCACCCGCGCGATCTCTTCGGCAAGGTTTATTTCCGGTCTCCTCGGCGGGCTTTCCACTACGCTTCTTCCCGTTATGATGGATTTTACCAACAACGACGTGTGGAATCTTACGCTTTCCCACGATTTCCTGATCCTTGCGCTGATCGCCGGCACGGTTGGTATGGGTCTGTTCTCGCTTGCCGGGTATAAAACAAAAGAACGCGTTGTTCAGACGATCAAAGAGCCGTCCGTGCTGGATGGATTTAAAGTCATGTTTAAAAACAAGCCGCTCATGCTTATCATTATCGGCAATGTGCTCGGCACGCTCACGGGCCTTGCAGGCGTTTTTCAGACCTACTATTATTCCGAGGTGCTGAATCTGAGTTCCGCAGTGCTGTGGATCAATCTTCCCGGCACGATCTTCGGATTTCTTACATATCTTCTGATTCCGAAACTGAAAACAAAACTGGATAATCGCCAGATCGTTATGCTCAATGTGATCTGCCGCTTTGTTGTCAGCACGCTGGTGTTCTTTGCCGGACTTGGATTTTACCGCACCAATATCGTTGTGATCTCCATTTTACTCATGATCCAGAATTTTATCTTCAGCTTTTTCAACACGATCAACAGTGTTATTCCCACGGAAATGATCGGCGATACGGTCGATTATATGGAGTGGAAAACCGGGGAAAGAAATGAAGGCGTAAGCTTCTCCGTGCTCACTTTTGTCGGCAAACTCACGGGATCGGTTTCCACCTCTATAGGTACGGCGCTTTTGCCGGTTATCGGTCTTTCGTTTACCACAAATGCGCAGGGCATGCAGGTTGCCGTAAAGGGCGAGAATACAGATCTTTATATCTGGGCGCTGTTTACGATCGTTCCCTATGTGCTCGGTCTTCTAACGCTTATCCCTTACGCGTTTTATAATCTGACAGGCAAACGCCTTGCCCTGATCCGCTCTGAAATGGCAGAAAGGCGCAGCAAGCTTGCCGCCGAAGTCAGTACAGGAGGTGTTCAGGATGAATGACGTTTGCCCAAAGTGCGGCGCGAAGATCAGCAAATTCTATTTTAAGCAGAATTGCCCCAAATGCGGCGTAAATCTTATGTATTACAAACTGGACGAACGCTTGGAGCAGGATGCCGAAAACGCGGAACAAGAGGTTCGCGACCTCTGGCTGTTTATCAGAAAACTTGATAAGGCGCATGTAATAGAAAAGTATTGCAAAAAGCACGGCAAACCGATGCCGTGGGAAAACGCTTGATTTTTTGTTGACAAATCTATCCGCCTGTGGTAATATCTATTTACTTTGTGAGGGAGTAGTCGGCGCGCTTTGCGCGTGGCAAGTCAACATACTGGCGTTATAGCCTGGCTTTTCTTAAATGGCAAGACTCATATACGGTTTTTCTGTATATGGGTCTTTTTTTATTGCTGCCGGCATATAATGTTGCGCCGAGAAGGAGAATGTTATGGGTGTTTTAGAAGTTTTTTTGATTGGGATCGGTCTTTCTATGGATGCGTTTGCTGTGGCGGTCTGCCGCGGCCTGAAAATGCAAAAGCTCAATTTTGGGCAAACGGCGCTCATCGCTCTTTTCTTCGGCGGTTTCCAGGCGCTGATGCCCCTGATCGGCTGGTTCCTCGGCACGCAGTTTGAATCCTACATAACCGCTGTGGATCATTGGATTGCATTTGTCCTGCTTGCCATCATAGGCGGCAAAATGATCTATGATTCCTTCAAAAAAGAAGAGGACGACAGCAGTGAAAAATCCGTTCTGAATATTAAGGAACTGCTGGTTATGGCAATCGCAACCAGTATAGACGCGCTTGCCGTGGGTATCACGTTTGCTTTTTTGAATGTCAATATCTGGAGTTCGGTTTCCATTATCGGCGTCACTACGTTCGTGCTTTCCGCCATCGGCGTTTTGATCGGCCATAAATTCGGCGCGAAATATAAGAATAAGGCGGAACTTGCCGGCGGCGTGATCCTTGTTTTGATAGGTCTTAAAATACTGCTTGAGCATCTGGGAGTTATTAATTTTTAATTTGAGCATAATAAAAGCGGCTGTTTGAAACAGCCGCTCAGACTGTCGATAAAGTCGGCAGGAACGCGCAAATTGGAATTTGAAAATAGATTTTGTATTCTTGCACATTAATGGCAATCATAAAATCGTTTCCAAAAGACAGAACTTAGAAAAGAATTAAAACCGCACAGTTGTGCGGTTTTTTTGCGTTTTCTGCCTTTTGCTCGGGGGAAGTACCTATGTACGTCCTCCCTCGCAAAATGCAAAATCCTGCTCGCTTTCTCGCAGCCTAATCAGCGTGTAGGATTGCTCATTTTTCTATATTTACACCTTTTTCTACACGCTGAGCGGCTGTTTGAAACAGCCGCTTTTTTTAAGCTTTTATTTCTTTTTTGCCCAGTCCGATCAGCCTTACGATGATCGGGCTTAAAATGATGTTTACAAGCATTTCAAAGATAAAATTGAACCCCACAAGCGTGGTAATCATATAGGTTCCTGCGGATTCCATGCCAAGCCCTGCCGCCCAGCCTTCAATCGTGGGCATAAAGAAGAGCGCGCATCCAAGCAGGAATACGCCTGTGTTGCCGATGGGGCAGGCAATCGCTGCGCATACCGTTGCAAGCGTTTTGTTTTTCTTTTCAAGCAGTTTGTAAACCGCGCCTGCCAGCAGACCCGCCGCGGCGCCTTTTGCAAGCACCGTGATGATGGTGCCCGGCACATTGACTGCAAGAAATGCGCTTGCGTCCCCGGATGCCAACACCGTAACGCCGAATGCAATGCCGAGCCATACGCCTGCGCCGATTCCGTAAAGCGCTGTGCCCACAACGATGGGAATCAGCACAAGGGAAACGGAAAACGGACCGAATTTGATAAAACTTCCAAGCAGCTGCAAAACAACTACTATGGCGGTGAACAATGCAACGCCAACCAATTTCTTTGTGTTTTTGTTCATATTCAATTTCCTTTCTGCTACTGCTCCAAATTCACGGCTGCAAACACAAACAGCCGCGTACCCGGGGCCCCTTTGCCCCTGGGATGCAATGCGCCTATATTATAGTATGGTGCCGTTTCGTTTGCAACCTGTTTTTCATATTTTTTGAAAAAGTTAATATAAATTTAAGGACAGCCCCCTTATGTATAATTTCACCAAAAAAATTCTTATTTTTTATACAAAAGTTAAAAAATATTGTCCTAATAGTTAAAATTAACAGAAAAAATTGACAAGTAATAAAAATTATTATACAATGTAAACAAATATTTTGAAAATCGGGCGTTTTACGCCTGGAATAAAAGAGGTTGTTTTATGAAGATTTATGATGCGAAAAACATAAGAAATATTGTCCTTGCCGGTCATGCCTCTAAGGGCAAGACCACGTTGGCGGAGGCGCTGCTCAGTGCAGCAGGCGCAACGGAACGGCTCGGCAAGGTGGAAGACGGCACTGCCGTAATGGATTACGATGCTGAGGAAAAGAAAAGAAAGATCTCTGTATCCTGTGCGGTTGCGCCTGTTGAGTATAAAGGCAAAAAGATCAATATTCTGGATACTCCCGGCCTTTTTGACTTTGCGGAGGGCGCCGCGGAAGGCATCCGCGCGGCGGAGACGGCACTCATCGTTGTGTCCGCGCGTTCCGGTCTTGCCGTGGGCGCGGAAAAGGCATTCAAAAACGCGGGATCCCGCCGTATGGCAAGGATCTTCGTTACAACCAAGATGGATGATGAAAGGGCGGATTTCTATAAAGTATTTAATGCCATGGCGGCAAAATTCGGCACAAGCGTCTGCCCGGTAGTGATTCCCGTGCTGCAAAACGGCAAGGTTGCCGCTTATTATAATATGATAGACGGTAAAGCATATGCTTACGATGGCTTCAAATCCGCCGTTGTAGAGGTCAGCCATGATGACGCCGCCAGGTTCGATGCGATCCATGAAGTGTTCAACGAGGCGGTTGCCGGCACAGATGAAGAAATTATGGAAAAATATTTTGCCGGTGAGGAACTGACTAAGGAAGACCGCTTAAAAGGTCTGCGCATCGGCGTTGCGGACGGCTCGATCATTCCCGTTTTTGCTCTCAGCGGCATCAGCGGCGCTGCATGTGATATGCTGCTGGATTTCATTGCGGATGTCTGTCCGGCTCCGAAATCCGAATACGCAATCAGCGGTGATGAGCCGGTTGAGCTTTCACCGGATCCGAACGGTCCGCTTGCCGCCGTTTGCTTTAAGACCGTTGCCGATCCGTTTATCGGCAAACTCTCTTTCTTTAAAGTGCTCAGCGGAAAGATCACCCCGAACAGCGCGGCGTATAACGAGCGCACCGGAAAAGAGGAACGCATGGGCAAGATTGTAACCATGTTCGGCGCAAAACAGATCGATTGCCCGGAGATTCCGGCAGGCGATATCGGCGCCGTGGTGAAACTTTCCGGTTTCAATACGGGCGATACGCTCTGTTCTGCCGATAAAGTGATCCGCGCAGACGGCGTTGCCACTCCGAATCCTACATATTCCATGGCGGTCAAAGCCGTCAAAAAAGGCGATGAGGAAAAGATCGCCTCCGGCTTTTCCAGGCTTTGTGAAGAAGATCCAAGTCTGGAATTTTCCGTAAACAATGAAACACACGAACAGATTATAAAAGGTCTTGGCGAGCAGCAGATCGATGTTGCCGTTGCAAAACTGAGATCAAAGTTCTCAGTGGATGTGGAACTTTCCGCGCCCAAGATCGCGTATCGCGAAACCATTACCAAAAAAGTTTCCGCGCAGGGGCGCCATAAAAAGCAGAGCGGCGGCCACGGTCAGTTCGGCGATGTGTTTATTGAATTTGAGCCGAGCACGTGCGATAAACTTGAATTTGCGGAACGAATCGTTGGCGGCTCGGTTCCCAAAAACTTCTTCCCGGCTGTTGAAAAGGGCCTGAATGAGTGTATGGAAAAGGGCGTTCTTGCCGGCTATCCGATGGTTGGCATCAAAGCCACTTTGTATGACGGTTCCTATCATCCGGTAGATTCCAGTGAAATGAGCTTTAAAATGGCGGCGTCCCTGGCGTTTAAAGAAGGCGTTTCCAAAGCCGGCCCGATCCTTCTTGAGCCGATCATGACGGTGAAAGTGACCTGTAATGACGATGCTATGGGCGATGTGATCGGCGATATCAACAAGCGCCGCGGCAGAGTGTTGGGTATGACGCCGAGCGGAGACGGTATGCAGGAGATCCTTTCCGAGATCCCGCAGGCGGAAATGGCAACGTTTTCCACCGCAATGCGCCAGATCACGCAGGGCAGGGGTTCGTTTGAATCCGAATTCGCAAGATATGAAAGGTGCCCGGAGCATATTGCGCAAAAGATCATTTCGGAAAGCGAAAATAATTAACTGGCTAAAGGGCGGCGTTTTACCGCCCTTTTGTTTTAATTTCAGTCGCACTACGAATACTAAATACAGAATCTTTCGAAAGGCGTTTTTATGAAAAAGATCTTAACTGAAATCAAAAAATACTCCATTATCCTTATCATCGTGTGCGCCGTGCTCGGCGCGCTGCTGGTCGCGTTTCCGGATCGGATGCTTGCCTATACTTCGCTGTTTATCGGCGGCGCGTTTATTGCGTGCGGCGTTTTTGCCGTTATCAGTTATCTGATCAAAAGGCGGTATACTTTTACGCTTACGCTCGGCATCATTGCTGTCGTGTCCGGTCTGATTATCTGCCTTGCCTATAAGCAGATCATTTCCGTCATCGTCTTTTTGATGGGCATATTCCTGCTGGTGGGCGGTCTTGTAAATCTTGTCAATTCTTTTTATGTTGCGTCTGCCATGCCGCATTCCTGGATCGTAACCACTGTTTTGTCGGTCGCGGCGGTCGCGCTCGGTATCGTCAGCATGACGGATCCTTTTGATACGCAGAACACCTTGGTGCAGTTTCTTGGTATCGGGCTGATCCTCTTTGCCGTTTTAGATCTGATCGCGTATATTCAGGTGCGCGATATTGCGCATAAGGTCAAGAAAAAAATACAGGATCAGCGTGATGCGAACGGTTCCATCGAAGTGGATTACCGGGAAGTGGATGATAACTGATTCTAATTTTGAAACCGCTGATTTCCTGTCAGCGGTCTTCTGTTTTTAAATATTTAAATTATATTGTTTATTCATGCTTGAAGTGGTCATGGCGAGGTGCTATAATGAACTGAATTCATTTGAAAACGATTTTGATTTGCGGAGGGCGGTTTATGAACATAAAAGAAAAATACAATGCATGGCTTGCGTTTGCGGATGAGAAAACAAAGCAAGAACTCGTGTCCGTTTCCGGTGATGAAAAAGAACTGGAAGACCGGTTTTATAAAGATCTTGCTTTCGGCACCGGCGGCTTGCGGGGCATCATGGGCGCCGGTTCAAACAGAATGAATGTTTACACGGTCGGCAGGGCAACGCTGGGGCTTGCAAACTATCTTATGGATCATTTTCCGGCAGGGGCGTCCGTTGCCATTGCGTATGACACACGCAACAATTCTTCTGCTTTTTCTCTTGCCGCGGCGCGTATTCTTGCGGCAAACGGCATTCGGGTGTACAGATATAAATACTGTGTTCCCGTGCCTGTGCTTTCATTTACTACCAGGCGCCTTGGTTGCAGCGCGGGTATCATGATCACGGCGTCACACAATCCAAAAGAATATAACGGGTATAAAGTGTATGATGAAACCGGCTGCCAGATCTGCACTGAGGCGGCGGCTGCGCTTCTTTCTTATATAGAAAAGGAAGAATATTCCGCTGTTTCCAAACTGCTTTCCGGCGCGCCTGATGATCGGATCACAGAGATCGGCGATGAGATACTTGCCGATTATTACAAAGCCGTCGGCAGCCAGTCGCTCTATACGGAGCCGTCAGATCTCAAAATCGTTTATACGCCTCTGCACGGCACGGGGAATGTGCCGGTCAGGCATATGCTCGGCGGTTTTGATGTTCATGTGGTGAAAGAGCAGGAGTTGCCGGATGGTAATTTTTCCACCGTCAGAAGTCCGAATCCTGAGGAAAAGGACGCTTTGAATATCGCCATAGAATATGCCAAAGAGATCGGCGCGGATCTTGTTCTCGGTACGGATCCGGATTGCGACAGAGTTGGCATCGCCGTGCGGGACACAAATGGGGAATATGTGCTCTTTACCGGCAATCAGACAGGCGCGCTTCTTGTGCAGTTTGTGCTCACCATGAAAAAAGATTCGCTCAGTGAAAAATCCACGCTTGTAAAAACGATCGTTACCTCTGAACTCGGCGCCAACATCGCGCGTAAATTCGGGCTTCATGTGGATGAAACGCTCACGGGATTTAAGTATATCGGCGATAAAATCAATCAGTATGAAAAAGACGGCAGCCGCGAATTTGTGATCGGGTATGAGGAATCCTACGGCTATTTAGTCGGCACTTATGCAAGGGATAAGGACGGCGTTGTCTCCTCCATGCTCATCTGTCAGATGGCAGCGTGGTATAAGGCGCAGGGCAAAACGCTTATAGACGGCTTAAACGATATTTATGCCGAGTACGGCTATTTCCTTGATGCGCTTGATCCGTTCGTTCTTAAAGGTAAAGACGGCGCGGAAAAAATTCAAACGCTTATGGATCTTTTCCGCAGGGACGGTCTTCATATTTTTGAGGGCGCGGATCGGGTAATCGATTATTCCAAAGGTGTAGATGATCTTTCGATCGAAAACGTGCTGAAATTCGTTTGGGCAGACGGCTCTTGGGTTGCAGTGCGCCCGAGCGGCACGGAACCCAAGATTAAAATCTATTACAGCGTTCGTGAGGAAAACAGAAAACAGGCGCACAAACGTTTGGAAAAGATCAGAGCGCAGATTATAGAAGGCTGAGGTACGAAATATGAAAACGATACAGAATTATGTGGAAACGGTTCTTCAGCCGAAACTGCAGGGAGACGGCGGCTGGATCGAATTTGTTTCTTTTGAAAACGGTGTTCTGACCGTGATCTTCCGCGGCGAATGTTCTAAATGCCTGATCCTTGACCGCTGCGTTTCGTGGATAGAAAGCGAGATCAAACGGGATCTGAAAAAAGAAGTAAAAGTTACGGCAATCCGCAAAAAGCCGTATTTTCAGGATGTGTAAGGAGGGGAAAGAATGGCTCATATCAAAGTAGTAAGAAGATCCATGCGCCCGGAGGAGTGGACGGATCTGCGTTTTGGCTGGCTCAAGCGCCATATCTACTCTTCTAAGTGGGAGATCAAAAATCTGATGATCCGCGATGCCCGCCAGATCTCTGAAATGGAATATGAATATTATCCGGAGGGTTACCGCCCGCTGCGTAAAGGCGATCTGTATTTCACGCCGGACGGCACCGCTTTTATAAAAGCGGATGTGGAGGTGCCCGTGGAACTTCAGGGCAGGGAACTCTGGTTTTCGCTAAAGACCGCAGCGGAGATCTGCGTTCAGGTAAACGGCAAATATGTCGGCGGCGTGGATCCCAACCGCGAAAGAATGCTGCTTTCCCCGTATGTGGATGATACCAAAACGCTCCATTTTGAAATGACAGGATATAACAGAAGCAAGCCGGATGACGAGCGAAATCCGGAAAGCCTGTCCGTCAGAGGCTGCCGCCAGATTTTTGAAGGCGCTTATCTCTGCACGGTGGATCATGCGGTTCAGGATCTGGTCTATGATTTTGAACTCTTGCTTGATATTGCAAAAAGTGAGCGTTTTAACGAGGACTACAGAAATTTTCTGAATAAAGAACTTAACAACGCAATGAATCTGATCGATTTTGACGGCGATGAACTCACGGGCGTTGCCGATGCGCAGAAGTATATTAATGACGTCATCTACGCAAACGATACGTACAAGGGCGCAGGGGACGTGGCGCTGATCGCCCACTCGCATCTGGATATCGCGTACTATTGGCGCCGTATCCATGCCGTGCAGAAAAATCTGCGCACCGTTTTGATCCAGTTAAGACTGATGGATCGGTATCCCGATTTTAAGTATACGCATACGCAGCCGTATGTTTATGAAACGCTGGAAAAGTATTATCCCGATGTTTTTGCAGAACTGAAAGAAAAGGTGCAAACCGGTCAGTTTGAGCCGGTCGGCGCCATGTATGTGGAGCCGGACTGTAATATCCCAAGCGCAGAAAGCCTGATCCGGCAGTGCCTTTACGGTCAGCTTACCTATAAACGCATGTTCGGCAAAACCGTAAATAACGCATGGCTGCCCGATGTGTTCGGCAACAGCTGGATTCTGCCGCAGATCTTAAAAAAGAGCGGCGTGGAGTATTTTGTGTCAAACAAAATGTCCACATGGAATGATACAAACCGTTTTCCGCATAACAATTTCATTTGGCGCGGTATAGACGGCACAGAAGTATACGCCTGCGTGCCGCCCACGCATTTTATTACCTGGAATATGCCCAGCCAGATTCAGGAAAACTGGGAGGCATATATTGATAAGGACAGCGGCGGGCAAACGATGAATATGTTTGGCTACGGCGACGGCGGCTCCGGCTGCACGGAAGAAATGATTGAACTGATGCACCGGTTTGATAAACTTTCCGTTATGCCGAAATGCACCCATATGGGCGGCGCGGAATTTCTTGAAAAAAATCTTAAGGATAACCCCAATCTGGAAATATGGGACGGCGAATTGTATCTTGAAATGCACCGCGGCACTTTTACAACAAAGAGCGATCTGAAAGCCGCAAACCGCCGTCTGGAGTTCAAGTTCAGAACGGCGGAGATGCTCGGCGTTCTGAACGGGGAGGATCATACGCAGGAGATCACGGCACTTTATAAAAAATTCCTTGTAAATCAGTTTCACGATATCCTGCCCGGCTCGCATATCCACCCGGTTTATGAAGATGCCATGGCGGATTACGCAGAGATCGAAACCGCGCTGGACGCACTGATCGGCACGGGTTCCAAGTATTTCAACACGCTTAACTTCAAGCGTGACGCGCTTACGTTTGTTCCGAATAAAAAGGGCACTTCCACCAGAAAATTTGAAAAGGGCAACTGGCTTTTTCCGAATCTTCCCGCGCTTTCGGGCGCTCATCTGCGCAGCACGTATTTTAACGGCGAGTGGATCACCGTCAGCGGTGAAAAGATTGAAACGCCGTATTATTCGGCGAAACTGAATGAGGACGGTTCTTTTGCGTCTTTGTATGATAAAGAACTTTGCCGCGAGTGGGTCAGCGGAGATTTTAATAAAGTAAAGATCTTTGCGGATTGCCCGGGAAATTATGACGCGTGGGATATCCTGCCGAATTACCGGGATAAGGAGATCGCTTCCGAGGTCTCCATGCCGCTTTCCCTGCTTGAAAAAGACGGCGAGGCCGCCTCTTTTGCAGCAACACTGAAAACGGAAAAATCCACCTGGACGGTGATCGTTCGGTTCTTTAGGCGCAGCAGGGGAATCGAAGTGGAGCATGTTGTGGACTGGAATGAAAAGCATAAACTTGCAAAAGCGGAATTTCAGTGCAATGTGCTTGCAAGAAAGGCGCTTTGCGATACATCCGCCGGCTTTATTGAGCGGGATACGCATAAAAATACTTCCTGGCAGCAGGCGCGCTTTGAGGTTTGCCAGCATAAATGGTGCGATCTTTCTGAAACGGGCGGCGGCATAGCCGTTATTAATGAAAACAAATACGGCGTCGGCTTTGATCAGAATCTGATCAGCCTTTCCCTGCTAAGATCCACCATCCGTCCGGATGTCACTTCCGATATGGGGCACCATAATTTCTGCTATCTGATCGTGCCGCATGCCGGAAACGCCGTTGCGGCGCAGATTAATGCGCTTTCTCTGCAATATAATGTCCCGCTGATCAGGTCAGACGCGCAGTGCAGCCTGCCCTCCTTTGAGCCGCTGTATCTTCAGGCGCTCAAGTACAGCGAGGACGGCTCCATGATCGTCGCCAGGCTTTCAGAGCAGAACGGCGAACGCGGCAGGATCAAACTGGAACAAAAAGTCCGTCTCCTGAATATGCTGGAGGAAACGCAGCAGGAAACGGATGTGATCGAATATTCGCCGTTTGAGATCATTACAATAGGATTTGAAAAATAATGGAAACGTATCAGATCATTCTTATTCTTGTGGTTGTGGCTGCCGTAGGGATCCTGATTTTGCCTGCGTTCAACAGGTGGCAGTTCAAACGCCTGCCGTATGACCAGCAGGTGCTCACCATTATGCGCCAGGCAAAGGGCCTGATCTATTGGAAAAATATATCCCACGGCAGAATAGGCAGCCTGTTTTATGTGAAAAATAAAAGAAAAATACTTGTTTACCCTTGGCTTTTGGATGAAAACGGCAGAATGGTCATTCAAAAAGAAAACCCGTTTGATCTTTGGGATTATCCAGAGGATCATCCCCCTCTGAATGAGGATGAGATCAAACAGGCAAGGGAAGAACTGCAAAAGTATTCAGACAAATCTGCGGTAAAGATCGTCTTTCATGACCCATTTGAAAACGGGAACGCACAGCAGCAGCCAAAGCAGTGAAAACGGCAGGCAGATCTGCCCCAGCAGATTCAGCGGCACATTTTCATAGTTCCAAACATTCATGCCAAGCGTGATATTGAAAATGCAGCCGAAAATGAATTCAACAGCAGTGATAAACACAGTACCCAAAAGGCACTTCGCCAAAAGAGGTGCCTTTTTCATTTCCCTTTGAATGAATGCCAGAAACATCAGAATAATTCCGCCGGCAAGGAACATGCTGTAATGCGTTCTGCCACGCCACAGGATTTCTATGGTGCAGTATCCCTGCCCGCCAAGCAAAAACATAAAAGAATAGTAAAATAAATTTCTCATATTTGTATTGTTTGTGCGTTTGTGGTAAAATAATCAAAGACGGCGGAGGTAAAATTATGCAGATCTCAGATAAGGCAAAAATCATATTAAATGCGCTGCACCGCGGCGGGTATTCGGCGTATGTGGTGGGCGGTTGCGTGCGTGATTATTTTCTCGGAATCCGCAATTCTGATACGGATATTGCCACTTCGGCGCTGCCGCAGCAAACGGAAAAGATATTGACCGCGCAGAATATAAAAGTGGTGGAAACCGGGCTGAAACACGGCACCGTAACCGCCGTTATGGATAAAACGCCGTTTGAGATCACCACGTTTCGTGCGGATGGGGAGTATAAGGACAGCCGTCATCCTCAGCACGTTTCATTTGTTTCGGACATTAAAGAGGATCTGAAACGCCGGGATTTTACCGTAAACGCCATGGCATATAATGATGAAACCGGCATTATAGATCTTTTCGGCGGCAGGGAAGATATAGAAAATAAGCGTATTCGTGCCGTCGGCAATGCGGATACACGGTTTAAAGAGGACGCGCTTCGCATTATGCGCGCCCTGCGTTTTTCCTCCGTGCTCGGCTTTGAAATAGAAAAAGAAACCAAGCAAGCGGTTTTTGAAAATATGCGTCTTTTGAAAAACATCTCCGCGGAAAGGATCTTTTCGGAACTGTTAAAACTGCTCTGCGGCAAAAATGTTTTGCCGGTGCTTTCGGAATACAGGCAGGTCATCGGCGTGATCATTCCCCAACTGATCCCAACTTTTGACTGCGCCCAGAATACGCCGTGGCATACGCTTACCGTTTATGAGCATATTATTCATTCCGTGAATTTCGCGCCTGCAGATCCTGTGATCCGTCTTACGATGCTGCTGCATGATATCGGCAAGCCGGCAGTGAAAACAACGGATGAAAACGGCAGGGATCATTTTAAAACGCATGCTGCCGCGGGTGCGGAAATTGCCGCAAACGTACTGAAAAGCCTTAAAGTATCAAACGAAATTTTCAATAAGGTTACCACACTGATCCGGTATCACCAGTCCGTTGAAAATGTAAACGATATCCAGATCAAACATTGGTTTCATGAGATCGGGCAGGAAGACACGCTTTCTCTTTTTGACGTTCGTATTGCAGATCTGAAAGCACATAATTTGAATAAGCCGGAAGTTATAAGGGAGATCGAGGTGCTTTCATCCTTAAAAAAGGAAGCGGAGTCATTCATTGAAAAAGGTGAGCCTTACCGGGTTTCCGATCTTGCCGTAAACGGAAATGATCTGCTCTCCCTCGGTTACCGCGGTAAAGAGATCGGTGATACGCTTTCTAAGATCCTGCAACTGGTTATGGACGGAAAACTCAAAAATACAAAGCCGGATATTCTGGATTATCTTAAATAAACCGTATTACAGTTGTGTATTTTTGTTTGACGAATCTTTTGAAAAGTGTTATAAGTAATATTGCGTGTAGCGATAAAAGCACAGCAAAGCGTATAATGCCATACGGCGTTATACGCTATTTTTATTATGGAGGAGATTATAAAAAATGCCAAAAACAAAATTTCAGGGAGCCGTTTTCGGTCTGTTGATGTCTTACATAATGGCGTTCGGTATGGAGGTGTATAACACTGCGATTAATATGGGCTTTTTAACAAGCAGCGGCAGTTTCAGCAGCATGACGAATATGGTGTTTTGGAACGCTTTTAAAGAAACGCTTTATATGGGCGCAATCGTCTTTGTGCTCTCCGGCTTGTTCGGAAATAAGATCGGTGAAAAATTCGCAAACAAATATTGTGATCCGCAAAAAGATAATCCGTATTTTTGCCTTTTGTTTCTTTTATTTATATCTGTTTGGATTGCCCTTATGATTGCGCCAAAGCATTTTTTGCATCGGTTTGAAAGCAGCTTGTATAAAACGGCTGCATGGGCACAGCAGATGGAAAGTAAGTTTAAAGATCAGGATTTTTATATATATTGAAAACAGATAAAAAGCCGTTGTTGATTTGTATATGCCAAGTGTGTTTAATGCTGTAATATTATTTTGGTAAAGTTTGTAAATTCTTTTTGACACCTGTTGACAAATTTAAAATAAAGATTATAATAGTATTAGCACTCAAAAGAGCAGAGTGCTAATTCTTTAAAATACAGGGTGATCAAATGAGAAAGAAACAGTTTAAAGCGGAATCCAAAAAACTTCTTGATATGATGATCAATTCCATTTATACCAATAAGGAAATCTTTATCCGCGAATTGATTTCAAATGCGTCAGACGCGATTGATAAACTTTATTTTAAATCTCTTACCGATACAACGGTCGGTATGAATAAGGATGATTTTGAGATCTTTATCTCAGCAGATAAGGAAAGCAGAACGCTGACCATTTCGGATAACGGCATCGGCATGACCGCCGATGAACTGGAATCCAACCTCGGCACGATCGCAAAATCCGGTTCGCTCAATTTTAAGAATGATAATGAAGAGGCTAAGGAGAATGATATTGAGGTCATCGGTCAATTCGGCGTTGGTTTTTATTCTTCCTTTATGGTTGCAAAAAAAGTAGAGGTCATCTCCAGGGCTTACGGCGAGGATACCGCCCATAAATGGGTGTCTGAAGGCGCGGATGGCTATACCATTGCGGCGTGTGAAAAAGAGCGGCCCGGCACCGTGATCACGCTTTATCTGAAAGACGATACGGAAAATGAGGATTATTCGCATTTCCTTGAGCAGTATACCATTACGGAGCTTGTTAAGAAATACAGCGATTATATCCGCTATCCGATTAAAATGGAAACCACACATTCTGTGCCCGACCCGGATAAAGAGGGCGAATATAAGGAAGAAACAGCGGTTGAAACGCTCAATTCCATGGTGCCGCTCTGGCGCAAGAATAAAAATGAGATCACGCCTGAAGAATACAATGCTTTCTATAAAAACAAATTCTTTGATTACCATGATCCGCTGGATGTGATCCATTTCAAATCAGAGGGCACGGCTACATTTGATTCCATTCTCTATATCCCGTCCGCTCCTCCCATGGATTATTATTCCAAAGAGTATGAAAAGGGACTTGCCCTTTATACCAACGGCGTTATGATCATGGAAAAATGCGCGGATCTTGTGCCGGATTATTTCAGTTTTGTAAAAGGTATTGTAGATTCCGCCGATCTCAATCTGAATATCAGCCGTGAAACACTGCAGCAGGATTATCAGGTTAGGATCATAGCAAAGGCAATCGATAAAAAGATCAAATCCGAACTCAAAAAGATGCTCGCGAAAGACCGTGAAAAGTATGAAAAGTTCTTTAATACGTTCGGCGTGCAGATCAAATGGGGCGTGTATGCCGATTACGGCGCGGAAAAAGACGGCCTGAAAGATCTTATGATGTTTCGTTCCGTAAAAGACAATAAATACGTTACCTTAAAGGAATATATTGACGCTATGCCGGAAGGGCAGGAAAAGATTTATTATGCCTGCGGCGAAACGCCGGAAAAGATCGCTCTGCTTCCGCAGACGGAGGCAGTGAAATCCAAGGGTTATGACGTGCTTTGCTTTACGGATGATGTGGATGAATTTGCCGTTCAGATGCTGATGGAATATGACGGCAAACAGTTTGCCAATATCTGTAAGGACGATCTGAACCTCTCTTCCGAAGAGGAAAAGAAAGCTCTGGATGAAAAGAACAGCGGCGCAAAAGATATGCTGGATGAAATGAAAGGCTATCTTGGCGATGAGGTTTCCGCCGTCAAATTCTCCGATTCTCTCGGCTCCCACGCCGTTTGCCTTTCCAGCGAGGGCTATGTTTCGCTGGATATGGCAAAGATCTTAAACCGCATGCCCGGCGGCAACCAGGGTGTAAAGGCACAGCTTGTGCTGGAGATCAATTCTAATCACCAGATCGCGGAAAAACTCTTCAAATTCTTTGCAGAAGATAAAGAAAAACTGCAAAAGTATACCAAGATCCTTTATAACGAGGCACGCCTTGTAAGCGGTCTTGAAGTGGAGAATCCAACGGAATTTGCTGATATGGTGTCCGAACTCCTGTAAAATATAAATTTTTGAGCGGCTGATCTCGGTCAGCCGCTTTTTCTGTGCTGTTTTAATAAAAACAAGGGAAAATCTTTGTCTATTCCGCTTGATGAAAAATATATTTTAATATGATAAAATAAAAATAGCCATAGTATGCCTAACTTTGGCAAATTCTTCAACGGAGGGATCATTATGAAGTATAATGTTATCACGATCAGCCGTGAATTCGGCAGCGGAGGAAGATATATAGGCGAGGAACTTTCCAAAAAACTCGGCTGGGAATACTATGATAAGGAGATCATCACCAAGGTGGCGGAAAAAACAGGCTTTGCCGAGGAATTTGTGGAGCAGGCGGGGGAGCACTCCCCGTTTAAAAGCATCTTTTCTTACGGCTTTGTAAGCAGGGACAGCGGTGGAACATCGCTGGAGGATTATGTTTACTCCGCTCAAAGAAAGATCATTCTTGAACTTGCCGATAAAGGCCCCTGCATCATCGTCGGCAGGTGTGCGGATTATATACTTAAGGATCGAAAAGACTGCCTGAATGTCTTTATCCACGGCGATGAGGAAAGCAAGATCCAGCGCATCATGAAGTATAAGAATGCGGATATCAAACAGGCGCGCAAACTGATGAAAGATATTGATAAGCGCCGCCGTATCAATTATAACTATTACACAGACCGCCAGTGGGGCAGGGCGCAGAATTTTGATATCAGTCTCAACAGCACTTCGCTCGGCACAGATAACTGCGTGAAGATCATTTATGACGCCGTAACAAATCTGGATTGGTTCGTTGCAGATTCCGCAAAATAGAACAGAAAGAAAAGGTATGCGATTTCTTGCATACCTTTTCTTTTATCTTGTTTTATTACGTTTTTTGCTTTAATATTCAATCTCGCCGGTAAACACAAGGTTGCAGTCGCCTGTGAGGGTAATCTTTTCATCCGTGTAATTCACGATCAAATCACCGCCCCTGAGTTTAACGGTGATATCTTTGCCCTTATCGCACTTGCCCTCAAGCACTGCCGCAACCGCCGCCGCGCAGGCGCCGGTTCCGCAGGCAAGCGTTTCGCCGTTTCCGCGTTCCCAAACACGCATTTTCAGCGTTCTTCTGTTTACCACGCGCACGAATTCCGTGTTTATCCTTTCAGGGAAAATTTCAGCGTTTTCAATCTGCGGCCCTGTTTTTTCAATGTCTACTTTATCCACATTGTCCACAAAGATCACACAGTGCGGATTGCCCACGGAAACACAGGTCATGCTGTATTCTTTTCCGCCGATCTCGGCATTTCTTGCAATAATATTCTCGCCGTCCAACAGGGCAGGGATCTCGCCCGGCTTAAGATAGGCTTTGCCCATATCCACCGTTACGGAAGAAACTTTGCCGTTTCTTGTAAACAGTTCAAGGCTCCGGATTCCGCTTGCCGTCTCCACGGTTATGTTTTCTTTCTGCACAATACCGTTATCATACAGGTATTTGCCCACACAGCGTATGGAGTTGCCAGCCATTTCGCCCTCGGAACCGTCGCGGTTAAAGATGCGCATCTTTGCGTCAGCTTTTTCAGAACGCTCAATCAAAACAATGCCGTCGCCGCCGATGCTCCTGTGCCTGTCCGTAAATTCTATCGCAAAACTTTCGGGGCAGGTAATAACATTTTCCGTGTTGTTAAAGAAAATATAGTCGTCGCTTGTGCCCTGCATTTTGCTGAATTTCAGCAGGCTTTTTTCCTTGCGCATATGGTTGATATCCACAAGTTCCGTGTTCATTTGGTTGTATCGGCTTGCAATTATATCAGCAAGCGCGTTTGCCGTGTCCAGCGAGGTCAGTGTGGCGATTCCAAGCTGGTTTGCGCGGTTAAAGAGTTTTATGTAATCGGCAATGCTCTTTTTGTCGCTCTTACCGGTGTAAACGATATAATCAAGCTGCCCGCTTTCCACAAGTTCCATGATGGAGTTGTCCTCGCTCAGCTTGTTTACCGTTTCTACTTCTATTCCTAAGCTGGCAATTGCTTTTCCGGTTTGCGGCGTTGCCCATATCTTTATGCCCAGATCATCCAGCTTTTTCGCAAGATTTACGATTTCATACCGGTCTTTTTTCGTAACGGTAATCAGCACGCCGTGGCGCGATTCCTTGCGGGATTCAATTTTAAATCCTGCGGAGATCAGCCCTTTAAACAGCGCTTCATTCAGATTTTTGCCAACACCCAGCACTTCACCCGTTGATTTCATTTCCGGGCCGAGCTGACTGTTTACATTATTCAGTTTCTCAAAACTGAATACAGGCACTTTGACGGCAAAATAGGGCGGTGTCTTATAAAGTCCCGTGCCGTAGCCGAGGCTGTCCAGAGACGCGCCAACCATGATCTTTGTTGCAAGTTCTACCATCGGCACGCCCGTTACCTTGCTGATATAAGGAATCGTTCGGGATGCGCGCGGGTTGACTTCTATCACATACAATTCATTCTGATAGATCAGATACTGAATATTGACAAGCCCTTTCGTGCCGAGCGACAGAGCCAGTTTTTCCGAAACATCGCAGATCTTGTGCAGCATTTTGTCGTTCAGATTATAAGGCGGATAAACGGCAATGGAGTCGCCGCTGTGTACGCCTGCACGCTCAATGTGCTCCATAATGCCCGGAATCAGCACTTTTTCACCGTCTGAAATGCAGTCCACTTCCAGTTCCGTGCCCATCATATACTTGTCCACCAGCACCGGGTTTTCAATGCCTTGGGAAAGAATGATGTTCATGTACTGCTCTACATCTTCATCGGTATAAGCGATGGTCATATTCTGACCGCCGATAACGTAGCTTGGCCGGAGCAGAACCGGATAGCCGAGCTGCCTGCCTGCGTCCAGTGCGCCCTGAAGCGTGGTAACCGATGTGCCTTTTGGCCTGAAGATGCCGAATCGTTCCAGTAGTTTGTCAAATTTATCCCTGTCCTCTGCAACGTCGATGCCTTCGGCGGAGGTGCCAAGGATACGAATGCCGTTATCGTCCAGATATTTCGTCAGTTTGATCGCGGTCTGCCCGCCAAAGGCAACCACTACGCCAACGGGTTTTTCCACGCGGATCACGTTCATAACGTCTTCGGGCGTCAGCGGTTCAAAATACAGCCTGTCGCCTGTGTCAAAGTCGGTGGAAACCGTTTCCGGGTTGTTGTTGATCAAAATCACTTCGTAGCCGAGTTCTTTTAACGTCCAAACGCAGTGCACGGAGGAATAGTCAAATTCAATGCCCTGACCGATACGGATCGGGCCGGAACCAAGAACGATGATTCTTTCTTTTTCCCCGCGTTGCAGTTCACGGCTTTCGCAGTGCTCGTCATACGTGGAATAAAAATACGGCGTTTCCGCGGCAAATTCAGCACCGCAGGTGTCTACCATCTTATAAACAGCGTGCTTATGGTAGGCAAGGGGAGAGCCGCTGATCCGTTCCAGCGCAGCGTCGGTATAGCCGTATTTCTTGCCCTGCATATACTGCTCTAAACTCAGCGGCTGGTTTGCAATGCGCGTTTCGTAATCCGCAAGGTTTTGGAGCTTGTATAAAAACCATTCGTCGATCATCGTGATCTGATGTATTTCTTCAACCGAAACGCCGTTTTTCAGCGCGCGGAAAACAGCAAAAAGCCGCAGATCGTCCTGATTGTAAAGCGTTTTTCTAAGATCCGTTCCGTCAAGCTGTTTGTTGTTGAGCGTGTCCAAACCGATCTCCGCGCCGCGCACGGCTTTCATGATTGCCATCTCAAAGGAGGGGGCAATGCTCATGACTTCGCCGGTTGCTTTCATCTGCGTGCCGAGTTTGCGCGAGGCGTTTATGAATTTGTCAAACGGCCATTTGGGCACTTTTACCACTACATAATCCAGCGTTGGCTCAAAGCAGGCGCAGGTCTTGCCTGTAATATCGTTTTTTATCTCATCCAGCGTGTAGCCGAGCGCGATCTTGGTGGTCACTTTTGCAATCGGGTAGCCCGTTGCCTTTGATGCCAGAGCAGAGGAGCGGGAAACACGTGGATTGACTTCAATTACGCTGTATTCAAAACTTTCGGGATTCAGCGCAAACTGGCAGTTGCAGCCGCCCTCAATACCGAGTTCTGTTATGATATCCAGTGATGCCGTTCTGAGCATCTGATACTCCTTGTCGCCAAGCGTTACCGCAGGGGCAATAACAATGCTGTCGCCGGTGTGTACGCCAACGGGGTCAAAGTTTTCCATAGAGCAGACGGCTATCACATTTCCGGCGCCGTCCCGCATCACTTCAAATTCTATCTCTTTCCAGCCGGCTATGTATTTTTCCACCAGCACCTGCGTTATGGGGCTGAGCATCAGGCCGTGCTTGGCAACGTCTTCCAGTTCTTTTTCATTATATGCCACGCCGCCGCCTGCGCCGCCAAGGGTGAAAGCCGGGCGGATGATCACCGGGTAGCCGATTTCCGCCGCAATCCGTTTTGCGGTCTCCACATCATTTGCTATGTCGGACGGCACTACCGGCTGGTTGATCTTGACCATCGTGTCTCTAAAGAGCTGCCGGTCCTCCGCCTTGTCGATTGCCTCAGCGTTCGTGCCAAGCAGACGAACGCCCATTTTATCCAAAAAGCCGTCTTTTGCAAGCTGCATGGAAATCGTAAGCCCTGTTTGGCCGCCGAGTCCGCCTAAAATGCTGTCCGGCCTTTCCTTTTCAATGATGCGCTTTACGGTTTCTTCGGTCAGCGGTTCCAGATAGATGTGGTCTGCAAGGGCGCTGTCCGTCATGATCGTTGCCGGGTTAGAGTTCACCAGCACAACTTCTATGCCCTCATCTTTCAGCACGCGGCACGCCTGTGCGCCTGCGTAGTCGAATTCCGCTGCCTGGCCGATCACGATCGGACCGGATCCGATCACCAGAACTTTTTTGATGTCTTTATTCAGAGGCATTATTCGTTACCTCCCATCATGTTTATAAATCTATCAAACAAAAACCTTGTGTCATGCGGTCCGCTGCACGCTTCCGGGTGAAACTGAACGGAAAACGCATGTTTTCCCGGGTAATCGATGCCCTCATTCGTGCCGTCGTTGGCGTTGACAAAGCGGATCACACCACCGCATTTTTCAACCTCTTCATTAAGAACAGCATAACCGTGGTTTTGAGAGGAAATGTATGTTCTGCCCGTTTTCAGGTCTTTTACAGGCTGGTTTACACCTCTGTGGCCGTATTTTAGTTTGGTTGTTTTCGCACCCATAGCAAGCGCAAGCAGCTGATGACCGAGGCAGATTCCAAAGACCGGTTTTTTGCCGATCAGTTTTCTGAGTTGCTCAATGCAGGCTGTGTTTTCCTCCGGATCCCCGGGACCGTTGGAGAGCATAATCCCGTCCGGGTTCAGTTTCAAAACATCCTCAGCCTTGGTGTCATAGGGCATAACGGCAACATTGCAGCCGCGCTTTATCAGTTCCCGTGCAATATTTTCTTTTTTGCCGTAATCCAGCAAAACCACATTGTATTCCGGCTTGTTCGCCGCAAGGGGAACTGGCCTTTTGCAGGATACGGATTCCACTGCGTTTTCCACTTTGTAGGTTTTTACCTTTTCCGCGTCAAAATTCCTCGGGTCAGAACAGATCATCGCGTTCATTACGCCGCTTTCGCGTATCGTTTTGGCGATCTCCCTGGTGTCCACGTCATAAACGCCCGGAATGTTGTTTTCTTTTAAATAGGCATCCAGCGTTCTGTTGCATCTGAAATTGGACGGCGCATCGCACTTTTCACGCACAATATAAGCCGTAACGTAAGATCTGCCGCTTTCCGCGTCCTCGTCAATAAAGCCGTAGTTGCCGATCAGCGGAAACGTCTGCAAAACGATCTGGCCGTAATAACTCGGGTCTGTCAGCGTTTCGATATAGCCGCACATACCGGTCGTAAATACCAGTTCTCCCGTTACGTCGCCGCCTGCGCCAAAACGCTTTCCCTCAAATATTCTGCCGTTTTCCAGGCAAATGTAAACTTTTTCGTTGTCCATACATTCGTTTCCTTTACTTGTTTGTGCCAAGTAACTTTACAAGCACCGCCTTTTGCGCGTGCAGCCTGTTTTCCGCCTCGTCAAAGATCTCATCCGCATGCGCCTCAAAGACTTCGGCTGTGATCTCCTCACCCCGGTGTGCCGGCAGACAGTGCAGCACCATGGCGTCTTTCTTGGCAGCCGCCATAACCGCGTCATTGATCTGGTAATTCTTAAAAATCTTTTCACGCTCTGCCTTTTCGTCTTCCTGACCCATGGATGCCCAAACATCCGTATAAAGGATATCTGCGTCTTTTGCGCATTCCGCAATATCCGGCGAGCAGGTAAACTTGCCGTTTTCCGCCGCCCATTTCATGATCTGTTCATCCGGCTCATATCCATTCGGGCAGGCAACCGCGCATTCCATTCCCATCGTGACCGCGCCAACGATCAGGCTGTTTGCCATGTTGTTGCCGTCGCCGATAAAGCAGAATTTCAAGCCGTCAAATGTTTTTTTGTATTCACGAATCGTCATCAGGTCTGCAAGCACCTGGCAGGGATGGCAGTAATCGGTAAGGCCGTTTATGATCGGGATAGAGCCGTATTTTGCCAGATCTTCTACTTCCTGCTGCGCAAAGGTGCGGATCATAATGCCGTCCAGATAGCGGGATAATACTCTTGCCGTGTCCTGCACGGGTTCGCCTCTGCCGATCTGCAGATCCCTGTTAGAAAGGAAAAGCGCCTGACCGCCAAGCTGGTACATGCCCGTTTCAAAAGACACCCTTGTTCGCGTAGAACTCTTCTGAAAGATCATTCCAAGCGTTTTTCCTTTTAAAAGGTGGTGCTCAATGCCGTGCTTTGTTTCATATTTAAGCTGGTCGGCAAGGTTCAGTATGTCCAGTATTTCGTGGTGGTCAAGATCCTGTAATTTAAGCAAGTGTTTCATCTTCTATTACCTCCTTAAGAATGGCAAGTCCTTTGTCTGTTTCTTCCTTTGTTATGCTGAGGGCGGGAAGAAGTCTGATCTTTGTTTTGGCGGTCAGCACAAGAAGCCCTTTTTCCAGGCATTTATTTGCAATGTCCGCCGCTTTTTTCTCCGTTTCTATTCCAAGCATCAGCCCCATGCCGGAAACGGATTTCACACCTTTGATCTCTTTCAGTTTCTTTACGATGTAATCGCTCTTTTCGGAAACTTCCTGCAAAAAGGCGTCGTTTATTCTTTTTACAATGCTGATTGCTCCGGCTGCTGCAATCGGGTTCCCGCCAAAGGTGGATCCGTGTGATCCGGGAGTTACCGTGTTTTCCAGTTTGCTGCCAAACAATACGGCGCCCATCGGCAGTCCGCCGGCAAGCCCTTTCGCTGTGGAGACGATATCCGGCTCTATTCCGTAGTGCATATAGGAAAAATATTTTCCCGTTCTGCCGTTGCCGGTCTGCACTTCGTCAACGCACATCAGAATGTCTTTTTCTTTTGCGATCCGGCTGATCTCCCCAATGAAATCTCGGCTTAAATTCAGCACGCCGCCTTCGCCCTGCACGCATTCAAACATGATCGCGCAAACGTCATCCGTAATCATATTGTCCAGCGCCTCAATATCATTTGCCGGGCAGTATTTAAATCCGGGTGTAAACGGGCCGAATACCGTGTGAAATTCATCCTGCCCGGTTGCGGAAAGCGTGGTAACCGTTCTGCCGTGAAAGGAATTCTTCAGCGTAATGATCGTTTTGCGCCCTTCGCCGTATTTGTCAAAACTGTATTTGCGGGCAAATTTGATCATGCCCTCGTTTGCCTCCGCGCCGCTGTTGCAGAAAAAGACTTTTTTCATCCCCGTCTTTTCGCAAAGCAGCTCGGCAAGTTCGGCGCATGGCTGTGTATAATATAAATTGGAAGTGTGCTGAATCCTGTCCAGCTGGGCAATGACAGCCTGTTTCCACTCGTCATCCGCAATGCCGAAAGCCGTAACGCCGATTCCGGAGCCGAAATCAATATATTCTTTTCCGTTTTCGTCATATATGGTGGAGCCTTTGCCTTTAGTAAGCACAACATTGAATCTGCCGTATGCGTGGGAAACGTATTTGTTATCCGTATCTTTAATATTCATAAATGATCACCTGCTTCTGAACATCGTTCCCATACCTTCATCGGTCAGCATCTCCATCAGTATGGAGTGGGGAACACGTCCGTCAATAATAAATGCTCTTTTCACGCCCTCGCGTATTGCCTGGGTCATGGAATCGATCTTTGGGATCATCCCGCCGGAGATGATCCCGTCCGCAATCAGCGCCGGAACATCGGATATGTATACTCTGTGGATCAAAGAAGCCTCGTCGTCCTTATCCCGCAGAAGCCCTGCAACATCCGTCATGGAGATCAGTGCCTCCGCCTTTAGTTTTCCGGCAACCGCCGCGGCAACCGTGTCTGCGTTTATGTTGTAGCAGTTGCCTTTTTCATCATAGCCAATCGTGGAGATCACAGGTATAAAACTGTGCGAAAGCGCCTCCTCCACCACATCCATGTTCATATCCGTGATCTCGCCAACGTAGCCGTGGTTCTCGTCCAGCGGGCGGCATTTGATCATGTTGCCGTCCATTCCGGAAAGGCCGATCGCGTGCCCGCCCAGATTTCCAATCTGGCATACAAGATCTTTGTTCACCTTGCCGGCAAGCACCATCTGCACCACGTTTGCCGTTTCTTTGTCCGTAACGCGCAGTCCGCCGATAAATTCGCTCTTTATGTTCATCTTTTCCAGCGTTTTGCTGATCTCCGGCCCGCCGCCGTGCACCAAAACCACCCGGATGCCGATCGTTGTCAGCAGCACAATATCGTGCATAACGGATTCTTTCAGTTCCCGATTGATCATTGCGTTGCCGCCGTATTTCACAACAACCGTCTTTTTTCTGTAAAGCTGAATGTTCGGCAAAGCCCTTGCCAGCACTTCGGCTTTCATAGCGTTTGTAATATCCATTTTGTTCCTCCGTGTCATATAAACGTGCCGTTTCCGTATCAGGTGCGGTAATCGCCGTTGATTTTCACATAGTCATACGTCAGGTCGCAGCCCCATGCCTTTGCGCTGCTTTCTCCCGCGTTCAGATCTATGATAACGTAGATTTCGTTGCTTTTCAGAATATCCGCCGCCTTTTCCTCGGAAAAGTCTACGCCTGCGCCGTTTCTGCAAACCGCCACACAGCCGAATTCGCTCTGGATGTCCACATCCACTTTGCTGATATCAAATTCCGCGGGCGCATAGCCGACCGCGCAAAGAATGCGCCCCCAGTTGGCGTCTTCGCCGAATACGGCGCACTTAAATAAAGTGGAGCCGATCACGCTTTTTGCAATCGTGATCGCCGTGTCCTGATCCGGGCAGCCTTTGCATTCGCATTCGATCATTTTGGTGGCGCCTTCGCCGTCTTTTGCCAGCATTTTGGTCAGGTGCATCATCACTTCGTAAAGCGCCGCTTTAAAGGTTTCGTAGTCCGCGCCCGGTTCTGTGATCTGTGCGTTTCCGGCAAGGCCGTTTGCCATTACGGCAACCATGTCATTGGTGGAAGTATCGCCGTCTATGGAAAGGCAGTTATAGGTTACTTTTACCACATCGTCAAGCGCCGCCTTCAGCATCTCAGCGCTGATCTGAATGTCTGTCGTTATAAAATTCAGCGTGGTTGCCATATTGGGGTGGATCATGCCGGATCCTTTTGCCATGCCGCCGATCCGGCATGTTTTTCCGCCGGCATTAAATTCAACGGCGTATTCTTTCTTTATGGTGTCTGTTGTCATGATTGCGGTTGCCGCCGCCTCATTGCCTGTATAGGAAAGGCCGGAAACAAGCGGCTTGATTCCTTTTTCTATCGGTTCTATCGGAAGAATCTGCCCGATAACGCCGGTGGACGCCACAATTATTTCTTCCGGCTTGATCCCAAGTTCGCCGGCGGCAAGCGCGCACATTTTTTCTGCTTTTTCCACGCCATCCGCGTTGCAGGTGTTGGCGTTCTTGGAGTTTACGATCACGGCTTTCGCGCGGTTTCCTGTTTTTTCCAAATTGTGTTTGGTTACCAGAATCGGAGCGCCTTTCACTTTGTTGGTGGTGTAAACTGCTGCGCAAACACACTGCGTGTCGGAAACGATCATTCCAAGATCGTTTTTGTGCGGCACAGCCGGGTTTTGATTATCCGCCGCCGGCTTTTTTATACCGCAGTATACACCGTTTGCTTTAAATCCTTTCGGCGCGCAAACGCCGCCTTCTGTCTTTGTCAGTTCCATATTCAGTCCCCCAAAATAAGAGATTTATCTTCTTCCAGACCGCAGGCAATGTTCATGCACTGCACTGCCGCGCCGGACGCGCCTTTTCCAAGGTTATCAAATCTTGCCGTAATTACAAATCTTTCTTCGTTCCCGTTCAGTTCGATCTCCAGATCATCTCTGCCGTCAAACAAATTCGCACCGATCATATTTTTTGTGTATCCTTCCGGGCGCACTTTGATCAGCTTTTCGTTTTTGTAATGTTCGGCAAGGATCTCTCTTACGTCCGCCGGTTTCAGCCCTCCAAGCAGCAGATCTGCATGAAGCGGAACACTTACCACCATCCCGCATTTGTAATCACAGATCATGGGGGAGAAGACCGGATAGCGCTCGATCCCCGTTATGGCTTTCATTTCTTTTAAATGCTTGTGCTGTTGGGTAAGGGCATACTGACGCGGTGCGTAAAGTTCCGGATCTCTTTGCGTGTCTTCATACTGCGCAATGGCGCTTTTTCCGCCGCCGCTGTAGCCGGAAACGGCAAAACAGGTGAGGGGATAGTCTTTTGCGATCACGCCGTGTGCCACCAGCGGATAAATGATAGAAATGAATCCGCTTGCATAGCATCCCGGGTTTGCGATCAGTCTGTTTGTCCTGATCTTTTCCCTGAACTCCGGTGAAAGTTCCGGAAAACCGTATGCCCAGCCGGGTTCCGTTCTGTGCGCGGTGGATGCGTCAATGATCTTTGTGTGCATATTTTCTTTGTCCAAAAGGTTTACGGCGTCTCGTGCCGCGTTGTCCGGCAGGCAAAGAAACGTGATATCACTGTCGTTTATGTATTTGCTGATTTCGGCAGTGTCTTTGCGCTTGTCCTGCGCAATTTCAAGCAGTTTTATATCGTCTCTTTCAAGCAGTCGCTTTCGGATGCGCAATCCTGTAGTGCCTGCCTGGCCGTCAATGAATACTTTAATCATTTTATGCATATCTCCGTGTATTAAAATTATAATCTTTTTATATTATACACTCGCTTTTATCAAAGTCAAT